>ENA-OSEO01002711-OSEO01002711.1-sediment-metagenome-genome-assembly--contig:-NODE-2711-length-23637-cov-6.607513_pt1 | contig 23637 bp, 19 predicted proteins | sample MGYA00237883_ERZ534232 | MGnify/ENA metagenome assembly ERZ534232
GAAACACCGGCAGCAGCGCACAGCCAGACAATATTCAGCAAGTTGTTGTCTCGCTGGGTCATCTCACGAATGATTGCATACTTGGCAGATGCAGGGACATTCATGATTCCGAACCCTCCCGGCTTAAAGATACAATTTTTTTTTAGAAACTCTATTTCCTGATCTTTATATGCCAGTTGCTGCTCAAGATACTTTACTTTTGCATCTGGATCTGTGTAGTCTTTGAGATATGATCCGTAGGTTTGCAAGTCTCTGAACCCTTTTCCTGCACGGACTTCATTCCGGATCATGCTCTTCAATCCATTTAGACGATATTCGCCGAGGATGTCCGGATCGATGCCCAGCTCGATAACAACATCTCGCGGCCCTTTTCCTTCCTGTATTGATTTCCAAAACATCTCCTTAAATTTGGCCGAGAAATGTATCATACTAGGACTTACCTCCAAAACAAAATGGCTTGCCCGGAGATGATTCATTTCTTCTTCAGTTAATTTTTTGTTGGCCATGCGGCATTCCTCCAATTCGGTTCAGTTTTATTCTATTACCTGTCTGAACTGGAGTCAAAACCGCCACTTGCCCGAAATGAAGGGTTTTTAAAACCCCTGCTGTCCATTTTCTAGGGTATATTTTACACCCCCGCACCAAAAAACCCGCAAAACCTTGTCACCCAAGGCCTGCGGGTTATTTTTCGTGGAGCTGATGATGTGATTTGAACACACGACCTGCTGATTACGAATCAGCTGCTCTACCGACTGAGCTACATCAGCAAAGAGGATTTGCACAAAAAGTATCATACCATAATGGTATGAGACGGTCAATATCGGTAGCGGGAAAAAGTGCGATCCCTGCCGATAGACGGCATCAGGCCTGCAGCTGCTTCAGGATGCGGGCTTTGGCCTTATCGATATAGTGGTAGATTTTTTCTATATCCATCGTCAGGTACCGGCCATCCCGATACAGGATCTTGCCGTCCACCATGGTCAGACAAACGTCGCTGCCGCTGGCGGAATAAACCAGGTTGTTCAGCAGATTGTGGATCGGCTTCATGTTGGGCTGGCTGATATCCATAACCGCGAGATCTGCCTTGTTGCCCACCTTGATGGAGCCGCAGTCCTCCCGGCCCTGGCCTTTGGAGCCATTGAGGGTAGCCGCTTGGAAAGCCTCTGCCGGGGTAATCACCGTGGGATCTCCGGATCGGTTTTTATGCAGCAGGGCGTGAAGCTTGATTTCTTCAAACAAGTTCAGGCTGTTGTTGCTGGCGACGCTGTCGGTGCCCAGCGTCACATTGATGCCGCGGGACATGGCGTAAGGCACATCGCAGATGCCGCTGGCCAGCTTCAGGTTGCTGACGGGATTGGCCGCCAGGGTGACGCCTTTGCGGGCCAGGATCTCAAAATCCTCCGGCTCCAGCCAGACGCAGTGGGCGGCGGTGGTGGGATTGTCGAAGATGCCCAGGGATTCGAAATATTTAGCCGGCGTTTTGCCTTGCCGCTGGGTTTTGCAGTTTTCGTGCTCGGCTTTGGTTTCGGACAGATGGATCTGCATCCGGACACCCCATTGGGCGCATTGCCTTGCCACGGCGGCCACCACTTTATCCGTGGAGGTGTATTCCGCGTGGATGCTCAGGTCAACCAGGACCCGTCCGCCGGCAGCCTGATGATATTGTTCGTAAAAGGCGACATTTTCCTTATAGATGGGCAGGTCCTTGTATTCCTGATCCGTAAAGCAGATGATGCCCAGGGACAAGTTGCTCTTAAATCCGCTGTCGATGACCGCCCGGGCCATGCTGTCGCCCACGTAATACATGTCGGTCACCGAGACCACGCCGAAACGCAGCATTTCCGCTACGCCAAGGAGGTAGCCGTAATAGATATCCTCGGCGTTCATTTTGGCTTCAAAGGGAAAGATCCTCTGGTTCAGCCAGTCATGGAGCGTCATATTTTCTCCGTAACCCCGAAGCAGGGTCATGGGGGTATGGGCGTGGGAATTGACCAGGCCCGGGATCAGGAGCTTGCCTCTGCCCCGGTAGGCTTCGCCGAAATCGGTTTCGGGGCGTTCGCTTCCGATGTACGCGATCCGATCCTCCGCTATGCCAACATATTGATTCTCCCGAACCTGCATCCGGTCGTCGATCAGGGATATGTTTTCAAAAAGCATACGGTCACTCCCCAGATATTATTTTTCTTATTATAACATAGGGAAATGGAGCCATCATCTGTTTTTACGATTTAACAAAAAGACGGCGCAGAGCACATTATCGCCTCTGCGCCGCTATGTGATGCCGGTACGGATTGCAAGGGAGAAAACCTTTGGCCGTCCGGACGGATTTTGGCCGGGATCAGCCGACCGCCTCCGAGAGGACGATGCGCAAGTCGATTTCCTTGTCGTTGGCGGTGCGGAAGACCTTGATGGTGACGGTCTCGCCGGCCTTGCAGCGATCCTTTTCCCGGTTCAGTTCGGACTGGGATTTAACGGTGACGCCGTTGAAGGCGATGATGATGTCCCCGGCCTGGAGTCCGCCGGCCTCTGCGCCGGAACCGGAAGTCACCGTCCGCACGAGAAAGCCTTGGGGCACATTGTAATATGCGGCGGCTTGGGCAGACAATTCCTCACCGGAAATTCCGATGGATGGGCGCCCGGTCACATGGCCTTCAGAGATCAATTCCTGGATGATGGGCAGGGCGTCGCTGATGGGTATGGCGAATCCAAGGCCCTCCGCGTCGGTGCTGCTGACCTTCACCGAATTGATGCCCACCACTTCACCCCGGTTGTTGAGCAGGGGACCGCCGGAGTTGCCCGGATTGATGGCGGCATCCGTCTGGATCATGGTCATGTAGCGTCCATCCACATCCACTTCCCGGTTCAGGGCGGAAATCACGCCGGCCGTGACGGAGCCGGCAAATTCCAAGCCCAGGGGATTGCCGATGGCCACGGCGGTTTCGCCCACCACCAAATTGTTGGAATTGCCGAAGGCGGCGGCTGCCAGTCCGCTGGCACTGATCTTGATGACGGCTAGGTCGCTTTTGGCGTCGGAGCCGACGACGACGGCTTCATAGGTGGTGCCGTCCGGCATGGTCACCGTGATGCTGCGTCCCCCGCTGATGACATGGGCATTGGTGATGATGGTGCCATCGGAGGAATAAATGATGCCGGTGCCGGTGGAGGTGCCGTAGATGGAACTGGTGCTGATGCCGACGACGGAGTTTTTCATCTTTTCGGCAATTTCCGGAATCGAAAGGGTTCCGCTGCCGACAACAGCGGTCACGGCTTTGCCGGAATTGATGCTGCTGCTGGACTGGGCAGGAATCTGGGTGATGACGGCCGGCGCGTTTTCCAAAACAGACGATGCGGTTTGCGCATTTCGGCTCCAAGGCAGCTCGCTCCGGCTTAAAGCCAGAAACCCGCCGATGGAGGCGGCGCTGACGCAGGTTGTGAAAACAACGCCGGCAAGAAAGCCCGCCAGAAGCTGTTTCCGTCTGCCCCTGGGGGGGTTGGGGGTGGAAATGGCGATTGAAGCGCCGTATTCAGCCTGTTCCTGGGATTCCACAGAAATCTCCTCCGTGTCGGATGGTCCATCGAGGATCTCGGCGGCCACGTCGTTGGCCACGGCCTCGATGTCCGAGGCGGTATCGCCGCCATCGGCGGAATACGGGCGGAAGCCCGGCTGATCTTCATCATGATTCCATGGGTTTTCGGTCATTGCTGATCATCCTTTCCTTTTTGCTGTGGTGATGTCCCTTCTGATTGTCAAGAACGATTGAACTTCCTGCGCATATCCAATATAAAAAACGAATGTGAACAACACGTGAAGGAATGATTAAAACATCATGAAGGTTCTCTGAGTCCTCCCTCCCGCCGTATTATTTCCGAAAAACTTACCCAAAAAGCCAATGTTTTAGTATAATGGAACGAAGAATGTTTAGGATGGTGAAATCATTGATGTGGATCGGCTCTCATGTTTCGATAGCCAAAGGATTTTGTGCCGCGGTGGAAGCCTCAGTTGCCATGGGGGCAAATACCTTTCAATTTTTTACCAGAAATCCCCGGGGCGGCAACGCCAAAGCCCTCGACCTGGCGGATATCGCCAAGGGGCGGGCCATCATGGCGGAGAAGGGCTTTGGGCCGCTGGTGGCCCACGCACCCTATACGTATAATCTTTGTTCCGTGAAACCGGAGGTGGTCAGCTTTACCATGACCCATCTGGAAGAGGACTTTTCCAGACTGCGGGTCATGGGCGTTGACCGGGTGGTGCTCCATCCGGGCATGCATGGCGGTCAGGGGACCGAAACAGGCATCCGCCTGATCAGCGAAAAACTGAACCGGCTTCTGCCTTTGGCGGAGGAAGCCGGCGTGAAGATCTTGCTGGAGGGCATGGCCGGCGCCGGCAGTGAAGTGGGAAGCCGCTTCGAGGAACTGGCTGCCATCATCCAAGGCTGCGGCACGCACCCTTGCCTGGGCGTCTGCATCGACAGCTGCCATATGACCGGCGCCGGTTACGATCTTCGCCACTGGTCCGCGGTCCAGGAGGCCATTGAAGCGGTGATCGGCTGGGATAAGGTGGGGGCGCTGCACCTCAACGATACCCTGTATGGTCTTGGTTCCCGGAAGGACCGGCATGCCCGTCTGGGTGAAGGCTATCTTGGCTACGAAGGCATCATGGAAATGCTGGAGGACATCAAGGACCAGCCGCTGCCGGTGATTCTGGAAACCCCCAACACCGAAGCAGGCTATGCCATGGAAATCCAGTGGGTATTATCAAATATAGATCATAAAGTTCAGGAAGAGGGGTAGTACGGTATGAACAGTGGAGAAAACAGGGCGACGGAAGCATGGATTTGCCAGAGGATCAGGGAAATCGCTCCCCGGGACAAGGCCGCCGAGACTCAGGCCAGGGCTTGTCTGGAGGAGAAGGTCAAGCCGGTAGGATCTCTGGGTGAATTGGAAGAAATGGCTGCCGTCATGGCCGGAATTTTCGGAACCCTGGTGCTGGATATCCGGTCCAAGGGCAATTTGATTTTTTGCGCCGACAATGGGGTCTACGAGGAAGGGTATCACAAATATCCACGCCAGATCACCCGGCTGGTGACCGAAATTATGGCTGCCGGAAAGGGTGGTGGCGCAGTCATCGCCAAGAGCGTCGGCGCAAGGTTCAAAATCATCGATCTGGGCGTGATCGGTTTCCCCAAAGCGCCCAACATCGAACATGCGGTGATCCGTCCGGAAGGGACCGGCAATATTGCGGCGGGACCGGCCATGACCCGGCAGGAAGCCTGCCAGGCGATTGAAATCGGCATGAAGGAAGCGGAAGCCTTTTTTGATGAAGGGGTTCAGGTGATCACCACCGGAGAGATCGGTTTAGGCAACACGGCCACCAGCGCGGCGGTCATCGCGGCCCTGACTGGGCGGGATCCTTCGGAAGTGACCGGAATGGGCAGCGGCTGCACCGAACAAACCTTCGCCAAAAAGACCACCGTGGTGGCTCGGGCTTTGGAAGTGAACCGCCCGGACCCCTCAGATATCCTGGATGTGATCAGCAAGGTAGGCGGTTTTGACATCGGCGCCATGACCGGCGTCATGCTGGCGGCTGCCCTGCGCCGCAAGCCGGTGGTTGTGGACGGGATCATCGCCCAGGCGGCGGCTTTGTGTGCGATCCGCTCCAATCCGCTGGCCAGGGACTACATGCTGGCCTCCCACATGTCGGGAGAAAAGGGGGCCGGACCGACCTTTGAGAGTCTGGGAATGATGCCGCCGCTGCGCATGGGGATGCGCTTGGGGGAAGGAACCGGCTCCTGTTTGCTGTTCCCCATGCTGGATGCCGCTGCCGCTGTTTTGTCGGAAATGGCCTCCTTTGATGATTTGGCCATATGGTTCCCGGAGGACTGGCCGCCCAAAGCCTAGATCCTGCTCCGGAGCCTGTATACATCAAAAGGCAGGTTTTACAGGCGCGCCGCGTATGATATACTCAATAAATGCAATGCGAAATCTGCTGCGATCTGCTAATAAGGATCTCTGCAGAATGTGAAACATAGAGATCGAAATGACAGGCAGGGAGAGTGAATCATCAAATGATTTGGAATGAACACGCCGAATGTATGCCGAGAGAGGATCTGGAAGCGCTGCAGCTGCGCCGCCTGCAGGAACTGGTGGTGCGGGTGTATCACAACGTCCCTTTTTACAGGAAAAAGCTGCAGGCTGTCGGCTATGAGCCCGGCGACATCACCAGCCTGAAGGACATTGAGGAACTGCCCTTCACCACCAAACAGGATCTCAGGGACAATTACCCATTCGATATGTTTGCAGTCCCCATGTCGGAGGTGGTCCGGGTCCACGCCTCTTCCGGCACCACCGGCAAGCCCACCGTGGTCGGCTATACCCGCCGTGACCTGGACATCTGGGCTGAAGTGACCGCCCGCTGCCTTTATATGGCCAACACCGATCGCAAAGGCGTGATCCAGATCGCCTATGGCTACGGGCTCTTCACCGGCGGCTTGGGTCTGCACTACGGTGCGGAAAAGGTAGGGGCCTCAGTTATCCCCATGTCCGGCGGCAATACCGAGAAGCAGCTGATGCTGATGGAGGATTTCGGCAGCACCACCCTGGCCTGTACCCCCTCCTATGCGCTGCATCTGGTGGAAAGCCTGGAGAAATCCGGTAAAGACCGCAGCAAATTCAAATTAAAATACGGCATCTTCGGCGCCGAGCCCTGGTCTGAACGGATGCGTAAGCAGATCGAGGACCGCTGGGGTATCAAAGCCTACGATATCTATGGCTTGTCGGAAATCATGGGCCCCGGCGTGGCCTGCGACTGCGACGTCCGAAACGGCCTGCACATCAACGAAGACCATTTCTATCCGGAAATCATCCATCCGGAAACGGGGGCTGCATTGCCCAGGGGGGAGAAGGGGGAGCTGGTTTTCACCACCTTCACCAAAGAAGCCTTTCCTCTGATCCGCTACCGCACCCGTGATATCACCACACTCCACGACGAACCCTGTGCCTGCGGCCGCACCACAGTCCGGATGGAGAAGATCACAGGCCGCAGCGACGACATGATCATTGTCCGCGGTGTCAATGTCTTCCCCACCCAGGTGGAATCCGTCCTCTTGGAGTTCGGCGAGACTGCGCCTCATTACCAGCTGATCGTGGAGCGGGAAGGTACCCTGGACAAACTGACCATCGAGGTCGAGTTATCCCCGGCCCTCTTCTCCGATACCGTTACCGAACTGTCCCATCTGGAACGGCGGATCTTCCACCGCGTCGATTCGGTCCTGGGGATCTCGGCGGACATCAAGCTGGTGGAGCCCTTCAGCATTCCCCGTTCCGAAGGAAAGAGCAAGCGGGTCATCGACAAGCGCGTTCTCTAATACAGGCAGACCGACCCCGGGAGACCTGCCCGGGGTTGTCATTCCTTGCTGTGTTTCAAAATAGGATTTATTAGGAGGAGAAAGCATGATCAAGCAGATCTCTTTGTTCTTGGAAAACAAAAAGGGCCGCCTGGCCCATGTTTGCCGGGCCATGGGAGAGGAAGGCATCAACATCAGGGCCTTATCCATCGCCGATTCAACGGATTTCGGCGTGCTGCGCCTCATCGTCGATGATCCCCAGAAAGCGGAAGCCCAATTGAAAAAAAGAGGTTTCCTGGTCACCATCACGGATGTGATCGGCATCAAAGTGGCCGATCGTCCCGGCGGCTTGGCGGCAGCCCTGGATCTCCTGGAAACGGCGGATGTCAGCGTCGAGTACATGTATGCGTTTCTGGGAAAATGCGGGGATCGGGCCATGGTGATCCTGAGACTCAACGATGCCGCCAAAGGTCTGGAAGTCCTGAAACGTTACGGAATCGAAATCATGGAAGAATCGGAGGCTTATAATTTCTAATGCTGGATCCAATCATTTTTTCCTTTGGACCGGTCACGGTCCGCTGGTACGGCGTCCTCATCGCCGCCGCCATGGTGATCGGCGCGTTCCTGGCGCTGCGGGAGGCCAAACGCCGGGACTGGAACGAAGACAATTTCCTGAATATGGCCCTGGCCTTGCTGCCCATCAGCATTCTGGGCGCCCGTATTTATTATGTCCTTTTCAATTGGTCGTATTATGCGGCCAATCCTTCCGAAATCATCGCCATATGGCACGGGGGACTGGCGATCCACGGCGCAATCATAGCCGGCATCCTGGTGATCTGGTTTTTCAGCAGGTACTATGATTTTGGCTTTGGCCACACGCTGGACGTGGTGGCGCCATCGATGGTGCTGGGTCAGGCCATCGGCCGCTGGGGCAATTTCTTCAACCAGGAAGCCTATGGCTATGAAGTGGATCCGTCAAAAATCCCATGGGCGATGTACATCGACGGCGCCTACCGGCACCCAACCTTTTTATACGAGAGCATCTGGGACCTGCTGATCTTTCTCCTGCTGCTGGCGATTCGCCGGCGGCGGAATCTGCTGCCTGGGGATGTGGCGCTGACCTATATCATTTTCTATTCTGCCGGCCGGTTTGTGATCGAAGGCCTCCGTACAGACAGCCTTATGCTTTTTGGCTTCCTTCGGGCTGCCCAGGTGGTCAGTCTGGCCGCCGGGATCGGCTCCATCCTCATCATGTGGTATCGTCACCGCAAAAACATTACCGGCGGACGGATCCGCAGCATTCGTTAAAGTCTGGAACCGGACCGAATCCTCAGGGTGCGCCGCGCCTTGGGGATTTTTCATGATGCGAAAGGATGGCTGGGCCGGACGTTCAATGCTATAATAAAACCTGATCGATCAGCAAGGAGGGTGCCTATGAAATTTGTATCTTGGAACGTGAACGGCTTCAGAGCCATCTTAGGGAAAGGCTTTTATGAGTTTTTCAAAGAGACGGACGCCGATATTTTTTGCCTGCAGGAAACCAAGCTTCAGGAAGGGCAGCATGACGCCATCCCTGAGGGATATTTTGAATACTGGAATTATGCCCAGCGCAAAGGCTATTCAGGTACGGCCGTTTTCACGAAACGGGAACCGATGAAGGTGACCCGCGGCATCGGCCTGGAGGCCCATGACCAGGAGGGCCGGGTCATTACTCTGGAATTTCCGGAGTTCTATTTTGTGACGGTCTACACGCCCAACGCCCAGGACGGCCTCGCAAGGCTGGATTACCGCATGGAATGGGAAGAGGCTTTTCGAGCTTATCTGCAAACCTTGGACCGGCAGAAGCCGGTCATCATTTGCGGGGATATGAACGTAGCCCATCAGGAGATCGATTTGAAAAACCCGAAGCAGAATCGCAGCAATGCCGGGTTTACCGACCAGGAACGGGCCCAATTCTCCGCCCTGCTGGCCGCCGGTTTTGTGGATTCCTTCCGTCACCTCTATCCCGACCGGGAAAACGCTTACACCTGGTGGTCCTATCGGTTCAACGCACGGTCCCGGAATGCCGGCTGGCGGATCGACTATTTCATCGTTTCGGACCGGCTGAAAACAAGGATCAAGGACAGCGTGATTTGTTCGGAGATCCAGGGGAGCGACCACTGTCCGGTGATCCTGGAATTGGACTGAGTTGGTCGAATGTTAACAGATTATTCGCTTTTTCCGGTATGCGCTGGCGATGGTTTGGGCTATAATTAAAAGACATGAATCTTTTGAAGCAAGGGAGAGCGTCATGAGCAGTGCCTTACAGCGAAGATATGCTGGCATTACAAAAAATATTATGATTTCAGGGACCGTCTGCGCCATGCTGCTGGCGGCGCCTGCCGCCCTCCAGGCCCGGGTGGTGACGGTTTCAGAGAATACGGTCAATGTGCGCCAGGGGGCATCTACGGAAACCACGGCCATCAGCAAGGTGCGAAGCGGACAGGTTTTCGGCTGGTGCGGCGGTGAGCGCAATTGGTCGAAAATCAGGCTGGGCAGCGGAGCGTACGGGTATGTCCGCAATGACCTCTTGATGGGCTATGATGCCCTGCAAATCACAGGGTCCCTGGTTCGGATCCGGATGACCCCTTCCCTCAGCGGTGTGATAATGACCAGCCTGCCCAAAGGCTCCGTACTCAATGTTCTGGACCACCAGAACGGCTGGTTCAAAGTCCAGTTCGCCGCCGGCATCGGCTGGATCTCCGGGGATTATAGTAAACTGGTGAACCCCGTGGTTCTAAGCACGACGGAAGTCATCGCTCCGGAAGGTACTGGGCAGCCGGATAAGGAAGTTTCATCCGGTAGTGCCGGCGTCGATTCCGGCGATGGGCAGATGGCTCCGGAGACCCCTGCCGCGGAGGAAATTCCAGCCGGTGAAGACGCAGATGCCCCATCCGCCGGCATCCTTGCCGGAAAAGTGATCGTGGTGGATCCGGGCCACGGCAACACCACGGCCAACGGATTGGTGGATCCTGGCACTTTGGGCCTGATCACGGGCATTCGTGAGAAAGACATCAATCTGGATATCGCCTTGAAGCTCCGGACCCTTTTGACCGGTATGGGGGCGACTGTGGTGATGACCCATACGGGAGAAACGGTGATGAATCTTTATGACCGGGCTGCCGTGGCCAGCAATTCCCATGCAGATCTGTTCATCAGCATCCATGCCAATTCCAATGCCCAATCGACGTATTGCGGGCATACCACTTATTTTTATGCGCCGGCAGACGATCCTCTGCGGGCGCCCCAAAGAGACACTTGCCTTCAGCTTGCCCGGACGGTGCAGGCGGAACTGGTCAAAGCCGGAGGCCGCGCCGACCTGGGAACCAAAGAAAGCAATTTTGTGGTGATCCGGGAAACCGTCTGCCCATCGATCCTGGTGGAAACAGCCTTCCTTTCCAATCCTGAGGAAGAACGCTTGCTGGCCGGCGGCGCATATCGCCTGCAGCTGGCCCAGGGACTTGCCAATGGCCTCCGGCAGTATTTCAGTGCCTCCTGAGCCGGAAAGCGACCGGATGACCATTCCTGTTTGATTGGCGCAGCCTTTTCGACCTGAACTGCTGAAGGAGGATTATTTATGGCGGAATACTTTACCTTGACGGCATTGGCCGGGTATGCTTATATTTTTTTCGCCCGGGTCTGCGATGTGTCTCTCCAGTCCATGCGGACCATCATGATGGTCCGGGGGGAGCGGCTGAAAGCGGCTTGCCTCGGTTTTTTCGAAGTGCTCATTTATGTCATCGTTCTGGGCAAGGTGTTTGACAGCCTGGACAATCCGGCCAACCTTCTGGCCTACGCCCTGGGCTACGCCTCAGGATATTTTGTCGGCGGCTTTATTGAAGAAAAGCTGGCTATCGGGGTCCAGTTCGTCCAGATCATCACCATGAACAAGCCCCTGCAGCTGGCCCAGACCCTGCGCGAAGAAGGCTACGGGGTAACCGTATTAGAAGGCAAAGGCTATACAGGATCCCAGTTTGTCCTGCAGGTCCTGGTCAGCCGGAAGCTGATCAAAGCACTGACCAGCCGCGTCGATGAATGGGATGAGGACAATTTCACGATCATTACCGACGCCCGGAAATTCCAGGGCGGCATCATGACCAAGCAAAAGCGTTTTGCCGACGGCATGATCAAAAAAGGAAAGTAGGACCTCTGGGCAGGGCTACGGCGCTGCGGCAGGGAATGCGGAAATTAGGCGAAAGGGATGAAACGACCTTGTCACTCAGCAACAACGCGCCAATCGGTGTTTTTGATTCCGGGGTGGGCGGTTTAACGGTGATCCGGGCCTTGGAAAAAGCCATGCCCAATGAATCCTTTATCTATTATGGCGATACGGCCCATGTGCCCTATGGGCCCAGGGATCCTGAAGAAATCAAGTTTTTTGCGCTGCAGATCGGCCGTTATCTGGAAAAACAGGGGTGCAAGTTGCTGCTGATCGCTTGCAACACCAGCACGGCTTTGGCTTATGACATGCTCCGCCAGGCCTTGTCCATTCCGGTGGTGGGGGTGATCGAGCCAGCGGTAGATAAAGTATGCGGATCGAAGGGCGCCGGTTCCCTTCAAGGGGAAGGCAACGGCTCTGCAGAACCGCCGGTGGGCGTGATCGCCACCCAGGCTGCGGTCATCAGCGGCGCTTTCCAGAAAATGTTCACGTCCAGGCAGCCTCATCGCCCGGTTTATATGATGGCCTGTCCGGCTTTTGTGCCTTTGGTGGAAGCCGGCATCACCGAGGGACCCCAGGTGGAAGCCGCCATCAAGGAATATTTGGCTCCGCTGAAGGAAAAAGGGATCCGGACGTTGATCATGGGCTGCACCCATTACCCTTTTCTGGCCGATGCCTTCCGGGTGTTTCTGGGCGCGGAGGTGGACTTGCTGGATCCAGCCATCGAAACGGTCCGGCGAGGCCGGGAGATCTTGGCGGGCATGGGACTGCTGGCGGACAACCTTCAGCCTCAGCGGCGTTTTGTGTCCAGCGGGGACCCCGAGCAATTCCGGAAAGGGGCCAGTCTATTTCTGGATCAACCCATCGAAAGGGTGGAACAGGTCGTTCTTTAAGAACCTGCGGCGCGGCTTACCAAGTCTCCGTCGTTCCGAATAAAGGAGGAAATATCGAATGTTACGAAAAGACGGGCGTGGGATGGACCAGCTGCGGCCGGTCAGAATGACGCCTCATTATATAAAATGGCCGGAGGGTTCCCTTCTGATCGAGGTGGGAGAGACCCGTGTCCTTTGCAATGCCACCATCGAAGAAAAAGTGCCGCCCTTTCTGAAAAACTGCGGCCAGGGCTGGATCACCGCCGAATACGCCATGCTGCCCCGGTCCACCCAAGTCCGGACCGCACGGGAAGTCAATAAAGGGAAACCCACAGGACGGACCAGCGAGATCCAACGGCTGATCGGCCGTTCCCTGCGTTCCGTGGTGGACCTGGGACGGTTGGGGGAACGAACCATCCTGCTGGACTGCGATGTGCTGCAGGCGGACGGCGGCACGCGGACGGCGGCCATTACCGGGGCGTTTGTTGCCATGTGCATGGCCATGAAAAAGCTGAAGTCGCAGGGCCTTATCGCTTCGATTCCGGTGAATGACTGGCTGGCTGCCATCAGCATCGGCATACTTGACGAAGGCCTTTGTCTTGACCTGGCCTATGAAGAAGACAGCCGGGCCCTGGTGGATATGAACGTGGTCATGACGGGGGGCGGCAGCATGGTCGAGCTTCAGGGGACTGCGGAGGGAAGAGCGTTCAGCCGTCAGGAGCTGGATCATATGCTGGACCGTGCTGAAGTCGGCATCCGGGAACTGATCCGATGCCAGCAAGCCATCCTGGGAGAAGAGTTTCTATGATCAGGGATCGGCAGAAGCCCCGTTTGCTGGTGGCCACCGGCAATCCCGGAAAAGCGCAGGAAATCAGGGCGCTGCTGACCGGCCTGGAGGTGGAGATCCTGACCTTGGCAGATCTGGAGGGCCTATGGCGGACCGAGACGCTGGGAGGGCTCCCGGCCTCGCAGGATGATCAGGAAATCAGCGAGCGGTTTGAACGGCTGGAGAGGGCTATGGCGGAAACGGCCGACACCTTCGCCGGCAATGCGGCCATCAAGGCAAGGGGCGCCCGGAACATCACCGGACTGCCCGCACTGGCCGATGATTCCGGATTGGTGGTGGATGCCTTGGGCGGAGCGCCTGGTGTGTATTCCGCCCGATATGCCGGAGGGCATGGGGATGATGAAGCCAACAACCGGCTCCTGCTGACGAACCTGGAGGGGGTGCCTGAGGCACGCCGCACGGCCCGGTTTGTGGCAGCCCTCGTGCTGGCGCTGCCGGATGGCGGGGAATTCACCGCCGAAGGCGCCTGTGAAGGGCGGATCGGCTGGGCCCCGAAGGGCGAAGGCGGCTTCGGATACGATCCGTTGTTTATCCTGGCCGGTGACGGCAGGACCACTGCGGAGTTGCCGAGAGAGGAAAAAAACCGCATCAGTCACCGGGGAAAGGCACTACAGGCCATGGCCCCGGCCCTGCGGAGGATTTTTGCAAAAAAAGCATAAAGGCTTGACAAAAGGTGCACCTTATTGCTAAAATTACCTTTGCGTCCTTGTAGTAGAGGAAGCCTTCATGTTTTAAGTGCTCATAGCTCAGCTGGATAGAGCAACGGCCTTCTAAGCCGTCGGTCCGGGGTTCGAATCCCTGTGGGCACGCCATATTGTGGTGGTTGTGGCGAAGTGGTTAACGCACCGGATTGTGGCTCCGGCATTCGGGGGTTCAAGTCCCCTCAATCACCCCATTTCTGCTTTCTATGTTGGGGCGTCGCCAAGTGGTAAGGCAACGGACTTTGACTCCGTCATTCGTTGGTTCAAATCCAGCCGCCCCAGCCATTTTTTTATACTTAAGTGTGCGGGAGTGGCGGAACTGGCAGACGCGCTGGATTTAGGTTCCAGTGGGAGACCGTGGGGGTTCGAGTCCCTTCTCCCGCACCAGGGAAATCTCAGAGGGGCTAGTGTAAACTAGTTTTTTTTGTGTTTTATTAAATGGTTTCAAAGCGATTTCAGGAGGTATAGGAGCATGAAAGTAACACCCGAAAAATTAGAAAACAACAGAGCCAGGCTGACCATCGAGGTCCCTGCCGATCAATTTGAAAAGTCTTTGGACAAAGCTTTCAAAGAAGTTGTCAAGAAAATCAACGTTCCGGGTTTCCGCAAGGGCAAGGCGCCGCGCCATGTGGTGGAGCGCATGTACGGGCGGGAGGTTTACCTGGAAGATGCCATTAAGGAAGCCATTCCCGAGGCCTTTGCCGATGCGGTGGAACAGGCCGGGGAAGGCTATGAATGCCTGGTTTATCCCTCCTACGATGTGGTTTCCTCCGAAAAGGGCCAGGGATTGGTCTTTACCGCGGAATATGACTTAAAGCCCGAAGTCAAGCTGGGTGAATACAAAGGTCTTCAATTGACCAAACCCATCCAGCCGCCGACGGAGGACGCGGTGGCGATCCAGCTGAAGGTCATGCAGGACCGGTTTGCCCGGCTCGACGAAGTGGAAGGCCCTGCAAAGCTGGGCGATCTCTGCGTCATCAATTTTGTCGGAAAAGTGGATGATGTGCCCTTTGAAGGCGGCACCGGCAACGACTATAATCTGGAATTGGGCAGCAACTCCTTCATTCCGGGTTTTGAGGACCAGCTGGTGGGTGCCAAAGCCTTCGACGAGGTTGCGGTCCACGTGACCTTCCCCGAAGACTATCGGGCCAAAGAGCTGGCCGGCAAAGCCGCGGTGTTCGATGTGCTGGTCAAAGCGGTCAAACGCAAGTTCCTGTCGCAGCTGGATGATGAATTTGCAAAAGATGTCTCCGAGTTTGAAACCTTGGAAGCACTGAAGGCAGACCTTGCCGAAAAAGCCGCCAAGCAGAACGAGGATAAGCTCAAGACGATCCTGGAAGACCAGGTGATCCAGCAGGTGATCGACAACAGCCAGGTGGAAATTCCCCAGTCCATGCTGGACATCCGGATGGACCAGATGATCGAAAACTTTGCCAAACAAATTGCCCAGCAGGGCATCAGCTTCCAGCAATATATGGACATCACCGGCATGACGCCGGAAACCGTCCGGGAACAGTTCAAGGAACGCGCCCAGAAAGAACTGACCACCGAATTGGTCCTTGACGCCGTGGTGAAGGCGGAAGGGATCCAGATCACCGAAGAGGAGCTGGAGACCGAATTTGAACGGCTGGCCAAGCAGGTCAACCAGACGGCGGAAACGATCAAGGAGACCTATGGCAAAAATGAAGAATGGGTCAAATCCCTGAAATACAGCCTGAGCGTCCAAAAAGCGGTCAAGCTGATGATCGACAGCGCCGAATATTAATCCAACCCTGAACCGATCCCAAAAATGAAATCTGACCGGAGGTGAACATCATGAGTGAGATCATGAGACCCAGTATGAATATGTTGGTGCCCATCGTTGTGGAGCAGTCTGCCCGCGGCGAGAGGTCCTATGACATCTATTCCAGACTGCTGAAGGACCGGATCATCTTTCTCGGAACCGAGATCGATGACCATGTGGCCAATCTGGTCGTCGCCCAGCTGCTGTTCCTCTACGCGGAAGATCCGGACAAAGACATTTCCTTGTACATCAACAGCCCCGGCGGGTCGATCTCTGCCGGCATGGCGATCTATGATACCATGCAGTATATTCGTTCCGATGTTTCCACCATTTGCATCGGTCTGGCGGCCTCCATGGGTGCATTCCTCTTGTCCGCCGGCGCCAAAGGCAAGCGTTTCGCTTTGCCGAATTCCGAAATCATGATCCATCAGCCTTCCGGCGGGACCAGCGGGCAGGCGACGGACATTGAGATCCAAGCCCGACGCATATTGCAGTTGAAAGATAAACTGAACCGCATCATGGCCGAGAACAGCGGGCAGCCGCTTTCAAAGATCCAAGTGGATGTGGAACGGGATTATTTCATGGATTCCGGCCAGGCCAAAGAATACGGTTTGATCGACGACATCCTGTTGCAGATCCCCCAACCGCCGAAAGGCAAATAAATGAGGTGAATCATGGTAAAATACGGTGAAGATGAGGGACAGGTGAAGTGTTCCTTTTGCGGTAAAACCCAAGACGCAGTACGCAAACTGGTTGCCGGTCCCGGTGTCTACATCTGCGACGAATGCATTGAGCTTTGCAATGAGATCATTGATGGTGAATTGGAAGAGCATCCTGAGCTGGAATCTCTGGAAACACCGCTTCCCAAAGAAATCAAGACCGCTTTGGATGAATACGTGGTTGACCAGGAAGACGCCAAGGTCGCCTTGGCCGTGGCAGTCTATAATCACTATAAGCGCATCAACAAGGGCCAGAAGGCGAAGGATGTGGAGCTGCAAAAAAGCAACATTCTCCTGTTGGGGCCTACCGGCAGCGGCAAGACCCTGCTGGCCCAGACGCTGGCTAAAATTCTTAAGGTGCCTTTCGCCATTGCGGACGCCACGTCCCTGACGGAAGCGGGCTACGTGGGCGAAGACGTTGAGAATATCCTGCTGAAGCTGATCCAGGCGGCGGACTACGAGATCGAGAAAGCCGAAAAGGGGATCATTTATATTGATGAAATCGACAAAATCACGCGAAAATCGGAGAACCCGTCCATAACCCGGGATGTCTCCGGCGAAGGCGTGCAGCAAGCCCTCCTGAAAATTCTGGAAGGCACGGTGGCCAGCGTCCCGCCCCAGGGCGGACGAAAACACCCCCATCAGGAGTTCCTGCAGGTGGACACCACCAATATCCTGTTTATCTGCGGCGGGGCTTTTGAAGGGATCGACAAGATCATCAGCAACCGGGTCGGCCAGAAGGTCATGGGCTTCGGCGCAAAAATCGAAAGCCACAAAGACCGTCACCCCGGTGAATACCTCAAGCAACTGCTGCCCCAGGATCTGATCAAGTTCGGCATGATTCCCGAATTCGTCGGGCGTGTGCCGGTTACCGTCAGTCTCAATGCGCTGGACCGGGATGCCTTGGTCCGCATTCTGACTGAACCGAGAAACGCCTTGGTCAGGCAGTATCAGGCCCTCTTCGAAATGGATGGCGCCCAGCTGGAATTTACGACCGAGGCTTTGACCGCCATTGCCGACGAAGCCATCAAGAGAGAAACCGGAGCGCGGGGTCTGCGGGCAATCATGGAGGATCTGATGCGGGAAATGATGTATGAACTGCCGTCCCGAAAAGACATCCGCAAGTGTGTCGTGACCCAAGAGGCTGTCCAGTGCAAAGAAAAGCTCAGGGTATATACCCAGGCGGACTTAAAGAAACCTAAAGAAGCGAGTGCATAATCATCCGGCCGCTCTCCACTCGAGAGCGGCTTTTTTTGAACGAAAGCCAATCATTGTGTATAATAAAACCATGGCAAATGATCCAAAACAGCGGAAGGAGCGGGTTGATGATGAAACTGTTCATTGATACAGCCAATGTTGCTGAGATTCGGGAAGCCTGGGATATGGGGATGATCTGCGGTGTGACCACCAACCCCAGCTTGATTGCCCGGGAAGGGGCCGACCTGGAGGAGCGGATGCGAGAGATCCTTTCCATTGTCACCGACGGTCCGATCAACGGGGAAGCCATCGGGACCTCTGCCGAGGAGCTGACGGCCGGAGCCCGGAAGCTCGCCCGAATCGATTCCAGGATCGTGGTGAAAGTCCCTATGACCCAAGAGGGGCTCAAGGCGATCCGGACCCTGAAGGCGGAAGGCATCAAGACCAATGCCACACTGGTTTTTTCAGCTGCCCAAGGTCTTCTGGCGGCCAGGGCAGGGGCCTCGTACATCAGCCCTTTCCTGGGACGGCTGGATGACATCGGGCAACCCTCGGAAGCTTTGCTGGAAGCCTTTGCGGACATCTGGTCCATGTACGACCTTGAAACTGAAATCATCGCCGCCAGCATCCGCTCGCCGGAACATGTGGTCTCGGCAGCGCGGCTGGGGATCCATATCGCCACCGTGCCTTACAAAATTCTGCTCGCCATGACGGAGCATCCGCTGACGGATGCGGGTATCAAGCGTTTCGAAGCCGACTGGCAGGATGCCTTGAAAAAGCGGGGCCAATCAACCTGAGAACCTTTATAAGCACTTAAGGAAGGTGAAGCATATGAACGAGCAAGACATTTCAAATTGGCGAAAGCTCCCATTGCTGCCCCTGAGGGGCGTGATGGTTTTCCCATATATGATGATGCATCTGGATGTGGGCAGGGGGAAATCGATCCAAGCCCTGGAAAAGGCCATGATGGCCGAGCGGGAGATCCTGCTGCTGACCCAGATCACCACAGAAGAAGAAAATCCAAAATCGGAGGACCTTTACCAGGTCGGCGTGATCGCTGAAATCAAACAAATGCTGAAGCTTCCGGGCGGTTCCCTGCGCGTCCTGGTTGAAGGGGTCTCCCGGGCCAAAGTCAGCCGCATCCTGTCCGAAGAACCCTTCATGGAGGCGGAGGTTTTGGCCATCCGGGAGAAAGGCGAGGTCAGCCTTTCCATGGAAGCCGCCATGCGCAGCATTTCCCAGCAGTTTGAACAGTATGCCAAATTAGGCGGCAAAGTCACCCCGGAAGTGGCCCTGGCCATCACCTCCATCGAAGATCCCGGCCGTCTTTGTGACTATATTGTATCCCATTTGAACCTTAAGCTGCAGGATAAGCAAAACATGCTGGAAACCTTTGATGTGGATGAGCGGATCCAGATCCTCTCCGAGATCCTGGCCAAAGAACTGGAAATTCTGGAATTGGAAAAAAAGATCAGCAGCCGGGTCCGGAAACAGATGGAAAAAAATCAAAAAGAATATTATCTCCGGGAGCAAGTCAAGGCGATCCAGAAAGAATTAGGTGAAAAAGAGGAACGTACGGCTGAGGCCGATGAGTACCGGGAAAAGCTGGCTAACACCGGCATGCCGGAGGAAGCGCTGGAAAAGGCGCTCAAGGAAGTTGACCGTCTTGAAAAAATGCCGCCGCTGGTTGCTGAAGCGGGTGTGGTCCGCAATTACCTGGACTGGCTTCTGATGATCCCCTGGTCGGTGGAAACCGAAGATAAAAAGGATCTGTCGGCTGCCGCAGCCATCCTCGACCAAGATCACTACGGACTGGAGAAGCCGAAAGAACGCATTTTGGAATATCTGGCGGTTCGGCAGCTGACCCAGGAAATCAAAGGGCCGATCCTGTGTCTGACCGGACCTCCCGGCGTTGGGAAAACCTCTCTCGCCAAATCGGTTGCCAGAGCCTTGGGACGTAAATTTGTCCGCATGTCCTTGGGCGGAGTCCGGGATGAGGCAGAAATCCGGGGCCACCGCCGGACCTACATCGGCGCTATGCCCGGCCGCATTATTCAGGGCCTGCGCAATGCCGGGACGCGCAATCCGGTCTTCCTGCTGGACGAGGTGGACAAAATGAGCATGGATTTCCGAGGCGATCCTTCATCGGCACTGCTGGAAGTCCTTGATCCGGAACAGAACAACACCTTCAGCGACCATTTCATCGAAATGCCGGTGGATTTGTCCAAGGTTTTGTTCATTGTGACCGCAAACGTCTCCTTCAACATCCCGCCTGCCCTGCTGGACCGCATGGAGCTGATCACGATATCCGGCTATACGGAGGAGGAAAAATTCCAGATCGCCCGGCGTTACCTTGTGCCTAAACAAATGAAGGAAAATGGTTTGGTCAAAGGGCAACTGATCATCCACGATGATGAGCTGCGTACGATCATCGAACAATATACGAGAGAGGCCGGCATCCGGAACCTGGAGCGGGAGATTGCCCGGGTCTGCCGGAAAACCGCCCGCCAGATCGCCGAGGGAAGAAAGAAGAGGATCGTGGTCGGCCCTAAGGTCCTTCGGGAGTATCTGGGCATCCCCCGTTACCGCCACGAAACCGCCATCCGGGAAAACCTGATGGGCACCGCGCTCGGATTGGCCTGGACGGAAGTCGGCGGGGAAGTGCTCCACATTGAGGTATCGCTGATGAAGGGGACGGGCAAACTGATCCTGACAGGAAAATTGGGAGAGGTTATGAAGGAGTCCGCCCAGGCCGGCTATAGTTATTTGAGGTCAAAAGCCCAGGAACTGCAGATCAATGACCAGTTTTACCAGGACCTGGATATGCATATCCATATCCCTGAAGGGGCGATCCCCAAAGACGGTCCCTCGGCGGGGATCACCATGACCGCCGCCATGGCCTCCGCCTTGACCGGCCGAAGGGTTTCCAGCGATGTGGCAATGACCGGCGAGATCACGCTCCGGGGCCGGGTGCTGCCGGTTGGCAGTGCCCCGCAATGCGCCAGCCCTTACGGCGCCCAGGATTTGGCAGGCAACGCTGCTGAGTGGGTGGCGGACAATTTCAGTTTTGATTATTACCAGCACTCACCGCGGCGCAACCCCACCGGACCGCCCGGCATGGGGGACAGGGGGCTGCGGGGTGGTTCGTGGGCTTCTCCGTGGGAGCACACCCAAACCTGGTTCCGCGACTCGTCACACAGCGTGCAGGCCAACCTGCGGGTTGGGTTCCGCTGCGCCGCCCCGGTGGAGGAGTGATTAATCTCGCGTCAGGGAACGGCCATACTCCACCGCGCTGCCGGTGTCATTGAAGTAGTTTTTGGTATTCAGGTGCACCCGCGGGTCTGCCAGCAGTTCTTCCGGAGGCAGCCAGCGGTAGCCGCTGTGCTGCTCGCGGGGTAAGGCGTCCGGTATTTCGTCCAGCCGGATCTCGTACGCCAGAACAATATAATGAGTCCCGACTCCGGGCATTCCGGCGAAGTTGTCCTCATACAGGTGTTCATATAGGCCATAGAACCGCGCGTCCTGTTTCAGATCCAGCGGCAAACCGAGTTCTTCCTCCGTCAGACGCCGGAAGGCCTCCGGCAGGGTTTCTTCTTTGCGGACCCTGCCGCCCGGCACAAACCAGTAACCCCGCGCAGGGCGGTTGCTTCGCAGCCCAACCAGTACCCGTCCCCGCGGATCGCGCACGATCAGATCAAAGGCCACCAGCAGGCTGTTTTGCACGATTTCCAAAAAGCTGTCATACGGCAGCATCATTTTCACCTCATTACTCAATTTTCCTCAATTATACCGGAGCGGAAGATCGGGTTGAGCGACCAGATCAATGCCCAACTCATTCATCCTGTTCAGCGAAACCCAACGGCTACTCCTTATACCCGGGATTGTTGGGGTAAGGTGCAGCACTTCAGCGTATTGTCATCCACAACAGAGCGAAGGATCTCTGGTCTGGCGGAAAGCAAGGTAGAGATTCTTACCCTGGGCGGGTATGATATCGTTCCCTTCGGTCTCTCAGAATGACAGGCAAAGGGCAAGGATCTGTGGTCTCACTTTTTCAGCACTTCTTAACATGTCAGGTTGCTGAGACTGGTAGAATATCTATAAACCATGTTCATTACAGGAGGCCCACATGCAGCCTATTTATCTCGATTACAACGCCACCACCCCGATCGCCCGCGAAGCCGCGGACGCGATGGCGCCCTACCTTTATGAGCATTTCGGCAACCCATCCAGCAGCCACTCCTACGGGGCTGAGACCAAACGCGCCATCGAGGAAGCCCGCGCCGGAGTTGCCGCGCTGCTGGGCTGCCTGCCCACCGAGCTGATCTTCACCTCTGGCGGCACCGAGAGTAACAACCACGCCATCCGCGGCGCGGCGCTGGCGCTGCGGGAGCGCGGCCGGCACATCATCACCTCCGCGGTGGAACACCCCGCCGTGCTGGAGGTCTGCCGCTGGCTGGAGACCCAGGGCTTCCGCCTGACCATCCTGCCGGTGGACGAGACCGGGCTGGTAAGCCCCAGCGACCTGGAAGCAGCCATCACTCCTGACACCATTCTGGTGAGCATCATGCACGCCAACAACGAGGTCGGTACCCTCCAGCCCATCGATGAGCTGGCCGCCATCGCCCACCGCCACGGCGCGTTGATGCACACTGACGCCGCCCAATCGGTTGGCAAGATCCCTGTTCGGGTGGCTGAACTCGGCGCGGACCTGCTCTCAGTGGCCGGGCATAAAGTGTACGCTCCCAAGGGGATCGGCGCGCTGTACATCCGCTCCCGGGTGAAGCTGGAAAAGCTGCTGTTTGGAGCCAGTCACGAGGTCAACCGCCGCCCCGGCACCGAGAATGTGCTCGAAATTGTCGGGCTGGGCAAAGCCTGCCAGATCGCCCACCGCGATCTGGCCAGCAATACAGCCCACTTCCGCGCGATGCGCGAGCGGCTGCACGCGGCGCTGCGCGAGCGATTCAGCGAAGACCAGATGCGGCTCAACGGGCACCCTGAACTACGACTGCCCAACACCCTCTCGCTCAGCTTCCGCGGGGTGGAAGCCAACACCCTTCTTTCCGAAGTTGGCGACCGGGTAGCCGCCTCGGCCGGGGCGGCCTGCCACGCAGAGAGCGTGGAAGTTTCCTCGGTACTGGAAGCCATGCGCCTGCCAGTTGAATGGGCCATGGGTACGGTGCGCTTCTCGGTGGGGCGCGGCACTACCGCGGAAGAAGTGGACCGGGCGGCGGAGATCGTGGCTGAGGCGGTTGAGCGCCTGCTGCCGCGCGGCGCGGCGGCGGCTCCGGTGCTGGCGCTGGGAGATCAGGAAATCAAACTGACCCACTATACCCACGGCCTGGGCTGCGCCTGCAAACTTCGCCCGCAGGCCCTGGAGGCAGTGCTCCAGCAGCTCCCCGTGCCGGTTGACCCGGCCGTCCTGGTGGGCACGGAGACAGCCGACGATGCCGCGGTTTACCTGTTAAATGAAGACACCGCCATTGTGCAGACTGTGGACTTCTTTACTCCTATTGTGGATGACCCGTACTGGTTCGGCGCGATTTCCGCCGCCAATTCGATCAGTGACATCTACGCCATGGGCGCCCGGCCCCTGTTCGGGTTGAATATTGTCGGGTTCCCCTCCAACCGCTTACCGATGAGCGTCCTGACCCGCATCCTGCAGGGCGCGCTGGATAAAGCCGCCGAGGCCGGGGTGAGCGTGATCGGCGGGCACACGGTGGACGACACCGAGCCCAAGTTTGGGCTTGCGGTGACCGGTGTGGTGCACCCGGAGCGCGTGGTGCGCAACAGCACCGCCCGGCCGGGTGACGCGCTGATCCTCACCAAACCGCTCGGCCTGGGGATTCTGACAACGGCCGCCAAGCGCGGCCTGGCCGAACCGCACGAGATTGAGGAGGGTATTCAGTTGATGGCGGCTCTCAACCGCCATGCCGCCGAAGCCATGCTGGCAGTGGGGCCGAGCGCCTGTACCGATGTG
>ENA-OSEO01002712-OSEO01002712.1-sediment-metagenome-genome-assembly--contig:-NODE-2712-length-23623-cov-3.648178_pt1 | contig 23623 bp, 20 predicted proteins | sample MGYA00237883_ERZ534232 | MGnify/ENA metagenome assembly ERZ534232
CCAGCTGGCCCCGAATACCGGGGGATACCGGCAATGCCATGACGTGGCCGTTTCCCGTGCTCTACAAAGTGGTCAAGGGAGCAACGGCTAAGAAGGTTATCGATCAACGGGGCAGAGGGTTGAGCGAAGCTTTTCTGCAGGCTGCAGACGAACTGGTCAAGGACGGTGCGGATGGTCTTACAACCACCGGAGGATTTCTCGTCATATTCCAAAAAGAGCTTGCCGCCCATTGCAAGGTGCCGGTTGCGGCATCCTCTTTGCTCCAGATTCCGGTTGTTCAAAGACTTCTTCCCCCGGATAAAAGAGTGGGAGACATCACGGTTCGGGGGGACAGGTTGGACCCGGATCATTTCAGGGAGGCGGGGGCGCCTGCCGACACCCCGGTCGTCGGAACCGAAGGCGGTAGAGAGTTCACCCGTGTTCTGCTGGAAAATGAAATGGAAATGGACTATGCCCTGGCCGAGCAGGATCTGCTGGATGCGGGTCATGAAATGGTTACAAAATACCCGGAGGTCGGTGCGTTGGTGCTCGAATGCCACAACATGGCGCCGTTTTCCCGGGCGTTGAACAATGCCTTAGGGATTCCGGTCTACGATGTCTATACCTTTGTAACCTGGTTTCATTCCGGACTATCGCCGCGAGATTTCGGATGGCCCGGAAGCGGTGCAATGCCGCGGGGATGGCGCGAGCGGTAAAACGTGTGTAGTGCACTGCAAGCACCGGGAACCGACATTCCTGACCAGAACGTTGAGCCCTTCGGGGTTGACACCGGCGGTTTTGGAAAGAACCCTTTCACCACAATCAAACGAGTCATTTAAAGGAGGCCTGATATGTTTAAAAAGTTCGCGCTTCTGACAGCCCTGCTGGGTATCGTTTTCTGCTTTTCATCGGGGGTTTTGGCGGAAACCATTGAATGGACATCGGGCCAGCTCGGGGGGGGATGGTACACCATGTGTTCAGGCATGGCCAAGCTCATTATGGAGGAAAATCCCGGACTCACCATAAAGGTGGTCCCCGGAGGCGGGACGTCCAACCCCACAAAGGTCAACACCGGGAAAAGTCATCTGGGTATGGGGCTGGATGTTTTCACATTCGCGTCTTTCCAGGGAAAGGGTCTCTACGAGGGCAAAAAGCACGATAAGATTCGAATGATCGGAATGAGTTTTTCAGACAACTATCTCCAATTTGTCCGTGCAAAAGGCGCCAAGCATGATTTTAAGAGCTTCTTTAAAGACGCGAAAAAAGAGGCACTGGCTGTTACCCAAGCCGGGTCGTCCACGGAAATGGCGTTTCAATATATCATGAGCTATTACGGTACCAGCTATGAAGATCTGCTTAAAAACCGTGGAGTTAAAATCAACCATGGGAACTACTCGGAGATCTCCTCCCAATTCAAAGACCGGCAGGTGGATTACGCGTTTATATCCCTGGGGATTCCGACCGCGGCGGTGATCGACATGAGCATGGCACGAGACACCGAGATCGTACCGATTCCGGAGGATGTTCAAACCCATCTCAAGAGTGCATACGGCTTTCAGATCGGCGCAATTCCCAAGAAAACCTATAAATTCATGGATGCGGATGTGCCGACAACCTTCATGGCGACCACCTTGTTTACCAGTGCCGATGTCAGCGATGAAATCATTTACAAGATTACGAGATCGCTCTGTGAAAATCAGGACAAATTAACCAACATCCACAATAGCATGGACGTGTTCGACTGCAAGACCGCATGGCAGAACGCACCGGCCCCCCTGCATCCCGGAGCGGTTAAATACTACAAGGAAAAAGGTCATATGTAGGAAGGTCATCCGATGCGTAAACTGACCGGGTATACCGGAGCTGCCGCAGCCATATGGGCTGCGGCAGCGGCAGCATTTCATCTGTATTCCGCCTACATCGGGTATCTCGAGCCGCGTGTGCAGCGTTCGCTTTGTCTGGCGTGGTTCATGCCGTTGATTTTCATTCTCTTCCCTGCTTCAAAGGGACGATCCCCCCAGCATCGCCCATCGGTCTTTGACTGGGTGCTTTCGGCCGTCGCGCTGTTTCCGCATCTCTATTCTTATATGGAGGCCCACCGGATCAATCTCAGGCTTGAGGAGGTAACCCCGCTGCTTCCCGAAGAGTTGATTTTCGGAACGATTGCCATATTGCTGATACTCGAGGCCCTGCGTCGCGCCGTAACCCCGGTTCTTTCAGGTATTCTGGCCATTATTTTCGGCTATCTGTTTCTCACCGAGTACATGCCCGGCATGCTCCACTACTCGCACATCCCTTACCCCGAAATCGTCGAATCCATGTATCTCGCCAATGGTCAAGGCATGTATGGATCCATTACGGGGATAGCCGCAACCCTGATATCCATCTTCATCAGCTTCGGCGCATTTGTGGAGGGAAGCGGGGTTGGGCGATTGTTCAGCAACCTCGGATCGATCTCTGCCGGCCGTTACTCCGGCGGTCCGGCAAAGGTTGCGGTCATCACCTCGGCCCTATTCGGTACCATGAGCGGTTCATCCACTTCAAATGTTTTTACCACCGGGTCTTTTACGATACCGATGATGAAAAAGCTGGGTTACCGACCCGCTTTTGCCGGTGCGGTCGAGGTCTCAGCCAGTGTCGGGGGTCAGATCATGCCTCCCATTATGGGAGTGGGGGTGTTTGTCATGTCGGAAATGACCAACATTCCGTACGCTGACATTATCGTAGCCGCGTTGCTAGGCGCCATATGCTATTTTTTCATGATCCTGTTCACCGTGCACCTGGAGGCTAAAAAACTCGGCCTCAGGGGGATGAACCCGGAGGATATCCCCCCCTGGAGGGAAATTCTAAAGGACCTCCATCTGCTCCTGCCGATCTTTGTGCTGGTTGTGCTGCTGATGAAACGTTTTTCTCCGCATTTTGCAGCATTCTATGCCATTGTTTCGGTGTTTTTGGTCGCCGCACTCCGCAAGCACACCCGAATCGGACCGCGCGGATTATTCATTATCCTTTCCACTGCAGGAAGGAACCTTGCCGCTGTCACCATCGCCTGTACCGGCGCCGGTATGGTCATCGCCGGGCTCACCAAAACGGGACTTATTCTCTCTTTCGGAACAATTATCTCCACGGTTGCAGGGGGGCAGCTGTTGATCGCGGCCGTTCTGCTGATGATCACCACCCTGATCATGGGCATGGGTATGCCCACGAGCGCCGCTTATATTATCACCTCGGCCATCGGCGCCCCCACACTGATACAGGATTATAATGTTCCGATATTGGCTGCGCACCTGTTTGTGTTCTATTTTGCGATTCTGGCGGAGGCAACCCCACCGGTTTCGATTGCATCCTATGCCGCGGCTGCGATTGCAAAAACGGATCCTATCAGACTGGGATTTCAGGCCCTCAGACTGGCGATGGGCGGTTTTGTGCTGGGATTAAGTTACGTTTACACCCAGGCGCTCATGCTGGAAGGGCCCTGGATCGGTACGCTGTCCCAGTTTTTTCTCATCATCTGCGGCGTGATGCTATTGTCGGTCGGGTTCAGAGGGTATATGAGGCAAAACGTGTCAATACCGTTTCGGCTTATCCTCGTTCCGCTGGCATTTCTGATTGTGCTTTACCAGGGGTTTTCAGACTGGCATCGGATCGCAGTCGGCTTGGCTGTTCTAATCGCGCTGTGTTGGTTTCCGGGTCTTTTCAAACCGCTGACGCCCAAAGCTGCGCCGTAAAGAATGGTTTTGGAGCCCCTAGGCTGACCGCTTAACAGCGCTATTCTCTGGATCATTTTAACAACACCACCCTATCCGGGCAAGATTCCCCCATGGCGAGGGGTGAATGCGCATCCCCTGCAATACGGGTTAACACGATAAACAGGATTTTACCGCCACACCGGATGCATTGTTTTACATCACCGCACGGTTTTCATTCCCCTCCCTTTTTTAAAGGGAGGCCGGGGGTTGTCTGTTCGGCCGGAATCGCCACCTCTGCCTTGGGTTTGGCCTGGATCGCTCTGGTTTCAGGACTCGTCATATTGCATCCCTCCTTTCTCTTCTCGAATTTAATGAATCGCAATCTGTTTCGGCTTCGCTTTTTCCGCCTTGGGAACGGTTACCGTCAGGATGCCGTCTTTCAGCGACGCATCCACTTTTTCCGGATCCACCTCACCGGGCAGTCCGATCATCCGGCTGAAGGTACCGGCCTCGCGTTCCCGCCGATGGTATCTTACGTTCTGACCTTCGGCAGGTATCTTGCGTTCTCCCGAGATGGAAAGCCCGTTTCCGGTCACGGATATATTCAGGTCACCGGCTTCCATGCCCGGAAGCTCCGCACGGACATAGTACCGGTCCCGGTCTTCGGTCAAATTCACAGCCGGGAAAACCCCGGCACCGAAGGGTCTCAAGGGTCTTCCGCCGAAACCTTCAAACAGGCGATCCATCTCGCGCCGCATCCGTTCCAGTTCTTCAAAGGCACCTCGAAACCCCCAGGTCGGATAATCAAACGGTCTTCTGATCAACATCATCGATCCCTCCTTTCTTTTGATCGTGTCCAGCAACATTCCTGGCACGCCATTCGTCGGTCGTTATCCTGATCTTGTTCGATTCGGAAACTGCGTTCAGATTAAATCAGATGATCGAGAGTGGGTATTGGCCATTGTCACACCTCCTTTTTCAAAACTCCGCAACCGTTCATTGAAAAATTAGGAATAACAAAGTCAATATTTTCAAGTAAATGCACCGCTTTTGGAAAAAATTTTAATCATCATTCCGGCGGTGTCAAGGGGATGATGGCAGGACCGCCCGGTCTTGGTCCCGTCGTCTTGGCAGAAGACCAACCAGCATTTATTTTATAACAAATTCAGATAGATCCGTTCATCCAGACATTTTTGTAGGACTTCTTCCATATCGCAAAAATCGGAAAGGAGGCGATCCCGACCGTGGTGTTCATCAAGGTCGAAAAAACCATCGGGGCAGGCCGCCAGCCGAGCCCCTATGAATTCAACAACCCGTTTGATCTTTTCAGCGATGAGTTTTTTGAACGGTTCTTCGGCCAGCGTAATCTCCATATGCAACGGCCCAGACAGTACAAGAGGAATGAACTACCCCGCCGCAAGCAGCGGGGTATCCATCCGAAATTATTTCAGCGCCTCAAGGAGCGGAAAACTTGTCCGCCTCTGGCGGATTAAAGCCGGATGCGCTCGACGATGGCCTCGGCAAGCTGCCGGGTGGCGGCGTGCCCGCCGATGTCCGGCGTATGGGTTTTTGGATCGGAAAGCGCATCCGCTACGGCCTTTTCAATGGCATCCGCGGCCCGGGTTTCCTTCAAATACCGCAGCATCAGGACACCGCTGAGAATCTGGGATACCGGATTGGCGATTCCTTTTCCGGCGATATCCGGGGCGGTGCCGTGGACCGGCTCGAACAGGCATGCGCCGGTCCCGTAGGTGGCCCCCGCCCCCAGCCCCAGGCTGCCGGCCGCAGCCGAGCACAGATCGGAAAAGATGTCGCCGTACTGGTTGGGCATCACCGCCACGTCAAAGAGCCAAGGCCGTGCGACGATCAGGGCGCAGGACGCGTCGATGAACCGATCGTTGCATTCGATGTCGGGATAGTCTTCCGAAATTTCCCGGACCACCCGGACAAAGAGGCCGTCGGTCTGTTTGAGGACATTCGCCTTGTGAACCGCGGTGACCCGTTTGCGGCCGTGGCTCTTAGCAAAATCGAAGGCAAAGCGCGCTACCTTCTCTGAGGCCCTTCGTGAAATGATCTTCAGCGCAACGGCCGTATCCTCCCCCGAGGTGTATTCACTGGCCACATAGAGATCCTCGCTGATCTCCCGGACGATGGCCACATCGATCCCCGGTATGGGTGCAGGAACCCCTGGAAAGCTTTTGGCCAGCCGAACGGCCGCATACCCGCCCCCTTCTCTGCGCAAGGCGTTGGTGGCGCTGTTGTAGGCGCGTTGAACCCTTCCCGGCGAGCCTTTTCCCAGACCGGGCCGTATCATCTCGTCGTCTATCCCGACGGTAAACGGCCCCTTGAATCCGATACCGCAGTCCAGATACGCCCCAAGGGTGCGGTCCGGCAGGGGGGTGCCGTATGTGGATCGAGCCCCCTCACCGGCGTCGAGCCTGATCCACTGGATATCGACCCCGGCGGCTTCAATCACCGTCAGCGCGGCGGCAACGATCTCCGGGCCGATGCCGTCACCTGGCATCAATGCGATGGTATGCATACCCCTCCTTAACGATGGAATATCGAAAACCGGCTGTTGAAATCCGGGCATCGGGCCCCGGCAAACCATCCGCGTTACGATTCGCCATGTCCTTAACCTCTCCTTGCCGATTGTTTATTCAGCGCTGTTATCATCATCCCATCGGCGCTTGCAAGAATTTTCCGAGCTTTCCGTGATTTCATTCGTGTGGTATACAGATCCATGCGCAGAACGGTTACCCTTTTCAAAGGAGCGTCCCATGTACCTGGCAACCGCGGATGAAATGCGGCGGATGGATCAGGAGACCATTCACACCTTTGGCCTTCCCGGCCGGATTCTGATGGAAAATGCCGGCCGGGGCGCAACCCAGATTTTTCTCGACACCTTTGCCCCGCTGTCCGGAAAACGGATCGGGGTGGCTGCAGGCCGGGGGAACAACGGCGGAGACGGTTTTGTCATCGCAAGGTATCTGGCCCAGCGGGGTCATGCCGTCAACGTCTATCTGCTGGCCGGGAAAGATTCGGTCACAGGAGATGCCCAAGCCAACCTCAAGTTGCTTGAACCGTTGAATGTCCCTGTTGTGGAAATTGAAAATTCCACGGCGTTCGAATCGTCCCAAGGGGACATGAACCGTGCGGATATCTGGGTGGATGCCATTTTCGGTACGGGGCTCAACGCCGAAGTCCGGGGCGTTCACCAAGAGATGATCGCTTTTCTGAACGCCTCGGGCAAACCCGTATTCGCCGTCGATATTCCTTCCGGTTTAAACGCGGACACCGGCCAAATCTGCGGCATCTGCACCCAGGCGCACGCCACGGCAACCTTCGGCTTGCCGAAAATCGGGCATATCCTTTTTCCCGGCGCATCCCGCACCGGCAGGCTGCATGTCGTCGATATCGGTATTCCGCCCCATATCGCAGCCGGCGTCAATCCCAAGCAGCATCTGCTCACCCCCAAAGCGGTGCGCGGCTATTTCACCCCGAGGCTTGCCGATGCCCATAAAGGCACCACCGGCCATCTTCTGGTCATATCCGGCTCCCCGGGCAAAACCGGAGCCGCCGCCATGACGGCCATGTCCGCGGTGCGCGCCGGTGCCGGTCTGGTGACCCTTGCAATCCCTTCGCGTCTCAATGCGGTGCTGGAAACCCAGACCCTGGAGGCCATGACCCAGCCTTTGCCGGATACGGAAAAAGCCGTTCTGGATGAATCGGCTTTTGACGATATCCTCAAAGTGTCGACCGGAAAGCAATGCCTTGCCATCGGCCCCGGCATCGGCACAGCACCCGAAACCGTCCGGCTGGTGCACAGGATCGTTGAAGCCCTTCGGCTGCCCATGGTGGTGGATGCCGACGGGCTCAACGCGCTGGCCGGATGCACCCAACGGCTCAAAGCCGTGAACGTCCCGATGGTGTTGACCCCGCATCCGGGAGAAATGGCGCGGCTTTCCGGAACCAGCCCCAAAGAGATCCAGAAGGACCGGATCGGCTCGGCCAGGGCCTTTGCCACGGCTTTCCAGGTGCACGTGGTGCTCAAAGGGGCTCGAACCGTCATCGCCCATCCGGATGGAACCGTTTTTGTCAATCCCACCGGAAACCCCGGCATGGCTTCAGGCGGCATGGGCGATGTTCTGACCGGAATCATTGCGGGGCTCATCTGCCAGGGATACGCGCCGGAAATCGCCGCACGGATGGGCGTCTATCTTCACGGAGCGGCTGCAGACACACTGGCCGAAAGGATCGGCCCCTTCGGCTTCCTCGCCTCGGAGGTCATGAACGCCGTGCCCGGTGAAATCAAAAAGATAATGACGGGAAATGAATCGACGCGTTCCGTCTTTTCCGAATGAATCGTCGATTGCCTTATGCATTCCAGCCATCCAGCATCCGGCCTTCGGTATCAGACCCTGTCCCGCACCCCGGAAGAAACCCGTGAGCTGGGGCGGGCCATCGGCAAATGGATCGAACCCGGCACGGTGCTCACCCTGATCGGGGACCTTGGCAGCGGGAAAACGGTATTTGTCCAGGGACTCGGTAAAGGCCTGGAAGTCCCGAAGGAGGTGTATATCACCAGCCCCACCTATACCCTCATCCATACGTATCCGGGAAGGTGCCCACTGCACCATGTGGATCTCTATCGGATTTCCGGGGAGTCCGAAACAGAAGATATCGGACTGTCTGAAGTTGTCTCGGACAACGCCGTGGTCGCCGTCGAGTGGGCCGACCGCCTCCGGGAGGGCAGCTTTACGGATCGCCTGGAGATCGCATTTGAAATCCTGGACGATACCTCCCGAAAGATTCGCTTTTGCGCATATGGACAACTTGCGGAGAATCTGTTAGAAAGGCTGGGTCAAAAACAGACCCCCGGTGATTCCCAGGGCGAAAGGTGAAGCCTTTCCACCGTCTGGACAACCGGGAAATTCACTTTCTGGGGCAAGCGAGATGCGACTGATCGTTCAAAAATTCGGCGGAACCTCGGTGGCCACCCTGGAGCGCATCCGGAATGTGGCAAACCGCGTGGCCAAAGCCTTTGACCGGGGAGACCGGCTGGTGGTGATCCTCTCGGCAATGGCCGGGGTTACGGACAATCTCATCCAAATGGCCAGGCAGATCAACGATGCTCCGGACAAACGGGAACTCGATGTGCTGCTCGCCACCGGTGAGCAGACCACCGCTGCGCTGCTGGCGATGACCCTCCGGTCCATGGGCTACCCCGCACGATCCCTGCTGGGATTTCAGGCCGAGGTGCACACCGACTGCGCCTTCGGCAACGCCCGGATCCTGGATATCCCCGCGGGACGGCTCCGGAATCTGATCGAAGACAACACCATTGTGGTGGTTGCGGGATTTCAGGGGTGCGATCCGGATGGAAACATCACCACCCTGGGCCGGGGCGGGTCGGATACCTCGGCCGTTGCCATCGCCGCCGCGCTCAAGGCCGACAGTTGCGAAATTTACACCGACGTCGACGGGGTGTACACCACGGATCCCAACATCTGCCCCAAAGCCAGGAAAATGGCCAAGATCTCCTATGAAGAAATGCTGGAAATGGCCAGCCTCGGAGCGAAGGTGCTTCAAATCCGGTCGGTGGAGTTTGCAAAAAAATACGATGTTCCCGTCCACGTGCGGTCATCGTTTACCGAGGAGGAAGGAACCATGGTGGTCAATGAAGATGCGGATATGGAACGCCTGGTCGTGTCCGCGGTGACCTGCGACAAGAACGACGCCCGAATCGTGTTGAAGCAGGTCCCGGATGTGCCCGGCATCGCTGCAAAGCTGTTTACCCCCATCGCCGATGAGGGGATCGTGGTCGACATGATCATCCAGGGCGCGCGCTCGGGAAGCCGGAACGACATGACCTTCACCGTTCCGAAAAAAGATCTTCAGCGCGCCCTGGAAATCGCACGCGGCGTTGCGGAAGATGTCGGGGCAGAGGAAGTGCTGGGTGAAGGGGACATCGCCAAAGTATCCGTCATCGGGGTCGGGATGAAAAACCACGCGGGTGTGGCCGCAAAGATGTTCGCCACTCTGGCCGCTGAAAATATCAACATCCGCCTGATCAGCACCTCGGAAATCCGGATATCCTGCGTGATCGATGGAAAATATGCGGAACTTGCCGTCCGGGCGCTCCACACGGCCTTCGGGCTGGATAAGGAAGAATAAACGGGAATGAAAAGGTTCAGCCCGGATCAATTGCTGTTTGTCTCGGCACTGGGCGCAGTGATTCTGGGGCTGGTTCTTTACCGGATGTTTATTCAATCCCCCTGACATCCTTCTGTGCGCCTTGCTCAAGCGGGTTGCCGTACCGCTGAATTCAATGAACCCACGCACGTTCTTTTTGAAAACGACATCATTAGGAGGTCCTCGATGCAATACGTTCGCAAGGTGGATTTTGAGGCCATTCAAAAAAGCGGCGCCGACGAGCGCGTGACCCAGAAGCTGTTCGATCATACCTCGGGCGCCGCAAACTGCACCGTCCAGTGCATCAAAACCCCTGCCGGCGGCGGCTCCCCGGCCGGCATGCACACCCACGACGTCGATCAGATTTTCTATATCCTGAGCGGTACGATGCGCATCGAGATCCAGGGCGACATCTACGACTGCGGCCCCGGCACACTGATCATCTTTCCGGCCGGCGTACCCCATCGCAACTGGAACGACTCGGGCGCACCCACCGTTCATTTGGCCTTCAACACCCCCTTGCCGGACCCCGATGCCCCCTTTGCCAAATCCGTATAGTCCGGCAATCGGGCGGCTCGCATAACGGCGGTGTCCGGCCAGAGCGTTCGCGTTCGACCGGGGGCTTCCATCCCCGGGGGTTGGATCCGGAAACGATCAGCCCGGGAGCGCGGACCCTAGGGAAGGATCCGCGGACATCACCAGAAACGGTGCGTGGTTGGAGGTGAAAAAGGGCGGGTCGTTATTTAAGATGGATCGTATGGCCTGGGGCCGTTTGAACTCCCGGTCCAGAAAGCGGCGAACCCGATTCCGGTGCCAGCCTTTGGGATGCCGGAATTCTCTGTACAGGGACAAATCGCCCGGGTAGAAGGCAACCGTTTCCAGCCCTTGGGCCTCGGTGCCGTATGCCGGAAGATTGAAAACGGCAAGATTCAGAAAATCGATCCACTGGGCGTGCGCCAGGGTGAAGTCCAGCGTCTTGCGGGCGGCCCCAAGGGTTTCGGCCGGGGTGCCGAACAGCAGGTAGGCGTAAACGGCGATGCCCGCCGCTTTCAAGGTTCGAAGCGCAGCGGTTACGGTTTTCAGCTCGACCCCTTTTTCCAGCGCCTCCAACACGGCCGGATCCCCGGACTCGATCCCCAGCTTGAGCATCACGCATCCGGCCGCCTTCAAATCTTGGGCGAACCCCGGATCGGTCAGGTGATCGGTGATCCGCACAAAACCGTACCAGGGCGCCCCGGGGGGGGTTCGGGCAAGATGGCCCAGGACCCTGGGCGGCAAGGCGTTGTCCAGAAAGTGGATCAGCGAGGGATGCATGGTGGAAACCAGCCCATCGATGTCCGCCCCCACGGCCCTCGGGGATGCGGGCCGATAGGTGTTTTTTTCCGCTTTTTCCGGGCAGAAGGTGCATTTTCGCCAATAGCAGCCGTGGGCCGTGCTGTAGGGAAGGACCGGCCCCGGGGAGAGATACCGGTTGACAGGCAACCCCTGGTAGTCAAAGCCCTGAAATTCCCGGTTCGAAACGGCTCCCCCCGTGCACATGCCGATCAGCCCCGCTTCCCCGGGGCCGGAGACCAGATCGTCGATGAGCCCCGCGAACGGGTTATTGAAGCCGGGGATCTTCATCCAGCAGGAGACCAGCCCGCCCCCCAGCACGATGCGCACCCGGGGCAACCGTTTCCGGACAAACCCGGCAACGGCGAAACCGGTGAGCGCCTGGCTCAGGTAATTGATCGAAATGCCGACGATATCCGGCTGCTGCTCGACAAACAACGCCTCCATCCGTTTTGCAAAGCTCGGATAAAAGAGGTTTTCTTCGAACCCCTCGGCCGAATGCAGCAGGTCTCCGCTGCGCACCGGCGAAAGGATGCCATCCGTGTAGTTGGAAAGCGACAGACCCCCCCCTGTCCTGCGGCCGATAAGCGCAAGCAGCCGGTTGGCGTCCCGGACCGCCCGCCGGTACCGATCCGCATTGGCATAGAGGCTTGCGGTTCGCAGCCCCTCCAGGTTGGATGAAATCCGTCTCGCGGCTCTTTTGGACCAGGTGTCCACCGCATCCACCGGCCCGCTCAGCAGGTCCAGAAGGCCTTCCAGGTTGGCGTCGAAAATCCGGCAGGCGATCCCCTCGGCGGATAGCGCGGACGCCAGCCTGGCGATACCCGCCGGCGGCTCGCAGGGCTTTGCCAGGGGCGGATGAATCAGCAGAACCGTTGGGGGAAGAGGCGTGCTTGGAATTTTCAAATCGTTTTCCTTAAATGAATCTTTCGCAGACTTTCCGATGCTATCCCAAAAGGATTGACTCGGCAACCGCATCGTGGGTATTCTTAGCCCGGAACGGCAAACCGAACCCATCCCAGTAAAAAAGGAGCGTGTGATCATGACCCCTCGGAGCCATCGCCTGACCCCCCAAACCCTGCAAGCCCAGATCGATGAACTGGCCCGGATACGGATCGCCCACCTTCCGACCCCCCTGGAATTTTGTCCGAGACTGACCCAAGCGCTGAAAGGTCCGGAGATCTGGATCAAGCGGGACGACTGCACCGGCCTTGCCTTGGGCGGGAACAAGACCCGGCAATTGGAATTTGTCTTTGCCGAAGCCCTCCAGCAGGGGGCGGACACCATCGTGATCGGTGCAGGATCCCAATCCAACTGGTGCCGCCAAACCGCGGCCGCCGCCGCCAAATTGGGCCTGAAAAGCGTTCTGGTCCTGGCCCACGGGGTAAAGGGCGCCGCCCTGCAGGGCAATCTGCTCATCGATCATCTCCTCGGGGCCGACATCACCATCGTTTCGGGAGAAGACCTCCAGCAGCTTCCGCCGCTGCTCGAAGAAAAAACCCGGGCGCTGGCCCGGCAGGGGCATAAACCCTACCTGATGAACCCGTTTGGTCTGCCGACGCTGTCGCTGTCCGCGGTCAGCTACGTCAACGCCTTCTTGGAGATCGACGCCCAGCTCCGGGAGCAGGAAAAGGAAGCCGATTTCATTTATCTGTCCGGCGCCAATATCACCCCGGCCGGCCTGGCGCTCGGTGCCAAGGCCCTGGGCCGAAAAACCCGGGTGGTGGGGATTACCCCCATCCGCTGGGAAGAGGACCGCAGCACCGATATCGCCCGTATCGCCACGGCCACTGCCCAGCGTTTGGGGCTGGATATCACCCTGGGCCCCGAGGAGATTCACAACACGGATGCCTATGTGGGGGACCGCTACGGGGTCATGACCCCCGAATGCCGCGAAGCGCTGAAACTGGTGGCACGAACCGAGGGAATCATCCTTGACCCGGTCTACACGGCCAAGGCCATGGCGGGGCTGATCGACCATATCCGCCAAAGGCGGATCGGCAAAAATGAAACGGTGGTCTTCCTGCACACGGGCGGAATGCCGGCCCTTTTCGCCTACGCCGACGACCTGGAACTGGCCGGCGGATGATCCCAAACCCCGACGGCCCTCGACAAATTGTGTACGCCCTTAGGCAGCACCCGCGCCGTGCGGCTGGTTTTTTTACCCCCATGCCCGCTCCACCCGCTGAAACGATGCCCTTTCCGCCCGAAGCAGACGGCGCAGCGATTCTTTTCCCGTATGCAATCGTTCCGATCTGACGGCATACATCTTGCATTTTACCGAATCGGACCCAACGGTACCCGTGAACCGCCATGATCAAGGGAATGTCGAAAATGAAAAGAACGATCCGTTTCACCCGGTGGCATCTTTTGCCCTGGGGCATGTTGATGCTGCTGGCCGTCTGTGCCTGCGCCCCGAAAGTCTATATCGACACGTACGCGGACAGCGCATTCGACCCCAACGCCATCCACAGGGTGATCCTTGTGGTGAACGATACCCAGGGCCCCGCTTCCTTTACCCGGCTGTTTGCAGAAACCTTTGTCAAAACGGCCCTGCAAGGTGAAAAGGCGTTCATCGTCAGGGACGGTTACGTCTTTAAATCGGAAATGAAACCAGAGCCCGCCGCCCCGAAGACATCGGATGCGATGTTTGAAATTTCACTCACCCACTGCTATCCGGGAAATCAAAGCCGGAATTTTCCGACATCCGTCGGGGCAACGGCCAAACTAATCGATGAAAAGAGCCGGAAGACCCTCTGGACCATCGACTATGCCTATGCATCCCCCAGAAGCGGAGCATCGGCCCCGCTGGTCGAAGCGGTGATGCACAGGGTTGCCGAAAAGATCCTCGAATCGGTTCCGGTGCAAGGGGAGCCGGCGGGGGTCCCAGCCGGCAGCCTGCCGCAGAAAGGCCCGAGCGCCCAGGCCGCTTCGAGATCCGCTGAACCGGCCCGGCAGCCGGTGCAGGCCGAACAGACCGGTCCGGCCCCCGGATCGGTTCCGCCGGCCATTGCAGATCGGCTTTCTGAAGATGCCCCTCTGCCCACCGCTTCGCAGCAAGGGTCCGCACCGCCGTCCGGCCCGTATGTTGTCCATATCGCATCGGTAAGGCAGCGGCAGCAGGCCGAACGGTTCATCGATGGGGATGCGCCGGAGGGCATTATCCGGATATCCTCAACGGTCCAGCAGGACCCGCAAAAAACCTGGTACCGGCTGCTGATCGGGCGATTCAAGACACCGGAGGCGTCGAAAACCTTCATCCGGACGCTCACTCCCCGGGACATCCCCACAGGGTATGCAAAACCGATGAAGCTTCCCTATGCGCTTCTGATCAGTTCCGGGCGTCCGCTGGAGCCGTCGCGAAAGATCGTGGAGGCGTTGCGGAAAATCGACTATATGGCCTATCTATCCCCCTGCGCCGACCCCTCCAAGGGGTGGGACGTCCTGGTCGGTGCCTATGAAAGCAAAACCGAAGCCGATCAGCGGGCGAAACTGCTCCTGGCCAACGGAATCCCGGTCAACGTCGTCACCCCCTGACCGTTAGGGCTGCCCGTCACGGCCGACCCCCCGGTCCGCTCTCTTCTTTGGATGCGCTCTTCCTCAGTGCGTACCACTTTTCCAACCGCTGTTTGATCGTCTTTTCCCAGCCTCGATCCGAGGGAAAGTAGAATCGTTTATCTTTGAGCGCTTCGGGCAGGTAGGTCTGGGGAACATAGGCGCCGGCGTAATCATGGGCGTACCGGTAGTCTTTTGCGTATCCGAGCGCTTTCATCAACCCGGTGGGGGCATTTCGAATGTGAAGCGGCACCGGCAGGGTGCCGGTCTCTCTTAGGGTTTCCTTGGCGCTCGCGTACGCGGTATAGACGCAATTGCTTTTCGGGGCTGTGGCAAGGTACACGGCCGCCTGGGCCAGCGCCAGGTCCCCTTCCGGGTGTCCGAGGAACCGGAAGGCCTCCATGGCGTTCAATGCCACGGCCAGTGCCTGGGGATCGGCGTTTCCGATATCCTCCGAGGCGAAACGGATCATCCGCCGCGCGATGTACATGGGGTCCTCACCGGCCTCCAGCATCCGCCCGAGCCAATAGAGGGCGGCGTCCGGATCCGAACCGCGGAGGCTCTTGTGAAGCGCCGAAATGAGATTGTAGTGGGATTCGCCGGATTTATCGTGCAGCAGGACCCGCTCCTGAAGGATTTTCTTCACCCCGTCCGGATCGACAACCGCCGGGGGGGAGGTATCCGCGGCTTCCTTTTGCCGGCCCGCGACCGCGGCCACGATTTCAAGGCTGTTGAGCGCGATCCGGGCATCTCCCCCGGAGATCCGGACGACGGTGCCCAGCGCTTCGGCAGTCAGGGACAACTGGATCCGGCCGAGTCCCCGCTCCGGGTCCTTTAATGCGCGGTCGAGGATCCGGGCGACATCCTCCTCTGTGAGGGGCTCCAGGGTGATGACCCGGCACCGGGACAGCAGCGGTGCGATGACTTCGAAAGAGGGGTTTTCGGTGGTGGCCCCGATCAGGGTGATCAGGCCGCTTTCCACATGGTGGAGAAAGGCGTCCTGCTGGGCCTTGTTGAAGCGGTGGATTTCATCCACAAACAGGAGGGTCCGTCTTCGGTGCAGTTGCCGCTGCTCCTTTGCCGTCTCGATCACGGCCCGGATGTCTTTTACCCCTGAAAGCACCGCAGAAAAATGAACGAAGTGGGAGCGGGTCTCCGCAGCGATGATGCCGGCCAGGGTGGTTTTTCCGCAGCCCGGGGGTCCCCACAGAATCATCGAAAAAACCCGATCCTTTTCAACCGCGTTTCGAAGCAGGGTCCCCTCGCCCACGGCACGCCGCTGCCCGATGAACTCCGACAGGCTTCGGGGACGCATCCGTTCGGCAAGGGGACGGGAGTCTCCGGTTGCCTTGCGGGCGCTGTATTCGAATAGGTCCACGACTGCCGTATCCTTTGGCCGGTGCCCTTCTAATGCTGGGTCCGTTTTCGAAAATAGAGCCGGATGGGGGTGTGGGTCAGCCCGGTCTCGTTTCGAATCTGATTGACGAGGTAGCGTTGATAGGAAAAATGGATGCCCTGGGGCCGGTTGGTGAAACAGACAAACGTCGGCGGTTTTGCCCCCAGCTGGGTGGCATAGAAGATCTTGACCGGTTGCCCCTTGTGCAGGGCCGGCGGAGTTCGCTCGACGGCCTGTTCCAGGATGCGGTTGATCCGGCCGGTTCCGATCCGCCGGCTGTACTGGTCATAGACGGTATCGATAAGTTGGAAAATTTTTGGGATATGCAGCCCGGTTTGCGCCGAAATGGTCAGAATCGGGGCAAAGTGGATAAACTTTGCGGCGGATCGCACCTGATCGATCATCCGTTTGGCAGTCTTCGGCTCCGGCGGCACCAGATCCCACTTGTTGAGCAACAGGATGCACCCGCACCCGTGCTCAAGGGCGTACCCGGCGATGGCGGCATCCTGGTCGGTCACCCCTTCGGCCGCATCCATCACCACCAAGGCCACATCGCAGCGTTTCAGGCTGCCCAGTGCCCGGACCACCGAAACCTTTTCGATCTTTCCCTGCACGCGCCCTTTGCGCCGGATGCCGGCCGTATCGACCAGCAGATACTCGGTTCCGGACACCGTACAGACCGTATCCACGGCGTCCCGGGTGGTTCCGGGTTCCGCGCTGACCAGCAGCCGCTGCTGGCCCAGAATGCGGTTGATCAGTGAGGATTTCCCCACGTTGGGCCGCCCCACCACCGCAACCTTGATCCGATCGGGCGGGGAAGGTTCATCGGTCTTTGGGAACGACCCGAGCAGGTCGTCCAGAAGGTCGGACATCCCGTAACCGTGAGCTGCTGAAACCGGATGGAGCGTGTCCACCCCCAGCGAATGGAATTCGTAAAGCAGCGATTCCTGCTCGGGGCCGTCGATCTTGTTGACCACGTAGAATACCGGCTTTTCCGTGGTGCGAAGCAGGTTGAGAAGGTCCTTATCGAAAGGGGATATGCCGGCCCGGCCGTCGAGCATATGCACGATAACGTGCGCATCGTCGATGGCCTTCAGGAGCTGAAACCGCACCTGTTCGGCCATCGGATCGGTCTTATCCTCAAAAAAACCCCCGGTGTCCACAAGGGTAAATCCGGTACCGTCCCAGTCGGCTTGGGCGTAATTGCGATCCCGGGTAGCCCCCGGGGAATCGTCTACCAGCGCCGCCCGGCTTCGGGTGACCCGGTTGAAAAAAGTGGATTTGCCGACGTTGGGCCGGCCCACAATGGCGACAATCGGTTTCATGGTTTACAAAGACGGCGCACCCGGTCCTATTCGGGGAATTTAAGGGTGACCCGCTCCTCATCCTTTTTGCGCCGGATCTTGATGGTCAAATCCAGGCTGCTGTCCCGGATGCCCAGCGACAGCGGCAGTTTACCCTTGTCTTGCTCGATGTGGGTGATCTCCCGCACCGCGGATATGATTTTTTCACCCACCGCGGATCCGGGCGAAGGCAGGTCGGTTCTCCGGTACGAAGCGATCACCTTCACGGAACCGTCCGAGCCGCGGGCGATCGAAATTTTATCGGCATTGTTGTTGACCCCATGGAGCGCAGCCAAGGCAAGCCATTTTAATGCCGCCTCGTCGAGGTCCGATTCCTGTCGGACGACCGACATTTCTTTCAACGGGTCGGTGGTGGCATAGCAGTCGCACAATTCCTGAACTTTCAGATGCAAATTTCGTTTCTCTTTCATGATACCCCCCTCCTTATTCTATCCGGTAAATTGAGCGCGCACATGGACAATCCGCTGGATAACGGTAATCAGCGTCAAGGCGCAGAATAGAATGAGCCCGAACCAGAGCAGGGTGTTGAACCCGGGCGCCAGGATGCCCAACACCAGGGCCCAGAGGATGAGATAGAGGGTTCTTACCCCTCTTTCCATCAAACCCTTTTCGCACGAGCCGCCCAGGCTTTGCACCCTGGCCTTGGTGTAGCTGATCATAAAGGTAAACAGGTAAGAGAGAAATATCAACGTGCTTGCGAACAACAGGTGGGTATCCTTCCAAAAAAGCACCCAGAACCCCATCAGGTAAAGAAAATCCGAGATTCGATCCAGGCTCGAATCGAGAAACGCACCAAAGGTCGAATGGGTCCCCTGGTTTTTTGCAACCAGCCCGTCCATTGCGTCGGCACAGCCGGAAAGCACCATAAAGAAAAACCCCCAGAAGGGGTGGGCGTAAAATCCAAAAGGAACACACACCGCCAGCGCAAGCCCCAGCACGGTCAACTGATTGGGGGTCAGAAGCGACCGCCGCAGCCTAGGGATTTGGGTCAGTTCCAAAATTCTATAAAAAAAATCCGCAACGATCGTGTTTCGAAGTGCCATATCCGGAGCTTATCGCCTCGTGTGTGACGGTCTGGGTGCGCCCTGTATCGATTCTGTATAGACCACCGCCGCCCGATTTTCAATGGCTTATATCCGTTGCCCCCCAAAAACAGGACCGATCCGTTGCCGTTCGACCCCAAAATCCGTCCGTGAGGGTTACCCCATCCCAAGGGGCCGGCTGGTCCGCCCAGGGACCCTCATCCCACCGTCCGGGGGCTCGGACAGGCAAGCAGGGCAAGCGTTCGATATTGACGCCCCCTTTGCTTTGCAGTAGGATAAGGGCTCCGAATCGGTAACTCATGTGCAATGAAGCCCATTTCCCAATCACCGGCCTTTCTGCCCACCACGATGCAAGAACTGCGCGCTCTGGGATGGGAGCATCCGGATGTGATCCTGATTACCGGGGATACCTATATCGATGCCCCCCATATCGGTGTTGCCGTCATCGGCAGGGTCCTCTTGAAGGCAGGCTACCGGGTCGGCATCATCGCCCAGCCCGACATCCGCAGCGACCGGGACATCGCCCGGCTGGGCGAGCCCGGGCTTTTTTGGGGGGTCACCTCGGGGTGCATCGACTCGATGATCGCCAATTACACGGCTTCCGGGAAGCGGCGCAAAAGCGACGACATGACCCCGGGCGGGCTCAACATCAACCGCCCGGACCGGGCAGTGATTATTTACAGCAATCTGATCCGGCGCTATTTCAAACCCACACGCCCCATTGTCCTGGGCGGCATCGAAGCGAGCTTGAGGCGCATATCGCATTATGACAGCCGTTCCGATTCGGTGAGACGGTCCATCCTGTTTGATGCCAAGGCCGATGTGCTGGTCTACGGCATGGCCGAGCAGAGCATCCTGGCGCTTGGGGAAAAACTCAAACGGCAGCAGGATATCAGTCCGATCCGGGGAATCTGCTATGCCAGCCGGCAGGTTCCCCAGTCGGAATCCGGGTTTCCGGGCCCGGATATCGAATTGCCCGACCACGAGACCGTCTCCCGGGATAAGCAACAGTTCGGCCGGATGTACACGACCTTTTATGAAAACACCGATCCGCTCACGGCAAAACGGCTCTTGCAGCGGCAGGACACCCGATATCTGGTTCACAATCCCCCCCCGCTGCCGATTACGCCGGAAACGCTCGACCGGATCTACGAGTTGCCGTATGCACGGGGGGTGCATCCGTTCTATTCCCGCCAGGGCCGGGTGGCCGCACTCGAGACGATCCAATTTTCGCTCACCACCCACCGGGGATGTTTCGGCGAATGCCGATTTTGCGCCATAACCGTCCACCAGGGCCGGCAGGTCGTATCGCGCAGCGAGGCCTCCGTCCTGCGCGAAGCGGCCGCGTTCACGGCCCACCCGGATTTCAAGGGGATCATCTCGGATGTGGGGGGGCCCAGCGCCAACATGTACGGTATCGACTGCGACCGGATTCAGACCCGGGGCGCATGCCGGAGCAGGGGATGTCTCTTTCCGAAACCCTGCCGGCATCTGCAGGTGGATCACCGCCGCCAGATCGGCCTGCTCAAAGCGCTGCGGCAGATGGACGGGGTCCGAAAGGTCTTTATCGGATCGGGGGTCCGCTACGACCTGATCTTAAGCGACCGGAGGGCCGGAAGGCTTTATCTTGAAGAAATCCTCGGGCATCATGTCTCGGGGCAGCTCAAAATCGCACCCGAACACGTACAGGATCATTTGCTGAAACGGATGGGCAAACCCGGCCGGAATCAGCTGGAAGCGTTTATCTGCCTGGTTGAAATGCTCCGGCGCAAAAACCGGACCCCTGTCTTTTTGACCTATTATTTGATGGCGGCGCACCCGGGGTGCACCCTGGAGGATATGAACGTACTCCGCTCGTTTGCCGGCCATACGCTGGGGCTGCTGCCCGAGCAGGTCCAGATCTTTACCCCCTCGCCGTCTACGTATTCTACCCTGATGTACCATACCGAGACCGATCCGTTTTCCGGGGAAAAGATCTTTGTTGAAAAGCGGCAGGCAGGCAAACAGAAGCAAAAGGACGTCCTGCGCTCGGCGTTCAAGGCCGACGGCGGAAGGCTCAAGCCGGAAAGCGGAAGGCCGGAGTCGGAAAGATAGAAGGGGGGATACGATGTTTTCAAATCGGTTGAAATCCGATCTGAGCCCAAACGCGCTGAGCATCCGGGTCCATGAAAAACGGTCCAAGGGGGAAACGATTTTTGATTTGACCGAATCCAATCCGACCCGGGTCGGTCTTGCCTATGACGCTGAGAAAATACTGGCAGCGATCTCCCGGCCCGAAGCGATGACCTATACGCCGGACCCGCGCGGGTCTGTGCACGCACGCGAGGCGATCGCAGGGTATTACCGGAAACAGGGGGATGCCGTGGACCCAGAGGCGCTTTTTCTCACCGCCAGCACCAGCGAAGCCTATTCGATTCTTTTTAAACTGCTCGGAAACCCGGGGGATGAAGTCCTTATCCCACAGCCCGGCTACCCCCTGCTCTGCCACCTGGCGTATTTTGAAAACCTGCAGCCCTTTTCCTATCCCATGCGATACGACGACACCCAGGGATGGGGCATCGATCTGGAAATACTGGAAGCGTTGATCACCCCGAAAAGCCGGGCCATCGTTGTGGTCAACCCCAACAACCCCACCGGCAACTATCTGAAACAGGGAGAACTGGCGGCCCTCGATGGGATCTGCCGCCGGAACCGTCTGGCGCTGATCGTAGACGAGGTGTTTTCCGATTTTGAGAGTGACCCCTCGCCGGAACGGGTTCGAACCGCGGCAAACCGGTCCGAAACCCTCACCTTCGTGCTGAACGGATTTTCCAAGATGCTCGCACTGCCCCAGGTGAAACTGGGATGGATCGCCGTGAGCGGTGATCCCGACCGGGTGAGGGAAGCCAGGCTTCGTCTTGAAATACTGCTCGATTTTTATCTTTCGGTGGCGACCCCGGTCCAGCATGCGGCCGGACGGCTGCTGGGGCTTCGCGGAAACATTCAGGGGCAGATCCTCCGTCGTATCGCCGCCAACAGCCGGTTTTTGGAAGAACAGGTCCTGGGGGCATCCAACTGCCGTGTGCTGATCCGGGAAGGCGGCTGGTACGCCGTCATCGAGATCCGGGATATGGTTTCAGACGAGGATCGCGTCCTCAGACTGGCCCAAGATCACAACACACTGGTGCACCCGGGCTATTTTTACGGTTTTTGCAAGGAGGGGTATGGCGTCGTCAGCCTGCTGCCGCCGGTTGAAACCTTCCGCACCGGAATTTCACGGCTGATCTCCTGCTTCGGCCGCAGATAGGCCAAGGAAATATTTTTATGCCAGGAAAAGCGGCCTGAAGGTCCGGGGGGTGTATCGGCGGAAACGTGGGGGGAAAGGCTGGCGGGGGGACGCTGGGTTGGCTTCCCCCGGAGCAGCGGTTTCAGCCATTGGGGCTGTATGGGTATCGATATCGATCCTTATGCGCCGTGCGCTGGCATCGCAAATGGAAGACAACACGGATAATATCCGGTGAGGACGGTTTTGAAAATGGGGCGAATCATGTATATTGTCCCGCTGGAGACCTTAGCCGGGCCGGTGAATCGGAATTTTTTTGGGGCTTTTCCTGTCTGGAGCGTCGGGAAATACCGTATCGTCCCCTGCTCATCAGGATAATCCAATAGATTACCCCCAGGGGCTGTCAAGATATGCCCTGGAATAGGTCTCCTGGAGTTTCTTTCTGAAATCCCTGAAAAACAGTTCATGCCGGTTTTCCCATTCAAGCAGACCGTCGAACAATCGCTTGAGCCCCCCTCGCGCCCGGCCGGCCGCCCTCTCATAGAATTCGGAAATGTTTTTTTCAATCTCCCAGGCCGCGGTGAAAACCGCCAGGTCGGGGCATCCGGGGTTTTCCTTAACCCTGTGGACAAAATCAGCCCTCGCGCCAAGATCGAAATAGGCGGCCGGGGCGGGCAGCACGCTGCCGAATTCCGGTAAGATGCCGAAATCCTTGTTCCCGGCAGCGTCCAGCTTTTCGCTCAACAGTTCGATGTGCCGGGTTTCCTCTTCGATGATTCGAAGAAACGCGCCGGCCGCATAGGTGTTTTCCATCCGTTGAAGTGCGTCCTGAAAAAATACCCTCCCGGACCGTTCCATGTCGAGCGCATAGGATAAAATCCGTATTTGTTCGTCGTTTTCGGTGAAACTCATTGGGGACCTCCATCAAGGGAAAGCGGAGCCGTTCTGGTTTTAGCGGTTTTTCGGGTCTATTCCGGATCCGGAGCCTAAGTGCTCTGGGCCATAAATTCGGTGACGTATGTTGAAAACTGAATTTAAATATAATTCCTTCGTGTACTGAGGCGATGCGGCAGGCCACCACCACAGACGGCCCGCTCCTCGACCAATCAAAGAGATAAATTTTTTTCGAAATCGTCCGATAAACAATCTACGGATACGCAAAATATAGTACTTGACATTAGGCCAATACATTAGGTTAAATAAGGATAATAGATTTAGAAAACTAAGGATTTTCCTTAGTTTGTTTTAAGGATTATCGTCGACATCTTGGAGAAACACCGCATGTACGCATCCATCAAGGCGATGACGTTACTCATTGTTTTGGCGCTGACAACCGGCTGCATGGCCATGTATCAACCGGATCCCTCTGTCATCAATGACCAGTATTATGAACAGATTAGAGAATGGCAAAATCGAATCCGGCAAGAGGGATGGTCGGAAAACCTTGTCGGCGATGTGATCCACAAATGCGTCTTGCTCTCCAAGTATGAGTATGACCGGGGGGACCACTGGGCCACCCCCGGGGAGTTTATGCAGCGGGGTTTCCGGGGCGATTGTGAGGATATCGCCGTATTTGGCATGGGAACCCTCAAACGCCTGGAATATCCCCACGATGTCCGGATCTTGGCGGTCAAAACTTTGACCGGAGATCATGCCGTCCTTAAGGTTCAGGTACCCGGCAAAAACGGCATCGCGTGGAAAATATATGAAACCGTCCCCATGCCGCTCATTGAAGTTGACCAACTGTTTTATAGACCGATTGTCGAATTCGACGACAAGGTCATCGTCTATTTCCAAAATCAGCGCTC
>ENA-OSEO01002713-OSEO01002713.1-sediment-metagenome-genome-assembly--contig:-NODE-2713-length-23608-cov-4.575666_pt1 | contig 23608 bp, 22 predicted proteins | sample MGYA00237883_ERZ534232 | MGnify/ENA metagenome assembly ERZ534232
TAGCAGGCTCAGCGCCTAAGTGCTAATCACCCCTTATAAGGAGGAGTCACGATGACGATCAAGCCGTTGGGAAAGCGAATCCTCGCGAAGAAGGTGGAACTGGAGGAGCGGCGGTCGGCCGGAGGAATCGTCCTTCCCGATAGCGCGAAGAGCGAGAAGGTGGTTCGGGCGAAGGTCATGGCGGTCGGAACCGACGAGAAGTTCGAGGTGAAGGTGGGCGACGAGATCCTCGTCGGTAGCTTTGCCGGAACCGAGATCGAGCAAGGAGAGGACAAGCTGCTGCTGGTCAAGGAGAGCGACGTCCTGGCCATCATCGAGTAAGCGGAACCAACAAAAGGGGGAAACTAGCGATGGCGAAAGAAGTCATTTTTGGGGAAGAAGCGCGCCGCCGGATGAAGGGCGGGATCGACAAGCTCACGGACGCCGTGCGGATCACGCTGGGCCCTCGAGGCCGAAACGTCATCATCGACAAGAAATTCGGAAGCCCCGATATCACGAACGATGGCGTGACGATCGCGCAGGAGCAGGAGTACAAGGACGAGTTCGAGAACATGGGCGCGCAGCTCGTCAAGGAGGTCGCGTCCAAGACGAATGACATCGCGGGAGACGGGACGACGACGGCGACGATCCTCGCGCACTCGATGATCGAGGAAGGGTTCAAGAACCTTGCCGCTGGCGCGAACCCGATGGAGCTGAAGCGCGGGCTGGAGAAGGGGTCAGCGGCGGTCGTCGAAGAGCTCCGGAAGATCAGCCGGGAGCTGAAGACGAAGGAAGAGACGGCGCAGGTCGCGACGATCTCGGCGAATGACGAGTCGATCGGGAAGATCATCGCTGACGCGATGGAAGCGGTCGGCGAGGACGGGGTCATCACAGTCGAGGACTCCGATACGATCGAGACCTACTACGACGTCGTTGAGGGGATGCAGTTCGATCGCGAGTACATCTCGCCGTACTTCGTCACCGACCCGAAGAAGATGGAAGTCCTCCTCGAGCGACCGATGATCCTCGTGACCGATCAGGAGATCAAGAGCGCGGCCGACATGGTCCCGGTGCTCGAGAAGGTTGTGCAGGCCGGCCGCCCGATCCTGATCATCGCGAAGGACGTCGCCGGCGAGGCGTTGACCACCCTGGTCCTGAACAAGCTGAAGGGGACGCTGACGGCGTGTGCGGTGAAGGCCCCTGGGTTCGGTGACCGCCGCAAGGCGATGCTCGAGGATGTTGCCGTACTCACTGGCGGCACCGTGATCGCTGAGGACGCGGGAATGCAGGTCAAGGACACGACGCTCGACATGCTCGGGTCGGCCGAGACCGTGAAAGTCGACAGCAGCAACACGACGATCATCGGCGGGAAAGGGAAGCCCGAGGCGATTCAGGGCCGGATCGAGCAGATCGAGGCCCAGATCGAGACGACCGACTCCGACTACGACCGGGAGAAGCTTGACGAGCGGAAGGCAAAGCTCGCCGGCGGCGTTGCAGTCATCAAGGTCGGCGCTCCGACGGAGACCGAGCTCTCCGAAAAGAAGCACCGGATGGAGGACGCGCTCGAGGCGACCAAAGCGGCCGTCGATGAGGGAATCCTCCCGGGCGGGGGTGTGGCGCTCCTGAATGCTGCGAAGGCACTGGAGAAGCTGGAGGTCGATGGAGACGAAGCGGTCGGCGTGAACATCCTGCGCCGGGCGCTTGAGGCCCCGCTTCGCCAACTGGCGCACAACGCCGGCTTCGAGGGCGCGATCGTCGTCGAGAAGGTCCGGGAGCAGAAGCCGGGCATCGGGTTCGACGTGACGAAGGAGGAATACCGCGACATGTTCAAAGCCGGGATCATCGACCCGACGAAGGTCACGCGGTCGGCCCTCCAGAACGCGATCTCGATCGCTGGCATGCTCCTGACGACCGACGCGTTGGTCGCGGAGATCAAAGAGGAAGAGGAGAAGCAGCCGCCGATGCCCGGCGGGATGCCGTACTAGGCCGGGTGTAGGACGTCTTGTTGTCGGCGCCCCTTTTGCCCCACTAAGATCGGGCGGAAGGGGCGTTTCTTTTCGATCATGCGGCACATTGGACTGGCACTCGGTGGTGGGGGAGCGCGGGGATTCGCGCATCTCGGGGCGATGATCGCGCTCGAGTCAGCGAAGGTTCCGATCTCCTCGATCGCCGGCTCGAGCATGGGGGCCGCGATGGGGGCGGTCAAAGCGATCGGCGGCGACCTGCGGATGACGGCGGCGGTCGTTCGCTGTCTTGACCTGAAGTCACTCCTCCCGGTCGGCGGGAGCCCCGTCCGCGAGCTGCAGCGATTCGTCGGTCGGAGCATGGTTGAGTACGTCCGCGGCTCGTCATGGCGCGAAGACGAGGCGGCCCCGGATGTGGCGCGGCTCAGCGAGCTTTTCTCGCTGCTGACGGCCCGGAAGACGTTCGACGATGTGCGGATTCCGTTCTGCGCGGTCGCGGCCGATCTGGAAACGGGCGAGCGCGTAGAGATCCGCAGTGGGCGCCTCGCGACGGCTGCAGCAGCGAGCGCAGCCGTTCCGGGGGTCTTCTCCCCGGTCCCATGGGAAGGGCGGTACCTGATCGACGGTGGAACGGTCGACAAGCTCCCGATAGATGTGGTGATCGATATGGGGGCGCAGGCGGTGGTGGCGATCGACACCGGTGCACCGCTCACCCGAGGGATCGAGACCTGTCTGGACGTGCTGCTGCAGTCGCAGCGTATCACCTCGCACCATCTCACGCGGCTGCAGACGACTCAGGCGAGGGAGCGCGTGAATGGCCGCGTGCTGGTCCTGCGTCCGGAGGTCGGCTCGATTCGAATGCTCGACTTCGACCGGGTGGACGAGGCGATCCAGGCGGGCATCGTCTGTGCGAACGCCCGCCTGGATGAAATCCGGGTGCTGCTGGCAGACTAGGGCACGTCGGCGGCGTTTGCGATGGCGAACGTCTCGCTCTCCACAGAGCCGGTGTACCCGTCGGGATCGGTGGCGACGATCCGGAGACGGTAGTCGCCGTCGGGATGAACTGCCGTGTTCCACGGATAGCGCCCGCTGTTCGCGAGGTTCTCCGCGATCGGGACCCATGCGCCGTCATCGCCAGCAAGGTGGAGCGAGATCCGGAGGGCGTTCGGGTCTCCATCGGGGTCGACGGCCGTCCACGAGACGACGACGACACCGGAGACCGGATCGCTCGAGACGGGATCGCCAAGCCAGGTGACAGTCGGAGCGTGACGCGCCACGAGGGTCGCCGAGTTGACAGCCCGCGGGGTCCCGTTGAGCGGTTGACCGTCGGCGTCGAGACCGCTGCGATGGTGACCGTCGTTCGTTCGCCATGCCGGAGTTCCGTCCGGGTCGGCGCGCTCCATCGTCGCGTAGGGCGGGAGGCCGCCGGCGGCGGTCCCGGCCGGCCAGCCGGACTCTGCGGCATCGACCCGATCAACGATGGTTCCGTCGGGAGCGATCAGGCGAAGGTCCATCCCGTCGTTTCGGAGGACGCCCTTGAAGATCAAGTCCGCCTCGAGATCGGAGACAGTCGTGTCGTCAGTCCGCTCGAGAAGGTAGAACCCGCCGGGCTCGATTGTCGTCCGGCGGAACTCGACGGTCGCATCCTCGGCACGGTCGAAGTGAATCGTCGCGTCACCGAATGTCAAGATCCAGCCGGCGAGATCGACCGGTTGATCGGAGCGGTTGTAGAGCTCGATCCACTCGTCGCTCGGACTGGCGGCCGTCCCCGCCCACGCGATCTCGTTGATGACAACGCGTGCGGCGAGGGGGAGGGAGCCAAGGAGGAGGGCGAGCGCCAGGACAGCGCTCTTTGCAACTGGGTGATGAGTCTGCATCGGGTCTCCTTTCACCGATAGGAACAAATGTGGTAGGCAATGATAACACACGACGTGCTCGGATGCGAATCGCCGGCACTCGGTTGCGGTGCGACGGCCGTCGTCCGTAAGATAGCAGCAGAATGGAACGCGACGACGGAGCAAATGGGAGGAAGAACGGAGCGGCGGTCGCTGTTCCCATCGTTGAGCGGTTCCGCGTGGGCGGCGATCGGAACCTCGCGTATCTCATTGTCGACCCGACAACGCAGGATGCGGCAGTGATCGATCCGTCGTTCTCTCCCGGAGCGATCGTGGATCGGGCCGAGGAGGCCGGGTATCGGATCCGATATGCGTTCTGCACGCACGGGCACTTCGATCACTCCAATGGGAACGATGAGTTCGCCGCTCGAACGAAGATCCGGCCGGCCGGCTTCGGTGAAGTGGAGTCGACGACAAGGCGGCGCGCGGTCGACGGCGCGGTCTTTCCGCTCGGGCGCCACTTGGTGCGGGTCCTCCACACGCCTGGCCATACGGCCGATTCCATCTGTCTATGGGTCGGGGATGCGCTCTTCACCGGAGACACGCTTTTCGTGGGGAAGATCGGCGGGACCGACGAGGAGGAGGGATCCCGCCGTGAATACGCATCGCTCCACGAGAAGCTCCTGGCACTTCCCGACGGGACGCGCGTCTTTCCCGGGCATGACTACGGCGTCACGCCGGAGTCGACGATCGGCCGAGAGCGGGAGACGAACCCGTTCCTCCTCTGCCCGGACTTCGAGTCGTTTCTCGATTTGAAGCGAAACTGGCTTGAGTACAAGCGGCAGCACGGAATCGCGTGAGGGCCTGGTACGAGTCTGCGTTTCAGCGGGAGTACCTTGCGCTCTACCCGCATCGGGATCTCGCGGAGGCTCGGGCCGACGTTGAGGCGCTCGAGCGCCTGATCTCCCCGCCGAAGGACGCGCCACTGCTCGATCTGGGGTGCGGCGGAGGGCGTCACCTGGTCGCTCTCTGGGAGGCCGGGTACCGCAGCATGACAGGGCTCGATCTGTCGGAGGAGCTTCTGGAGGTCGCGCGGAGGGCGCTCGCGGAGGTTGGCGCGAGTGGTGTGGAGGTGGTCCGCGCGGACATGCGACGGATTTCGTTCGTTGGGCACTTCGCGACTGTCCTGTCGATGTTCACGTCGTTCGGGTACTTCCTGGACGATCGGGAGAACGAAGCGGTCATCGGGGCGGTCCACCGTGCGCTCCGGCCGGGGGGATGCCTGTTGATCGATATGCTGAACCGAGCGGCGACGATCGCGTCGCTCGTCCCCGAGGAGGCGGTCGTCCGGAACGGGCGTTGTCTCAAGATTCGCCGGTCAATCAGCCCGGACGGGCGTCGCGTCGAGAAGGAGACGACCGTAGAACAGGGGCGCGACGGACCAGCAGTTTATCGCGAGTCGGTCCGGATGTACGCGGCGAAGGAGATGGAACGGATCTTGGTGCGGGCGAGGTTCACGGCACTCGAGGTCTACGGGTCGCTGACGGGGTCCGCGTACGCCCCGGACAGCCCGCGGATGGTCTGGATCGCCCGGAGGGCGCCGTGATCGATCGGGTCCCGGCATCGGTGCTCTACCCCGAGCGGCGGCTCTACCTCGATGTGCTCGGCGGGCGAGCGTCCGCGACGCGGTGGCTCCCGGAGAGATCCGCGGCGGTCGAAGCGCGCCGACGGGCAGAGATCCGGCTGCCGGCGGACGCGGTGCAGGCGCTTCGCGAGTACCACCACGCGCTGACCGGCTCGCCGGCGACGCGCCGGAACGTCGAGGCGCTCGGCGATGCGGGGACCGTCTGCGTCGTCGCGGGGCAACAGGCGGGTTTCCTCGGGAGTCCGCTTCTAACAGCGCACAAGATCGTCTCAGCGGTCCGGGCGGCGGAGCGGATCGGCCGCGAGCTCGGCGTCCGCGCCGTCCCGATCTTCTGGCTCGCGAGCGAGGATCACGACTTCGGCGAGATCCACCGCGCCCGCTACGTTGATGGGAACGGCGACTTGCGCACGATCTCGTTTGACTGGGCGGACCGGGGACGCCCGATCGAGGCAATGCCGAGCGGGCCGGCGCTCGAGGCCGCGCGGGTGGCACGCGACTCGCTCGGTCTGGGGCGGGAGTGGGAGACCTTCGAACCCGACGCCGGGGACGACTACGCGCGCTGGCACGCGAGGATCTGGCTGCGGCTCTTCTCGAACAGCGGCCTCGTCGTCGTCGAGCCGCGGTTGTTGCGGCCGTTCGGTGGAGAGATTGTCGACCGGGCGGTCGCCGAGCGTGCGGGGATCAAGCACGATCTCGCGAGGCGCGCGGCGGCGCTTCGGGGCGATGGGTACGAACCGCCGCTCGATCCGGCGACGGTCGGCGGCGTCTTCGTCTTCGATTGCGAGGGTCGACGGGTGCGGCCGACGGGCGAGATTGCGCCGGGGGAGGCGCGCCGGAATCCTGAGCGCTTCTCGCCCGACGTCGCGCTCCGTCCGGTCGTGGCGGACGCTCTGCTGCCGACCGTCGCGAACGTGCTCGGTCCGAGCGAGCTCGAGTATCACGCGATGCTCGAGCCGATCTACCGGCGGCTCGAGGTCGCCCCGCCGGCGGCGATCCCTCGATCTGGATTTACGTTACTCACAGTGTCCGATGCCCGGCTTCTCGAGCGACTCGGGGCGGAGCCGGCGGACGTGCTGACCGGTCGGGCCGACCTGAGCGGGCGGGTTCGTGCGGCCGGTGACCCGGAGCTGGCGGCGCGGTTCGCGGAGGTCCGAGCAATGGTCGCGCGGGCCCTCGCGCCGCTCGAATCGACCGTCGAGGGAATCGACCCCGGGCTGGCGGCGCGGTCCCGGCAAGTCCGCGATCGCGCCGATCGGGAGATCGAGGGGCTCGCCGATCGGGCGGCCCGAGCCGACCTCGCGCGTCGCGGGCTCTCCGCACGCGCCGCTCGGGCAGTCGCCGCGTTCGTCCGCCCGGCGGGGCAACCGCAGGAACGCGTCCTGTCGGTCGTTCATGCCGTAAGCCGACACGGACTAGAATGGGTCGACGCATTGATCGGACTGGAGCGGGTCGCTCCGGGCGACCACTGCGTTGTCATCGTCTAGGAGGAAGATGGAAACGGCCGATGTTCTAGCGTTTGGAGCGCATCCGGACGACGTTGAGATCGGGTGCGGCGGGACGCTGATCAAGATGGCGGACGCCGGGCGGACGGTCGTCGTCATCGATCTCGTTCGAGGGGAGCTCGGAACGCGAGGGAGCGCGGAGACGCGCCGCCGGGAGGCGGAAGAAGCGACGGCGATCCTCGGAGCGGGGGCGCGGGAGAACCTGGGGCTTTCAGACGGGGATGTGCGGGCGACGCCGCACGCGAAACGACGGGTGGCGGAAGCGATCCGCCGGTGGCGGCCGGAGTTGATCTTCGCTCCGTACGAGCGCGATCGGCACCCGGATCATGCGCACGCCGCTGAGGTTGTCTACGAGGGAGCGTTCCTCGCGGGGTTGCCGCGGTACGAGACGGGACAGGCAGCGCATCGCCCGGAGCGGGTCATCCACTACATGGGATGGTACGAATTCGAGCCGACGGTGATCGTCGATGTCTCCGCGCACTTCGAGCGGAAGATGAGGGCGATCTATGCGTTTGGCACGCAGTTCTGTCCGGATGCGTCGACCGATCCAAGGACGCGTCTGACAGAGCCGAGCACCGACTGGCTGATCCGAAGCCGGATGGCCTACTACGGATCGCTGATCCGCGCCCGGTACGGGGAGGGGTTTCTGGTTCGAGGGCGACTCGAGGTCGAGGACCCATTCCATCTGCGCTTCCGATCGTTCTAGGGGGCGAACATGCGAATCGGCATCTGCTGCTATCCGACCCACGGCGGAAGCGGGATCGTTGCGACGGAACTAGGAAAGCACCTTGCAGAACGCGGGCACTGCGTCTCTTTCATCAGCTATGCCGCCCCGTTGCGGCTTGGTGAGCTGCCGCCGGGCGTGAGCTATCATGAGGTCGAGATCGAGCAGTATCCGCTCCTGAAGCACTTTCCGTACACGCTGGCCCTCGCGTCGAAGATGGCCGAGGTCGCCCGGGTGAAGAAGCTCGACGTACTGCACGCGCACTACGCGATTCCATTCGGCGCGGCGGCGCTCCTCGCGAAACAGATCGTCGGGGAGCGGCCGCTGAAGGTCGTGACGACGCTTCACGGGACGGACATCACGCTCGTCGGGAACAACGCGTCGTTTCGGCCGGTCACACAGTTGGCGATCGCAAAGGCCGACGCGGTGACGGCGGTCTCCCGATTCCTACGTGAGGAGACGCACCGCCAGTTCTGCGTCGACCGGGAGATCGACGTGATCTATAACTTCGTCGATCCGGATCGGCACGATGTCTCCCCGTGCCCGGCTGTCGGAGCGCCTGAACGTCCGGGACAGCGGACGTTGATGCACATCTCGAACTTCCGTCCCGTGAAGCGGATCCGTGACGTCGTCCGAATTTTCGCCGGCGTGGCCGATCGGATCGATGCTCGGCTCGTCCTCGTCGGCGACGGCCCCGACGTGCCGATCGCCCGGGAGCTCGGCGAAGAGCTCGGCGTGATCGACCGGATGCAGTTCATGGGAGTCGTCGACGAGGTGACGGCGCTCCTGGCGTGCGCGGACCTGCTCCTCCTCCCGAGCGCGACAGAGAGCTTCGGGCTCGTTGCGCTCGAAGCGATGGCGAGCGGCGTCCCGGTGATCGCAAGCGAAGTGGGCGGACTCCCGGAGGTCGTCGAAGACGGTGTCACCGGGCGGCTTGCCGCGGTCGGTGACATCGAGGCGATGACGCGGCATGTGCTCGAACTGCTCGGGGACGAAGAGCTCCGGCGGCGGGTCGGAGCTGCAGGACGTCAGCGGGCGGTCGAGCGGTTTCACTATTGTGAGCAGGTTCCGCAGTACGAGGCCGTCTACCGACGAGTGACGGGGGACTGAACGGCCGTCGAAGAGAAGGGAGCGAGGAAATGGCAGTCGTGCGAGCGATCCGTGCGGTTGTTCGGTTCGGGGCGCCGGCGATCTTGGTGTTCTGGTCGGTCGGCGCCTTGGGGTTCGACGGGCTGCGATACGAGATACGAGTCGATGTCGACTTTCCGACGGGGACCTACGCTGGCGAGATGACGCTCGGTCTCGTCAACTCGACCGGCATCGTGCTGGAGGAGCTCTTCTTCCGCCTCTATCCGAACGCAGACGCGATCTACGGGGCGGCTGCGCTCGAGGTACTGGAGGTGCGGGTCGACGGCGAGACAGCGGTGAGCGGGACGATCATCGATGAGACGGTCTTCATCGTCGACCTCCTCGAACCACTCGAACCGGGCGCGGCGGTTTCGATCGAGCTGACGTTCGTCGGCCGGACAGCCGGTCCTCCGACGGGCGGAACCTACGGTATCCTGAACCGGAGCGACGGGACGCTCACGCTGACGGGCTTCTACCCGATTCTCGCCCCGTACACGGAGGAAGGGTGGGTGCTCGATCCTGTCTTCGAGTTCGGAGATGCCGTTACGGCTGACGCGGCCGCCTACGTCGTCGATCTGGCAGCCGCCCCAGCCCTGCTCTGCGTAGCGACGGGGCGCCGGACCGCGGAGACGGGCGACGGGACACGGCGGTTCGAGATCGAGCGGGCGAGGGACTTCTCCGCCGTCCTCCTCGAAGCGGCGATCCAAGAGGAGGAGGTTGTCGGCGGCATTGCGATTCGGACGACGTTCCGCCCGGGGAGCGAGGCAGCGGCTGTGGTAGCGCGCCGCCGGGCCGGGGAGGCGGCCGTCTGGTACTCCGAGCGGATCGGGAGGCTCCCGTTCGATGAGATCGAGATCGTCGAGGTGCCGCTCCAGGGAGTGGCGGGGGTCGAGTTCACCGGGATCATCCTCGTCTCGTCCCAGTACGCTCAACACCCAACGGACCCGTTCTACACGATCATCGTTGCGCACGAGATCGCCCATCAGTGGTTCTACGCGGTCGTCGGGAACGATGTCGTCGAAGCGCCGTGGCTCGATGAGGGGCTGGTCACGTACCTCACGGCGGCGTATCTCGAAGCGGCCGGGGACGCGCGCGAGGCGGAGCGGGAGCGCGATCGATGGCGGAGCCGTTACGAGGCAGTTCAGGCGACACATCCGGACCTCACGATTGCGAGTCCGCTCTACCTGATCCCCGATGCGCCGACCTACAGCACGCTCGCGTACAGCGGAGCGGCGCTGTTCTTCGAGGCGCTCGCCGAGACGATGGGGGAGTCGGCGTTCTACGACGGGCTGGCCGCTTACTACGAGGCGATGTCGTTCCAGTTGGCGTCCCCCGGGGACCTGTTCGCGGCGCTCGAGGACGCGTGCGGGTGCAGCATTGACGGAGTCCTGGCGCGCTTCGGGCTGCGGTAGGCGATGGAACGAATGGAGCGACGCGGTGTATGTGGATGCGAAAGGCAATGTGAAGGAGGCGCTCATGCTGCATCGATCATCGATGATCGTCGGCCTGCTCCTCGGGATAACGTTCTGCATCCCGTTCGGAGCTGCGGCGGAAGCTGAGGGGATGATGTTCACTGCAACGCACTACTACATCTTCTCGCTCGGGGAGGTCGGCGTCGCTGTCGCCGATCTCGTAGAGACAGGCAAGGCGGCCGCGTTCTCGGTCGTCATCTACGGGGTTGACGGGACCCCGTCAGTCGAGAGAGCCGACGGCCCGCCCGACGAGCCGATCGACGTCGTTCTGGCCGGCGACCGAGTTCTTGTCGGGGACGGCGATCGCTTCCTGTTGCGCGTTCGGGGCGAAGACTTCACGTACACGGTCCGCCCATCCGCCGCGGGATACGAACTGGTCGTCAACCCGTCACGGGATCTGCCGATGATCGACGTTCTCACAACGATTCTCGTTTCTCTGCAGGAGATCGGCGTCATCGGCGCGGAGGCGGGGCTCGAATACCGGTCATTCGCGAAGTCGGACGACAAGGGGCCGACTCCTCCGGCCGGAGCGGCGCTCGATTCCGATCTCTATAGCCTTGTGATGGCGGAGGATTGGTTCGAGTACGCCGCTGCAAAGGGGTTCACGCGGGTCGGATTGCGGGTCGAGGTTGTGGCGGAGAAGTTGCCGGGCGCCGCGCTGCCGGACGCGTATCAGGCGTACGCGACAGCGGAGACGGATCAACTCGTCCGGTTGCTGCTGCCGATCGATGAGATCGTGTCGCTTTCCCGGTCGAGTGCGATCGGGTACGTACGGCCGCCGTATCAGCCGGCGGTACCGTAATCTGAGGGGGTTCTGATGCGCCGCTTCGGTCTTGTTGCGCTATTGCTCGCGGGGTTCATCTCCGGTGTCGCCGCCGGACAGAGCGGGATCACGGTCGGAATCGACCAAGCCACGAGGGGGGACTGGGACGCGCTCATTTCGCCGTTCGAACGCGAGGTCGGTGTCCGCGTCCAGCTTCGCCCGTTCGCTCGGAACGACTTGGCACAGCAGGTTGTCGTGCAATCCCTCACTCGCCAGAAGACGTTGCACCTCGTGATGATTCCGCGGGAGCTGACGGCGAATCTCTCTCGGTACCTCGTCGATCTGCGCGACGTGGAGCAGGCGCTGTCCGGACGGGGAGCGGCGCCGGAATCGTCGGGGGGAAAGGTTGTCGGTGTCCCGATTTCGTTTGCCCCCGACTGGCTGCTCGCGGTCGTCGCGTGGCCAACGGAACGGGATGCAGCGGTCGAACTGATGGTTCGGGCCGCAACTGGCGAGACCCCCTCGGCCGGGCCGTCGGCGGCACCGGGGTTGACGATCGCGGCGCTGCGAACTGAGAAGATCCCGATTGCGAACCACAACCCGAAGATCGACGGGGCGCTCGCGGCGCTGATCGGAGCAGTGCAGACGACCGCCGGTGCGATGGCGGCCGACCTGGCGGCAGCCGTCCCGACATCGTTGCGATCGGCGGTCGAGGGGATTGCGAAGCTGTACAGCGTCCCCTTCTCGGCCGATACCTCGACGGTGACGGTCGTCCTAACGGCGAGCCCCGGCCGAAGCAGCGCGTCGAACGTGGCAGCGCTGTCGGCACTCGGGGTCAGCCGAGGTGCGATCGAGGCGGCGACGAACCTCGTGAAGGTGACCGTCCCTCTCGGGCAACTGCAGGCGCTGGCCGCCCAGCTCGGCGGGGTCGCGTTCATCCGTCCGCCGTACGTACCGTATCCCCTGGGCACGCCGAGCCAGGGCGTGGCGGCGATTGGAGCCGACGCATTTCACGCGCTCGGGATCCGCGGAAGCGGAGTGAGAGTTGCGGTGATCGACCTCGGGTTCGCCGGCCTGAGTCAAGCACAAGCGCGCGGTGACCTCCCAATGTCGGTCGGGCAGCACGACCTCACCGGAACGGGACTGGCGACGGGAATCACTCACGGCACGGCCGTGGCCGAGATCATCTACGACATTGCGCCCGACGCTGAACTCCACCTGATCAAGATCGCGGATGAAGTCGACCTCGACCAGGCGGTGACGTACTGCCTCAACAACGGGATCGACATCATCAACCACTCGCTCGGGTGGTACAACACGAACTTCTACGACGGCACGGGAACGATCGCCGACATCGCCCGGCGGGCGATCAACGGCGGGATCCTCTGGGTGAACGCGGCGGGGAACGAAGCGGAGAGTCACTGGGAAGGGACGTTCACGGACGGAAACGCCGACGGATGGCACGATCAGAACATCAGCTTCTATGCCGCCGGGGGGGCGCAGATCATCCTGTATCTGACCTGGAACGAGTGGCCGCAGTCGTCGACCGACTACGACCTGTACTTGTACGATCCGCTCGGGAGCCCGGTCGCTTCGTCGACGAAGCACCAAACGGGGACGGAGGAGCCGACGGAATCGATTCAGGCGACCGCTTCGAGGAGCGGGACATACACGATCCGCATCAAGGGGACCGGCTCGCGGAAGCTCGAGCTATACAGCCTGTATCAATCGCTCTCGCCGGCCGTCGCGTCGAGTTCGATCCTCGCGCCGGGGAACGTTGCCGAGGTGGTGACCGTTGGCGCGATCGATCACTCCCGATATACGACCGGACCGCAGCAACCGTACAGCTCTCAAGGGCCGACGAACGACGGTCGAACGAAGCCGGACCTGTGTGCGCCGGACAACGTGGCGACAGGAACAAGTCCCTACACTGTCTTCCCGGGGACATCGGGAGCGGCACCGCACGCGAGCGGTGCCGCCGCCCTGCTGTTGGGGCAGGATCCGGGACTCACGGAAGCGGCGCTGCGCTCGCGGCTTCTATCGCAGACGGTGACGATGGGGAGCGCGAACATCTACGGCCAAGGGCGTCTGGTCCTTCAACCGCCGAGCGCGCCAAATCAGCCGCCATCCGCGTCGTTCACGGTGACGCCGCCGAGCACGACGGCGGGGGCGACAGTGACGTTCGACGGGTCCGGGTCGAGTGACCCGGACGGGACGATCGTCGGCTACCGCTGGGAGTACGGGGACGGCACGACGGGGACGGGCCGGACGTCGCAGCACGCCTACGGCGCGCCGGGGACGTACACGGCGCGGCTGACGGTGACGGACGACCGCGGTGCGACGGGAACGACGACGCGCCAGGTGTCGATCGGCGGCGCCGCGCCGAAGCCGGACCTGATCATCCACGATGTCAGCCATGCGCTCTATGGGGATCCCTTTGATCCTATCCTCCGAGTCCGAGTCGATGTGCAAAACGTCGGCACAGCAACGGCGGGGGTGTTCCGCGTTTCCGTCAGAGCACACACGAGTGGGGAAGCGACCGTCGGAGGGCTGAGCCCGGGTCAAATCAAGACTGTATACGTTGACGTTCGAATCGACCGAGTAACCTCGATCTCGGTCCGCGTGGACAGCCGAAACGAGATCGACGAATCCGATGAGACGAACAACTCGGTCACGATCCCGATCGGGGATCAGACGGCGCCCGTTGCGGCGGCGGGAGGGCCCTACACGGGGACCGTCGGGGCATCGATCACGTTTGACGGGCGCGGCTCTCAGGGGTCGATCGCCGAGTACCGGTGGTCGTTCGGCGATGGAACAACAGGGACAGGGTCCACACCGAGTCACGCGTACGGCGCGGCGGGCGTCTACTCCGTAACGCTGACCGTCATTGGTCCGAACGGGCGGACGTCGTCCTCAACCACCGAGGCGCGAATCTCGACGCCATCGGGGCCGGCTCTGTCAACGCGGGTCTCGCTGCCGAAGGGGACCTACGTCGTCGGCGAGACGATCTCAATCACGATGTCGGTGAACCGCACGGCGTACGTCTACCTATGCGACGTCGCGCCCGACGGACGTGTCACATTGCTCTTCCCAAACGCGGTGGAGCCGAACAACCGGATGACGGCCGGGACGAGGTCGGTGCCCGGATCCGGGTATGCGCTTCGGATCTCGGAGCCGATCGGCTCGGAGACCCTCTACCTCTTTGCGGCGACGGCCCCGATCGCCGGATTCCCCACCAGCTTCGGAAGCGGCTTCTCGATCCTGAGTTACGATCCGTCCGGGTTCCGAAACAGCGTGCTCTCGACGCTCCAGTCGAGATTCTCTGCGGGGGACTGGGCGTTCGATACGCTCTCATTCTTGGTCGTATCGGGGGGGGCGCAGACCGGGGCGATCCGCGTGGTCTCGACTCCGTCAGGCGCCGGAGTGATGATCGACGGCGTCTACGTGGGGACGACGCCAGTGGAGCGGTCGGGGATCGCGTCGGGTCCGCACACGGTCCAAGTCTCACTGGCCGGCTACCGATCGGAGAGCCGTCAGGTGTCGGTCAGCAGCGGGCAGACCGCGACCCTCCAGTTTACGTTGATCCCGCAACCGGTGTCGCAACCGCCGACGGCTCGGTTCTCCTATAGCTCGGCCGTGGTGCCCGTCGGTGGAGTCGTGGTATTCGACGGCCGAGCGTCGACCGATGACGGCACGATTGTCTCCTACAACTGGGATTTTGGCGACGGATCGATCGGCGCGGGGAGCACGACATCCCACGCCTACGGCGCGCCGGGGACGTATACCGTCCGGTTGACGGTGACGGACAATACGGGGCTATCGGCGTCAACGACGAACACGGTCGCTGTTTACGCAGCGACGCCGCCTCCGGCGATCATCGCCGGGATTCACGTGACCGGAACGGATACGTGGCGAGTCGTTGTCAGCTCGGGAAGCGGATACAGTGCGCCGCGGAAGTACCGACTGGAGTTTCGGACGGATGGACGATTTGAGAACGTTCAGCAGATCCCAGGTGGCGTGCATCCGATGGGACTGATCCCGACGCCTCCGTCGGGAAGCAGGACGCTCGTCTTCGAGGGAGAGATCCAAACGGGGACAATTGAGTACTCGTTCATTGCTCCGACGTCGCAGAGCATCTGGATGCATCTGCAGTTCGACGTGGACGGAAACGGGACACTCGACACATCGACGAGCTACGTCCGGTTGCGGAACGCGTCGGTCCCGCCACCGACGAACCCGATGGTCATCGGGTTGCCGCAAGGGGCGAGCGGACCCCTGGTACCGAGCCTCGATTTTCGGATTGGCTCGGCAATCACGTACACCGATATTGCTCGATTCGTCATCTGGATGACATCCATCTCACAACTGGAGCGATAGGCAGGCTGTGATGGCCGGCGGCGCGCCCGACGCGCCGCCGGCTGCCCCGTGCCCGATTCCGATTGACGGACGCGGCCGAATCGCCCAAGATGTCGGAATGGGTCCGACGCGTCGGACCGAGGGGGGATGGACAAGATGAGGATCCGCGTCCCGGCGGTTCTATCGGCGATCTGTGTCGTCGTCCTCTGTGCCGTCTCTGTGCGCGCCGCCTCTCCCTGGGAGTGGGGGCCGATTCTCGGTGCAGTCGGCGAATCGCACGTTGCGCTGTCGTTTCGTACATCGCGGCCGATCGGAATTGACATTCAGTACGGGTCAGCGCGCGTGGTTGATGTGACGGGAACGTGGGAGGAGACGCTGAATGTCGAGCGGCACGAGGGGGTCGCCGAAATCTGGCTTCGCGATCTGACGCCGGGGACGACGTATCGTTACCAAGTCGTCCTCTACGAGGGAGACGCGGTCTACCCGAGCGAGGTCGGGAGTTTCCGCACGGCGTCCCCCTCTGATCGAGGGCTGACGTTCGTCGTGTACGGGAACAGCCGGTCACTCCCGGATCGGCACAAGTATGTGGCGGATGCGATCGCGCGGGACGAGGAGGAAGCGGCACTCGTCGTGCACGCGGGCGACCTTGTGGAGTCGCCGAGCGAGGAGAGATACGCAAACGCCTTTTGGGCGATCGGCCGGCTGGCACGCTCGCGGCCGTTCGTCGCGGTGGTCGGGAATCACGAGGCGGGGTCGGCGATGCACTTCGAGCAGCTCGCGCTTCCGAAAGGCGGCGGAGCTGCCGGGGAGCAGTGGTGGTCGTTCGATTATGGGCCGGTCCACTTCGTCGGGGTCGACGCGACGCTGACCGGCGCGGAAGACGAGGATCGGATGCGTCAGCAAACTGAGTGGCTCGCAGCGGATCTTCGTGGCGCGGGCGGGCGATTCATCGTCGTCATCTGCCATCGTCCGCTGTACGGGTCCATCTACCCGGGCGGGCGGAACGCCGTGTTCCTAGAACGATGGGGACGGCTGTTCGTCGAGAGCGGCGTCACGGTCATCCTCAGCGCGGAAATCGGAGCATACGAGCACATCTATGCGGACGGCATCCACCATATCTCGACGGGCGGTGGGGGCGGACCGCTCATGGAGCCGCCGGCGACACTGGCTCCGGGAACCGTCTTCCACCGGACCGGAATGCTTCATTACATGCGGGTTACGGTCGCCGACGATGTCATGAAGGTAGAAGCCATTCCCGTCGCTTGCGTGATCGACGATGAGGTGATTCCATCGGCGAGCGGACAGGCGATCGATACATTCATCATCCGGCGGGCTCCATAGCCACGGGGCAGTCGATCGAACTGGTCGGGACGCCCGGATTTGAACCGGGGACCTCTTGCGCCCCATGCAAGCACGCTACCAGGCTGCGCCACGTCCCGACGTGTCACCCACGATGGTACTCATTGGACGCGGTGCCGACAAACCGCCGCGCGTGCCGAGTGCTGCGGGCCCTAAAGCGCCGGGCCAGATCCGTCAGTCGCACCGGCGCTCCGTAGTCCGCTGCGAGCTGCGCAGCGGCAGCTTGAGGAATACCGCCGGCGACGAGACGGCGGCGGAACCACCGGGCGCACCGGCGCTGACGGCATCGAAAGCCGACATACGCGCCGACGAGCCGGGCGAAGAGGCCGGCGATCCGGACCGCAACCTGCATCCCCTTGAGGATCCGCCTCACTCGTCTTCCCCGGATCTCCGGAAATCGAAGTTCATCCCCTTCGCTCCGACGATGTCCCGCAGGTTGATCATGTACCCTCGGGTCATGGAGATCGCTTCGTCGCGGGGGATGCCGGAGTCGACCAGTCGCTTGTAGAACGTTCCGACGGCGTCCGCCATCGTCTCGGCGGAGTCCCGGGAGTACAGAACGTCGCGCAGACCGCGCAGAAGCGAGGGTATCCGATCGGAGACGACGTCGAGGACCTCCCTGAGATCGTCGATGTCCTTCACCAGTTCACCCTTGTCGTGATCACTCATGCTGACCTCCTCTTGTCGTAACGAAACAGCGGGACGGCTCGGCCCAGGATTCGCACATCTCCCCGAATCGGAACGCGCCGTCCGCGAACGCTTGCGCCGAGGGAGAACCCGAACAGAAAGGACCCGATGTCGATATGCGCGATCCGGCGCCCGTGCGTCGCGTCGACGATTCGCTCCCACACTTGGCGAGAGGGACCCGCAGCTTGTGCCGCGGCGTCACAGACGTCATGACGGAGGCGCACAAGCCCCGCCAACTCATCGCGACACGACCCGCACCCGACGAGATGCTCCGCGACCTCCCGCGAGGCGGCCGCGGGCAACGCACCCGTGACGTACCAGGGGAGATGGTCTTGGATCCCTATACACTCGGTCATGTCAGCTCCTTTGCCAGTGCCCGACGTGCGTGGAACATGCGGGACTTCACGGTGCCCTCGGGGATGTCGAGGATTTCGGAGACCTCCCGATATGAGAGGCCCTCGTAGAATGTGAGGTGGACGACCTCGCGGTGCTCGTCCGAGAGGCGGTCGAGCGCCTCTTGCACGCGGACTTCGCGGAGGATTGGATCAGCTGACTCCGCGGAAGATGATGGCGGATCCGGGCGACGGGCGCCGCGATCCTCGCGGCGGCGGAGGCCGAACGCTTGGTTCCGAACGATCCCGAAGATCCAGGTCGAGACCTGTGACCGACCGGCGAACCGTCCCGCACCGTTCCAGATCGCGATCATCGTCTCTTGGCAGACCTCCTCTGCGAGGTGGCGGTTCCGCAGGAGCGATAGCGCGTAGCGGAAGACCCGATCGCCGAAGCGCTCGTACAGCCGGCGGAACGCGGCTTCGTCCCTCCCGGCGACGCGTTGCAGAAGATCGCGGTCGTCCACTCGGCCTCCTCAGCTTGTCGAACGCTCATGGTGCTCCCGCGGGCGCGCGGACCGACCCGGCGCAGGGCGCACCGGAGACGTCGCCGCCGCCGCGGACCGCCTCGGCCCACGGCAGACTGCCGTTCGGCCCCGCGCGACCCGCCGCCAGTAGTCCAATAGCGTGCAATCGTACCGCGACAGTCCGGTGAGACGCATCGCTTGGATCCCCCCTTTGACATCCTGTGTGTGCTCGAAGCGACTCGATCGGTTCACCGTTGGCGGGCGATCGAAGCTCACGCGGAGGCGAGGGCGGCGACCGCGCCGGAGGCGAGATCGTAGAAGGCAGCGCGGATGACGAGGCGGCCGGCCGCGATTCGCGCCGCGATCGTGTCGGAAAGGGCGGGAAGAGCTGCGGCAGTTCGCAAGGCGTGCGCGCGGGCGACGTGATCGACGAGGGCGCCGGGATGATCCGGATCCTGGGAGACGGTCACGATGGCGGGGGCGATCGCCTCGGCCACGGCGCGTTCGGCGGGCGTCGACGCTCCGCCGAACAACGCCATCGAGACCGCGCCGCACCCGCTGTGCGCGAGGACCAGAAGAAGGGGTGTCTCCAAGTGGATGACCGCGTAGTCGATGCTTGCGATCGCCGCGACGTCGAGGATGTGACCAGCGGTACGTATGACGAAGAGATCGCCGAGCCCCTGGTCGAAGACGAGCTCCGGCGGGACCCGGGAATCGGAGCACGAGAGGACGATCGCTGACGGAGACTGCCCGCGGAGCAGCGAACGACGCCGGTCGGCGGCGTGGCGGACAAGTCGCGGCGCCCCTCGCCGGAAGCGGAGGTTTCCCTCGATGAGCGACTCGAGCACACGGTCGGCGGCGATCGGCGCAATCAGAGCCACGGCTCGATCGACTTCACTGTCAGCTGGCGGGGATGGCCCGAGAACCGGATGACCCCATGGCGGTCGATGACGAACGTGCGGGGGATCCCGCCCACGCCGTAGCTCGCCTTCACGGCTTGCGCGGCGGCGAGGGACTCCCAAAGGACCGTCTGGAGCGGGTAGCCGTGGGCCTCCAAGTACGTCCGCGCCGCCTCGGCGCTCCGGTCAAGACTGATGGCGAGCAGTACGACGCCGCGGTCCGCGAAACGGACCGCGAGGCCGTGAAGATCGGGGAACGTGGTGAGGCACGGCTTGCACCAGCTCGCCCAGAAGTCGAGCACAACGACCCGCCCGCGGTAGCTCGCGAGCGAGATCGGCTCGCCGAGGAGATTCTTCAGAGTGAACTCCGGCGCCGGCTGTGCGGAGTCCGACGGCGGCGGCGCGATGAGGGCGATGATCACGCCGGCGCCGAGCGCGGCGAGCAGCAAGTAGAGGCCGACGTTTCGCATTGAAGTCCCCTCATCCCCGCCATGGCGGGAGCGCTCAGTGTACCCGGGCAAGGGCCGATGGGCAACGGGAAAGCGAACGGGGGAACGCGCCGACGGGACGGGCTCAGCGGGACGGAGCTTCGGTTCGCTCCAGAAGGGTCTGCTCCAGTGCGCGGAACTCGCCGTGCGCCGCGATCTCGCTCAGCACGTAAGACCGGACTGCACGGTTCAGCTCTTCGACCAGGGAGCGTTCGTTCGCGGCGGCGATGACTGCGAGGCTCTCAAGCATGACGGTGTCCAATACCTTGTCATCCCTGGATGGCATGGAATCCCTCCTGCGGACAGAAGTCGAACAAGAGATAGCGGAGGTGGGCCTCCCTCGTCAAGTGGCCGTGCAGCGACCGTCGGCCGGGCAGGATTGGAGCGGGAGACCTCATCAGAAGGCGCGTCTGGCCGGAAGACGGGCGATGAAACCGGGGGCGAAATGGAGCATCCGATGGGGATTCCCGAAGGCGGCGGGACGTTCGTCACCCGGCCAGCTGAGCACTGCGCCTCGCACGAGGATGTTCCGCCGAGAGATGAGATGCTTGTCCGCAGGACGGTATAATCGGAGGGTGCCAGGGAAAGGGGGAGGAATGGGCGATTCGACCGCCGAATTCGCGCGAAGCGTGGTCGCTGCTTGGGGAGAGCGGGAGGGGTTCGAGGCGACCCAGACGATCCGCGCTGACGACCTGGAGGTCACGGCCCGAGTTCGTTGGCGGCATCCGGACCGGGTCGCGGTGGAGTATCGAACATATCGGCATCCGCTCCTGGACCTCGAGGAGGAGCTCGTCGGCGGGGCGGAGTACACGCCCGAGGAGTTGGCCGGGATGTCATTACGATACGACGGCCACGAGGCGTGGATCATTGAGCCGGGCGGAAGGACGGTGATTGTTCGGAGGGGGCGCGCCCTGTTTGAACCGTTGATCGGGATCGATGCGATCGCGGAGCTCACGTTCTTGCGGGACTTGACGCGCGACTTTCTCGTCCGAGATGCGGGAAGCGACGGTGAGGGTGGACGGGAGATCCGGCGCCTCGACCTGAAGCCGAGGAGCGCACATCGATCGTGCCTCGTGAAGTCGGTGACGTTCATCGTTCGCAGTCTCCGCATTGCGTTCGACGTCGCAACCGGATTCCCGACGCGGCTCGATCTGATGCTTCGGCCGACCGCGCCCGCCCTAGCGCTTGTGCCCCGGTCGGGACAGGTCACGATCGAGTACACGGACGTCCGACTCTCGGTGCCGGGTGACTCGGCGTTCGGCGAGCCGCCGGCGACTGAGGGCCGGGTCTTCTCGGAGAGGCGGATTGCAGGGACCGATGCGGAGAAGATGCTTCCGTTTCGGCTGTCGCTTGATCCGCTGTTCACCCGCGGGTACGTGGTGGGGGACGGAGGGGCGATCGCCGCCGTCGATGCGTCGGAGGAGCGTGGGTACTGCACGGTCGTTGCGCATCGAGAAGCGGAGACGGACAGCGCGGCCGTCGTCACGCTGCGCGCCGGGAACTACCTATCGCGGAACATGAACCGGCGTCGAGCAAGGATCGCGGAGGACGGGGCGGCGATCTCGATCGGCGGAACAGCGGGACGGCGTCTCGACCGGGGTGCTCGGTGGCCGGAGGAGATCCGGCGGGACGAGCGACCGCTCGTCGAGTTCGCGTGGGAGCGCAAGGGGGTCCATGCGTTCCTCCTCGGGGATGGTACCGACGAGGCAGAGCTGATGGCGCTCTCCGAGGAACTTGCCGACGGGTTAGGCGTGCAGGACGGACCGGAGGGTCAGCGCGGCGGCCCGTCGCCGTAGCGACGCAGCAAGTTTGACAGCCGCTCGAGGTCGCTCATCATACGGGCGATCCGCTCCCCTTGGTGTCGTGTTCGTTCCGCGAGGCGATCGCGATCGAGGGCGATCGCGACGACCCGAGCGAGTACGCACCCCTGCACGAGCGCCTCGATGGGCTGAACCATCGGACGCTCGTGTGCGATGGCCAGCGCACCGAGCGATTCCCCGCGCGAACCCAACGGAAAGGCGAGCAGGCTGGCTGGCGACGGGGCGTCTGACCGAAGGGCGGTGAGTTGCTGGTGGGACTGCGTGCATCCTGCGGGTTGATCGAGCGATCGAGGACCGAAGACAGGATCGGCCGAGCGCAGGGAAGATTCGAGCGAACACCCTTCCCATGTTCCGCATGCAGCGAGGACGAGGTGGGTTGCTCCGACGGGGTCCCACCGCAGGACCGCACAGCCGCTCGCGCCCGCGGAGGAGCGAATCGATTCGATCGCCTCGGAGACGGGGCGGTTTGCCAAGGACTCGACCGGGTCGAGAGGTGGGGCGGAGACAGACAGTGGCGGCAGACGACGCCCGAGCTGACGATCGGCGAACCGATGGATACATCTCCAGAGCGAGCGGATTGTCATTCCATCCCTCAGCCTTCGGCGGACCTCGCGGCGCGGGTGCACCACCATCGGAGTATAGCGGGGAAGTGAGGAATGATCAATACAAGCGCCGCGAGGCGCGGACCGACATCGATCGGCTCTTGACACGAGCCGTCCGGCTACAGACCCTTATGGCTTGCGATGGCTCGAGACCCTGAACGAGAGACGGAACGCCTGCGTGAGGAGATCCGCCGCCACGACCACCTCTATCACGTGCTCGATCGGCCGGAGATCTCCGATGTCGAGTACGACGCGCTGTTTCGGCGGCTTGTGGATCTGGAGGCGGAGCACCCTGAACTGATGACAGCGGACTCGCCAACCCGGCGGGTCGGCGGAGGACCGGCGGACGGGTTCGAGGCGATGGAGCATTCCGTACCGATGCTCAGCCTTGCCAATGCGTTCGAGGAGGATGAGTTGCGGAATTTCGACCGACGCGTCCGAGCGCTCGTCGACTGCGACCCGATAGTGTACGTGGCCGAGCCGAAGTTGGATGGGCTCTCCGTCGAGGTGGTCTACGAGGGCGGACGGCTCGCGCGGGGGTTGACCCGGGGAGACGGACGGGTCGGGGAGGACGTGACTGCGAACCTTCGAACAATCCGGAGCATTCCGCTCGTTCTGCGATGCGGCGAGCGCCAGACGCCGGAGATCCTCGAGGTACGAGGCGAGGTCTACATCGAAACGGCTGATCTCGTCCGGTTGAACGAGACCCGAGCCCGCGAGGGACGCCCGACGTTTGCGAACCCGCGGAACCTCGCCGCAGGTTCGCTTCGACAGCTCAATCCGCAGGTGACGGCGTCTCGGCCGCTGCGGGCGTACTTTTACGACATCGGCCGGGTGAGGGGATGGGCGGTCGAGTCTCAGCAGGAGCTCCTCCGGACGCTGCCGGAGTTCGGGATCCGGGCCAACCCACTCTACCGGGTGTGTGACGGGATCGAAGAGGCGATCGAGTTCTTCCGGTCGTTGCAGGAGCAGCGGGGGAACCTCCCATACGAGGCGGACGGTGTTGTCGTGAAGGTCGATTCGTTCGTTCTCCGGGAACGCGCGGGAGCGGTCAGCCGGAGCCCGCGATGGGCGATCGCGGCGAAGTTCGCGGCGCAGGAGGGGGTGACCCGGCTTCGCGACATTGTCGTGAGTGTCGGCCGCACAGGCGTCCTGACGCCCGTCGGCGTCCTCGAGCCCGTCCGGATCCGCGGAGTGGAGATCACGAGCGCGACCCTGCACAACGAAGACGAAGTGCGCAGGAAGGACATTCGGATTGGGGACCTGGTCGTTGTGCGAAGGGCGGGCGACGTCATTCCGCAGATCGTCCGCCCGCTCTCCGATCAACGGACTGGCGAAGAGCGGGAGTTCTCGATGCCGGAGCGCTGCCCGGTCTGCGGCTCGGAGGTGTCGAGAGCCGACGGGGCGGTCGCGCAACGGTGCCTCAACACGAACTGCCCGGCTCGAATTCGGCAGTCGATCCTCCACTTCGTCTCGAAGGACGGTCTCAACGTAGACGGGATCGGAGAGAGGCTCGCGGATCAGCTCGT
>ENA-OSEO01002714-OSEO01002714.1-sediment-metagenome-genome-assembly--contig:-NODE-2714-length-23606-cov-25.858728_pt1 | contig 23606 bp, 23 predicted proteins | sample MGYA00237883_ERZ534232 | MGnify/ENA metagenome assembly ERZ534232
GAAAAAAGCGGAGCTCTGATAACGGCCGATTTTGCGCTCGAGCAAGGAAGGGAAGTGATGGTAGTCCCGGGAAATGTAAGAAGCTCGGTAAGCAGGGGATGCCATAAGCTAATTAAACAGGGAGCCTGTTTGATTGAAAACGTAGAAGATGTTATTGAGAACTTGCAGCTTGATAAGAAAATTAACATAGGTACAAAGAAGGCTAAAGATAGTGTTAAGATTGAGCTAACGGATGAAGAGACAGCTATTATGAATTGCCTGGAATGGGAGCCTAAGCAGGTGGATCAGATAATACAAAGTGTAGGTTTTGAGATGTCAAAAACAGTAAGCCTTCTTACCATTCTGGAAATTAAAGGATTTGTGAAACAGGATATTGGAAAGAATTATTTAAGGGTCCGTTGAAATGCGATGTGATTGATATGGCAAATGAGCTGCAAAAATTTAGGATGTATCTTTCAGCCGAAAGAAGTGTTTCAAAACATACTATAATGGCTTACGAAACCGACATCGGACAGTTTCTTGATTATCTGGAAAGAGCAAAGGTAGAGCTTTCATCGGTTGACCATATCATACTGAGAAGATACTTGAGCTGGCTGAATACTAAAAAATATGCAACAAGAAGCATTGCGCGAAAACTGGCATCACTTAGAACGTTTTTTAAATTCTTAAAAAGGGAAGGTTGCATAGATAACAATCCGACAATTCTCCTGTCTACTCCAAAACTGCAAAAGAGACTGCCGCGTTTTCTGAAAATTACAGTGATGGAAGAGCTGCTTAATAGCCCTGATAGGACACAAGCTCTTGGTGAAAGAGATAGGGCTATTTTGGAAATCCTTTATGGTAGTGGCGTAAGGGTTGGTGAAGTGGTTGGTTTGGATTTGGATGACGTTAATCCAAATCGTAAAGAAATTAGGGTTTGGGGGAAAGGGAAAAAGGAAAGAATAATACCGATAAATACAAAGGGTATAGACGCTATTGAGTCTTATATACTCGGTGGCAGAAAAGAGCTTTTAGGTAAAATTAAAGGAAATGCCGATAACATAAAAAGGAAAGAGAAAGCTTTGTTTTTAAATAAAGGAGGTTCTCGTCTTTCCGCAGTTGGGATTAGAAGAATGCTAAGTAAATATGTAAAGAAAGTCGGATTAGTACAGGGTGTTACTCCGCATGTGATAAGGCATACATTTGCCACTCACTTGTTAGAGGGCGGTGCAGATTTGAGGGCTGTTCAAGAACTTCTGGGTCACGTTGATTTATCGTCAACACAAGTTTATACTCATTTAAGCGAAGCAAGACTTAGAGAGATATATTCCAAAGCTCATCCTAGAGCTTAATGCAAGAGAACCAATAAACCCAAGGTTAAGAATGTAAAACTGAAATGTTTAAAGAAGGCTTTGTGCTTATATGCAGCAGAACTAATTTTTAGCACAGGTTCCAGGAGACTCGGGTGAAAAAAGAAAAGTCAAATGATGAAAAAGAGAAACAGCAATCGGAAATAAAGAAAGTATGGGTTGAGTATAAAGAAAAACAATCCCCTAAAGCAAGAGAAAGACTGATCTTGAACTACTCACCATTGGTAAAATACGTGGCAGGAAGGCTTGCCTCAACACTGCCGCAGACTGTTGATACTGCCGATTTGATAAGCTATGGAATGTTTGGGCTTATCGATGCTATTGAAAAATTTGATCTTTCCAGAGAAATAAAATTTGAAACCTATGCAATGTCGCGTATCAAAGGGGCAATAATCGATGAACTGAGAGCGGTGGATTGGGTTCCTAGATCGGTTCGACATAAGGCAAAAGAGCTGGAAAGGACTTACATTGCTCTGGAGAACAAGTTCAAGCGAGTACCGACCGATGAGGAGGTTGCAGAGGCTCTCGGTATTAGCATGAAGGATTTAAATGAGACCATTAAACAGCTGAGCCATACATCAGTAGTTGCACTGGAAGAGTTGTGGAGCATAGGCTCGGAGAAGGATGAAAAAGTAAGTTTACTTGATACGATAGAGGATACTACCAGCAAAGACCCATATGAATTTCTTGAAAGCTCAGAGGTTAAGAAAATACTGGCGGAAGCGATCGAGAACTTGCCATATCGTGAAAAGACAGTAATCGCACTGTACTATTACGAAGGTCTGACTTTGCGGGAGATTGGCGATATATTAGGCGTAACCGAATCCCGGGTATCGCAGTTACACACAAAGGCCGTACTGCGCTTAAGAGGTAGATTGAGAAGCTCAAGGTTCTTGTTCTCGGTTGAGTAACATTATTGACATTTCTGCATGATTGATGGTTTTGAGGATATTAAAAGGTGTGCTTGTATTATAAAAAGTCCCACATCTTATCGTTGATGTGGGACTTTTTCACTCTAGTTCCGGTTGATGGTGCTAAAAGATTGTGCTAAACTAAACAAGCTTTAGGCTTTGAAAAACACACGCTTACGGACTTTTTCTTCGGTGCTCTTTCGGGAGTAGAGAAAAGGAAAGATGTAAGCGGAGGACTAACCATCCGTTGCTACTCTTTACTTAAAGTGTATGTGACGGGCAAGAAAGGAGGTGGAGATTTGTCAGTAGTGTCGATGAAAAACCTGCTTGAGGCGGGGGTTCACTTCGGTCATCAGACCAGAAGATGGAATCCCAAAATGAAGCCTTTTATTTTCACCGAAAGAAACGGCATTTACATCTTAGATCTACAGAAGACCCTGGCACGAATAGAGGAAACATACAGCTTTGTCAGAGATATTGCTAGCGAAGGCGGTACCGTTCTATTTGTAGGAACGAAAAAGCAAGCTCAGGAGTCTATTAAGGAAGAAGCGGAAAGATGTGAAATGCCGTATGTCAATAATAGATGGCTAGGTGGAATGCTGACCAATTTCAATACAATTAAGAAGAGAATAGATAGGCTTAAGAAACTTGAGGCAATGAGCGATGATGAAACAACAGCTCTTCTACCAAAAAAAGAAGTACTTAAGCTGCAGAAGGAATATCTGAAATTGGAGCGGAACCTTGGAGGAATAAAGAATCTTGAAGGTTTACCGAGTGCAGTTTATATTGTTGATACCAGAAAAGAACGGATTGCTCTAAAAGAAGCAAGACGCTTGGAAATTCCCATTATCGGGATTGTTGATACAAATTGTGACCCCGATGAGGTTGATTACATTATTCCTGGCAATGATGATGCCATTAGGGCGGTAGCGCTAATAACTAAAGTAATGGCTGATGCGGTAATTGAGGGAAAAGCTTCGAGGGCTTCCGAAGAAGAGGAAGAAGAACTTGATTTAGTGGAAAGTTAAATTCGGTATAAGGCGTGAGGTGTATGTCGATATCTGTAGAGCAAATAAAGGAACTTAGAGAACTCACCGGTGCCGGTATGATGGATTGCAAAACAGCGCTTGGCGAGGCTAAGGGCGATATTGCAAAAGCCACAAAGATACTTAGGGAAAAAGGTCTGGCAGGCTTGAAGGAAAAATCATCCCGGGCTGCGAAAGAAGGTATTATTGACTCGTATGTTCATGGTGAAGGCAACATAGGAGTGTTAGTAGAAGTGAATTGCGAGACTGATTTCGTTGCCCGCAATGAAGATTTTAAACAGTTTGTTCATGATGTGGCAATGCAAATTGCAGCGGCAAATCCATCCTATATAAATCGTGAGGGCGTTCCACAGGAGAAAGTTGACAGCGAGAAGGAGATATATAAAACCCAAGTGATTGCTGAAGGAAAACCGGAAAAGATAGTTGACAAGATCGTTGAGGGAAAACTTGAGAAATTCTATCAGGTGGTGTGCTTGTTGGAGCAGTCGTTTATAAAGAATCCCGATCTTACTATCGAAGGCTATTTGGGTGATATTGCTTGCAAGCTAGGCGAAAACATAGTTATTAAGCGCTTTGCTCGTTTTCAATTAGGTGAGACTTCGGAGTAAACTTTTACAAATTGCGGTAGGATTAGAAAGCCTAAATCAATATAGTAAAAATACAATATCTGGGAGATCTAAATGTCAGAATTCCTGTATAAACGGGTTTTGCTTAAGCTAAGCGGTGAAGCCTTGGTTAACGCACAGGGTTATGGAATTGATGCAAATGTAATGCAGGGTATTGCCGAACAAATTGCAGAGCTTCAATCCGCGGGAATACAAATGGCAGTAGTAATGGGCGGCGGCAACATTTTTCGTGGGCTTGCCGGAAGCCGCAAAGGTATGGATAGAGCTACTGCCGATTATATCGGAATGCTGGCAACGGTTATGAATTCCTTAGCTTTGCAGGACGCACTGGAAAAGAATGGCGCTGATACACGCGTACAAACGGCGATTGAAATGCGGGAAATTGCGGAACCCTATATTCGTAGGCGCGCAAACAGGCATCTACAAAAAGGCCGTGTGGTAATTTTTGCCGCCGGTACCGGGAACCCATATTTTAGTACGGATACAGCTGCTTCCCTAAGAGCTCTCGAGATTAACGCTGAAGCGATTCTCAAAGCAACCAAGGTTGACGGAGTTTATGATGCTGATCCCAAGATCAAACCGGATGCAAAGAAGTTCTCGGAATTGCGTTATATTGACGTTTTAAACAGAGGGCTAAAGGTAATGGACGCGACCTCTATTTCTCTATGTATGGATAACGACCTGCCTATAATTGTTTTTAATCTTGCCGAAAGAGGCAACATAAAAAGAGTCCTGATGGGAGAGAAAATAGGAACAATAGTAAGGGAGAAAGCGTCATGAACGGGGATGTTTCCAAAATAACCAATGAAGCGGAAGACAGAATGAAAAAAGCTGTTTCAGCAGTTGCCGCTGAGTTTATGACAGTTAGAACTGGCCGGGCTTCGGCTGCTATTCTTGATCGTATCACTGTTGATTATTACGGTACACAAAGTCCCTTAAAAGCTGTAGCTAATATAATGGTACCGGAACCACAGCTTATTGTGATACAACCATGGGATAAGAGCGTTATTCTCAATGTTGAAAAAGCCATTCTCCAATCCGATCTGGGATTGACTCCTTCGAACGATGGCACAGTTATCAGATTGCCTTTTCCTCCTCTAACCGAGGAAAGAAGGAAAGATATTGTAAAAATTGTCAAGAAGTATGCGGAGGGCGGGCGAGTTTCCGTCAGAAATATTAGAAGAGACGCAAATGACCATTTAAAGCAAGCAGAGAAGAATAAAGATATATCGGAAGATGATCTTAAGCGGGCCCAGGATAATATTCAAGAGCTCACGGACAAATATATTGCTGAAATTGATGAGATGTTAAGTGTCAAAGAAAAGGAAGTAATGGAAGTCTAGTGGACTGATTCTCCGTGCCTTATGGAGATATCGGGGCGGGAGGAGACATAAATAGTGTCAGATTCTTCCAAGAATTTCGTTAGAAGTCTTCGCACCTTCGTCAGACGGCCTCGCGAGGACTTTTTTTTAAATAAAATAGATATGAAAAATGTACCGGCACATGTAGCTGTTATTATGGACGGTAATGGTAGATGGGCAAGAAAGCGCGGTCTTCCGCGTGTCGCGGGGCACAGAGCCGGAGCAAAACCGATTAGGGAAACCATTCAACTGGCTCCGGAAGTCGGAGTTAAATATTTGACCCTTTATACTTTTTCGATTGAGAATTGGAAGCGGCCAAAGAGCGAAGTAGATAGTCTGATGAAGTTATTTGAAGAGCGTCTGGTAGAAGAAATTGATGAGCTAGATGAAAACGGGGTCAAATTGAACGTGCTGGGAAGGGCAAGCGAACTCCCTGAATCAACGCGAAATGCTTTTAAGGCGGCGATGGCAAGAACCGCCGAAAACCAAAGACTTACTTTGAATCTGGCATTAAATTACGGAGGAAGGACGGAGATTCTTGATGCAGTAAGAAACTTGGCTCAAAGGATCGAGAGCAAGGATATTGATCCGGCAGCAATTGACTATAACATGATTAGCTCTTTTTTATACACGAAAGATCAACCGGATCCCGAACTTCTAATAAGAACAAGCGGGGAACAAAGAGTTAGCAATTTCCTTTTGTGGCAGATCGCATATGCTGAATTATGGATTACACCGGTATTATGGCCTGATTTTACCCGAAGTGATTTTCTTCAGGCGCTTTATGATTTTCAGCGAAGAAAAAGGCGATTTGGCGGGATCGAAGAAGACCTGGAGTAATGTCAACCTCTTTAAGGAAAGACATGCTAAGACAAAGAATATTGAGTGCGGTCATCGGCATTCCGATCATAATAGGGTTTTTGTTTGCGGGAAAGATACCCTTTTTTGCTTTAATAGTCGTACTTGTTTTAGCTGCGCTGGATGAATTTTATTCGATGGTGCGGAAAGAAGGAAAGCATCCTATTGTTCTTCTGGGAATGATCGGAGGCATACTGTTTTGTGTAGTTGCTATGCTCAAGGGAGAGAGCGGATTATTGTTGGTGGTGACACCGCTGCTGCTTCTATTCTTGATAGCACATTTTCTAGGCATCGGCATCAATAGTTTATCTGATATGGCCGAGACCTTTTTCGGAAGTCTTTACATAGGGATGCTCCTAAGTTATTTAATCCTGATCAGGGGAATGAATAAACACGGAACCATACTGGTTCTGATTCTTTTTATCGCAACATGGGTTTACGATATTATGGCTTATGCCGGCGGTAAAGCTTTTGGCCGAATAAAGCTTGCTCCTCGACTAAGTCCCGGGAAGACCTGGGAGGGGGCTATTGTAGGGGCTTTATCGGTTATTCTGATTTTAGCGGGCATCTTTTTCATCCAGTGGTTTACCTTAAGCCAGCGGATTCTGTTAGGTCTTGTTATCGGAATAGTATCTCCCTTAGGTGATTTGGCTGAATCGAAATTAAAACGTGAAGCAGGGGTTAAAGATACAAGTTCAAGAATTCCCGGGCACGGTGGGGTTTTGGATAGATTTGACAGCCTTTTATTTACCGCACCAATCTCCTATTATTTGTTCAAGATGATCTTCTAAGAAAAGGTTGTGATTCTTAATTGAAAAAAATTTGTGTTTTAGGAGCCACCGGTTCTATTGGTAGACAAACGCTGGACATTGTACGAAGTAATCCTGATTCATTTAAGGTTGTGGCACTGTCTACTCATCAAAATACAGGGCTCTTAGCTGAGCAGGTGAAAGAATTCAAACCTGAATCGGTTGTTGTCACTGATAAGAATCTTGCGCAAGAATTTGATCAACAGACAAATGGATCAATTCCGGTCTTAGCAGGTACGGAAAACCTGGTGAAGCTGGTAGAGCGGGATGATGTTGATATAGTTATAAATGCTTTGGTTGGTTCGGTAGGGCTAAAATCGACACTTGCAACCATAAGGGCAAAAAAGATACTAGGTCTGGCCAACAAAGAATCAATGGTAGTAGGCGGCGAGTTGGTAAGAGAAGAACTTAAAAAGAATAAGGGATCTGTAATTCCGGTTGACAGCGAGCATAGTGCTATATTTCAGTGCTTATACGGTGAGAACCCCGGTGATCTGAAAAGAATTATCCTTACCGGATCAGGAGGTCCGTTTCGCGGCCGGAAAACCGGGGAATTAAGAAATGTTACTCCCGAGGAAGCTCTAGCCCATCCGAGATGGAATATGGGTAAAAAAATATCCGTAGATTCTGCTACTCTTATGAATAAAGGATTAGAAGTGATCGAGGCGCACTTTCTTTTTAACCTTGAATACGACCAAATTGATGTGGTTATTCACCCTCAGAGCATTATTCATTCTATGGTTGAATTTATCGATGGGTCAATTAAAGCCCATCTGGGACAGACCGATATGAAGATACCTATTCAGTATGCTTTGTCGTTTCCGGAAAGACTAAGATCATCGCTTCCAAGCATTGATTTTGTTAAATTGGGTAGTCTAACATTTGAGTCACCGGATTCGGTAAACTTTCCCTGTCTTAAATATTCATTTGAAGCTGGCCGAAAGCGAAAAACTTATCCGGCTGTTTTGAATGCGGTAAACGAGGAAGTCGTAGCCGCTTTTCTTGGCCGGCGTATTCCATTTACAGCGATACCGGAAATTATTGTTGCCGTATTGGATGCTCATAATCCGTGCGAGGCCGGTGATCTGGGTATTCTGGAAGAATCAGAAATATGGGCGCGGGAAAAAGCCGGTAAACTAATAGAAAATTATTAGAAGGGAATTCATCGTATTTTTAGGAAAGTAGGGATATTGATTGATAGTAATACTGGTAATATTTTGTATAGGCGCGATTGTAGCAGGCCATGAATTTGGTCACTTTATCGCGGCAAAACTACTTGGAGTGAAAGTTAAAGAATTTATGCTGGGTTTACCGAGCCCGAAAATATTTACCTTTACCGCAGGTGGAACGGATTATGGAATTACCATCCTACCAATTGGAGGATACGTTAAGTTCTTTAGCACGATGGAAAAGGAAGATCTTACCGAAGAGGAGACAGAAGAGGCCTTTGAGAGCCAGTCGATTTGGAAAAGAATAGCCATTATTATTGCCGGACCATTAATGAACATTATTCTGTCCATACTAATAATCGCGTCAATATTCCTTATAGGAGTTCAGGGACCCTCAACGGTTATTGAAAAAATATTTCCGAATTCACCGGCCAAGGAATCTACTCTGAAAGCTGATGATAAAATAGTTGCCATAGATGACAAGACAGTTACTCAGTGGGATGAAGTAACCGGAATAATCCAGAAATCCGGCAATAAGGAAATTAATATAACGGTTCTTAGGGACCAAAAGGAAATTGACATAGAAATTACACCGGCCGAGAAGAATTCCAAAGGTTATTTGGGAATCCAAACCAAGCTTATCAATCAAAAATTTGGCCTATTGAGCTCCTTATACCAGGGAGCTGTTATTACGGTTATGGCGACTGTTAAGATATGTCAGACTCTTTATAGTCTGTTAACAAAAGGTGAGATACTAAGCTCTCTGGGGACGCCGATCCGGATAACCCAAGAGCTCACCAAGCAAGCGTATCGGGGCTATATCTTTTTTCTTCAAAGTCTGGCTTTTATTAGTATCGGTTTGGCGATAGTGAATTTAATTCCACTGCCCCCACTGGACGGTGGAAGAATATTGTTACTGGGCGTGGAAGCAGTGATAAGGAAACCCATAGATCAGGATAAACTTATCTGGATACAGGCAGTGGGCTTTCTTTTATTAATATCCCTAATGATATATTTGATTGTTGTGGATATCCAAAGACTAATTCCAAGCGTAATGCGACTTTAGAATAGTTAAAATAGGTGTCTATAGTGGATAAGAATCGACGCAAATCAAAGCAAATAAAAATTGGCGATGTTGTAATCGGGGGCAGCGCTCCTATTGCTGTTCAGTCAATGACTAATACCAAGACCGATGATGTTAAAAGGACTATCTTACAAATACTGGATTTGGAAAACGCCGGTTGCGACATCATAAGAGTTGCAGTTCCCGATGAGCAAGCAGCTGATTCTCTGATAACAATAAAGGATAAGATAAATACTCCTCTAATTGCCGATGTCCACTTTAACTGGCAGTTGGCGGTTATGGCCATAGATAACGGAGCAGATAAAATCAGAATAAATCCGGGAAATATCGGCGATCTTGAACGGGTTAAGAAAATAATCGATAAAGCCAAGAATAGACAAGTACCCATACGGATCGGGATAAATTCAGGTTCGTTACATAAGAAATATTATCATCTGGCTGAAAAAGATCCGGCTGAAGCGTTGGTAAAATCAGCAGTAGAATTTGTTGAATTTTTTGAAGATCAAGAGTTTTTCGATATAGTTTTATCGGTAAAATCATCATCGGTGCCTGTTACTATTGAGGCATATCAAAAATTGGCAAAATTAGTTGATTATCCTTTGCATTTGGGTATCACCGAAGCGGGAACGTTATTATCGGGATCAGTGAAATCGGCAGTAGGATTGGGCGTGCTTTTGAATCAAGGAATCGGAGACACAATTAGAGTTTCACTGACCTCGGATCCAGTGCGCGAAGTCCGGGTGGGATATGAGATACTCAGAGCACTAAATTTAAGGTGTATCGGCCCGGAAATAATATCTTGTCCCACATGTGGCAGGTGTGAAGTTGAACTTATACCGCTGGCGGAGGCAATTGAAGAGAAGCTGCTCAAGTATAAAACACCGGTTAAGGTTGCCATAATGGGATGTGTTGTAAACGGACCGGGTGAAGCAAGAGAAGCTGATATCGGTATTGCTATGGGTAAGAAGTCCGGAGTGCTTTTTGCTAAGGGAGAACCAATTCGCAAAGTACGTGAATATGAGTTTGTTGAAGCCTTAATGGCGGAAATTGAGAAAATGACCGGGGAGAAAGCAGAATAAGTATTTGAAGTGAATTAGACAAAGATCGTAAATGAAGGGAATGGGAGATGCGATTTTCAAAGGTTTTCGTTCCAACACTGAAAGAAGATCCGGCTGACGCTGAAATAGCCAGCCATAAACTAATGTTTCGAGCAGGGCTGCTGAGGAAAGTAGCTGCCGGGGTATATTCTTTTCTACCTCTGGGAAAAAGAGTACTGGCCAAAGTGGAACAGATTGTAAGAGAAGAGATGAACCGAATCGGCTCGCAGGAAGTATTATTACCTGCACTGCAGCCTGCCGAGCTGTGGAAATCAAGCGGACGTTGGGAAGAATATGGTCCGGAAATGATGCGTCTTGAAGATCGGGGAGGGCGAGACTTCTGTCTTGGTCCGACTCATGAAGAATTGATTACAGATTTGGTTATGAAAGAAGTCAGGTCATATCGACAACTTCCTGTCTCTCTTTATCAAATACAAGTAAAGTTCAGGGATGAAATAAGGCCTAGATTCGGATTGCTCAGAGGCCGGGAATTTTTAATGAAGGACGCCTATAGCTTTCATGCCACTCAAGAAGATCTCCAAAAAACCTATGAAGATATGTCTTCGGCATACTCACGAATAATAGAGCGATGCGGTTTGAAGTATAGGATAGTGGAAGCGGCGTCGGGATTAATCGGAGGCAAGATCTCGCAGGAATTTATGGTGCTTGCGGATGCGGGCGAGGACATCATCCTCTACTGTGATAATTGTTCATACTCGGCAAGCCAGGAAATGGCAAAGGGAAAAATTGAGGCCTCTAAGGACGAAGCTAAAAAATCAGAAGCAAGTAAGGCTAAAAAGGTTGAAACTCCCGGACACAGTTCGGTTGCCGATGTAAGTAAATATTTGAATATCGAAACGGAAAATATTGTTAAAACGCTTATTTATAAAACAAGATCAAAAATTATAGCTGTGCTGGTTAGAGGGGACACTGAGTTAAATGAGACTAAGTTGGCACAAATGCTGGATGATTCTGATATTGAGTTTGTAAATGAGCAAGATTTTGCATCATATCCCGGCCTTATTCCCGGTTTTGTTGGACCGGTTGATCTGGAAGATGTCATGATTGTTGCGGATAATATGTTAAGAGATATGGCGGATTTTGTTGTCGGTGCCAATAAAAAAGACAACCATTTAGTAGATGTGAACTGGGATGTTGATTTTAAGATTGATAGCTGGAGTGATTTGCATATTACAGTTGAAGGGGAGAAATGCCCGGATTGTGACGGGACTTTAAAGGAAGCAAAAGGGATTGAGATCGGACATGTTTTTCAACTGGGAACAAAATACAGTAAAGCAATGAATGCAAACTTCTTGGATGAAGCCGGCAATCTAAAGCCTTTTATTATGGGATGTTACGGTATCGGTGTAAGCAGGCTGGCGGCAGCCATTATCGAACAATATAATGATGAAAAAGGGATAATCTGGCCTTATTCGGTTGCTCCATATCATGTTCTGATAACGCCAATTAATTGGGATGTACCGGAACTTAAGAAGGTTGCCCAAGATCTATATAATGATTTACGGAAAGCCGGCATCGAAGTGCTCCTGGATGATCGCGATGTTAGCCCGGGTGTTAAATTTGCAGAGGCTGATTTGATTGGTTTTCCCCTCCAGGCAATCGTGGGGAAGAAAGGACTTGAAAAAGGAGCCATTGAGCTTAAGTATCGCCGTGGGCTAAAAAGCGAAGATTTGAAAATAAGTGAAGCTGCAAACAAGATAAGTGAAATCGTGAAAAGAGAATTAAAGGCATTGGATAAAGGAGTTTAAATGAAAGAGAAGGCCGACCAAAGGGTTGTTGCCATTATCCCTGCCTACAATGAAGAAGAACGAATTGCTATAGTTTTAGAGGCCATAGAAGGGACCGGGCTTATTGATGAGATTGTTGTAGTAAATGATGGTTCAAACGACAGAACAGCCGAAGTGGTCAAGAAGTTCCCGAAGGTCATACTAATAAACAAGGAACAAAATAGGGGAAAAGGTTCGGCGCTTATGGCTGGGATAGAGAGCACTAACGGTGATATTCTTGTTTTTATTGACGCCGATTTGATTGGTTTTACATCCGAACATATTGAGAGCTTGGTGCGACCGTTATTACGTGATAAAGATCTGGTAATGACTGTTGGAAAATTTGCAGGGGGTAGACTGCGTACGGATCTTTCGCAATCATTAATACCCTCTATTTCCGGTCAAAGGGCATTAAGGAGGTCGTTTTTGGATGGTATAGACTTCTCTCATACCGGATTTGGCGTAGAGATTGCTCTGACAAAGCATGCAAAAGAACAAAAAGCCAAGGTAGAAGAAGTGACAATGAATGATGTAACTCATGTAATGAAGGAGGAGAAACTGGGGTTGGTAAAAGGAGCGTGGGCACGTTTTGGCATGTATTCTGATATGGTAAAAAACCTTTTTTCAGACTATTTTAACCGCCCTTAGTTATCTTGCGTTGCTTCTTTTGTTATGCTATGATACTTTTAACTTTTGGAGGACTTATTAGAGTGGGTAAGAAGCCCACTTTTTTCATATCGTTTCTTAAGCGGTGAGGGACTGGTGAACAAAGAAGGAATTGTTGAGCGAATTGAAAAACTTGCAATTCCTCTTTTGGCTTCAGAGGGCCTGGAGATTGTAGATATTGAGTTTAAAAAAGAAGGTCAGGAGCTAGTGTTGCGCTTTTTTATTGACCGAGAGGGAGGAATCGATCTAGACACTTGCGCCAAAGCAAATGAGATTATAGGCGATATGCTGGATGAAGTTGATTTAATTTCTTCTTCTTTTATGTTGGAAGTTTGTTCACCGGGTATTGAGCGGAGATTAAAGAAGCTGGAAGATTTTCAGAAACATGTTGGACAAACAATATATGCAAAAACAAGAACAAAGATTGAAGGAAAAAAACAATTTACAGGAGTTTTAAAGGAGGCGGGGGAAGTAATTACCATAGATTGCGACGGTTTAACAATAGATATCCCTTACAAAGATATATGTAATGCACACTTAGTTGTGGATTTTGATTTTTAGAAGATTCTATATGTTGCGGAAGGAGGAAGGGAAATTTTGCAAAGAACAGGGAATTTCCTGAGAGAAAAATGAATTCCGACTTATTAGAAGCTTTGCGGCAGATTGAGCGAGAAAAGCATATTGATCCGGAAACGATATTGGAGGCACTAAAGTCTGCTTTAGTTTCTGCTTACAAGAGAAATTATGGCCAAGAGCCTAATGTGAGGGTCGATATTGATGCCGATAGTGGAGAGATAAAGGTATTTACGACCAAGATTATTAAAGAAATACCAGGTGAAGAACCTGAAGTGGAAGAAGTTGAAATAACTCCGGATAATTTTGGGCGAATAGCGGCTCAAACGGCTAAGCAGGTTATTCTTCAACGTATTCGCGAAGCTGAAAGAGAAATGATGTATGAAGAGTATGTGGGAAGAGAAGGAGATATAGTTACCGGTATTGTGCAGCAGAACGATCAACGCTATACATTAGTGAATCTGGGGAGAGTGGAAGCATTGCTTCCCCCGACCGAGCAAGTTGACAATGAACATTATGAACACGGGACGCGCTTGAAAACTTATATCGTCGAGGTTCGTCGAACGACTAAAGAACCGCAGATAATTCTTTCCCGAACCCACCCGGGTTTATTAAAAAGATTATTTGAACTTGAAGTGCCTGAAATTTATGATGGTTTCGTTGAAATCAAGTCGGTAGCAAGAGAGCCGGGATATAGATCAAAAATTGCAGTGGCATCGCGGGACGAAAGCATTGATCCTGTTGGAGCTTGTGTTGGTCCAAAGGGATCAAGAGTGCGTATGGTTGTCGCTGAATTGCGAGGGGAAAAAATAGATGTTGTGGAACATGATGATGATCCGTCAACATATGTTGCTAACGCACTAAGCCCTGCCAAAGTGAAGAGTGTTGAAGTAGACGAGGACGAGCATAAGGCTGAAGTTGTAGTACCGGATGATCAGCTCTCCCTGGCAATTGGCAAGGAAGGTCAAAACGCGAGACTGGCTGCTAGACTGACCGGTTGGAGAATTGATATAAAAAGTGATTCTGAGGCAAAGAAAGAAAAAGCGGAAGAAGCTTTGGGTAAGCCTCAAGATATAGAAGAAATATCTGAAGAGCTACAATGCGTGGCGGTTACCAAAAGTGGAAAACAATGCGGCAACAAGGCAAAACCTGGCAGCAATTTTTGCGGTGTTCACAAGAAGCTGGAAGAGGTTTCTTCCTAGGCGTAGTTATGCGTAAAGGGAGATGCCTATAATGAGTAATAAGAAAAAAAGGAAAATACCGATACGGACCTGCATGGGCTGCGGTGAAAGTAAACCAAAGCGTGAATTGCTGAGGATCGTTCGGACTCCAGAGAAAGCAGTTGCCGTCGATAGCAGCGGCCGCATGAACGGAAGAGGAACCTATGTTTGTTATAGCAAGGAATGTGTTAAGTCTGCTATCGGAAAAGGAAAAATACAATATGCTCTGGAAATTTCAATGGATAAGAATGACCTGGAGCAGTTAGAAAAAGATATTTTGCAGATAATAAACAATAAAAACAAAGCAAGTTAGGATGGTTTTTGAATGGCGGAAACCAGCATTAGAGTACATCAACTAGCTAAAGAATTGGGAGTCTCAAGCCGGGAAATCATGGATGAGCTTGAGAAGATAGGTGTTGCTGTTAAGAATCACTTTTCAGCAGTTGAGGACGAGATTGCCAACCAGGTAAAAGAAAAGTTTCAAGGTGGAGGGGTGCAAAAGAAAGTTGAAGCACCATCCAAATCTGACGCATATGAAGATAAGGCCGCAGCAAAAGATGATTCACATTCTGGGGAATCCCAAAAAACGAAGATTTTAGAGCCGGAAAAGTCGCAAGAGGAAAAGTTGCAAGAGGAGAACGAGAAAGAGGAGAAACCAAGTAGTTTGCAAGAGCTCAGAGTAGTGGAACAAATTACCGTGAAGGAGTTTGCGGAACTGATTGGCAAAGAACCTACTGACATTATCAAGCACCTGTTGGAATTGGGTGAAATGGTTACGATAAATCAGTCTTTGGACGAAGCGTCAATAAAAATACTGGCCGAGGAATACGGCTTTGATGCAATAGTTGTTGCTCCGGAAGAAGAATCGGAGGAATATGAAGAAGCGGCTGAGGATCTTGAGCATCGTCCGCCGGTAGTTACGGTTATGGGTCATGTTGACCACGGTAAAACATCACTTTTGGACGCCATTCGGAAAACTGACATAATATCACAAGAAGAAGGTGGCATTACTCAACATATAGGGGCATATCAGCTGATACATGACGGTAGGAAAATTACTTTTATTGATACACCGGGTCACGAAGCATTTACGGCAATGAGAGCCAGGGGTGCACAAGTAACGGATGTGGCCGTTCTTGTAGTGGCAGCAGATGATGGCGTCATGCCTCAGACAGTTGAAGCTATCGATCATGCTCGAGAAGCAAAAGTACCGATCCTGATCGCGATTAATAAAATGGATAAACCTGGTGCAAATCCTGACAAGGTAAAACAAGAGCTTTCGGAATATAAGTTGGTGCCGGAAGAATGGGGCGGAGACACAGTTTTTGTTGAGGTATCCGCGAAACAAAAAACTAACATCAATGATTTGCTTGACATGATCCTACTTGTTGCGGAACTACAGGAGCTTAAGGCAAGCAGAAAATGCTTAGCCAATGGTGTGGCGATTGAAGCGAACCTTGACAGAGGAAGAGGACCGGTGGCTACCGTTCTGGTAAAGAGGGGTGTGTTACGAGTTGGGGATGCTATCGTTGCCGGTCTTGCGTACGGGAAAGTCCGAGCTTTGATTGATGACAAAGGCAGCTCGCTTCAAGAGGCAGAACCGGCGCAACCTGTTGAGATTCTAGGACTTTCATCTGTGCCGCAAGCAGGTGACGAAGTAAAAGTAATTGCCGATGAGAAAGAAGCGAGGCAAATTGCATCCGAACGCGCACTAAAGCGCAGATTAATTGAACAGGCACACCAGCACATTACCTTAGATGATTTATTTCAGAGAATTCAGGAAGGCCAGGTTAAAGAACTGAAGCTGATTCTTAAGGCTGATACACAAGGGTCGATAGAAGCAATCGCCGAGTCTTTGGGAAAGATAGATCAAGAGGAAGTAAAAATCAGTATTATCCGTAAGGGTGTTGGCAGTGTTACAGAAACCGATGTAATGCTGGCAGCGGCTTCAGATGCCATAATAATTGCCTTTAACTTACGTCCTGACGCAAAAGTTAGAGATATGGCGGAAAAAGAAGGCGTTGATATCAGAGCATATAGAATAATTTATAAGGTTATTGAAGATATCACCGCGGCTCGCCTGGGGATGCTTGCTCCAAAGTATGAAGAAGTAGATGAAGGCCGGGTTGAAGTTCTTAAGACATTCAAAGTATCGAAAATCGGAGTGATAGCCGGTAGTTATGTGCATGAAGGAGAAGTCAAGCGAGATTCACTGGTAAGATTGGTAAGAGACGGGGCGGTTATCTATGAGGGCAAGATTGATTCACTGCATCGATATAAAGATGAGGTGTCCTCTGTTAAGGCCGGATTGGAGTGCGGAATACGGCTTGAAGATTTTCAAGACGTAAAAGTCGGAGATATTATTGAAGCATATGCAATGATTGAAAAACCTCACGTTTAAGGTGTTCAAATGTTTGTTGGAGCAATTACACTTGAATTATTTCTCCCCGAATGCCAATCTTTAAAGGCAAAACGCCAAATTCTTAAAAGTATCATTGATAAAGTCTGGACAAAGTTCAATGTATCGATTGCCGAAGTTGATAACCAGGATTTATGGCAGCGGGCTACGCTGGGGATTACCTATGTCTGTGAAAGCAATTATCAAACTCAAACAGTATTAAAAAAGGTTCAAGCATTCATTGAAGGTTTAAATAAAGCCGAAGTTATCGACTATAAATTCAATTACTATTCTCCCGAATAAATCAAATGGGGGTCAGAATGGAGTTTCAGCGCGCATCAAGACTAAACGAAGTATTCAAAGAAGAAATCGCCAATATAATTGAAGTGAAATTAAAAGACCCAAGAGTAGGATTTATAACGGTAACGGGGGCGGAGGTATCCACCGATTTGCGCCATGCTACCGTTTATGTAAGCATTATGGGCAGTGATGAGGAGAAAAAAGCATCATACGAGGGACTTAATACCGCAAAAGGTTTTATAAAATCGGAACTGGGTAAGCGATTACGAATAAAGTTTATGCCGGAGATTACCTTTACCATTGACGAGTCGGTAGAGGAAAGTATGCGAATATCAAAACTTATTGATCAAATTCACAAGAAGGAAGAAAGCAATAACACATGATGGAAAAAAGCAAAGATTTAGGCAGATTAATTGAACTTTTAAAAAGTAAGAATGATTTTATTTTGGCGACTCATGTACAGCCGGATGGTGATGCCATCGGATCGCTGCTAGGATTGGGTATGCTTCTTGGAAATATTGGTAAAAAAGTGTTTCTAAGTTGGGGAGAACAAATTGTTATACCTCCACAATATTTGTTCTTACCCGGAATTGAATTAATAGAGGATCCTTCACAATGTCCTTCAAGCTCAGATGTCTTTATTGCTCTTGATTGCGCAACTCTTGACCGCTTGGGTAGTCTTGCGGAGAAAGCCGGACAAGCAAAAATGCTTGTAAACATTGATCATCATGCGGAAAAAACTAAATTCGGTCATATCAATATTACGGATGAAAATGCTTCGTCTACTTCAGAGCTGGTTTTGAGAATATGTAATGAATTGGGCGAAAAACTTACAAAAAATATCGCTGTTTGTCTTTATGTTGGAATTGTCACCGATACGGGGAAATTCCAGTACACCAATACAACCCAAAATACGTTTGATGCTGCCAAAGAGCTATTGGATTACGGTATCTTACCAAATAAGATTTTTCAAAAACTATACGAGACCACCTCATTCAATTATCTAAAATTACAGGGCGTAGCTTTATCAAGGGCAACATTGATTGAGGATATCGGACTGATATATACATGGATACTTCAAAGTGATCTTAAACAAACAAATGCGGAACTATCTCAAGCAGAAAATCTAATTGATTTGCTAAGATCTGTTGAGGGAATAAATGTGGCAGTGGTTTTTAAAGAGCTTGGCGATAACAGACTGAACGTGAGCCTCCGGTCAAAAGGCAAAATCAATGTTAGCAAATTAGCTGAAAATTTCGGAGGTGGCGGACATGCCAATGCAGCTGGATTTAAGAGCAAAGACACCTGGAAAAAAGTTTTAAATGATTTAGAAAAAGTGCTGAAGAATAAATCTGTTTAAGATTAAAGCATTAGTTGAACCATAGGAAATATTTAATGAATATCAATACTATAATTTGTTTATCTATTAATATATAAAAAGGACTGGGTCGTGTATGCTAAAGCGTACCAGAATGAAAGAAAGTGAATCAGAGACGTGAATGGTATCCTGGTTGTAAATAAACCCTCTGGGTGGACATCACACGATGTAGTGAATAAGGTCAAGAAAAGTTATAAATTGAAAAAGGTTGGTCATGCCGGAACACTTGATCCTAATGCGACAGGTGTTCTTGTTTTATGTATAGGGGCAGCAACCAGGTTTATGCGCTATCTAAACACCGATCCAAAAGAGTATGAAGGAGAAATGATCTTAGGTGTAAGAACCGATACTCTGGACATCACCGGAAAGTTTTTATCGGAAGAAGCGACGAACGTTACGTTAGAGCAGGTGAAACAGGCAATCAATAAGCTGCAGGGAAAAATCGAGCAAATCCCGCCCATGGTTTCGGCAGTAAAAGTAAACGGTACGCCTCTTTACGTTCATGCACGTCAAGGAAGAGAAATTGAAAGAGAACCCCGGAAGGTAGAAATATATAGGTTTGAAATAATAGATATGATGGAAGATGCACGTCAAACAATGAGATTTAAGGTTGTTTGTTCAAAGGGCACTTATGTTAGGGCATTATGTGATGATGTAGGAAAAATTCTAGGATGCGGAGCCTGTCTGGGTAATTTGGTAAGAACAAAAAGTGGCAGCTATTGCTTAGAGCAAGCCTTGAGTATGGATGAAATCGCGGAACTGGGTATGAAGAAGTTGCCGGCAAAGCTGGTGTCGCTAAAAGTGGCTCTGGATAATTATCAAAAAATAATTATTAAAGCTGAATATAAGAATAAAGTATTAAATGGAAATTTTATTACCTGTGAAATGTTTTATGCTGGTAATGAAAAAATATGTGAAAACGAAATAGTCTGTCTGCTTGATAGCGAAGAGAATATATTGGGTTTAGCGAAAGCAAAAGTAGAAATCAGCAAAGAAAGTGTTTTTGAAGATGGAAAGGTTATTGCCAGACCGATCTGTATCATCCCCGATTTTGAATAAATAAGGACAGGTTAGAGAAATAATTATAAAGAGGCAGGTAAAAGGTTTTTAATTTGATACTAACGATAATAAAGGGAAATAGCTGCACCATGAAGTGTGCATCTTGTATCTTGACTAACGTTATTTACAATTTTGCTTTTTTTATATTTGCATTTAAAATTTTCAGCTTATCCTGTATCATGCATCTTGTATCTTTTCAATATGAGCTAATGTATATTCCTTATATTGTTGCTTGAAATTCATATATATATAAAAATTAGCGAGGTATGTATTTATGAAAGTAGTATACGATTTACAAGACATAAAATCTGAAAAAAAGAATCGGGTCACCGCGATAGGTGTGTTTGACGGTGTTCACCGTGGACACCAGGCGATTATAAATCGAGCGGTAAAGGAAGCAAAAAAGAGAAATGCCGAATCCGTTGTTGTTACCTTCAAACCTCACCCGCAGCAAGTAATCGGGCAAGAAAAGAATCTGCCTATATTAACTGATTTGGAACTTAAGACAGAACTGATTGAGCAGTTGGGAGTTAACGTCTTACTTGTGATTGAATTTACTCCCGAGTTTGCCGGTATCAGTCCGGAGGAGTTTATTGATGAGGTATTGATAAAGGAGCTTAATTCGGTATGTGTTGTAGTGGGAGAAAAGTTTCGATTTGGTAGCAAAGCTTCGGGGAACGTGGATTTTCTAAAAGCATACTGTCAAGGTCGCGGGATAGCTGTGATTTCAGTTCCATTAGTAAAAGTTGAAGGAAAACCGGTCAGCAGTACGCGCATAAGACAATTACTATCTAAGGGAGACTTTAAAGAGGCAATGACTATGCTCGGCAGATACCCGAGAATTACCGGAGTTGTGGTTAAAGGGCATGGAAGGGGAGGTAAAGTATTAGGATTTCCCACAGCAAACGTCGAGACACCGGATGTAGCTTCAGTTCCGCACCGAGGGGTTTATGCCGGATGGGTGATATTTGCTGGAGGTCCCCGACACCTGTGTGTTATTGATATTGGTACCAGTCCCACCTTTGACAAGGAATCGGAACGGATGGAAATACATATTCATATTCCTGACTTTAATGCTGATTTATATGGTAAACAGGTTGAGTTGGAGATACATGAAAAGATACGCAAAGAAAAGATATTCGGTAGCACGCAAGCCCTAACTGAACAAATTAGATCCGATATAAAAACTGCCAAAGGAAGATTGTTGCCTCAATAAAGATCGGTGCATTTTTAACCTGTTTAATATGTTTTACATGGTGATTCAAGTGTGTTAAGATACAATGAGCAAAAAGAAAGCCTTTACTAGGATTACGATCCGCCGACGTTTTCTTGGTTAAGGTGAAAGCAGATTGATGAAAGGTGGAGAAAGGGATTGACTTTACAAAAAGAAGAGAAAGCCGGAATAATTGATGAGTTTCGGTTGCATGAAGGGGATACTGGTTCACCTGAAGTACAAATAGCGATTCTTACAAAAAGAATCAATGGGCTGACCGAGCACTTAAAAGAGCATAAGAAAGATCATCATTCAAGACGTGGGTTACTGAAAATGGTTGGCCAAAGAAGGCGACTATTAAATTATCTTAAGACAAATGATGTAGAAAGATATAGGGCAATTATAAAGAAGCTTAAACTCCGAAGCTAAAAGTAAAGGAGAGCACTGGCTCTTCTTTTTTATTTTTCAACACGTCGATTAAGGCATAATAAGACAGGGTTTTAGTGAAAGTCTGTTGGAAATACTTACTTTTTTAACATGGATTTGAGGTTTTACAAGTCCCGTAATTTTCTTACCTGCGACAAGGAAGGTATTTATAGGTTTTGGTGCCCCTCTCAAAGAATTTTCTGCTAAGCAGACTGAAAACAGTGAGAATATCGATTAAAATTGTATATTAATAAACTAGTAAAGAATTGAATGAAAATAACGGCTTAAATGCGAAGAAATATGTAAGCTGTTGATATATAATGCATATGAATGTATATGAGTGTCAAATACAGGAGGTTGTATATTTTGGATTCTAAAAAAATGGAAATAAGTTTAGACGGACGGCCGTTAATAATTGAAACAGGGGAACTGGCGAAACAGGCCAATGGAGCTGTAACTGTACGATGCGGGGATACAATGGTATTGGTTACAGTGGTTAGTTCAAAAGAGCCATTGGAGGGTGTTGATTTCTTTCCGCTTGTAGTAGATATAGAAGAGAAAATGTATGCTGCGGGCAAGATACCCGGTGGATTTATTAAACGGGAAGGCAGACCAAGCGAGAAGTCTATTTTAAATGCAAGACTGGTGGATAGACCGATAAGACCGTCTTTCCCTAAAGATTTCCGGTATGAGATTCAGATTATTGCTACCGTTCTCTCCGTTGATTTGGAAAACCCGCCTGACGTACTTGCACTAATTGGAGCATCTGTTGCTCTAACTCTGTCAGATATTCCTTTTGATAACCCTATTGCGGGTGTAAGAGTAGGTAATGTAAATGATGAGTGGGTAATAAATCCGACTTTTCAGGAACTTGAGAGCAGTTCGATTGATCTAATTGTTGCCGGAAATAAGAATGCAGTCCTAATGGTTGAAGCTGGAGCTTCGGAAGTGTCTGAAGAGTTGGTTGTAGAAGCCCTGGAGCGTGGGCACGATGCTATAAAGGCAATCATTGAGGATCTCGAGAAGTTCCGGGAAACTGCGGGAGTGCCTAAAAGGGAACTAGTCTTAGCAGAGATGGATAAAGAAATTATGGAAGAAGTAAAAAAACTAAGCTTTCCGAAAATCAAAGATGCTTTTAAGATTACTGATAAGAAATCACGCGAAGAGGCAATGAATCGTGCGCGCGATGAAGTAAAAGAAGCAATGTTAGCGGATTCGGAAGAAGCGGGAGAAAAAGAACGGGAAATAGAAGCAGCTTTTTCTAAACTTGAGAAAGAAGAAGCCCGTCGCATGATTTTGGAAGACAATGTTCGTGTTGACGGACGCGGACTTGATGAAATAAGACCTATATCTTGCCGGGTTTCATACTTACCAAGAACGCATGGGACCGGTCTATTTACAAGGGGCCAGACTCAAGTTCTTACCGTGCTCACACTTGGAACTGTTAGCGAGAATCAGAGGTTGGATGGTCTTGGTATTGAGGAGTCCAAACGTTTTATGCATCAATATAATTTCCCTCCGTTTAGTACCGGTGAAATCGGAATGATGAGAGGGCCACGTCGAAGAGAGATTGGTCACGGAGCCTTGGTAGAAAGGGCTCTCGTGCCGGTTATACCCGAGGAATCCGAGTTTCCTTACACTATCAGGATTGTTTCCGAAGTATTGGAATCCAACGGATCCTCCTCAATGGCAAGCGTATGTGGCAGCACTTTAGCCCTGATGGATGCGGGTGTTCCAATTAAAGCACCGGTTGCCGGGATTGCCATGGGATTAATAAAAGAAGATGAAAAACACGCTGTTATAACGGATATTTTGGGTATGGAAGACGCCCTGGGTGACATGGACTTTAAGGTAGCGGGAACAGAAAAAGGAATCAACGCGCTTCAAATGGACATGAAAGTCGAAGGACTAAGGTACGAAGTCTTAAAAGAAGCCCTGGAGAAGGCCAAGAATGCGCGGCTTTTTGTGTTAGAAAAGATAAAAGATGCTATATCACAGCCTCGCGAAGAGCTTTCTGAATTCGCCCCTCGTATAATTACCATAAAGATTGAACAGGATAAAATTAGGGATGTTATCGGGCCTGGAGGAAAGATAATTCGGGGCATAATAGATGAAACCGGAGCGACCATAGATATTCAGGATGATGGCACTATCTTTGTAGGATCCAAAGACGAAGCAAGCGGAGAAAAGGCAAAAGAGATAATCGAACTACTTACCAAGGACGCCGAAATAGGTGATCAGTATATGGGTACGGTCACTAAAACAACCGCGTTCGG
>ENA-OSEO01002715-OSEO01002715.1-sediment-metagenome-genome-assembly--contig:-NODE-2715-length-23604-cov-3.387470_pt1 | contig 23604 bp, 21 predicted proteins | sample MGYA00237883_ERZ534232 | MGnify/ENA metagenome assembly ERZ534232
GAGATTCTTTCCACGGTCGGAACCATTTCCAAGAGGATCCCCGATTTCTGATTTTGGGGTATGCTTTGCGAAAATGCGGGACGGTTTACGCCGGGACCATCGGCCAGACGTACCGGATGAGGCAGACGGCGACCACCGTGACCAGCACGGAAAGGGGCAGCCCGAATCGCCAATAATCCCCGAAACGATACCCGCCCGGGGCCATGACCAGCGCATTGGACTGATGGCCCACCGGCGTCAGAAAGGCGCAGGACGCCCCCACGGCCACCGCCATCAGAAAGGGGTCCACCGAGAGCGCCATCCCCTTGGCCAGCGTGATGGCGATGGGGGCCATGAGAACCGCTGCGGCAGCGTTGTTGACCACGTTGGAGAGCAGCAGGGTTCCCACCATGAGCACCGCCAGGGTAGCCGTGGGGGGAAAGTGTTTCGAGAGCAGCAGGAGATGGTCTGCGATCAACAGGGCCCCCCCGGTGCTTTCCAGCGCATGGCCCAGGGGAAACATGGCTCCCAGCAGCACAATGATGGGCCAGTCGACATTCCTGTAGATATCCGCCGGGGGGACAAGCCCTGTCAGCACCATGATCAGCGAAGCGGCCACAAAGGCGATTTGAACCGGCAGCAAATTCAGGGTGGTCAGGACCATCGCCGAGACGAAAATACCGATTGCCAGCAAGACCTTTCGGGGCTGGCCGACCCTGAGCCCCCGCTCCGCCAGCGGGAGGCACTTTAAGGCTTGGAGGGCGGCCTGGAGGGATTCGTCGGCTCCCTGCAACAGGAGGATATCCCCGATGACGAATTGGGTCTGACCCAGACGTCGCTTGAGCCGCCGGCCGCGGCGGGCGATGGCCAGCAGGTTGACCCCGTAATTGCGGCGCAAATACAGGCTGGCTGCCGTCTTGCCGGGCAGCGGCGAATCCGGCGGGATCACGGCCTCCATGAGGCGGATATCCCCCGATCCCAGAATGGCCCGGCAGTCACCCTTGCACTCCGCCAACTCCAGCCCGAGCCGATCGATCAGCGCCTTGAAATCATCGGGTGCGGCTTCCACCATCAGAATATCCCCGGCCTCGAGGATCTCGAAGGACGAGGGTGCCGAGGTGTGGTGTTCTCCCCGGATGAGCCCGACCACGGTGGCCTCCGTCTCTTCCTCCATGGCGGCGGTCAGATGATAGATGGTCCGGCCGACGAATTTGGAACCTTCGGGGATGAGCATCTCACTGATGTAGTCCTCGATTTCGAAAAGCTCTTCGGGTGAGCGCTGCCCCTCCCGCCGGGGGGTGAGCCGCCAGCCCAGCAGGGAGATGAAAACCAGCCCCGCCAGGGCCACCCCGGCGCCCACGGGGGTGAAGTCAAACATGCCGAAGGGGGGCATTCCCGTTTCGGTCCGATACAAGGCGATGATGATGTTGGGTGGGGTTCCGATCAGGGTGACGAGACCCCCGAGAAGGGAGCCGAAGGCCAGGGGCATGAGCAGCAGAGACGGCGATCGTCCGCTCTGGCGGGACATCCAGACCGCCACGGGCAGCAGCAGCGCCAGGGCCCCCACGTTGTTCATGAAGCCTGAGCAGACGATAACGATGCCGGTCAGCGACGCCACCTGGGCCGTGGGGCGGGTGCCCACCCGCGCCAGATAGCGCGACAGGGTGTCTACGACCCCGGCATTGAGCAGGCCCCGGCTGAGCACCAATACGGCGGCCACGGTGATGACCGCAGGATGCCCGAACCCTAAAAATACCTCCTCGGCCGGAACCAGGCCGGCGACGAAAACCAGCACAAGTGCGGAGAGCGCCACCAGGTCATACCGCCAGCGGCCCCAGACAAAAAAAACCAGCGTTGCCAAAAGAATGGCAAAAACCACTGCCTGATCCACGGTTCGGTCCATGCTGCAAGCTTTCTTTCCTGAAAATTGGCGATTCTATTGCCGCAAGAAAAAAGCTTCCTCATCCACACTCAAGAACCCGAGGCCTCGAGAAGGCGTTTGTCCAAGGAAGCCAATTCCCAACCGAGTTTACGAGCCAACCAAAGGTAGGACGCGTCATAGGTCGTCAGGCGAGCTTTTGCTGCCAAGTCAATGACCTCCAGATGATCCACGGCAAGCAGACGGGCCATACGGAAAGCTTCACGAATCTGATCAGCAGAGGCGGGGTGTTTGGCGGTTTTTTTCAAGGCGATACTGGCCAGTTCGAACCAGAGCAACTCCGGTGCTGCCAGCGCAGATCCTGAAAGCTGTTTCGCGACCTTTTCTGCGTCCGGCTCACCGAAGACCAGAGCCCCAAGCGCCGATGCATCCACCACCTTACCGGGCATCTCTGTCTTCTCTGATCATCGAACAGGATTCAGCCGGGGTGCGCAACCCCAGAGCGCGAATCTCCGATAGAAATTCCGAAGGGCTTAGGGGGATTCTTTTACCGGCGGCTTCCTCCAGGATAGCCATCAACTCCCCTTGAAGCGAGCGGTGATTTCTCGCCGCCCTCTTGCGCAACGCTCCGGCGGTTTCGTCCGGGACTTTTTTGATCGAAAGGTTAACCGGCATACACTGCCCTCTTGTTTGAGATGAATTCAATTTACATCCGATTCGGATCCGTGTCAATAATCGCTGACCGCTTCTGTTCCGGTATGAATGGAAGAATCTTGTGCGGATTCGGAAATGGATCCTATCCGGACAGGTTTCCACAACGCTAAAAATTGTTTCAATCCAAAAGGCCTTATAGCGATTTCAGATGTTTTTGATATCCGGTGAACGTATTGGATTAGAGGAAGGACGATGAAGAGCAGGGGAAATCGTGACAACGAGATGGGCGCTCTGGACGTGCTGATCGAAAAAATCATGGTTAACGCCTGCGGCGAGGAAGGCGAACCGATCGATGACTGCTGGGAAACCTCGCCCTCGACTACAACCCCAAGAAAACGGTACCTGATCGATCCTCTCTAAGAGGCTATCGAGGCGACCCTTGCTCCGAGCACATTTATCTCACCCAACGGTGCATGGCCATTTGTGGAAGACGTCCAGGGGGTTTTGAAAGATGGCTTGCCCCCGAAAAAGTTGACACAGTCAAGCCCAAAGTCTCAATTTGCATTTTAAGGATATTAATGACGAAATATTAAGAGTAGCGCTTTAGTCGCCTTTGAGTGATCATCCCCGGAATCATCAAATACAGCCATAGCGAAGCTATAGCGTTTTTTGGGGTTAAATATCACATCATCCTCATGCCCGGTATTCAATTTCCGATGAAGCAAAACATTCCAATGTCCATTATGATAGCGGCTTTCGGCTTTAACATCGAAGCGGGACCCATCCGGTTTAACCGGCAACCTGAAGGGGATTACATCCCCAGGCTTAAACATGGAATAATCTTGTATCTTCACCGCATCTTCTTGCAGAAGGAACCCCGTCGCGCTGGGTTTTCGTCCCGGATCCTGAATATAAAGAGGACGCAATCCATCTTCCGTCTGATTGTTAATGTCGCCGCCGCTTCCCGCATCGTTTCTCCGACCTGTTTTGCGATAAGATCCCGAAGGGTTGCCGGCTACCGTTAACCAGCCATCGTCCGCATATTTATAAGGATCCGAACGTGCCGCGGTCCAGTGCCACAAATCGCCCTTTTCAGATGCCCTGCTTGTGGCAAGCCGCCATTGTTCTTTTGAAAGATCAGCCGGGCTATGGCACGTTGCCGCACAACCTCTTGAGGCAAACTTATCGATGCGTGTAATTTCAAAAAGCAGCGCGATGCGATCTTCATTCCCCGACATGTGAAACCACCTGTTGCCGTCAAACTGCCAGGATTGTTTGGTAATACTCCTCGTAGGGTCTTTCCATTGCAAATAGAAATAGATGCTATCGTCCGTATAGACGGCTCGGGTGTTCACATATTCTCCGGCGCGGCTCAATTCTCCCCGTCCCTCCACCGGAACCTGAATGGGACGTAACTGCCTCCAAATCTCGTCATCCAGACCCTTTGGGGCTTCGGCGGAATGCATGGCGTCGATAATCAGGACGTCACCGTCTGCTGACAACTGGTCCGGATTCATCAATCGAATAAACACGACCATTAAAAGAATCCCTAGGGAGATGATGATCCTTTGAGCCATCCAGCACCTCTTTGAATGTTTTTATTGTTTTCCCGTTGACACAAAATGTTCAATGTAACCCATTAATGAAAGCCCCGTCATCCCGAACAGAATCACTGCCGCAATGATCATCACGACGATACGCCGGGCAGGGTCACGTTCGGCTGAACGGTCTAAAAACGGCAGGGCAGCCAACAGACCGAAGAGCCCGCCGGGAATAATCACCGTTCCCATTACGGAAAGCGATCCTTTAAAAATCGCCACAAGCTGATTGAGAAAAAGAACCCACCATTCCGGCTTGGGTATATAAGAAGAATCTGTCGGATCCGCGGGATCACCCAAGGGCACTGTCCAGTAATGTGAGATAAAACCCAGGGCAACACTGACAATGATAAATAATATCAACCATCGATTCAAAATGCCCGGAAGAAAAGATATCCGCCGAACAGATTTTTCTTCTCCGAACAAGGGCTCGGACAAGCCCCTATAGCGAATAAAATGAAAATGAATGCCCATCAACAGCAAGAGTAAGCCCGGCAAGAATAAAGTATGGAGTGCGTAAAATCGGGTTAAAGCAACAATACCGGTCAAGGGGCCGCCCTGTAAAAATCGAACCGCAAGGTCACCGATGAACGGAATAGACTGAATGATGCTGAGCCTTACCCGGGTGGACCAATACCCTTTTTGATCCCACGGCAGCAGATCGCCGGTAACAATGAACATCGGCACAATAACCAATAATATTACGCCTGAAATCCAAACCAGTTGTCGGGGGGGTTTGTAAGCCCCCACGACAAATGCACGCACAAGATGCAATCCCATTACGACAAGGAGGATATTCCACGAATAGTGATGGATGCCCTTGATTGTTTCGCCGAAGGGAAGGCTAAAAAGAGCAAAGTCGACGCTATCATAAGCGGTTCCAGGAATGGGAGAATAGTAAAACGCCATGACACTTCCTGAAAGAAAAAGCAAAACCAATAAGACCAGGTTGAGCCCCCCGGAAAAGCGATGCCAGGAAATGGCATCCGTGCGAATTTCAGGTTTCGAGAGATTCGCGATGACCTGCTCCAGGCCGAGGACCGCAATCAATACACCTGAAATATTTTTTTTGCATTGTTGATCCGTCACAGCCATGCCAGCTCACTTTACCGCGAAAATTCAAGGGTAATTGTTTCGGAATCATAGGAGTTTTCATCACCGGAATCATCAAAAAGCGCCATCGCAAAGTTGTAGTTCTTCCTTGGATTGAAGGCAACATCGTCATCATTTCCGGTATCCAGCTTCCGATGAAGCAGCACCGTCCATTGACCCTTTTGCCAACGGCTGATGGCTTTGATATCGGCGCTTGACCCTTCAGGTATGTTCGGCATGCGATAGGTGATGATGTCACCGGCTTTAAAAACAGAGTAATCTGAAATTTCCACAGCATGGGAAGAGAGTAAAATGTTATTTTTTGCGAGTTTCTTTCCGGGCGCCAGCATATATTTAGGCTTTGTCTTGTCATCGGTCACATTACTTTTATCGCCGCCTTTGCCGTTGTCACTTTTCCGGCCGGTTTTTTTCATATCGGTTTTGGTCAGCCAAGTATCATCCGCAAAGCCGGCTGGATCCGAACGCGCCGCCTTCCAATGCCACAGGTCGCCCTTTTCTGCCTCCGAGGCAGTCCCGAATTTTCCATCCTTGGCATTGGGCGCTCCTGGAGGCACATGGCATGCGACCGCGCAGCCCTTGGTGGCAAAATTTTTAATTCTATTGATTTCAAACAGCAATGAAATCCGGTCTTCATTACCTGGCATGTGTGACCATTTGAGGCCGTCGTATTTCCAAGCCTCCTTTGTTACGCTTAAGGTCGGGTCCGCCCATTGAAAAAGAAAAAAAACACTATCGCCGGAATACACGGCTTTGGTTGTCACATTTGCCTTTTTCCCGGCAAACTGCTCTTTTCCCTCAAACGGCACCTCTATCGCTTTTGCCGTGGACCAGACCCGATCGTCCAGACCGGCAGGCGCTGTCTTGACACTTGCAGCCGTCAATGTCTGCTTGGCTGCCGCAATTTTAACTGGAACGATTAAAAACGTTACCCCCAGAATGGACAGGACAACCAAAATACAGGTGCGGCCAAAATGTTTTTTCATGCTTGCCTCCTCGGGTTTAATCGACCGATTCATTATTAAAAGCTCAGGTACACCAACAAGTTTCCATCCTCAATTTTGTGATCTAACGATAATAAGGGCTTGACGGGCGGTCCTGCGATAGGGTGGCCGGATGAATCGAACCGGCCGGAATGACACGGGCATTCGAATATCTGCGCGTCCTCTCGCCAGATAACATTGCAGGCCAAATGGGTGCAGGTGGAAGAAAAGACGTTTACCTTATCTTGAGAACTCTTATTCGCCCATACAAAGCCGCGTTGCGGCAACACCTGCCAGCCGTCTTTTACCATGAATTCATAAGAGAGCATGCTATAGGTGTCCTTTTTTAATCCTTCCGTGGGTCCAAATCCTACCCATTTTCCGGTAGCTTTCTTCATCGCCGGGGCAATAATATATGACATTACGGGTATTCCAACTAAAATTGCCGCACCACTGGCCAGGGCGGTTGTCTGCAGGAATTCTCGGCGGCTTAATTTCGCCATATCGCAGGTATCGGTATTCATCTGAAAAATATCCAAATAGTCATATCCGGTTCACGAAAAGGGATAGGGGGATGCAAAATATAAAAAGTCTAAAAATCATTTTTTCATTTGCTTAACAGCAAATTGTTCGATGTTTGCATTATTTTTAAAGGATGGAATGTGAAAAAAAAGTGAAATCGGTGTAAAAAAAAGGTGAAATCGAAAAAAATGAATAGAAATTGAAGGCCCTGTCCTGCTAAAGCAGGCCAGTCCCGCAAGGTGGGACGGGTAATTCGCTCGATGTTTCGGTTCATCCTGGCAGCGATTGCTGCGGCAGGCGTTTCTCCTGGGGGAAAAAAACCAAACTGACCCGCGTCCCTTTTCCCAACTCGCTGTCAATGTCAAACTGCCAACCAAAACGTTTGCATAATCGGCTGACAATTGCCAAGCCTAAACCGAATCCATGGCTGTCATCTCCGCGGACATGGGGCTGCTTGACTGAGGCCAGTTTGCTGTTTTCCATTCCTTTTCCGGTATCTGAAATCGTAACCCGATCTTTATCGACCAGAGCCGTTATGCTGCCGGCGACGGTATATTGAAAAGCATTCTGCAGGAGATTAATAATGGCTACTTTCAATATCGGGGCTGAAACATGAAGGATCGGATCGGCCCGAACAATGAATTCGATTTCAATGGGTTTTTGGGAAAAAAGATGCTGATTTTGCTCTATGGCTTCCTTTACAACCGGCAATACCGCGGTTGTCTGATCAGGGGAGAAGGCAGCCTCTTCACGGGCCAGCCAGAGGAATGTCGCAATGATGTTTTCCATGTCCTTTACCGATCGTTCAATGCGGCCTATCGGTTTCTTAACAGCTTCTTCTTCTCCCAGACGCTGTTTCAACACCTCTACAGCACCTTTGATAACGGTTACGGGCGTCCGCAATTCGTGACTGGCATCACGGGCAAATTGTTGTTCGCGCTTGATGAAGTTGTCTACCCTTTTCATGGACATTTCAAGAGCATGGGCAAGCACGCCGATTTCATCGTTATAAAATTCCTGTGATAAATTCTTCGGCAGACTTTCCGGCTCAGACTGATTAACCTGCTGTGCCAGATAGGCAACAGGGGCGATAACTTTTCGCGACGTAACCAGCCCTATCCATAAGCCGAGCCCGACTACCAGGAAAACACCTGTCAAAAGAATGGTGCCTATCAGTAATTTTCGACTTTCGGTGAACTCCAGGGCACTGACATCATAAATTACATAGAGTGGCTCCTCATGGGCCGGCAGGTTTTTTACCAAAACATGATATTCGACATCGTTATTATATTTTTCGTGGAATCCTTCTCCCAGTCCCTGAATCATTTGTCTGACCCGGGGTGTCATGGTGTTCATACCGAGGTAGGCTTTGATGTGATCGGAAGAAGGCGTTGGCATGTTGCCGTCAACATGCAAATGCTGGGTTAAATATTCGGCTTCTTTTGATATTCGCTGATTGACAAGATTGTCGTCGATAAAATCCAGCGAAACATAAACGATAGCGGCAAACACCGTGCCGAGCACCGCACCGAAAATGCAATACGAGATAATGATTCGCATCCGCAGGCTATGACGAAATTTCATTGGAATCCGCCAGGCGATAACCCAGTCCGTGAATGGTTTGAATTAAGGGGGTTTCAAACGGCTTGTCAATGGCAAGGCGAAGGGCGTAGATATGGCTGCGCAAGGCATCGCTTCCCGGCGGCATGTCCCCCCACAAGGCCTGCTCAAGATCGATTCGTTTAACAACATTCGGGGTCGCCTGCATTAGAATTTGAAGAATTTTCAGACACACCCGATTGAGTTTTATTTCCTTTCCCGCCCGGAATACCCTCATCTTTCCCATATCAAACTCTAAATCAGCAACATATAATTGTTGAGGGGGCACTTCAGATCGCCGCACAAGTGCATTCAGGCGAGCGGCTAATTCCTCAAGCGCAAAAGGTTTAATCAGATAATCATCCGTGCCGGCCTCAAATCCCTCCAGTTTGTCGTCAAGGGTGTCGCGCGCCGTGAGCATCAGAACCGGCGTCTGTTTTCCCCCTTCTTTTCTGAGCTTCCGGCAAAACGTCAGGCCGTCCATTTTGGGCAGCATAATATCCAGTACGATAGCATCATACTCCTGGGTGATCGCTAAGTGTAAGCCGCCGATTCCATCCATTGCGAAATCAAGAATATGCCCCTTTGTTTCAAGGTAATCGGCGATATTTTCAGCTATATCAGCATGGTCTTCAACAACCAGTATTCTCAAACCAGGTTTTTGTTTAAAATGACTCATGTATCAAAAAAGAATCAAGGGGATAGAGTTCAACGGATTTTTGAATACTACCATAATTTGAACAATGTATTCAAACGTTTTTCCCCAGGTTCCATGTTACCGAAAAATGTTCAGGTTGATGGCATCAAAGGGGCGGACTTTAAATTTGACCCTCGACATTACATCCAAGGTGTCGTCATTAAAAAATGGCTGTTAAAAACGTTGGCGCTGCCCTGATGGGGACACGCCTTCTGATCGGTTAGGTCAGGACCGGGCGAGCCTGGGAATCGTTCGGAGAGGAAGGAAACTTCGCATGATCGCCTTGTCCTATGTTTCGGTGAAACAGGTTATGGCCGGTTTTTCCTTGACAAACGGATGCTATTTTACAATATCATCTTATCCTAAGCGGTAAATGCGATACGTATGGCAGGTTCGGATGTCTCATGCGGTGAGAATCGATTAAACCCTGTTGCCAGGGAAAAGACCTTCTAACCTCCGGTGGAAAAGAAACAGCTGCCGGAGAACGTCCTGAAAGGAGTGGCCATGAAAATTACAAGAAAGTTAACGATCGCCGTCCTATGGGGGACTGCTGCGCTGCTGACCCTGGGGATTTCCTATTCCGGTGCCGAATTTCCGGATCGGACCATCACCCTGATCAACCCCCAGGCACCGGGCGGGGCCCATGACGCTCAAGGAAGGGCTTTTGCCGCCGTCGCCGAAAAATATCTGGGCAAGCCGATGGTTGTGGTCAATAAACCGGGGGCTCAAACCATGGTGGGAAGCGTTTATGCCGCCCAGGCGCCGGCGGATGGGTATACGCTTCTTTTGGGCTCCACCATGACGACGACCGTGGTGGAATGGGATATTCTGGAAGGGAAAAAGCCCCCGGTCACCCGGGATGATTTCGTCACCATCGGATCGATGACCTTAATCCCCACGGTGGTCAGTGTTCCGATGGATAGCCCATGGAAGACCCTCGACGACCTGGTTCAAGCGGCAAAGGCCAAACCGGGCCATTATGCCTTCAGTTCGGGGGGATTGCTTTCCACAACCCATTTGGGTACAGAACTCCTGGCCAGGGCTTATGGGTTGAAGTTTCGCCATGTCCCGTTCAAGGGGGGAGGGCCGGCCATAACCGCCCTGGTCGGAAAGCATGTCGATTTTACCACCCAGTTTACCATAACCTCCATTCCCATGGCCCGGGGAGGTAAAATAAGGATTCTGGCCGCCCAGAGCGACCGGCGGGTAAAGGCGATCCCCCAGGTGCCGACCCTAAAAGAATTGGGGGTCAACGCAGAAAATTACATGTGGGTCGGGCTGGTTGCGCCCAAGAAGACTCCTCCACCCGTGGTCGCCAAGCTTCGTGAGTTGGCCGAAAAGGTGATTCAAGACAAGGCCTTTAGCGACATCATCGAAAAGCTGGGCGGAGAGGTCCATTTCATGAACGGCGAGCAGTTGGACAAGTTCTGGACCAAGGAGTCGGCTGAGCACGCGAAGCTTTTATCCGACTTGGTCAAAGAGGGGTTGAAGATCGATAAATAATCCATGCGCGATTCCGGGGTCAGTACCCGACAGGCGGATGTTTCACCTCGGGGCGTTTGTCGGTTCGCCCCGATCGAGTCACGGATAGGTGTCCGTAGCTCCCCCCTCACCCCAACCCTCTTTCCCATTTTGGGAGAGAGGGTTGGGTCCGCCCTGTATGTGAGGCGGGGGTGGGGGAATATCGATGTCCAGACAAAGAGGTAATTTTTAATAAGGAAGGACGCTGTTTGAGCAGAGAGCGTGCGGGAAGTCTTTTTTTTCTCTTTGTCGGCTTGTATGCCCTTTTCCAATCCATCCGCCTTCCATTTGGAAGCTTGACCCGTCCGGGAGCCGGCTTCTTTCCCCTGGTTTTATCCTTACTGCTTTCTATTGTGGGAGTTTTGCTCCTCATTTCGGCGGAAAAGAGGCAGAAAGGGAATAAAATCGACTGGAAAAGCCCAACAGAGGCCTATCGGGCCAAGCCCCTAAAAATTGTGGTCCTGACCGGGGCCTACATCGCCGGGTTCGAATGGTTGGGATATTTGCCTGTTTCTCTGGGCTATCTTTTCCTTCTTTTTTATTGGTGCTGTAATTTTCGGATGCGGAAGGCGTTGATTTTGTCCCTGACGATAACCGTGGCGAGTTGGTATTTTTTCTCGCATATTCTTGGGCTGCAGTTTCCCCGGGGCCTTTTGGGTGTATAGCGGGCCGGATAACCGGTCGACAGGAACCTTTATTCCCTATGGATGTTTCAATCAACCTGCTGGATGGATTCCAGGCCGCCCTTACCTTCCGAAATATTTATCTCTGTTTTATCGGATGTTTTTTTGGATCCGTGGTGGGCGTCCTCCCCGGCATCGGGCCGCTGGCGGGGATCACCCTGCTGATTCCCGCGACTTACGGGATTGATGCCACAGGGGCCATCATCATGCTGGCGGGGATTTACTACGGGGCCATGTATGGCGGGTCAACGACCTCCATTTTGATGAACATCCCAGGGGAGTCTGCGTCGGTGGTCACCTGCATCGACGGTTACCAGATGACCAAGAAGGGACGAGGGGGAGCGGCGCTCTTTATTGCGGCCTGGGGTTCCTGGGTGGGGGGAACCCTAAGCATCCTGGGGGTGATGGTGTTGGCGCCCACCCTGGCCAATATTGCCACCAAGTTCGGCCCGGTTGAGATTTTTTCCTTGCTGCTGGTGGCCTTTATCCTCCTGGGATCCCTGGGAACCGGCTCAACCTTAAAGACCTGGGCCATGATCCTCCTGGGTCTACTGGCTGGAACCGTGGGGATGGACGGCTTGACCGGAGCCCTTCGGTTTACCCACGGCATCCGGGAACTGTACGATGGGCTGGGGTTTGTTCCGGTTGCCATGGGGATGTTCGGAATCGGAGAAATTCTCGGTGCTACCGAGGAAACCCTGGTCCGGGACGTATTCAAACCCCGATTCCGTGAACTTTTGCCCACCTGGCAGGAGTTAAAAGCTTCGATCAATCCTGTTTTGCGGGGATCGGGCATCGGGTTTTTCATCGGGCTGCTGCCGGGTGCGGCCCATATTCTGTCCAGTTTGGTGAGTTACACGATCGAAAAACGGATTGCTAAAAATCCGGAGGAATTCGGAACCGGCAGGATTGAAGGTGTGGCCGGTCCAGAGACAGCCAACAATGCGGCCACGGGGGGGGCCATGGTTCCGTTGCTTTCCCTGGGCATCCCGACGACACCGGCGGTCGCTGTCATGATGGTGGCCCTGTTGATACATGGGGTCCGACCCGGACCACTGTTTATCTCGGAGAATCCCGCCATTTTCTGGACGCTGATCGCGAGCATGTACATGGGAAATGTCATCCTCCTCGCCCTTAATCTTCCTTTGATCGGCATTTTTGTGAGCCTGCTGCGCGTTCCCTTCCGGATCCTATTTCCGATCATCCTTCTGATTTGTCTGGTGGGAACCTATTCGGTCAACAACAGCCGGTTTGACCTGATCATTCTTCTGCTTTTCGGAGTTTTGGGATACCTTTTCAGGAAATGGGAGTACGACCTCGCGCCTTTCGTTCTGGCCCTGATCATCGCTCCCATTCTGGAGGAGGCCTTCCGCCAGGCGCTGATGCGCAGCGGGGGGGCTTTCGCCATATTTTGGCAGAGCTCGATTTCACTTTTTTTTATCGTTGTTTCAGTGCTCCTGGTTCTCTTGAACATTTATAAACGATGGGGAAGGGCAAATCAGGAAGATAAAGGAGAAGCCGACCAAGGACAAGGTTTCATACCGAGGCCATAGAAAACCAGCAAAATAGAATATCATCAGAAAAGGAGGAAGCAAAATGATCAAGGTCATCAAGCCGCCGCAGACAAAAAAGGATAAGAAGTACCAGCCACCGCTCACCGTGGGCTGGGGCATCGACAACAAGTCCGTGCCCGGGGTGAAGAACACCATGGCAAAGAGCATCGTGCCCCCCGGGGGCAGAAACCAGCGTCATTTCCACGTCTGGACCGACGCGCTGTGGTACATCCTGAAGGGGGAACTCAAAATTTTCTACGGGCCGGACCATGAGCTCAAGGAGGTTGTGGTAAAGGCCGGGGATTTTATTTACATTCCCCACGGAGAGATTCACGGATTCATGAACATGTCGGAAACGGACACCGCCGAACTGATCGCCGTATACGGGGAGGTCGGGAGCAAAGAAGAGGCCCAGACCCATTACATCGAAAAGCCGTGGGAGTAATCGAACCTTTCCCCGTCAAGGGGTTGGGGTAGCGACGTGAAAATGATGTAATTTTGGCGGTTTAAAAATGGGGGGATGTTGAGAGACAAGCCGGCCCGGAGCAAGGGCCGGCTTATCTTTGTATTGACATAAAACCTTTATTTCTTCTGGTGCTCATACCCCAGTCGGAACGCTTCTTTGTTTTCATCGTGAAATTTCGGGATCACTTCCAATAGGCTTTCCAGGACGATTCCCCTGTCGAGGACATCTTCAAGCTGTTTTGCAAGGGCTCCCAGGATGATGGTGTTGGCGAAAATGGGCCTGCCGAAGCGCTCCACGGATAGATCCTTGGCGCAGACCGGGTGGTGCACGCAGGGAATCGAGGCGTCGACGGACGCCACAAAGCCCGGATCGTAGAGGATCATCCCGTCTGCCGGCACGGTCCCCTTGAACCGGTTGTACGCCGCACCGGACAGCGCCACCAGGTAATCGGGGGTTTCGCACATCGGGGAATCGATCGTTTTTGGAGAGATGACCACCTGGCTTCGGACGTATCCCCCCCGCATCTCGGTGCCGTGGCTTTTGAGCATGGTGACGTGCAGGCCCTGTTTCACTGCCGCCTGCCCCAGGATCTGGCCCAGCCGAACCACCCCCTGGCCCCCGAACCCGCTGGCGACGATTTCGATTCTGTCTTTCATATTTTTCCGGTCCTCCTGATCCGTTCGGTGGTTTCATGAACCAGCTGCGAATGCTCCGGCCGGGAATTGGATGCATCGTGCCAGATCCCGGTGGCCCAGAACGTATCGGGTTTTTCCTGCCCGATGGGGGCGGTATGCTCGAGTATCCAGCGATAGATGTCCACCGGTTTGCGGGTGCCCAGGTGCCTTGCCCCGAAGTTGGTCGGGCACGGATAGGGCATATGGATCAGGGAAAACCCCCGGTTGAGGATGGCCTTTTTGACGCTTTCGACGGCCACAGCGCCCTCGGACGCCACGTGGCGTGCAAGAAACGTGGCGCCGGCTCCCTTGAGAATGTCCATGATTTCCATGCCGGTTCCGATGAACCCCGGCTCGAACATCCCGTAAGGGCTGCTGTCGGTTATGCTTCCCGGGGGCGTGGTCCAGCCGAATTGGCCGCCGGTGGATTGATATCCCAGGTTGTCGTTGACGATCACGGTCACATCGGAATTGGCCCGGGCCGTCTGGATCAGATGATTCAGCCCGATGCCGAAAGCATCACCGTCGCCCACGGTCAGAATGATCTTTTTTTCCGGCGCCAGCGCAATGCGCAATCCCCTGGCGATGACATAGACCCGTCCGTGGGTGCCCGCAAAGCCGTCCCCCTTCCAGGTGGCGAAGGTCTGCCGGCCGGCGCACCCGATGGAGGTGCCCCAGACAACGTCCCCGGTTTCCAGACCCAGTTCGGCCACGGCCTGGAGAACGATTTTATGGTTCGGCCCCAGCCCGCATCCGGAACAGGCCGTGCTGGGTATTTTCCGCGTCCGCAAATAGCGGTGTACGAGGCTGCTCGACGTGTGCGCAATCATTTACCAGGCCTCCAGTCTCCATCCTTCTCGGGCGAGCGGTTGGTCGTTTACGATTTTTTCAAAAGTTGCCATCAAATCCGCCTGGGAGGGCAGTTCGCCGCAGATGCCCAGGAAGTGAACCTTCGCATCCCTGGGGGCCGCCCGCTGAATCTCCCGGACCAGCTGGCCGTCCCAGTTGAGTTCGACCGAAAGATACTTGGCGCTCCGGGAAAACAGTTCATCCGGAAAGGGCCACAGGTTGATCAGCCGCAACGCGCCCACCTTCAGCCCGCTGCGGCGGGCCCGTTCAACCGCGGTATTGACCACCCGTGACGGGGTTCCGTAGGAAACGACGACCAGATCCGGGTCGTCGTCCATGAATTTTTTTTCATAGTGATGGCTGAACAGGTCCCGGTGGTTGCGGATCTTGTAAATCAGCCGGTAGGCATGCTTGTGGTGATCCTCGACCTCCTCGATGTCGTAGCCTTCTTCGGTCGGGGTCCAGTCCGAACAGAGCGCACCGGTGTTATGACCCAGCACCACCGGGGGGACGTCGATCGCATCGGTGGAGGGATAAAATACGGGCCCGGGGTGGATCCGGCGGGGCCACACCCGGAATCCCATGTCTTTCATCTCCCCATCGTTTTCCGGAACGCTGATGTCCTCGAATCCGTCGGTGATCAGCTGATCGGCAAGCACGGTGACCGGGGTGCGGAAACGCTCTGAAAGGTAGAACGCCTCCACGGTCATCGCCATGGCCTCCTGGGCCGAGTTGGGTGCCAGCACAATGGTTTCGAAGTTGCCGCCCTGGGTGGGATAACGCGTCAGGTAAAACTCTCCCTGCCCCGGGGCCCCGGTGATGCCGCTGACCGGACCCACCCGGCCCGAGTTGAGCACCACCAGGGGGGTTTCGCAACCGATGGCCCAACCGTACGGATCGGCATAGAGGATATAGCCTGGCCCGGAGGTGGCGGTCATGGCTTTCATGCCCCCAAGGGCCGCCCCGATGCACAGGTGCAGGGCCGCGCACTCGTCTTCGGCCTGAAGGTAATAACCGCCCACCTGGGGCAGGCGAAAGCTCATGGCCTCCGCGATTTCGGTGGCCGGGGTGATGGGGTAGCCGGCAAAAAATCGGCATCCGGCCAGGATGGCTCCTTCGGTAATGGCAAAATTTCCCGTTTCCAGGTATCGTTTCATGATCCGGTCATCTCCTCGATGTCGATGGCAAAGTCCGGGCAGGCGAAATAGCATTTCAAACAACCGACGCAGACATCGGACGATGTGCACGCCATGGGCTGGTATCCTTTCACGTTGAAGCGTTCCGAGGGGTGAAAGACCCCCATCCGGCAGACTTCGGCACAATAGCCGCACGCCTTGCAGTTTTCCGGATAGACGGTCACGGTGAATCGCCGGGCGTCGCACATCAGGCAGCGGGCGCTCTCTGCAACGATGTGATCCGGGTCATACCCCCCTTCGACCTGATCGAACGAGGACACCCGCTGCCATGGCTTTATCAGCGGGCTGTCGACCCGGGCTGAGACCTGCTGGGGCTTTTCGGGCAGTTCCAACGCATCCTCGGGTTCGGCCAAGACCTCGGTGATATCCCCGGTGCCGCCCAGGTACCGATCGATGGCCGCGGCCGCCCTTCGTCCATGGGCGATGGCCGAGATGATCGAGGCCGGACCGCTGACCACATCCCCCCCGGCAAAGACCCCCGCCAGACCGGTCGCCAGGTTTTCCTCGGATACCCGGATGGTTTCCTTTTGGATTTCGATACCCTCTTGCCCGCTAAGAAAGCCCAGGTAGGGGGACTGGCCGATGGCCAGGATGACCGCGTCGGCCGTCAGTTTATGGGTGACTTCCTCGTCGTAGGCCGGCTCGGCCTTGCATGAGGCGCCATCGGTGGAAAAACATTTTACGAAGGTCACGGCAGACGCCACCGGGTCGCCCAGGATCTTTTTCGGAGCCCAGGAGTCGACGATCATCACGCCTTCCTGCTCGGCAGCGGCGATTTCCGCCGGATGCGCGGGCATCTCCCGTCGGGTCCGCCGGTAGACGATGGTCACGGTTTCCGCCCCGAGCCGTTTTGCGGTTCGCGCCGCGTCCAGCGCGACATTGCCCCCCCCGATCACGATCACATTCCCATGAAACCGAAACGGCTTTCCCAGCGAGACGTCCTTGAGGAAATCCCAACCCCAGAATACGTTCGCCTTGTCCGCGCCCTCGATGGGCAGCCGGGTGCTGCCCACGGCCCCGCAGGCGATAAAGAGCGCATCGAAGTCGGTTTGGAGCCGATCGAAGGAAAGATCCCTGCCGATGACGGTCCTTGCCTTGAAGGCGACCCCCAGTTCCAGGATGGCCTGGACGTCTTTTTTCAGATGCGCCTTTGGGAGCCTGAATTCGGGAATCCCGTAGCGCATGGTCCCGCCCGGTTCCGCAAAGCCGTCAAACAGGGTCACCGAATGGCCCAGGGTGGCCAGGTAATAGGCGGCGGTGAGCCCCGCAGGACCGGCGCCTATGATCGCCACAGCCTTTCCGGTCTTTTCTGCGCATTTTTTGTTTTTCTTCCACAGGTCCCCGCCGCGGTCCACCGCAGCGCGTTTGAGCGCCCGGATGGCAACGGGGTCTCCGAATTGTTTATAGGCGCAGGCGTCCTCACACGGCGCAAAGCACGCATCCGCACAGACCGTTGGAAAGGGGATGCGCTCCCGGATCACCGCCACCGCTTCATCGTACCTGCCGGCCTTCACCCAGCGGATATACCGTGGGGCATCCACCCCGGCCGGACAGGCAGCGACACAGGGGGCAACGACAAGGTCTTTTTTCAATACGCGACGCTTGCTCATGCGGGTTTCTCCTTACGCTTGGGGAAAGGTTTTTGGGTCTGCCCACCCCCCGGGGTTTTGTCCCCCCATGCTTTCTCCGGCCGCCTCCCGCTCCGAACCGCGGGCGGGTTTATTCGCGGCGGAGAAATGGGCATGCGTGGACCGAATTTCCGGTTTTTCGCGATACCCGGTGCGAACCGAAATCATTTCGGCAACGATGCTGACCGCGATCTCGGCAGGCGTATGGGCCCCGATCTTGACACCGATCGGGCAGAAGACCCGTTCAAGATCGCTTTGCGAAAACCCCTCGGCACGAAGCGCCGCATAGATGGCGTCCCTCTTTTTCCGGCTGCCGATCATTCCGATGTATTTTGCGTCCGTCCCGAGCGCCTGGGCCAGGACGGTCTGGTCGTGCAGGTGCCCGCGGGTGACGATTACGATATAGGTGGTTTCATCGATGCCGAGCGGCCTGATGCAATCGGCATAAGAACCGATCCGGAGCGTTTCAACCGCGGGTGAAAACCGGGCCGGGTCGGTAAATTCGGCACGGTCGTCCAGAACCACGGGGCGGAATCCGGTCCGGGCGCAGAGGGGGGCCAGCGCCGTTCCGACGTGGCCCCCGCCGACGATGTATACGGTATCCGCGGTATGGATCGGCCGGATGAAGTAGCCCAGTGCGCCTTCCCGCTTTAAAACCGGTGCATCCGCAGCGAACTGGGATTCGAGAAAGACCGCATCGGTGCCCGAAAGGTCGAGGGTTTCCGAATGGAGTCCCTGTTTCGATATCCAGCCCACACCGGTTTGGATCCGGTCCGGGGCCTTCCGGATCGATGTCACCACCACGGCTTTCCCCCCGGCGTCCAGCTCCGCCAGAATGGCCCGGTAAAGCCGGGCATGGACCCTATGGGCCTCCACAAAATCGATGAGCACCTCGACCCGCCCGCCGCAGAGCATCCCTTCTTCCGAGGCCTGGCGGTTGGTCAGCGCAAAGGTTTCGCACACGGCACACCGGGTATTGAACAGGCTTCGGGCGCGCTGGATCACCTGCGCTTCCAGTGTTCCCCCGCCTATGGTTCCCGAGATATTCCCGTCCGGGGCCACCAGCATGGCCGCACCGGCCTCACGGGGCGCCGATCCGCTTCGGGAAAGCACCGATGCAACCACCACCGGTGTGCCGGCGTCGAGATGATCCACAAGGCATCGATAGAAGGCTTTCGGATTGTCCATGGATGACGTCCTTTTGCAGAGATTCACCTGAAACCGGCCCAATCGGATGATGCCGGGACCGGCCGGGGGATGCGCCGGTCTTCGGGTGTCACTCGAATCGATGGAACCGGTGCCGGCCATCTTAGGGCAAAGTCAGGGATCTGTCAAAACCTACATGTGCAGCGATTTTTGGCGGGCCTGCAATCCGGTAAATGCCGCCGGCTGGTCGCCATGCGGTTCTCCGGCGTCCATGGGTGAATTTCAGAAATTGTGCTGCATGCGTTTACCCATGAGGGGGCGTTTTGAATCCGGTGGTTGGAATCGGCGGGGTTTTCCGGCAGAGCGGAATCGGCCGGGGTTCAGGCGGCCTTTTCCAGCCGCACGATGTCGCTTTGGCGCAACACCCTGTCGATATCCAGAAGTATCTTTACGCTGTTTTCGATTTTGGCCATTCCGAGGATAAAATCCGTATCCAGGTTCGAACCGAAGTTGGGGGTCTCCTCGATATGCTCGGATCGAATGGTGAGGACCTCGGAAACCGAATCGACCACAATGCCCAGGTGCATCATGCCCATCTCCCCCTCTATCTCCACCACCACGATGCAGGTCCGCTCGGAATATTCGATGGGATCCATGCCGAATTTTCGCCGGAGGTCGGTCACCGGGATGACTTTTCCCCGAAGGTTGATCACCCCTTTGACGTAGGGCGGGGTCTGGGGAATCTGGGTAATCGGCATCATGCCGATAATTTCCTTTACCTTCAAAATGGCGATACCGTATTGCTCGTTGGCCAGGTTGAAGGTGAGGTATTTACCGGCTTTGGATTCGTCCATGGCGTGCGTCCCTTTCCGCTGGATTTGCGTAATCTATCCTCTCATGCATCTTGTATCGGATCTTATGAGAAAACCTTTATCGGCCCGATCGCTTCCTTTTGGCCGCTGCCCCAGGCAAGCAGCCCTTGAAACCGTCGCCTTTCGGCATTACCATTGTGGTTGATTTTTTCGAGTTCTTCTCCATATTGGCTGGAGAGAAGGGATCCTGGATTCAAGGGGTAGAGGGGTCAAGGGGGTTTCACTTGAATCCTGGAATCCCGGGCCCCTTGAACCCTCAGGATCTCTCCAACGTTTTTGGATATGATCCTGTATTTGAAATTGGAGGAATCTTGCCATGAGAGGGTTTCGATACACCGTTTGCATGCTCCTGCTGCTTCTCGGGTCGCTTTCGGCCGGCATCCCTGCCGGCAGAGGCGCCGATGCCGTTTTGAATCTCGAGGTGCGGGAGTTTTTTCTTGAAAACGGGATGCAGTTTCTGATCGTCGAGCGGCACGCAACCCCCCAGGTCGCCTGCCGGCTTGCGATCCGGGCCGGCTCGGCACTGGAGCAGACCGGAACCACCGGCATCGCCCATATGCTCGAGCACATGATGTTCAAGGGGACGAAAAATTTCGGTACCCTGGACTTCAGGGCGGACCAGGCCCTCCAGGCGCGCATCGAGGCCGCCTACCAGGTGATTCTCCGGGAGGAGGGGAAAAGAAACCCGGATCCTTCGGTGATTCGTGAAAAAAAAGAAGAAATGGAGGCCCTCCGGCTCGAGGTGCAAAAGATTTATGTCCCCCAGGCGTTTTCCTCACAGGTCGGGAAAAACGGGGCCGTCGGGGTCAATGCATTTACATCCCCGGACCAGACCCAATACATGATGTCGGTTCCGTCGGACATGATGGAACAATGGTTTTCCATTGTCAGCGAACAGCTCTTTGAACCGTCCTGGCGGGAGTTTTACGTTGAAAAGGCGGTCGTCCAGCGGGAATGGGCCTTCCGGTACGTGAACAACCCCAACGGCGCCGCATGGCTGGATCTGGATGCCACGGCCTATACCGCGCACCCCTACCGAAACCCCACCATCGGTTGGAAATCGGACATGGCCCGCTTCAGCACCCGGAGCGCCGTCGAGTTCCATCAAAGGTACTACACGCCCGGCAACGCGGTCTGTGTGCTGGTGGGAGACGTTACCGTGGCGGAAGCCAGGCGGCTGGCGAAAATTTACTTTGAGCGGTATCCTTCCGGGGACCGCTCCCCCGAGCAGGTGACCGAAGAGCCGCGCCAGCAGGGCCCGCGAAACAGCATCCGCTACCTCAAGGGGGCGCGGACCCCGCTGGTCCGAATCGGCTATCACGGCGCCCGCATGGGGAGTGACGATTTTTACGCGCTGGACGCCATGACCATGGTGCTGAGTCATGGAATCGGCGCACGGCTGGCCCAGAACATCGTCAACAAAGGGCTTGCCGTGGAGGCATGGGCATACCATCCGGACAACCGGTATGGGGGGATGGTCGTTTTCGGGGGCTCCCCCAACGAGCCGGATGAATTGAAAACAGCGGGAATTTCGGAAGAAGCCCGCCGCAGCGCCTATTTGACGGCGTGCACGGCGTTCGAGACCCTTTTGCTTTCCGAAATCGAAAAGTTGAAAACCGAGCCGGTCACCGAGCGTGAACTGGATCGGATCCGCAAATTGAACCGGCGGGACTTTTTCGACCGGCTGCGCAGCAACGAAGACCTGGCCGGGACCCTTGCCACCATGGAGGTCCAGGTCGGCTGGCGCTATATGACGACCTACCTGGATCGGATTGAATCGGTGAGCCCGGCGCAAATCCAGCAGGCGGCCCGCAGGTACCTTCGAGATGAAAACAAGACCCGTGTCTTTATCCTCCCCGGGGGTAAACCGGATCTTCCCCCCGAACCGTATGCGGAGCTCCGATCCCTCGGCACTGCAGGTGCGGGTCGAATCGTTCAGCCCAAATCTTTTGACAACCATTCCGTCTACCCCACCCCCGCCGGGTGGCAACATCCGCTGTCGTTCGATCGGAAACCCCAAAAGATCCTTTATCCCCAGCCTGAAATCGCCAGCATTGCGGGGGTGCCGCTCTTTTACCTGCCCGACCGGCAACTGCCGCTGATCGATTTGACCCTCTGGATAAAGGCCGGTGCCGTGGATGTGCCCGCATCCCGGATCGGGCTTCCGTCCATACTGGCCCAGATGCTGATTCGGGGAGGGACCGAAAGCTATTCGCCCGAGGAAATCGCGGCGGTCATGGATGAAAACGCCGTGCGGATCTCGGTGGACATCAATGACGAATCGGCCGCGGTCACGCTTTCGGTGATGAAGCAGGATTGGTCCACGGGGCTCAGGCTGCTCAAAGAGATTCTGACCCGGCCGCGGTTCGATCCCGCGGTCCTGGAGGTGGTCAAGGCCCAGGCGCTGACCGCGCTTCGGCGGCAGGGGGAGGATGCGCAGGCGGTGGCCATGCGGGAGACCCTGATCGGGTTGTTCGAAGGGCACCCTTACGGCCGGGACCCGCTCAAGGGGCTTGAGACCATCCCGGAAATCTCTCCGGCGGATCTTGAAGGGTTTCTTGGAAAATATTTCGTTCCCGAAAACATGGTGATCACCGTGTCCGGCGATATCGACCAGGAGGGTGCCGCAAGCGGGCTGCAAACCCTCTTGCAGGCGCTTCCGGCAAGCCCCGCCCCGGTCCGGCGCATCGATGCCCCCCCGGATCGACCCCCGGTCCTGTCGCTGGTTCACAAACCGGGCCAGGTGCAATCCCAGGTGAGTATCGGTATGCGAAGCCTTCGGCGGATCGATCCGGATTACTGGAAGATCGGCCTGCTGATGAACATTTTCGGCGGCAACGATTCGCTCCTTTACCGGCGCCTGCGCGACGATTTGGGGCTGGTCTACGCCGCATACTTTTTCCAGACCTTTAAGTGGAAGGCCGGCATGCTGATCGGATACATCGGCTGCAAAGGGGATCAGACCGCGGATGCCGTTTCCGAAACCCTGAGGATCATGGAGGGGCTTCACCGGCAAGTTCCGGAAGCGGAATTCGATCTGAAAAAACGGGATGCGCTCAACAGTTTTGTGTTTAACGTGGATACCCCGTCCGAATTGGTGGCGGTTTACGGACAGTACCGGCTGCGCAACGAGCCTCTGGACACCCTTGAGAAGATCCAGGATGCATTCATGAGCGCCTCGCGGGATGAAATCAGGAGCCTGGCTGCCGCGCATCTGGATCCTCGGAAGGCCCGGATCGTGGTTGTGGCGGACAAGACCCTGCCGGTGAAAAGAGACGGGGTCGAGCGCAGCCTGGAGGCGGATTTGAAAAAACTGGCCGAGCAGCTCAATCTGCCGTTTGAAGAAATCGAGCTGCGATAAATTCGCAGAGGTAAACCACATGGCGGAACCTTCTTTTTATTGCTCCTTGCGCAACCGCTCGGACGGCATTTGGGGGGCGATTTTTTCGCACCCGTTTGTCCGGGGAATCGGTGACGGAACCCTTTCCCGGGAGCGGTATGAATTTTTTCTCAAACAGGACTATATCTACCTGGCTGATTTCAGCCGGGTGCTTTCCCTGGCCGTAACCAAGGCCCGGGACCTGGACGATATGGGGTATTTTTCACACCTCCTGCATGTCACGCTCAATACGGAAATGGCGCTGCACCGCAAGACCTGCACGGCCTTCGGCATTCCGGCCGCCGATCTCGAAAAAACCGAGCCGGCCCTGATCACCACCGCGTACACCAACCTTCTGGTCCGGACCTGCTACGAGGGTGCGATGCCGGAGATCGTGGCGGTGCTTTTGCCCTGCGCGGTCGGGTACGTGGAAATCGGCCGCCGGTTGAAGGCACAGGGGCTTTGCCAGGACCCCTTCTATCGGGACTGGATCACCACCTATGCCGCAGACGAATTCGTTCAATTCGCCGACGGGCTGATCCGACGGATCGATCGGCTTGCAGAGGATGCGTCAAGGCCGGTACGGGACCGGCTCTATTTTCTGTACCGCGCCAGC
>ENA-OSEO01002716-OSEO01002716.1-sediment-metagenome-genome-assembly--contig:-NODE-2716-length-23602-cov-6.166929_pt1 | contig 23602 bp, 18 predicted proteins | sample MGYA00237883_ERZ534232 | MGnify/ENA metagenome assembly ERZ534232
GTACCTCAGGACAGGCTTCGATACCTCAGGGCAAACGGCTGCAGAGCGACACGATCACGCTAATCCGCGATGAGCCAATATTTTCTGAACTGCCGGCTGCCTCACCAGTTGCTTGAGCACCGCTCGACAGGTACCCTTGAGCCGAACTTTACCAGCTCAACCTTGTACACTTCAAATACAAAGTTGCCTCTCGCGTGTTGCGAGCTTGATCCCGGCGGAGATCTATTTTGCAGGGCTGAGGACAAAATACCCATCGGGAAAACCGGGAATCGAAACGACAACGTGATTGCTCCACCGTCTCCAAGTTGAATATCGACGAAAGTTAAGAATCCCGGATGGAGCGCGAAGCCCCGTGTTTAGTATTCTTGACAGGTACCTCGATAAGCTGCTATTAAAGTCTCGATTATGCGTTATCTCATCCGACTCCCCGAAAAAAGTGAGACTCTTTCCACAGTCCACACCCATGTCAGGGAGCTGGTTGAAGGGTGAGCTTCGAGTGCCATTGTTGTCTGTTCAAACGCCCGGGGGCCAGGGAACTGTCTCATGAGCTGTTTCCGGTTCATGGCCTCTCGGCTGAAACCTCCCATCCACGGTTTTGATTTTTTTTGGGGCCGTCCAAGTTTGCGAAACGTTATCCAATTCCTCGCGGGTTTTCATCTTTTCGACACACGGTAGCAGTAATGCCGGGGTCTCAAGTATCCGGCTGAACGGGTCTCGGGCATTAATGGACCATTGCAGCGAGTGCCCAAGCAAAGACAACCTTAAATTCAACCAAGGAGGATTAGATGAAAAGTATCAAGGCAGGATTTGTTGTGTTCATGATTGCGACACTGTTGATGGCTCCCATGGCAGCAATGGCCGGAGAGACACTGGACGCGGTCAAGGCTCGTGGCTACCTGACGGTGGGGGTCAACGGTGCCCTTTATGGCTTCGGAATGCCCGATGAAAAAGGTGTCTGGCGCGGTTTGGACGTGGATACCGGTCGAGCCGTTGCCACGGCCATTTTTGGCGATCCGGAGAAGATCAAGTTTGTAACCTTGACCACTCAGACGCGGTTCACAGCCCTTCAATCGAAGGAAATCGACGTGCTTTGCCGCAATGCTACCCGCACCCTCACCAGGGAAACAGACCTGGGACTGAATTTCGTGACGGTCAACTATTATGACGGCCAGGGCTTCCTGGTGCCCAAAAAGCTCGGCGTTAAGAGCGCCAACGAGCTCAGCGGTGCCAGTGTCTGTGTACTTCCCGGTACAACCACCGAGCAAAACGTGGCGGACTTTTTCAGGGCCAACAAAAAGGAAATGAAACCGGTGGTTATTGAGCAGAATACCGAGCTTAATAAGGCTTTCTTCTCAGGGCGATGCGACGTCCTGACGTCGGATGCGTCTCAGCTTGCCGGCATTCGAGCAGTGGCCCCCAACCCTGATGACTACGCTATCCTGCCGGAAATTATTTCCAAAGAGCCCCTGGCCCCTGCAGTGCGTCACGGTGACGACCAGTGGCGCGATATTGTGGATTTTGCCGTGCTGGCTATGATTGCAGCGGAAGATCTCGGCATCGATTCTCAAAACGTCGATGAGATGCTCAAGAGCAGCGATCCGAACGTTCAACGTTTTCTGGGTGTGACTCCCGGCAATGGAAAGGCTCTTGGCCTGGACGAAAAGTGGGCCTATAACATCGTCAAGAAAGTGGGCAACTACGGCGAAATTTTTGAGCGCAACGTGGGAGAAAAAACCAAGCTGCAAATCAAGCGAGGTCTTAATGCCCAATGGAAAGACGGCGGTCTGATGTATGCGCCGCCTTTCAAATAGTCCGGGAGAATGTCGACTTGTACTACCACAGAGGACGCGGAGAGCGCCGATGCGTGCGTTAAGCTGGTTTTCAGTTTCAGAGATGCTCCGCGTCGTCTGTACCACTTGATATGAAAATCTTATTTTCATGCAAAGATGTCTCAATTCGAAATACGAATATCGAAATTCGGTATTCGCTTTTAAGATCTGGTTGCGGCCATCGGCCGCGCTGTACTCTCTGCGGTGGCCGAACAGAGCCATCGACCGATAGGCAGGTATGGTGGCGGTAAGCGATACAGAAACAGCAAGCCGGACACAGACTGAACAAATACCATTCTGGCACGATCCCACCAAGAGGGCCATAGTCTATCAAGTGGTCGCCCTGGCAGTCGTCTTTGCAGTCGGCTATTATATTTTCAGTAACACTCAGGCCAACCTGCGACGTCAATCCATAGCCACGGGATTCGGCTTCATGGATCGCGAAGCCGGGTTTGCAATTGGCGAGTCGCTCATCAGCTACTCTGCAGCCGATACTTACGCCAGAGCTCTTTTAGTGGGAGTTCTGAACACCTTGAGCGTGGCCTTCATCGGGGTCGTGCTGACCGTATTCCTGGGAATCGTTGTGGGTGTGGCCCGCCTTTCAACCAATTGGCTGGTTTCTCGATTGGCAGGGGGCTATATCGAGGTCCTGCAAAACATTCCCGTACTCTTGCAGCTTTTTTTCTGGTATTCAATTTTCCACGACGCCCTGCCCTCCCCGCGGCAATCATTCAATCCGGCGGCCGGTGTGTTCTTCAATAATCGCGGTTTTTATTTTCCAATTCCAGCTTCCCATCCGGCATTCTTGTGGGCGGGTGTTGCCCTGACGGCCGCTTTGCTGGCGACTTTGCTGCTGCGCCGTTGGGCGAGAAGACGTCAGGATCTGACCGGTAAGAGATTTCCGGTCTGGTCGATCTGTTCCGGATTGTTTTTGGTTTTGCCTTTCGTCGCGTGGATTGCCGGTGGCGCCCCTACCGCGATGAATGTTCCGCAACTGCAAGGTTTCAACTTTGAGGGTGGTGTATCCTTCAGCCCCGAGTTTGCTGCTCTGCTCCTGGGTCTGGTCCTATACACGTCGGCTTTCGTGGCGGAGATCGTTCGAGCAGGCATTCAGGCCATCTCCCACGGTCAGACGGAAGCGGCGATGAGTCTTGGCTTGAGAGCCAATTTGGTGTTGACGCTGATCATTCTGCCCCAGGCCTTGCGGGTGATCATTCCTCCCTTGACGAGCCAGATGCTGAATCTGACCAAGAACAGCTCATTGGCGGTGGCCATCGGCTACCCGGATTTTGTATCGGTGGCCAACACGACCATCAATCAGACCGGTCAGGCCATCGAGGGTGTGGTGCTCATCATGGTTGTTTATCTCTTCCTCAGTCTGATTACCTCGGCTTACATGAACTGGTACAATAAGAAAAAAGCATTGGTGGAGAGATAAGCGCATGCAAGATCCCGCAGGCCTGACCAGGAGCGTCGATCTCAAACCTCCCGTTACCAATGTAGGGGTCATAGGGTGGCTTAAAAAGAATCTTTTCAACAGCCCGCTCAATACCTTCTTGACCCTCTTTATTCTATTCTGCCTCTACAAGACCGTACCGCCTTTTGTCCAGTGGGCATTCCTTAAAAGCGTCTGGTTCACGGATGGCGCCCAATGCAAACTGGCCGACGGAGCGTGCTGGTCGGTAGTGACCAGAAATTTCCGTTTTATCCTGTTCGGGTTCTACCCATATGAGCAGCAATGGCGGCCCGCCGTCGCTCTAGTCTTGCTGATCGGCTTCGTGTTTTACACACGTGAAAGACGCCACTGGAACCGGCGCTTGCTGATAGCCTGGCCCATCGGTCTGGCGGTCATGGGCCTGCTCCTGCGCGGCGGCTTCTTTGGCCTGCCGGTGGTTGAAACGACCAAGTGGAGCGGTATTATCCTCACGCTGCTGTTGGCCATATTCGGTTTAACCGCCGCCTATCCGCTGGGCGTGGTGCTTGCCTTGGGCCGCCAGTCCAAACTGCCCGCCATAAGGACTCTGTCGGTGGTTTATATCGAGCTGATTCGAGGGGTGCCTTTGATAAGCCTTTTGTTCATGGCTTCGGTCATGTTCCCCTTGTTTTTGCCGGAAGGGATCACAATCGATAAAATCATCCGAGCCCAGGTTGCGATCATTTTGTTCACCGCTGCTTACATCGCCGAGGTGGTTCGCGGCGGGCTGCAGGCAATTCCTCGCGGCCAATACGAGGCTGCCGAATCGCTGGGACTCGACTACTACTTGAATATGCGCCTTGTTATTTTGCCCCAGGCTCTCAAAATTGTCATCCCGCCGACGGTCAGCATCCTGATTTCCGCGTTCAAGGATACCTCCCTGGTGGTCATCATCGGCCTGTTCGATCTGCTGAAGACCACTCAGGTGACGTTGTCCAATCCGGAATGGACGGGCTTCAGTGCAGAAGCTTATCTTTTTATATCGCTCCTTTACTTTGCCGGCTGTTTTTCCATGTCGAATTTCAGTCGACGGCTGGAAAATGAGCTGCACACCTGAATCCGCTGACTCTGATTTGAGGATCATCGAGGGGATCTTACGCCCTGGTGGAATACTCAAGATGGGTTAAGTTGGTGTGAGTGACTGGTTGGAAGGAAAATTTATCCATGATTGATGCAAATTCCGCCGGATCTGAGGTGATCATTGAAATCAAAGGCCTGCACAAATGGTTTGGCGATTTCCATGTGCTCAAAGACATTAACCTCACCGTAAACAGAGGGGAGCGCATTGTTATCTGCGGTCCGTCGGGCTCGGGCAAGTCAACGCTGATTCGCTGCATTAACCGCCTGGAAGAACATCAGCGCGGCAAGATTGTGGTGGACCATATCGAGTTGACCAAAGACATCAAAAACATTGAAAAAATAAGAGCTGAAGTGGGAATGGTCTTTCAGCATTTCAATCTCTTCCCCCATCTGACCATTTTGGAAAATCTAAGCCTGGGTCCCATCTGGGTGCGCAAGGTGCCCCGTAGCGAGGCTGAACAGACCGCCATGTACTACCTGGAGAAGGTTCATATCGCCGAACAGGCGCACAAATATCCCGGACAGTTGTCCGGAGGTCAGCAGCAGCGCGTGGCCATCGCGCGCAGCCTGTGTATGAAGCCCAAAGTCATGTTGTTCGATGAACCCACCAGTGCTCTAGATCCGGAAATGGTCAAGGAAGTGTTGGATGTCATGATCGATCTCGCCCGGGAGGGCATGACCATGCTGGTGGTGTCTCATGAAATGGGCTTTGCCAAGAGTGTGGCCCACCGGGTGCTGTTCATGGATTTCGGTCAGATCCTCGAACAAAACACCCCTGAAGAATTCTTCACCAACCCCGAGCACGAGCGGAGTAAATTGTTCCTGAGCCAAATCCTGCACTGATCTTCCTATGCAAGCGAGCAGCCGGCCTTCCTGCTGTCGGTCAGATTTTCACATCTCCAGGGTCGCCAATTTCCGGCAGCCGAATGCTAAATTTGGCTCCAGCACCCGGGTTCGTTTCAAGCTCGATTTTCCCGCCGTGCTGCCTTACGATCTTTTCGGTGATCATAAGCCCCAACCCGGTTCCTTTGGAGCCTTTAGTGCTGAAAAAACTGCGAAAAACCTTTTCCCTGGTCTCCTCATCCATGCCGCCTCCGTTGTCGATCACCTGGTACTCCACGGCCCAGCCATCGGCCTTTTTTGAGCTCAGCACAACTTCCTTCGGCGCCGTCGTTGGATCTCCCCATGCAAAAGAATCGATGGCGTTGGTCACCAGATTCAACAGGCAGGTGTAGATTCCTTCGAGGTCGAGAAAAACCTTCTTCAAACCCTCATCCAGATCCAGTCTGAGATTTATCCCGTTCTCTTTTGCTTTCGGCAGCATCAGGTGGAAGACTTCCCTTGCGGGTATATTGGGATCGAACAGGTCGTAGTCCGGAGGCCGCTGCTTGGAGTAATTCAGCAGATCCATCGCAAGGTCGTTGATTTTTTGCACATTTCCCTTGATCATGCCCCAGCCCTGGGAAACATAGCCTCCGTTATCCTGCTCCATCCCTTTTTCCATCACGTACATTCCGCCCTTGAGGCCTCCTGTAATGTTTTTAATGGCATGAGCAAGAGTGGCCACCGACTGCCCCAGAGCGGCGAGCCGTTCAGCCTCGATCAGCCTGCGACTCTTTTCCTTGACGAGCTGTTCCAGATCCTCGGTGTATTCTTTAATTTTGTGTTTCATCCAGATCTTTTCATGCACCCTTTTGAGGGCGATTTCCAGGGCGTCATAGTTGACTGGCTTGGTTATGAAATCCGAGGCTTCAAACTTCAGGCTTTGAATGGCGAGCTCCAAGTCGGCGTGGCCGGTCATCATGATCACTTCGGTATCGGGGTTCTCCTCTTTTATCTTCTGGAGCAATTCAATACCGTCCATACCCGGCATTTTGATGTCGGCGAGCACAATCGGTGGATGTTCCGCCCCGACGATATGCATGGCGCTCTTTCCACTGTCGGCGGTCAGCACCTGGTATCCTGCCATTCCCAGAGATATTTCCAAAACACGTCGAATGCCTTCATCATCATCTACGATCAGGACTTTTTCGGTCATTTCAGTTCACCTGTACGGGAAATTGAGCAATGAGCGTTGAACCTTTATTTTCACTGGATTCCGCTTTGAGTGTGCCATTGTGGTCTTGCACAATGCCATGACTGATGGACAGGCCGAGACCCGTGCCCCTGCCCTGTTTCTTGGTGGTATAGAAGGGTTCAAAGATTCGGTCGAGCATGCCTTCAGGAATACCGATACCGGTATCTTCTATTTCGGCCGTGACTTTTTCGTCCTTGTAGAGAGTGCGCAAAATTATTCTGTCCACCGATTCCGTCTGACCGTGCAGATCCCGTTTTGCTTCGATGGCGTCTTTGGCATTTATCAAAAGATTGATGAAGACCTGCTCCAGCCGGTTGGGGTCGGCCATGATCGGCGGCAGGGCGGCGGCCAGATGTTTTACCACTTCGATTTCTCTGAGTTTGAGCTGCTGGCTGAAAATCCCGGCGGCCTGCTCGAGAATTGCATTCAACTGGACTTTCTCTTTCGCAGCCTCGGACTTGCGGCCGAAGGTAGTGATGTGATTGATAATTCCGGATGCGCGATCGACGTGGTTGTCAATCTCGTCGATCATCGTCTTGAGGATCTCATGCCTTATCTGTTCGCCTTTTTTCATCCAGTTGAGCAGAAAACTGCTGGCGGTCTTAATGACGGAAAGGGGCTGTTTCAACTCATGCGCAACCCCGGTTGCCATTTCTCCAAGGGTGGCCATTTTACTGGCCTGAATCAATTGGGGCCTGACAGAGAGTATTTTAATGGTATCGCTTGCCGCCACCAGCAGAGCTTTTTGATCCATGTATTCGAAAGGCGCAACGCGCATATTGGCAAAAATTGCTCCGCCATCCTTGGTCAGCTGTCGTACATGAATCAACGTTTTTGAATTCCTCAGCTCCAGAGCATAATTCTGGTGCTCGTCCTCCTCGAAAAACCGCAAAAAGGACGTGCCGCAGACTTCCTCTTTACTGTATCCGTAAACCTCTTTAATACTTTCGTTGCAGTCGAGGATACTGAGATTCTTGCGCTCCAGAACAAAAACCGGGTTGGGAATATGGTTGAACAGAAGCCGGTACCTTTGCTCGCATTGTTGGGCCTTTGCCGAGGTGTCATGGCTTGGGGTAAGATCGACCTTCAGGTTCATCTCTCAGACGTTTCTTTCTGTTTGTAGTCAATCGCCGCTATTTGCAGCAGATCAACCGCCAGCGCTGCTGATCCCCAGATCCCTGCAATAGATGACAAGCCCTGCCTTGTCATTTCCCTGAAACACAACGGTGGCTGACAGGAGTACTGGAATCCGGTCGCCCTCCAGGCTGATGAGATGTGTTCGATAGGGAAACAGGCGTTGCCTGCCGCCGCTTTCGTTGGAATAAAGACGGGCATAAAATTGCTCGAATTCTTCGGGTGCAAACAACCGGTCCAGTTGCATTTTACCTATCACGCTGGCCTTGTCGTAGCCAAGCATAGCCTCCATGCTTTCATTGAAAATGAAAACATTTCGTTCTCTATCACATGCCACAAGCCCGTCAATTGAACTTTCAATCAAAGTCTTCTGGAAGAGAAATGTTCGTGCCAGTTCCTCCATGGTGTCCATCCACTTTTCTTCCAGGATAGTGGTATAACTTTTGAGGTCCTTGCGCTTCTCATAACGCTCTTTGGCGCGGCGCAGTGCCTGTGTGAGCGTCTCCTCGTTCACCGGTTTAGTCACAAATCCGCTGGCATCGAGTTGCATTGCTTTGACTGCAAGCGCTATTTCGGTAAAGGCGGTGGAAACAATCACCTCCTTGTCCGGATCCAGTTCTTTGATTCTTCTGAGAACCTCCAGGCCGTCAATACCGGGCATACCGATATCGGTAATCACGATATGAGGAGATTCCGTCTGACACAACCGGATGCCCGTTTCGCCGTCGGGTGCTGTGACAACGGTGTAGCCCACGGTCTCCAAAGCCAGCGCCAAGACCTTTCTGATGCCGGGATCGTCATCGATTAACAATACCTTCCAACCATTTTCCATTTTTCCCATCCAGGCACCGGGTGTTTACAAAATCGCCGAGCTCGGGCTTAGCCGCTGCGTTTCGCCACACTATTTATTCTATCAAAATATCCGGGAGAGGCCAGAGGGATGAACCTGCCTTGATGAGCAGAATCCTCCAGTTGTTCTTACGGATGCTTGCGGGTGGAGCCATTTTCCAGGAATCCGCCAGGAGTGCGGCGGTTCGTCAAGCAACTGAATCGTAATCGTTCACCACAAAGACGCGAAGGACTCAAAGACACGCAAAGAGCTCTCTCTAAAGGCTACAACCTTTGCGAACCTTGGCGTTCTTTGCGCCTTTGCGGTTCATAAAAGGCTGTATGGTGAACGGTTGCACTGAATCGAGGTGAAGAAATCCGAGGAATTTCGAAAGTGGAGCTTTCGGAGTAACCACTCTGTCAAACACCTTGGTTTGAGCTGAGATCGGCTATCGGGTGATGCCGTCGTGGATGGATCGGAGCACGGCATCCCCGTCGGTGCAACTGGTGAAAAGGAGGGTGCAGGAATCATCAAAAGCTGTTGCCACATCCTTTTCATGGGGGTGAGTGCGATAGTTTTTAACGATTCGAAGCTTGATCCGTTCCTGTATAGCGACACAGACTACTTCCTGCGCGAAGCTTGCGCCAGGGTGGAATCCAGTGCCGCAGCAAATTTCCTTCGATCGACTGTGCTGAGCTCCGCAGGTCCCCCTTGAACGAGACCCGCAGAACGCAGATCTTGCATAAAATTGCGCATGGACAGTCGTTCTCTTACGTTTTCAGCAGTGTAAAGCTCCCCCCGCGGATCGATGCCAAGGGCACCTTTTTCCACAATTTCAGCGGCCAGCGGAATATCCGCGGTGATAACCACATCGTTGGCTGTCACTTGCTCCGCAATGTAGCGGTCGGCTTCGTTGAACTCCTTTGCCACGCAAACCGTTTTGACCAGGGCCGATCGGGGAACGGCCAGAGGCCGGTTGGCCACCAGATAGACCATGATCTTCAGACGTTCCGAGGCACGAAACACGATCTCCTTAACGACCTTGGGGCAGGCATCGGCATCTATCCAGATTTTCACTTCGCAATTCCTCGTCAAATTTCCTCTCGACTGAGCCAAAAAGGCCTTCGATACGACATCTCGGCGCACCGAGTGGAACATAAAATTGCATCTCAATCAATTCAAATGGAAATCTCCGTACGCTCAAACCAGTCCTTAGCGGTATCTTCCGCCCCGGTAATCCTCCATTGGCTGCCCTTGCTTTCTTGATGTCCCCCGATTGCCGACGGTTGCCCGTTTGCCTTTCCGCTCGCCGTTTTTTTGTTTGTTGACGGGCGCCCATTTTGCTCGAGATGCGCCGGCGATCGGCGGCTTGGATCTGAATCCTTTCGTGGCCGTCATGGGCAAAAGCGGCCGCTTTGGCTCAAGCCCGGGAATTGTCTGTTGCGGTAAGGTTTGCCCGATGTAGCGCTCGATGCGGCTAAGATAGCCCCGGTCGCTTTGCGAGGCAAAAGAAATGGCGATACCCGATGCTCCCGCCCTGCCGGTGCGGCCTATTCGGTGGACGTAATCCTCGGCAAATTTGGGCAAGTCGAAATTAATCACATGACTGACACCGAGCACATCCAGGCCGCGTGCAGCAACGTCTGTGGCAACCAGCAGTCTGATTCTGCCGCACCTCAGGTTCTTGATGGTCCGGTTGCGTGCGTTTTGGTTCATGTCTCCGTGCAAGGCCGCCGCCGAATGTCCCTGCGCATGGAGTTGTCGTGCCAGATTGTCTGCATCCTTGCGGGTTGCGGAAAAGATAATGGCCTGCTTGAGGCTGCGATCGGCAACAAGGTGTTGCAGCATGCGGTTTTTGTGTTGAACATCGTCAACCATGTGCAAGCGCTGTTCAATGTGCTCGTTGGGGGTCTGTTGTGCAGAGATTTGGATGCGCAAAGGATTCTTCAGCAATCGCTCTGCCAAACTTATCACTTGCCTGCCCAGAGTCGCCGCGAACAGCAAGGTCTGTCGTTTTACCGGCACTACGGCGGAGATTTTCTGCACATCGTCGATGAAGCCCATATCCAGCATGCGGTCGGCTTCGTCCAATACGAATATCTCGACTTCGGACAAATCGATGCGACCGCGGTCCATCAGATCGACCAGCCGCCCGGGGGTTGCGATGAGTAAGTCCGGCTTTTGGGCTATAGATTTAAATTGTTCCGTGTAAGGCATGCCGCCAACGATCGATACGCTCGTAAACGGGAGGAGCTTGCCATAGGTGCGGGTGGCTTGAGCGATCTGGTTGGCCAATTCCCGAGTAGGGGTCAGCACCAGGATACGCGGCCCTTTTTTGCGCCCCGCAGCACCTTCCCACAGACGCTGCAGGGCCGGCAGCACGAACGCTGCCGTCTTGCCCGTGCCGGTTTGGGCCGAAGCGATCAAATCTCGCCCCGCCAGGGCTTTGGGAATGGCCTCGGCCTGAACCGGGGTGGGATCGTTGTAACCGCAAGCGTCTATCGCTTTGAGGATGGGAGGTGCCAATTGTAGCTTTGCAAATGTCATGCAAAAAAATCCTTATCATTTCTGGATGTGAATGGAGTGTTCCAGTCGGTCGATAAATCCAACCGTCTTGTCCGGAACCCGGACAGCAACCCTCCCATCTTAGAGCGCACGCAGGCATACGCCGCCTCGAGCCAATAAATTCGTTTCGAAGCGACTGTCCCGTTTCTAAGCGAAACAGGGCCCGTTCGGCACACTATCGGCAACGGCACAGTTGAGACTGGCGTGCTTACCACATCGTCGCCAACCTGGCATGCTGTCGCAGTTTCCAAGGACACTGTAAGCAGGGGGGTTAGTGATCGATGAAACCTAGTGGGTGGGTTTCTGATACCCCGGGCGCCTGATGAACATCTGTCAGCAAAACGCCCGACAAAGGTGAGCGAATTATACAAGGGTGATCGAGAATGTCAAGCTAATGCGTTAGCCATGTCGTGAGAGAACGTCTCCGGGAGGGTGAAACCGGTTTGCTCGACCGTCGGGCAGCCTCATCGGGAAGCGGTTTGCTTTGCCTTCTCGATCGGCCGGGAGGAATATTATTAATTGACGCTTCATAAAGATGCACTTACTATCAAACTTTGCTATGGTCTTTCCCGAAAGAGAGAAGCCGCTGAATGCCCGGGGAGGCGGAGCCACGGGCCCACAGTCAACAGCCTTACCAGCCGGCACGCCGACTACGGAGATCAATCGGCCCATTCGGGCGGATGCCGGGGCTGCCGCTTATTGCCGAGGGGATTTACAGGGATGGGGTCGCCGACTTAAGATAAGGGGGGTGTTTGATATGATCTTCATGAGGATAAGCAGTTGGCCCGTATTGTTTGCCGTTGCGCTCTTGTGCAGCTCTTGTGCTCCAATCGTAGCAACGCAAAACATACCCGTATCGACAAATCCCTCCGGAGCAACGGTCCTGGTGAATGGCCGACCTTCCTGCAACACGCCTTGCAGCGTGGAGCTTGCCCGCAATCAAGACTACATTTTGACAATGCAAAAAGATGGATATCGCCAGCAAGATGTGACCGTAAAGAGACAATATCAGACTCAGAAGGCCCTGCTGAATGCGATCAACTCGGGCTTTAACACCGGTACTTTTTTTAATGATCCGGCGATGGGCTTCAACAGTGCGGTACAGTCCTTGAACATGCAGCAAACAACGGGCGAAGCCTATATCCTTGTCCCTTCAACGGTGACGGTTGCACTCGTTCCCACCGAAGGCTTTCCGAGAAAGAGTACGGAAAGGGAAGCTGCCGAGACACTTCAGGCCGATATTACACCTCTACAGTTGATGGCGGGAAGTGACGAGCAAATGCTGGAAAATGTACTGGAAATATCGAGCACAGGCCATTCGGCCCTGTGGACCAATGAGAATTCCGGCGTCTCTTTTGCCGTAGAACCGGAAGAAGCCGGCACGGTCGATGGTACTATTGTGCGATATTTCAGAATAGGGGCTCGAAGGGGTCCGGAACAGGCGGCGGGACGATACCCGGCCTATCGGGTCGGGCGTGGTGAATGGGTTGTGGGTGAGCTCCCTCAGGTTCCGGAAACGACTCAACCCGCAGAGACGGCTCAATTTAACTTTCAAGGAGCGGGAGCCTACCGCGCTTTGGCAGAAGCTCCCTGGCCGGGTGTGAAGAAGGATTGGACCGTGAAGGAGTCCAGTCGGACTGAAGCCAAACAGAGATCCGACGGCTCGATTGTCACTAAGACCAGGAAAAGCTCGACAAAGGTGGGAGTGAGCGTAAACCCCGGTGCGGTGCTAAATGTCCTCGATGCACTGGACAGCCTGGGAGCATCGAGGTAGGTGTGACTCGATATTTCTCCCCCACCCGGCCTCCGGACCTCCGTGGGGAAATGAATTGTGGACTGCCGGACAACCTTCCGGCAGGCTTAGCGTGAAGCAAAAGATAGCGGCAACACAGGCGGAGAAGATTTCATGCGTATCAGGTATCCGTTTCGCTCAGTAACTCTCATACTTTTTTGCTCTATTCTGCAGCTGGCTTGCACGTCGAGTCGACAACAAGCTCAGACATCCGCCGGCGCTGAGACCCGTTTAAAGACATATGTATTCGAATGCAAGGACAAATCGAGTTTTACCGTGCAGATTGAAAATGACAGGGCTTGGGTGTTTCTGCCTGTCGGGTATGTTTCGGTGCCTCGCGTGCCGGCTTCTTCGGGCGCTAAATACAGTGACGGGAAGAGCAGTATCTGGTTCCGCGGCAAGGATGCTCTTATACAACTGGGAGGCCGGGCTCATGGAATCTGTACCAATAACCCCTTGGAGGTCGTCTGGGAGCAGGCAAGGCTGGATGGTGCGGATTTTAGAGCTGTCGGCGGCAATCCGAAATGGTCTTTGGAGATTCACGACAGCGAGAAAATCGTTTTCGTGATGAACCCCGGAACGAAGCGATATGAGTTCCCGCTCGCTCACTCCGCTTTAGAGAATGCCGCTCCGGTAGCGACTTACCAGGCCCGAAACGGCACTCAACAAATCAAAGTGGTCGTTTTAGAGCAGGAATGCCGCGATGCGTCGAGCGGAAAAAAATTCGAGCAGACCGTTACGGTCGCGCTGGATGGGAAAAGCTATAAAGGATGCGGCAAAGCGTTGCAATGACACTTCATTGACCATTGACTGCAGGAGGACAACGCAAAACTGTGGTAACCGTTCACCATACAGCCTTTTATGAACCGCAAAGGCGCAAAGAACGCCAAGGTTCGCAAAGGTTGTAGCCTTTAGAGACGACTCTTTGCGTGTCTTTGAGTCCTTCGCGTCTTTGTGGTGAACGATTACAAACTGTGACATCTGAGTTGGCGTATGACAATTAGAAAAGAACCGAATTATAGTTTCGTTTACTCAACCGCGCACGGCAAGATGTGTCCCGTTTGTGGCAATCCCGCCGCTGAGTGCTTATGTCGACAGAAAGAGGCGATTCCTCAAGGTGATGGAGTTGTGAGAGTCGGGCGAGCGACCAAAGGACGTAAAGGAAAGGGCGTGACAGTTGTAACCGGAATTCCTCTGGGTCACGACGCACTCTTAAAACTTGCAAAGGAGCTCAAGCAGAAATGCGGCGCCGGAGGGACCGTGAAGGATGGCGCCATCGAAATTCAGGGAGACCACCGACAGATGTTATTGGATGATCTAAGAAAAAAAGGTTATACGGTTAAGGTCTCGGGTGGGTGAGCCTTAAAAACAACAACAAAAGGAAATCGGTATGAAAATCTATGTGGGTAATTTGTCGTACGAAGTCACCGAAGATGATTTGCGGTCAGCTTTCGAATCGTTCGGGCAGGTGGATTCCGTTAATATCATAAAGGACCAATACAGCGGTCGCTCGAAAGGGTTCGGATTCGTTGAAATGGCCTCTGACGAGGAGGCCAAAACAGCGATCGATGATTTGAACGGCAAAGAGTTAAAGGGCAGGACTCTCAACGTCAATGAAGCTCGCCCCCGAGCTGAAGGCGGCCGTGGGGGCGGTCGAGGCTTCGGCGGAGGTCCGGGCCGCGGTGGCAGCGGCGGGGGCCGTGGTCCCGGAGGAGGATCGGGTCGTGGTGGCAGTGGTGGAGGGCGGGGTTTTGGCGGCGGACGAGGCGGACGCGGCGGTGGCAGCAGCAGCGGCCATCGTGCCTAGGAGTTGATCCAGCCATAACCCTTCTATCGATTTCCGTCATTCCAGCCTGCGCGGGAATGACGGAAGCCACAGCATAGGAACCCTGGTCGGACAGCCTCTTAGACGAGCTCCCTGGCCAGTTCCCATTTCTTTGGGGAACGCCACAGGCGTGACTTCAAGAGCTCCCGCAGGTGGACAAATTCTTTGGGCAGGCGGTCAAAAAACCTGTCGAACAGCTCTTCGTGAGCTCGGGCTTCCTGGCTGGCCGCTTCGCGGTCTACCGACATGAGCTCGTAGAAAGTCTCGGGATCGAAATCCAGACCTTCCCAGTGGATATCTCTGTGACGCGGCATGTAGCCAATCGGGCTCTCAACGCCGGATACGCGACCGCGAACTCGATCGACGATCCATTTCAGGACCCGCAAGTTTTCCCCGAAGCCGGGCCACAGGAAGTTGCCTTTCTCGTCTTTGCGAAACCAGTTTACCCGGAAAATGCGGGGTTGTTCGTGCAGATGTGTGCTCATATTTAACCAGTGGTTCCAGTAGTCGGCCATATTATAGCCGCAAAAAGGCAGCATCGCCATCGGGTCCCAGCGGACCGGCGGCTGCCCTTCAGCCGCCGCTGTGGCCTCGGAGCCCATAGTGGCTGCCAGGTATACCCCGTGCGACCAGTTATAGGCCTGAAACACCAGCGGCACGTTCTTGCTCATGCGACCTCCGAAAATGAAGGCCTTGATGGGTACCCCCTCAGGATTATCCCACTCGGGGTCGAATGTCGGACATTGCTGGACGGGAGCCGTGAAACGGGAGTTGGGATGGGCCGCCAGGCGACCGCCGTCCGGATACCAGTCCTGGCCCCGCCAGTCGATTAGATGGGCGGGTGGCTCGCCGGTCATCCCTTCCCACCATACATCGCCTTCGTCGGTGAGCGCTACATTGGTAAAGATGCAGTTCCCGGTCAGAGTCAGCATGGCATTGGGATTGGATTTCATGGAGGTGCCCGGGGCCACCCCGAAAAATCCCGCTTCCGGGTTGATGGCCCGCAAGGTTCCATCCGGTGCCGGTTTGATCCACGCAATGTCGTCACCTACGGTGAACACCTTCCAGCCCTCGAATCCTTCGGGCGGCACCAGCATGGCAAAGTTCGTCTTGCCGCAGGCGCTCGGAAAAGCCGCGGCCACATAGGTCTTCTCTCCTCCCGGGTCTTGCACTCCCATGATCAGCATATGCTCGGCAAGCCAACCCTCGTCTCTGGCCATCACCGAGGCGATTCGCAGGGCGAAGCATTTCTTGCCGAGCAGGGCATTGCCGCCGTAACCGCTCCCGTAGGACCAGATCGTTCGCTCCTCGGGAAAATGGACGATGTGAGTGTTTTCCGGATTGCAGGGCCAGGCGACATCCTTCCGGCCCGGTTCCAGGGGAGCTCCCACCGAATGGACACAGCGCACAAAAGGCCCCCGGTCGCCCAGCACGTCCAGGACCGCCTGCCCCATGCGGGTCATGATGCGCATGTTCGCCACCACATAGGGTGAATCCGTCAGCTCGATGCCGATTTGAGCAATGGGCGAGCCCAGCGGGCCCATGCTGAAGGGGATTGCGTACATGGTCCGCCCGCGCATGCAGCCTTCCGACAGCGCATTGAGTCGCTCCTTCATCTCCGCCGGATTCACCCAATTGTTGGTCGGCCCGGCGTCGGCTTTGCTGATGGAACAGATGAAGGTACGGTGTTCGACCCGCGCCACATCCCGCGGATCGGACCGGCACAGGTAACTGTTGGGGCGCAACTGCGGGTTGAGTCGGATAAAGGTCCCGGTCTCGACCATCTGTCGGCAAAGCCGGTCATATTCTTCCTGGCTGCCGTCACAGATGTAAATGAGATCCGGTTTACAGTGGCTCGCGGTTCTCTTGATCCAGTTGAGAAGTCGGGTGTACTCGGTGTGGGCGCCGGTGATGGGTATGTCTCTCATGGACTTCCTCCAACAAAAAGTGAAGCATCAGGCGCGGTATCTTATTCATTGGGTTTTGGCCTGGTATTGCTCCCCATTTCGCTCTGCCTCCAGAATTGAGGCGGTTATTGAAAAACAATCAGGAAACCGAATGACAAAAAAATCGTTTTGAAGAACTCTTGCTATCAAGGGTTCGGATAGCTGTCAAGCAGAGATAAGAGGGAATCATCGAGGGTTTTGACCTTCTCTTCGTGAATCGTGATATGCAAAAGCGAGTCACATGACTGCGCGCCGGTGCTTTTGGAGTGGATAAATTCGCCTGTCGAGCCTCCGTCGCCCTCACTCTTTTTCCTTGAGTTGCGTGTGCCTGAAAGGTAAAAGACCTTGTGCGCTGATCTTGGACAAATTCCTGCGTCGGTTACTTACCTTATCTAAGTATACGGAAGGTGTTAAAAGATTCATGGGAGAGACCATAGGCGAGGTATTTCCCAATCGCTGGCAGTTTGAGCAAAATGATACTTCGGGTCACGGTTCAGGATCGGATTTTCATGAAAAGTGAATTGGTGATACTGATTTTGGAAGCAATGTCCGTGTACTTTCTCGTGCTTTGGGCTCATTCCCTGAGAAAGCGCTTCGGCTTGGCTCATTTCTATGCTTTGATGGGCGGCATTACGGCGGTCATGTCATGGGTGACTGATGCCGGAGTCAAGGTGGACGTTGCAGGCATCACATTCATGGTTGGGTCCACCGTTTTCTATACATCGCTGCTGCTCGGGGTTTTTGTGGTGTATGTATTTGATGGGGTCGGTGCCACGCGCATCGCCATCTCAACCATTGCGGGAGTGTCCATTATAGTGCCGCTCATTGCGGTGATCCTGCACCTGCAAATGAAGATATCTGGTCATGCACCGCTGGGCTATGTGCCGATCCCGAGCTTGCGCATCAATGCTGCCTCAGTGCTGGCCACTGTGGTGGATTTGATTTTTCTCGCCATTGCCTGGGAATATCTAAGCAAACCGAAGCTGCATATCCAGCTCTGGCTGAGATCCTTTATAACCCTCCTGGGGGTGATGTGGCTGGATGTACTTTTGTTCGCAACAGGCGCCTTCCTGGGTAGACCAGAGTATACAAGCATCGTGAAGGGCACGCTCCTGAGCCGGTTCGTTATCTGTCTGTTTGCATGCCCGTTTCTATACATGTACTTGAGCTGGCAGAACAGGAAAAGGGGCATCATCATCGAACACCGCCCGGTCCTGGCTATCCTGAAGGAGGTTGCCGAAATGCGGCTGGAGCTTGGCCTGGCCCAGCAGGAAATCGAACGTCGCAAGCAGGTGGAACGGGAAAAAGAAGAGCTGATCCAGAAACTGAAACAAGCTCTTGGTGAGGTGAAAACATTGCGCGGTTTCCTGCCGATTTGCGCAAGCTGCAAAAAGATTCGCGATGACGAGGGATACTGGCAACAGATTGAAAAATACATTCAGGACCACTCCGAAGCCACGTTCACCCATGGCATCTGTCCGGAATGTGCCGATCGGCTTTATCCGGAGGTCAGGCGCAAAGACAAAAGATGAAGCTGTAAATTTCATCTATCTCAATTAACATTTATTAATTGTTCTTGATCGTCCCATATGTTATATGCCGCTGCAATCTAAGGCAGGCGCAGCCATGGGTGGAGCAGCCGATGCAGCGTCTGCAAATTTTTCATGTTGATCTCATGCATACGAGTATTTGTTTGGATTGCGGCAGTCGTGTCCGGAATAAGGAGCACAAATGAATTTCACTTCTTTTGTATTTAAAGCGAGCTCCAGAATAGTGGAATCTATCCGCTTGAGCTTGATTCGAAAATTGATCGCTTTCTCCAGCAGGCAGGGAACCTGATCATGGTCTCTTCCTGCTCCCGAAATCCCGGGGGGTTGAAATTTGTATCCTCCGCTTTGGTCGTTTTGTTGATTTTGGCGACCGGTGGCATTGCCGCCTCTGCGGAAAGCTGGACACTCTTCACGGATCCCGAAGCACAAATCCAGTTCCTGTCGGCGGGAACGCCCGAGAAAAGCCAGGTCCAGAGCGCAGACACCACCACTATCACCTGGAGCTTCACCCCCCTTGAGGACGGGACCAGCGGGTCCGTCGATGCAACGCGCATCGAACAGGGAAGCTTTGCAGATTTTGATGTGCTGCAGGAAGCCGCCGACCTTCGCGCGGGCGTCGAGCGAAGCGGTAGAACCAGGGTGTTGGAGCAACGGAGCGTGAGCGTCTCCGGAGTGCCGGCAATCGAGTTTCGGACGCAAACCTTGACTTCAAAGGGCGGCACCTGGTATGGGGTGCTGCGGATGCTGGTTTTGGGGGACACGCTCTATACGGTAGGGGTAACCGCTCCAAGCCTTTCACGGTTTGAGGAGGAGCCAATCCTGGCCTTTCTGGATTCCCTGAAGTCGTTGCAATAAGGGCTCCAAATTCCTGAACAATCAAGTTATCGCTTCACCCGCCGCCAATTAAATTCAATGCCTTTATCTCTCCTGACAATTACCGCGCTCCCGGCTCGAAGATGATTGTTGAAGTCGGCTCCGATGCTGCATTTTGTGGCTGTCAAAAATAGGAACAATGAATCGTAATCGAGGAGGCATGAAATGGATAACCACCAAATCGCATGGAATGAAAGGACCGCCAGGAACATCATCGAACATCTGGAGAAGCGCCGAATGGAGGGAAGCTACGCCTCCACTGCCGCTCAAGCAGGAGATCAGATCGTAGCAATGGTGCCGGATGGAGCTTCGGTTTACCGTTGCGGTTCCATGACGACTGCCGGAATGGGACTGTGGGAGAAGCTAGCTGAGAAGTCCGGAGTGAAGCTCATCGACCCCTACCGGCCGCAGCTTACACCTGAAGAGGCAATGGAGCTGAGGCGACAGGGCCTGCTGGCGGACGTCATGATTGCAAGCTCTAACGCGATCACTCTGGACGGCAAGCTGGTCAACCTCGACGGGAGCGGGAACCGTATTGCAGCGATGACCTTCGGTCCAAGGAAGGTGATTCTCGTGGTAGGGATGAATAAGGTGGCCCCGGACCTGGAATCGGCCATGGCAAGGGTCAAGCACTATGCGGCACCCGTGAACGCGATGCGCTTAGGGTATAAGAGCCCCTGCACCGAGACCGGTTTATGCATCGACTGCCGATCTCCTCAGCGTATCTGCAATATGTGGAGCATCATCGAAGGGCACATGGCAAAGGGGCGCATCCACGTGAAGCTTGTCGGAGAGAGCCTGGGATACTGATACAACCGGGTGGAAACGGCTGTCCGGATAGCTTCAGGCTCAGCCAGCAAGCTCGCTCCCACCCGGGTGAATCCCTTTAGGTCTACGTAAGAGCGAGCTTGCTCGCGCACAGGTAACGGTTCGCCATACAGCCTTTTATGAACCGCAAAGGCGCAAAGAACGCCAAGGTTCGCAAAGGTTGCATCCTTTAGAGAGGACTCTTTGCGTGTCTTTGAGTCCTTCGCGTCTTTGTGGTGAACGATTACGCGAAAAGAGATCCGCACCCTGAAAGTCATTCGCGCCCGCCCTATACCAAACTGTGCCCATTATTTCCAGACCTCCCTTCAATCTATCATACGATAAACAGGGGTCGCATCATTTCATTGTCCTCATGTCCAAGCATGTGGCAGTGCCAGACGAATCTTCCGGTGAACGGACCGAACGGTATCTCTATCCGGGTGACCTGCCCGGGGTTTGACCGAACGGTGTCTTTTAATCCGTCTTCGTGGGCGTAAGGCGGAACCGGGGGGCCGGTGAACGGGATGTCCGGATACTCCAAGGGACCGTCCACTCCATATTGGGCGAGGTATTGTTCGAGATCGAAGTCTTGCCGGTCGAGGATGCGGAACTGAGTCTGGTGAATATGGATAGGGTGGGTGTCAGGGGCCAGATTAATAAGGTTCCAAATTTCTGTGCTTCCGGCTTTTGGAGTCTCAGTTGGCGGTTCGATCCATCTCCTGTTGTTCAGCAGCAGCGTGGGATAGGGATAGGTATCGGGCGGTGGCGGGTAGCCGGGGGAGGGAGATCCGTAATCTACAAGAGTCATGTATCTGGTTTTTATAGCCGGTCTGAAAATTGGCAATGAGCACAACCTGCGAGGGATAGGGTGCGGCCAGCCCTCAAGATCCATCACTTTGAACTGCATAATTTTATCCAAGGTGGTTTCACCTCCACCCGGAAAGGGGGCCGGAGCGTTGTTCATGACCGTTACTTCCGTGCCCGGTGGATACACTGAAAAATCGATGATCACATCCGCTCGTTCGGCAGGCGAGAGAAGCAATCCACCCAACGAGGTCGCTGCTGGGTCGGTTAAGTCCACCGGGGCCGGCAGCAAGCCACCGTCTGTTCCTATCTGCAGAAAAGCTTCAGCCGGCGGTGGAGGGTCAAGAGTCAGATTGAAAAAGCGGGAGTTGGAGCCGTTTAACATTCTGAACCGGTATTTGCCTCTCTTAACCCTCATGAACGGCCAGACTTTACCGTTTACTACTGCGAAATCGCCTCCTTGAAACTCGCCCCCGAAATTCTCAGGTTGCCACGGGTAGGCGAGCCAAATGGAGCCGTCACTGTTAAAGGATTTGTCCTGTAGCAGAAGCGGCATTTCGAACTCGCCCGAGGGAAGGAGAAGCCCGGCTTCACACTCGTCTCGAATGATATAGAACGCAGCCAGGCCGGATAAAACCGCCAATCTGGTCACGCCCAGATTATGGTCGTGATACCAGTAAGCAGCAGCCCGCTGGATATTGGGATATTCGTAGGTGTAAGAAACACCGGGTGGGAATCTATCTTCGGGAAAACCATCCGAGCTCTGACGGTCCAGCAGCCCGTGGTTGTGAATGGTTGTGTAAGGCACAGGATATGCGCCGTGGACATTCAAGTCCGGGCACACGACATAAGATTGCAGATTATTGGCGAATGTTGCTCTCACTGTACGATTCTTGAATGCTTCGATTGTTGGACCGGGATAGGATTTATTATATCCCCAAACGGGGCTGTGGGGTAACTCCCTATGAAATTGGTGAGTGAATTGATCGATGGACAAATTGTAATGGACGGCTTCACGGTCGACGCGGGCAGGTTTGAGTTTGGACGGTCTTGGCAGCGGCTCGACAAAGGGTGTCAGAATCCAATCTGCGGGTTGATCCGGGCAGCTGGAAGGGACCTGTGCCAAAGCTTTGCGGGTGTCGATCTTGCCCGAGAGCAGGAGCCCGGCTCCTGCCGCGACACCTACCTTAAGGAGCTGTCTTCTATCGAGTAATCCCGGTCTGTCGTTTCTTTCCTTCTCCTTCATCTTCTCGCTCCTTTCTGCTCGCTGAAAATTGACTTCCGAAAAAACTTAATAGTCGATCGATATCATGGTTTGGGTTTGGGCTGATGCGGGCGCAAATGAGAATAGGGAACAGCGGGAGCAGAAGGACCAGAGCTAGAAAAGGGAGCTCAGAGGCGACTTAATTCGCTCTTCCATCGCAAGCCCTGAAAAAACGCACGATAGATTCGCTTTCCAAGAAAGATTTGACACCCGGTGACGACCCCGTACCTGGATTTCATAACGGAATTTAAGTTCTTGAAGAGCTGGTGGCAAGTCAGCTTCGCAACGGTGCCGATCGAACAGGCTTCATCTTTCCCCCGGAGCTTGAGCCGATCAGGCGCTTTCAAGGTTCTCGGGCGCAGAGACGGTATAACCTCTGCGGCTGTAATCATCCCACTGAAGGTTGGGCTCAACCCGCTCACGAGCAAAAAACACTGGCACTTCAACCTGATTGCTTCTATTATTCTGCCATCCCACTGTTTCTGACAGCTCCTTCTCCCTTTCTGTAGCTGCAGCAGGTTTATACTTTGTTGGCGCAGTAAATCGACCATTGATAGATTCGAGCTAATCCTTTGAGCCGGCTGTCACCACACGCGACAATTCAGATAAGGTCACATGCACAGCGGCTCAACTTTGTTGCTGCGCCTGCAAATCAGCGCCAGATGGATGGCATAAACTTAAGTTCACTTATGGAGGGTAAAGATGGATTTCATTGACAAGATCCGTGAACTGTCGGCTCGCATCCCAAAGCAGCTTGACAACATCCATACAGAAGAAGCTACAAAGCACTCCATGGTAATGCCCTTCATCAGTGCTCTTGGATACAACGTCTTTGATCCCACAGACGTAACTCCTGAGTTATGCGCCGACGTGGGGATCAAGAAGGGCGAGAAAGTTGATTACGCCATTTTACGGGATGGTAAACCTATCGTTCTCTTCGAGTGCAAACACCACTCTGCCAACCTGGCAAACACCCATGCTTCTCAGTTGTACCGCTATTTCAGCGTCACAGCGGCCCGATTCGGCGTTCTGACAAACGGCATCGTGTACTGGTTCTATACCGATCTGGAAGCTCCAAATAAGATGGATGAAAAGCCCTTCTTTGAATTCAATATGCTCGATATCAAAGAGTCCGCAGTAGAAGAACTTAAAAAGTTCTCCAAATCCTCGTTCGATCTGGATTTCATACTCAACACCGCCGCTGAGCTCAAGTATACAAGGGAGATAAAACGTCTTCTTTTGGGTCAAGTGCAGGATCCCTCAGATGAGTTCGTTCGCTTTTTCGCTTCGCAAGTATACAGCGGGAGAATGACTCAGCCCGTTCGTGAACAGTTTTCTCAACTTACCAGACAGGCATTTAAACAGCTTATCAACGATCAGATAACAGATCGCCTGAAGACAGCTTTAGCATCAGAATCGGCAGGGCAATCAACTCCAGGAACCGAAGTTGTTTCTCCTGCAAACCAGCCGGATAGCACATCACCTGAAGCTGCCACAGGCAGACTATGCACTACAGAAGATGAATTGGAGGGTTACTACATTATTCGCACGATTCTCAGGGAGGTTATCAGCCCTAAGCGCGTCACAATACGAGATGTCCAAACTTACTGTGGAATCCTACTTGATGACAATAACCGAAAGCCTATTTGCCGTCTGCATTTCAATTCCGCTCAGAAGTATGTAGGCTTCTTCGATACCGCAAAAGAAGAACGAGTTCCCATACAAGAACCGGATGACCTATACACATATACTG
>ENA-OSEO01002718-OSEO01002718.1-sediment-metagenome-genome-assembly--contig:-NODE-2718-length-23589-cov-5.367344_pt1 | contig 23589 bp, 21 predicted proteins | sample MGYA00237883_ERZ534232 | MGnify/ENA metagenome assembly ERZ534232
TCGATGGGTGAACGAAGGTTACTATCGAGAAGATTGGCTGTGCCGCTGTGAGGGACGGCAGGCGACTATGCCCGACTTCGGCTCGATCGTCATTGCAGGCGAATGAAGAGTGATGGTGTGCACGGCACACCCTACATGTTCTCCCGACCTTCGTCACATTCGACACGCAAGCTGCTTTCGCAGCGACTTCTTGGCCCGGTGGGAGTGGACGCGGGCCTTTTCCGGCGTGGTCTGGGTCCGGGTGGCGATCTCCGTGTAGGGCAGGTCCTGGAAGTAGCGCAAGTACAGGATGTCCCGCTGCTCGCGGTTGAGCTGGGCGACGGCCGACGCGACCTCCCGCAACGTCTCCTCGCGGACCTGGGCGTCCAGCGGACTGATCGCAACGCAGCAGGCGTCGTCCTCGGGACTGCGGGCCAGCAGCAGGGCCCGCTCGTACAGGGACCGCAGCCGCCGGTTGCGGAAGCGGTTGCGGATCTTGCTCCAGGCGATGCAGTAGATCCAGGGCCAGAACCGCTCCTCGTCGCGGAGTGAGCCGAGCCGGCGGAGCATCGTCAGCAGCGTCTCCTGGATGATGTCTTCCGTCGCGTCGCGGTCCAGCGTGGTGCGGAAGGCGAAGGGGTACAGCCGCTCCCAGACCAGCACGGCCAGGCGGCCCATCGCCGCCTGATCGCCCGCCCGGGCCTCGGCCAGAAACTGGATGTATCCGCTGCCATCGCTCATCGGAACAGTCCTCGCCTCTATAAGGCCGCCGAGCCGAGGGGAGTAACAGGAAGATGGGAAGTTTGAAGTGTGACGTTCGAAGTGGCAAGACGATGGCTCCGCACCTCTTCCATCTCCACTCCCAAGCACCACAGCTCCTTTATCGGGAGTCCATCTCCTCCGCCGGGGTGGGCGATGACACTTCGGCCGACTCCGGCTCGCCGAGCACGCGCCAGGCGGGCGGGGTCAGCTCGGGCACCGACCAGGCGCTGCCGCAGCGATGGCATTTGTCGAAGTCGGGCCGGCGGCCCAGGCCGCAGTTGGCACACGTGACCAGTGCGGTCTTTGGGCGGGTCAAGCGGTAGGTGATATACGCGGGCAGGCCGAGAATGATCGTCGCAATAGCCCAGGCCCTCCGCGCGTTCTTCGGCGTCCCGGCGACATAGGCCGCACGGTCCAGACGCACCGCGAGCAGGGCCAGGAGGGCCAAGCCGGGCAACATGAACCCCACGGCCCAGAAGAACCGCTCCCACCGCGTTATATCCCTTCCCGACCGAGCCACCATCGCGGCGAACGAATCGGGCAGCAGGAACACAGAGCGATAACCGGCCGTCGCGTCGAATCCCGGGCCTTTGAAGTAAGATATCAGCACGAGGACCGGCGGATGCAGGTTTTCGAGCAGGAGCTTGGCGACTGTGAATCCGGCGTGGCTGTAGACCGCCTTTTCCGACGGGGTCCACCCGATGCGGCCTCCTCGACCACCGTCCTCGTCGTAGCGTGGCATCATGGACTTGTCACTGGCGATCTGCACGCCGCTGGCATCGAAGTAATCCAGTTGCAGGGCGAGTCCTTCGCGGGAGAGCGTGGCCACGGCGGTGCCCCGGGCGCGGTTGTCGCTGCGCCGGAAAGGCACTACGTGATAGCCCGCCACGTCGTCCGGCCGCGCGACCGACCCTCTGGAGCCGAGGAAGGTCTCGGGCATCGGCAAGTAGCCCGCCGTGCCGCCGATCTCGAGCGTCTCAGGATCCAGCCAATCGATCCGCCCGGAGGCGTCGAGAACCAGGACCGGACCCATGTAGTCAATCGTCCAAGGCATAGATTCCCGACTGGAGTGAGGGCCCTCAATCGTGACGAAATTCTTCATCAGCATGCCGATCTGCACCGGCCGATAGCTCCCGTCATCGGGCAGTTCCGGCCCCTTCCTGACCCCCGGGCCGTTCTCTCGCCAATGGATGGTGAAGAACCGTCTGGCGCCGCGATCATACACGACTTGCGGCTCAATCTGGAATGCGTCGGCCAGGGGCGCCACGAACCGGCCGAGCTTCTCCTCCGGCGTCCTGGAGATCCCCTCGGGACCGGCATAATAGGTAGACTGCCGATCAGCGCGTGTCCCATCCTCTCGACGAATTCGTTCCATCCCTTCTCGAACGATCAGGCCGAGCGAAGGATTGAAGTACAATTTGTCGGACCGGAGGCTCCATCGAAGCGTGTACTCGACCATACGCGGTCCCGACGACATTCCAGGGATGCGCGCCTGCAAATAGCGCAGGGTGCCCAGGCCCATGTTGAGCGGAAACCCCGGCACGGTCCTGGCCGTCACCACGGGCGGAGCCAGCAGGTTCGGGTCCGCGCCTTTCTCGATCATGAGGTTGCGTGAGGGATGGAGGGTCACCTCCTGGGCAGAGCCCGGCAGTAGATCGCCTCGCATCACACTATTGACCCAGCGGGCCCAGAAGAGACCCGCGCACAGCAGGATCGTCGCCAGGACACCGGTTCCCACGACGTTGATGAGATTGTGCGTTCGCGTATTCATGATCCACACCTTACAGCGCTGTCGAAGTGAACGTATGCCAGATCCGCAGCAGCATGGCCGCGATGCACAGCAGCAGGACCCCCATGACCTCGGGACCAAAGCCCTTGATATAGACGAGGGAGACGATGATCAGCAACAGGAGCGAGTTTCCCGCGATCAGCCCGGCCCGGCTGGTCGTCCAGCCGACCAGGAGCCCCGCGCAGTAGCAGGCAAAGCCGGTCAACGCGAGGGTGACGGAAATCTCGCCGACCATTCGATACCAGAGCTCCGCCCCCGGCACGAACAGCCTCATCAGGACCAGTATTGCGATGACCGGCGGGACAAGGGTGACCAGGATGGTCAGCACCCCCACGAGGATCCGTGCGACGAGGATTCGATTCCGCGTGACGGTCAGCGTGCCCAGCAAGGCCGAGACCTTGTTGGCCCGGTCGCCGTACATCTGCGCCGATCCCAGGATGCAGAAGATCAGCAAGGGCAGAGACATCATGAAAGCCAACGGGACAACAAACGTCATGCCGACGCCGTTGAGAAAGGAACGGACCGTCAGGGCGACCATGAGGAGTCCGACAACGCAGGGCGCCAGCACGAACACGATGTGATCGCGAATCTCTCGACCGATGAGACTCAGCATGTTACACCTCTTCTCGTAGGTCGTGCGTCCCCGCACGACGAGTAGCACGGGCGCGAGCGCCCATGCCCTCACGATCAATCACGGGCAGGATGCCCGTGCTACGTCCTCCGGGACAACGGCCGATGCGGGCCTCGTGCACTCGATGAAGATGTCCTCCAGCGTCATCGGGACTTCGGCGCAGCTTTCGGGCCCGAAGGTCGCCAGGATGGCCTGCTTCTGCGGATTCCAGTTGGCCACGGTCAGGACCATCTCGCGGCCCATCGCCTGGCGGTGGATGATGTCGGTGAGGTACAGGTCCTCCGGCGTCCGCTCGGGGAAGATCACCCGCAGCTTCTTGACCCGGCTCTTGAGCTCGTCGAGACTGCAATCGATCACAAGCTTGCCAGCGACGAGGACCCCGATGCGGTCCGCGATCCGCTCGACGTCGGCCAGGATATGCGAGCTGAACAGGATCGTCCGTCCCTGCCGCTGGATCACATCGATAGCCAGTTCGAGGAATTGCCGTCGGGCGACCGTGTCCAGGCCCAGCGTCGGATCGTCGAGGATCACCAGCTCGGGATCGATCGCCATCGCCAGGGCCAAGTTGAGTTGGGCCCGCATGCCGGTGGAGAGTTCCTTGACCTTGCGGTCCATCGGCAGACGGAAGGTCTCCATGAGCTGTCCGAAGAACTCGTCGTTCCACCGCAGGGACAGGCCCTTGCACAGGCCGACGAGTCGGCGGACCTTATAGCTCTGAATCAGGTGATGTCCCTCGGCCACATAGCCAACCCTTCCGTGCGTGTTCGCGGACAGCCTCGTGGAGTCCTCGCCCAATACGAACGTCCGACCGCGGGTGGGAGGCTCGAGGCCCAGCAGGATGCGGATCAGGGTCGTCTTGCCCGAACCGTTACGACCAAGCAGGCCGTAGATGCACCCGCGCGGCACCTCGAAGCGGATGCCGTCCAGCACGCAGCGTCCATCGTAGTATTTGACCAGATTCTCGACGACAATGGGGTAGTCATTCATATTCGGACCTCTCTCACACTCCCCGTTCAATCCGTCGCACCTTTGAATTCCCGCCTGCCCAGCAGGACGATCCCGATCGCGCTGTACAGAGTCGTCAGCAGCAGACTGTGACCGATACTGCCCATCGCCTGGAGCAGATTATCCCGGCCTCGCCCAAATTGCACAAGCAACTCCAGGGGCGGACCGGCGTAACGGAGGATTCCCAGGTAGATCCTCGTCCCCAGGTGATCCTCGAAGAATAGCAGCAGCATATAGAGCGGAAAGGCCGCGGTAATCGCGCCGAGGACCAGCAACATGGCGTTCTGTCCGCGCTTGACCACGACCGATACGGTCGCAGACAGGGCGGTCCAAGCATTGAAGATCAGCCACGATGCCAGCAGCCACGTGCTGAAATGGTCGGTTTCGCCCCGGTCGGTAAGCCGATGCAGGAGCAGAATCAGAGCCCCCGCTATCAGAAGGTGCACCGCAGCCTGCAGCGACAATCCCAGAAAACGATACAAGTAGAGCTCGAACGGCCGGATTGGCTCCGTCACGAGCATACGGATCCGTCCGGAGGCAATGTCGTCGCCAAAGACCCCCGCGCTGAGCGGGAGGGACAGAAAGCAGCCGCTCCAGGCAAACAGGAATCCCCCCCACTGCCACCCCATTCTCGGCGGAAAGGGGATCAGAAACATCAGTGCATAGGCTGCCAGCCACGTGAGGTGCACGATGCGGATGCCTGTCTTCCGCTGGAACGTCTCGGTGATCAGGGCATAGGCTTTCACTTTGTGTCCCTCCGCATCAATCGGCGACGTACTTGAATTCCCGTTTGCCCAGCAAGACGACCCCTGCGGCGCCGTAGAGAACCACCAGGAGCAGGCTCAGGGCGACACTGCCGAGCCCTTCCAACAAATCCAGCTTGCCCAATGCGGTGTTCGCCAGGAGTTCCACGGGCGGGCACGTGTACCGCACGATCGGAAGCACGACGTTCACGCCCACGCTTTTCGGGAAGAAATGGATCGAGAGGCTCAGCAGGAAGCAGACCGCCACCGTAACGATGAACAACAGCATCGAGTTGTTCGAGCGCTTGAGCACGACGGACAGCGAGGTGGACAAGGCCGCCCACGCGTTGAAGATCAACCACGATGCGAGCACGAAACCTGCGAAATGGCTGACGCTGCCCCGGCCTGTAAGACGGTGCAGGAGCAGGACCAGCACCCCGACGGCAAGGAAGTGAACCGCCCCTTGCAGGGATAATCCCAAGAGACGATAGACATAGAGTTCCACCGGCCGGATCGGCTCGGTCACGATCAGGCGGATGCGACCGGAGGCGATGTCGTCCCCGATGATCCCTTCGCTGAGCAACAGAGGCAACAGGCAGCCGCTCCAGGCGAACAGGAACTGTCCCCAGTGCCAAGTCTCCGGGGGCATGGGAATCAGAAAGAGTGCGGCATAGATCCCGAGCCAGCACAGGTGCACGAAGCGGACACTGCCCTTGCGCGAGAAGGTCTCGACCATCAGCGCGTACGCCTTCATCTACGATGCCCTTTCCTCGTACAGACGGACAAAGGTCCGCTCCACGTCCGGACGTTCGAGCGCCACACCGGTGATACGGATGCCGGCCTTCACCAGCGAGTTGACCACATCGGGGATATCCTGCACACCGCCCACCGCGACGGCCAGCTTCGTTTCGGATCTTTCCAGTGCTCTGTACGGCGCCAGCGTTTGTTCCTCCACCGACGGGCCTCCCGGCAGAAACTCGATTTGCAGACGTTCCATCCGCCCGGCAGCTTCCGCGCCGCCGAACTGGACGATCCGACCCTGGTGCAGAAACACGTAGTCCGAGGTGAGTCTCTCCAACTCGCCGAGGCGATGCGAACTGATGATGATCGTCGCCCCCGACTGGCGAACCTCGGTGAGGATCCGTCGCAGCTCGATCACGCCGATCGGATCGAGTCCGTTACTGGGCTCGTCCAGGAGCAACAGGCGCGGGCTGTCGATCAGCGCGACTCCCAGGGCGAGCCGCTGTCTCATACCCAGCGAGAACCCGCCGACAGCCCGGTCGGCATATTCCTCCATTCGTAACTGGGCCAGGAGTCGATCGGCCTGATCCGTAATGGCTCGTCGGGACAGGCCGTGCAGAGCCGCGTGATGCTTCAGTATCCCTCGCGCCGTGTAGCGAGCCAGGAATACCGGTGACTCGGGGATGTACCCCAGGCTGCGCCGGGCCTCCAGCGACCGGGCCGGATGTCCGCATACGCGAACACTGCCCCGCGTCGGGAAGATCAAGCCCGCGACCAGGCTTAGAAACGTGGTCTTGCCCGCCCCGTTGGGGCCGATCAGACCGATGATGGTCCCCCCAGCCACGCGTAGCGAGACGTCATCCAGGGCGCAGACGGGCGTATTGCGCCCTTTGCCCGCCCCGGGATATACCTTCGTCACGCCCCGACACTCGATCACGGGGACGCGCTCGCTTTGGCCCTGACCCATTGTCGCTTCATTGCACGCAGACATGGACTACTCCTTCTCCGCAGTCAGATTGAACTTCTCCGCCACCGAATTGAACCAGTCAGTGAGCGTTTCCTTGTCGATCTGCATGTGGAAAGCCGTGACGACGATCCGCTCCAGGTCATCGCAGATCAGCTTGCGCCGGACGGCCCGGCTCAGATTGCTGTCGAGGCTCGCAACGAATGCCCCGGCCCCGGCCTTCGTGACGATGATCCCCTCCTGCTCGAGCTGGCGGTAGGCCTTGGCGATGGTGTTCGGATTGATCGCAAGCTGCTGGGCGAGCTGGCGGACGGTGGGGAGCTTCTCCTCGCGGGCCAGTCGACCCAACGCAATATCCCGCTTGACCTGGTCGATGATCTGCAGGTACACGGGCCGGTCCGATGCATTGTCGATGCGAACCTGCATAGAGCACCTTTGTTTGTACTACTATAACTATTACAAGTATAGCCCCACGGTTCGGCCTGTCAAACAGAAATTCTTGGTTCTTTCTTGCGGGGGGCGCGTTCGCCCACGCCATGCCATTGCGAGCGAAGCAATCTCACGCCCGGGATTGGGATGGCTTCGTCGCTGCGCTCCTCGCAACGGCATCACAGGGCGCAGAGTCCGATCTACTGGTACTGCGCAACGATCTCCTGCCGGCCGGCGAGTGTGCCGGGCAGGATGATCCACTCCTTTTGAGGGTCGATTCTATCGTGGGCTTTGCCGTTCAGCAGAACACTCCTGAGCGGCTTGGCCTGCGGATGGCGGACGCGCAAGTAGATCGCCTTCGGCTGATCGCGGGTCGGCGGATCGAGCGTGACCTTGACGGTCGCCTCGGCCGCATGTGATTCCCACTGCACGGACAGCGGACCGAAAGTCGAGGCCGCTCGCTCGATGCCGATCCGGTTGCCGTCCGCCAGCCAGTAGCGCGGGATGGCCTGGCCGAGGTAGAGATACTCGCCCTGCTCGTTCACGAACATCAGGCGCAGCCAATAGGTGGACTGGGCCTCGTCGGAGGTCTTGAAGTGGTCGCCCGCCGGGTAGCCCAGTTCGGGCAGGGAGTGCTCATTGCATAGGCGGATCTCCGGATAGAACGCGGACGCGAAGCTGTTGAAGTAGGCGCGGACGTAGTGTTTCACATCGTCGCGCCACAGGTACGGCAGCGGGCCGTCGAGCAGATTGGCCTGCATGGAGAACCCGCCGCGCGAGAACCAGAAAGCATCATAGGCCGGGATCGAATAGCCATAGCGGTCGGAGATGTAGAGGTTGTCCTCGTAGTCCTTGAGCACCCAGCGGGTCTCGGGGGCGCCGGGAGCCAGTAAACCGTAGGCGGGCAGGAAAAGTGGGCCTTCGAGCGTCTCGCGCAGCCAGCCGTGGGCCCGCCCGCGCTCGTAGAGCCGCGACGGAATCTTCGGGACATAGGTTCCATCCCGCAGACGCACCACCGGACACAGGATTCGCGCTTGCGTGATGCCCCGCATGAAATCGTCGTAGTACGCACGAGCCTCTTTCTGCAGCCGTTCGCCTTGCGGATGGCCGGAATCCGCCAAGGCGTCGGCCAGGGCCCGGAAGCCCCAAACCGTCGCACTGTTCGTGGCCAGCCAGTGCCAATAGTCGGTGACATCCTCCAGCGAGCCGGCGGGCAGCCAGCCATACTCCAAGGGCTTGCTTCCGTCGGGCCTGACGGTCATCGTGGCCTGCCGCTCGCGGATCACCCATTCGCAGGCCTTCACCAGGCCCGGGGCCGCTCTGTCCATCCATTGCCGGTCGCGCGTGAGCCACCAGTGTTGGGCCATGCCCCACATGACGTAGCCGTGGCTCTTGTTGTAGCCGCCGGTCTCGTGGCCGCCGGCCCCGTAGAACTGGCCTTCGGCGCTCTGGAAATTGCCCGGCATGGAGACGGAACCCTGATAGTGCAGGAAGGCGTCGTAGTTGCGCCGGGCGTCGTCGTGATAGCCCCGCCGGTCGAGGTCGCTGATCATCATGATCGATTCGTTGGGGTAAACGCCGTAATGGAATGTGCCCACGTGCGCGTGGAGGTAATCGGCGTCAAGTTCCTTGAAGCAGTTGACCAGCAAGTGGCGCAGATGGGACTTGTAGAAATCGTTGAGCCACGGCTCCGCGGTGGTGATCTGAGTGCCTCGCGCGGTTAACTCCCGCCAGAACGCACACACACGCGTGACCTCGGCGTCGAAATCGAGCCTGCCGACAGACTCGATCTCGTCCTCCCCGGACAGCGTGACGGAAGGAATCGTTGCGTACAGGACGGCGCTCTGGCCGGGCTTGAGACTGGCCGCCCACGCCACGCTTCGGCCGTCCTGTGCGAGGTTCCCCTGCCCTTCCGCGCTCACCAGGAAGCGCAGGCGTTCGCCCGCCCCGGTGACCGCCAGGACACGGTTGTCCTTAAGCACGAGTCTCTCCCGGCCCCGGGCCTCGGTCTCGAATCGCAGGGCGGCGCCGGCCTCCTGCGCCTCGGTCGTGTTGACCACGCGGACCTGCATCAGGAGAACCGTCGGCGTATCCAGAGCAATGTCCTGCAACTGAGGCGCGGTCAGGACGGTCTTCTGCTCATAGTACAGGGGCCCTTCCTGCCACCACGTCCGCAGCACGGGCAGGTAGCCCTCCTGCAGCTCGCGGCCGCCGCGAAGCTCGTTGCGCGGGAAACCGAAGGAGACCCGCAGCCGGTCGCCCTCCCAGAGCTTGCGCTGGGTGTCGCGCGGACTTCGTTGCACCTGGAACCACCGGCCGACGGAGGTGACCTCGATCTCGCCGTTGGGGTGCTGGCGCATCGTGTTGCGATTGCCGGGCAGGCCGTGCACGAAATACAAGGGACGCTTGAGCGGCATGTCGTTCCAGGCGCCGGACAATGTCTGCTCGTCGGCAGCCGCCACGCGGTCGTACACCGTCCGCCCGCCGAACTCCCACGCCAGCGCGTCGCGGTAAGCATCCAGAGAGATGGAATCCTCAGCGCCCGTGACCAGGACGCCCAAGTCGTCGACCAGGATGCGGTCACCGCGGGCGACTTCATCAGCAGCGAAGGAGAACGGCCTGGTGCTCGACCGGACGGTGACAATCGTTCGGTCGTAGCGTCCGTCGAGGGGATCGACCGCCATCACAAGGTCGGCTTCGATAGCGCCCGCGCCGGTCTGTTTGAGGGTCCACTCGCCGCCGGAGACGGCGACTGCCCCACCGTCAACGGCCCGGATCGCAACCACTTGACCGTTGAAGACCTCCAACCGACCCGACTCGGTCTTGTCCGTGCGGAAGGCCGACTCCCGCGGCCGGCCAAACTGAATCCGCACCCGCAGCGGCTTGCAGACCGACTCGGTGTAGACACGAAGGCGCGCAGGAGCGGGCAGGCCCGAGTCCCGCGTGACGCGGATCGCCAGGGTCTTGCGGTAGGAGACGCCCTCCCCTTCCATCTTGGCGATCTCGTCCGACGAGGTGGGGGCGAACGTGAACTGGCACCCCTTTGCCACTCGTTCGACCCGGCTCTGCGCGGTGATCCAGCGGCCGTTGGTCCAGTCGTCCATCGCGTCCCAGCCGACGCCGCCGGCGCCGCGTTCGACGATCAGCGGATCGGCCTGGCCGTTCCAGACCCGGTGCCAGTACTGAAGCTGCATGCCTTCGACGTTCGCAGGGGCTTGGTCGCCGTCGAATTCGATCACCACACGTTTGATCTTGCGCGGCTCGGCCCAGCGCAGCACGTGGGCGGCGCCGTCGTCCTCGGTCGCGCGAAAACCGAACGGCGCAACATCGAACGGCGCGCCCGGAGAGGACTCACTTGCGAGCAACCCGGTGGAGATCACAAGCAGCAGCGACGTGCACCTCAGAGCATTCTTCATCTGCCCGACCCTTTCGCCATGTGGTCACGATGCCGGTCTCACGAAGAGACCGGCACCATCCTACCGATTTGCCCTACAGGATCAAGGCTGCATCGTACGGGAGCCAGGGGCTTGCGGAGATCGTCGCGGGCTGCTACCCTTCAGAGCACAGATATCCGAAGGAGGTCCTATGACCAGCAAACTCGTCCGTCTGCTGTTGTCGGCAGTCATCGTGCTGTCGTGTGCGATGATTGCGGAATATTCCGTGGCTACCTGCGAGGCCGGCGCGGTCACGGCCCGCAAGAAGATCGTTCTCCTGCCGGGCCACCAGAGCCACGGCTGGAGCGGCCACGCCTACGCCGCTGACTGCAGGCTGCTCGCAGGGATTCTTAACGAGAATGTGCCCCAGGTCGAGGCGGTCGTCGTGGAAGGCGGCTGGCCGAAAGACCTGAAGGTCCTTGAGGGGGCCGCGGCTATCGTGATTGCCTGCGACGGCAACGGTCTGCTCGGCCGCGACGCCAACTGGAAAGCCCTCGACGACCTCGCGAGCAAGGGCGTGGGGATCGGCTTCCTCCACTACGCCTTGGACCCCGGCGATGAGTGCGGCCGGTACCTGCTCGATTGGATCGGGGGTTACTACAAGCAGTTCTGGTCCGTCAATCCCTCATGGCTGGCGCGATTCCAGACCCTGCCGGAGCACCCGATCACCCGCGGCGTGCAGCCGTTCAGCATTCACGACGAGTGGTATTACCACATGCGGTTCCGGGAGGGGATGCAAGGCGTAACGCCAATTCTGACCGCCGTGCCGCCGGACGGTACGCGCAAGGGTGCCGATGGTCCCCACAGTGGCAACCCCACGGTTCGCGCCCGTCTGGGCATGGCCGAACACGTGGCCTGGGCTTATGAGCGATCGGGCGGCGGACGCGGCTTCGGCTGCACCGGCGGCCACACCCACTGGGTTTACGCTCAAAACGACTTCCGCAAGCTGATGCTCAACGCCCTCTGCTGGATCGCCAACGTAGAGGTCCCGCCGGAAGGCGTCCCCACCAGGACGCCGACCGTGGAGGAGATGGAGGCCCACTTGGAGGGCGACCGCCCGGCGGACTGGACGGCCGAGAGAACACGGCAAACCATCGAACGTATGAATCAGCAATAGCCACTTCCTCTCCGGCAATGGTTAATCCCGGGCGGCATCCCGCCGATGAATGGTTGTGTCCATTTTGATCTCATCGCCGTGAGGAGGTAAGCCATCCATGGAGACCGCGTTGCTGGAACCAAACGCTGAGGTCCGAGAAACCAAGAAGTGCCCGTTCTGTGCGGAGCAGATTCAAGTGGAGGCAATAAAATGCCGCTTCTGCGGGGAGTTCCTGGACCGGCGTCCAGCGCCTGCGCCGTCGCGGTGGTATCACTCGAACTCCGCGACGGTGATGGCGGTGTTGTGTCTGGGCCCGCTGGCGTTGCCGGCCATCTGGCTGAACCCCCGCTACAAACCCGCCACAAAGATGGTGATCACCGCAATCGTTATCGGACTGACCATCCTGGCCGTTCATCTCACGATCAATACGTACAGGCAGATCCAGGAGCAGATCCAGGCTCTCGGCCTGGGATGACGTCGCCGTGACGCCGGGGGGTCACCGGCGCTTGGCGATGTCGAGGAGATTGGGGGTCTCCAGGCGGGCGACCAGTTCCTGCGCCAGTGCTTCATATTCCCGGGCACCTCGGTTGTCCGGCGCGAAGGTCAGAATGCTCTGCCCCTGGCTGGGGGCTTCCGCCAGCGCCACGGATTTGTGGATGACCGTGTTGAATACCAGCGCGCCGAACAGGTCGCGAAGCCCCGTCTCAATCCGCTGACTCAGAGAAGTCCGACCCTCCACAAACGTCAGGACCACGCCCAAAGGGCTCACCAGGCAGGGGTAGAAGCGAGCGCGAATGTGCCGCATGGTGTCGAGGATCCGCTTAAGGCCGTCCAACGCGTAGAAATGGGCCTGGACGGGAATGATAACGCCGGTGCTGGCCACCAGGGCATTGATCATGAGCAGGCCGAGCGAGGGCGAGCAATCAATGAGGCAGAAATCGTAGTCGCGCGAGACGCTCCGCAGTTGCTCACCCAAGATCAGCTCCTTACCGGGCACGCTGCGCAGCGACAGCTCCGCCCCGGCCAGAAGGATGTTGCTGGGCAGCAGGTGGAGCCCGTTGACCCGGGTGCCGATCGCCACTCCCGATACGCGGAGGAAGTTGACCATGACGTGGTAGGCGCTCTTCTCGAAACCGTTAGGATCATAGCCTAAGCCGAGAGTGGCATGGCCCTGCGGATCGAGATCGACGAGCAGCACTCTGTGCCCGTGCTTGGCCAGCGCCGCCGCCAGATTGATGGCGGTCGTCGTCTTGCCGCAACCGCCCTTTTGGTTCGCTACCGCTATGATCTGCATTCAGACCGCACTACCCCGTCGCCCATCCCGAGCTTGACTACGTCCGCGCACCAACCCCACCTGCAGTTCGTCATTTTATCAAATCACTCGGTCTCGACACAAGGAAAAACAGGCTCCGGCACGGGCGTATCCCTCGCTCGGCCGGGCCGAACCCCCGGCAGCGGCACAGAGTAGATGGGGTAACGGCCGAACCGGGCTTGACAATCAGGCGGATTGGAGGTACAATAAGCGCGTACTTGGCATCAGACATCTGCACGCTTTGCCGACAGCAAGACGTCCCCGATGGTTTTCTATCCCGAAGGTGTAGCTCGTCGCAGGGATGCGCCCCAGACAACACGCAGACTTGAACTCGGACGAGGTCCGACTATGAATATCAGGTTGTACATCCTTGGCTTCTTGCTACTGGCGCTGATGGCAGGCGGCTGCGGGGTTCTGCCCGACAGAGCCCTGTCGGTTCCGGCACACCGGGTGATCCTCGAGGGATTCGACGGACTACCCCGGACCCGGTACGGCTGCTACGCCACCGCGATTCCCGGCATGACGTTCCTGGGCAAGAGGCTGGGGACCCACAATTATTACTGGCCTTTCTTCGAGAAGGACGGCATCGCCTATACCTGCCGGGGCGGCCATATCGACATCACCCATCTGCGGATCGGCATCGACTGGACGGCCCACCTGGCGGCCAGAAGCTACAAACACCTGATGAGAAAGGACCCGGGGTTCTCCTGCAAGATGCCCGTCGACCGGTCGCGGACCTACGTCCAGATCGCCTATCCGCCGGGCTGGGATTTCCTGTCCGAGCAAGAGCAATCGGCGATTGCCCAGAAGCTCGCCCTGGCCATCGGGCCGTACCTGACGTTCACGATGGTGACCTGGCATGAGATCACCACGTGGTATGGCTATAAGTGCATCGGGATTCCCGTGGAGTACGATTCCGCCTTCAGTTGGGAAGACTCGTATTCCAACCTCCTGGGCACGACCATCGCCGTGCGGGCCCTGCAGGATACGGAACATTCCTATAACAAGGCCGTGACGCTCGCCATCGACGAAGAAATGCAGCGGCTGGGGATCCTCGCCTCGGCCCGCCAGGCCAGACAGGCTAGCCGGTCCATGAAAGGCCAGTGGTACACCGGCAGCTTCTTCCTGTTCGTCGACATGAAGAAACGCAACTTCGACATCGGGCTCGACGACGGGTACATCACACCGACGCTTGTGCCTGAAGTGGCGGCATGTCCCCAGCCCGAGCCGCTCTCCTACCCGGTCCCCGCCCTGGATGTCCTGCATGAATACGGGTTCTCGCTGACGGTGGAGATCGAGCCGCGCGAATGGGAGAAAGGCAAGATTCTGCGCGTCGCGTTCGGCGACCAGCCGGGCAAGCGCATCAATCCTGAGACCCATCTGGCTATTATCATGAATCACATCCGGCGGGAAGCGGCGGCCAAGTACGGCCCCGAGTACGATCCCGAGAATGAGACGCAGTACGTCCACACCGGCAAGTAGCAAAGTCCCATTTGTCCTTTACTATTGGCCGTCTGCGGTTTACGATTCGCCCTCGTATCGACGGGTTGCGCGGCAAGATCGCGAAGAAACCAGTCTCATCCATTTGTGGGAACAGGTTGGGGTCTGAAGATGACGGAGAATCGTTCTGCATTACGGAGAGTGCTGTTGAGTGTCCTGCTTTTGGCCTTCGGCGGGGCCGGGTGCCAGTGGATTCCCGACAAGGGTCTTCGCGCCCCTGCGAGTGAGGTCGTCACCCAGGGATTCAATTTCAAGCCCCGGATCCGCTACGGAGCCTACCCCACTTCGATCCTCGGGACCCCCTGGGCCGGGGAGAAACTCGGGACCCACGGGTACTATTTCCGCCTGTCGGAGAAGAACGGCATCGCCTACACCTGCCGGGGCGGACACGTGGACATCATGCACGTCCGGATCGCCGCCGACTGGACCGCCTACCTGGCGGGCGAGAGCTACCGCCACCTGATGAAGGGCGACGACCGCTTCTCCTACAAGTTGCTCGTGGACCGGTCGCGAAACTACGTGCACATCACCTACCCCGCGAACTGGAACGGCCTGACGAAGGACGAGCGGAGCCGGATCGCCCGCGAGGTGGCGCTGGTGCTGGGTCCCTACCTGACCTTCACCATGGTGACCTGGCATGAGATCATCACGTGGTACGGCTTCAACTGCATCGGCTTGCCCACGGAATACGCCTCCGCTTTCAGTTGGGAGGACTCGTACTCGAATCTCGTCGGCACCGCGCTGGCCGCGCGGGCCCTGCGAGACACCGAGCACGGCTACAACGAGGCCATGAAGATCGTTCTCGACGAGGAAATGAGGAAGCTCGGCGTCCAGCCGGCCAAGGTCTCCAAGCAAGCGAGCGAGTCCGTCTATGGCGATTGGTACACCGGCCGGCTGTCGATGTTCGTGGACTTGAAGAAGAGGAACTTCGACATTGGGCTCAATGACGGCTTCGTCACACCGACGCTGCTGCCGAACGTGCCCAGTTGCGAGGGCGCCGCACCCGTCTCGTACCCGATCCCAACGCTCGATGCCCTGTCCCGGTACGGCTTCTCCGCCCGCGTCGAGATCGAACCGCGGGAGTGGGAGAAGAACCGGGTCCTCCGCATCGTGTACCCGGACAAGAAGAGCCGGAAGAAGCGCGTCGACGCCGTGCAGCATATCCCCGTCATCATGGCCCAGATGCGACAGGAAGCCGAAGCCAAGTACGGCCCCGAAATGGTCACCGACCCGCCGCGCGAGCCGTGACTGTTTCCCGATGACCGAAAGAACCATCCCCAAGGTTCCCAGTCTCGCGGTTGCCGCCTCCGTCGTTCCGTTTTCTGTCATCTTCCTATATCCTATCTGGCGATGGGCTCGTAACGAACGGTATGGTTCTGTCCGGACTACGGGAATCGTGGAGGTGAGTCATGATGCTTTGTGTGCTCGCGATTATTGTGGCCGTGGGGCAGACAGGTGGTCTCGATATGGGGATTGCCGATCTGCCGCAACTGACGCCGGGACGGACCGCGGCGCAGAACGCGCTGTGGATTGAGAATCCGCTCAGCGCAAGGTTCAATACCTCCAAGCGGGTCACCGTCGCCGAGGTCAAGGGGCCCGCGACGATCACGATGATCCACTTCGCCATGCCGCAGACGCTCAAGCTGGATCGGGACTTGCTCCTGAAGGCATACTGGGACGGCGAGACCGCACCGAGCATCGACTGTCCGCTCGTGGACTTCTTCTGTGATCCGGCGGGGCTGCGGGATCAGGTGAACACGGCCCTCGTCAACAAGCGACGCGGCTTCAACGCTTATTTCCCCATGCCATTCCGCACCTCGGCCAGGATCGAACTGGTGTACGATGGCCCCGTCGAACCCGGTGAGAAACTCTGGAGCATGATGCCCTGTTACAGCTACGTCATGTACCGGACCGCCGACACGATCCCCAACGACTTTGGCTACTTTCATGCCCACTGGCGGCAGGAGGCTCTGCTGCTGGGCACGCGCGACTATCTCGCGCTCGACGCCAAAGGCAGCGGCAAGTTCGTCGGCTGGAACGTGACGATCCGCCGGCCCGGCCGGTCCGGATATCCCGTCGACGGCAACGAGAAGTTCTACCGCGACGGCGAGGAGACTCCCTCGATCGAGTTCCAGGGTCTTGAAGACTCCTTCGGATTCAGTTGGGGCTTTCCACCGACCGAGAGCATGTTTCCGCTGACCGGCTGGTTCCCCTTCCTCAAGGGCGCCCTCGGCTATCGGTTCTTCACCGGCGACGCTATCCGCTTCGACAAATCGCTGCGGGTAACCATCGGCTTCGGGATCAACGAGGACCCGATGTTCCGGCGGGAATTCAGCAAGCCGGGCAGCCAGCTCCAGCTCTCCAGCGTGGTGTACTGGTACCAGAAGGAGCCTCACGCTGCCCTGCCGCCGATGCCGACAGCGGCCGAGCGGGCGCCCGCGCCGGAGGTCGCTTTCTGGCCGGACCGGGAGAAGCTGCCGACCGTCGAGGACCTCAAGAAACGACACGTGCAGTTCTTCATGCTCTGCGGCCGGCCCGAGCAGGAGATCATCTACGCCGAGCCGGGCTTCGGCGCCGAAGCTATGTCCGGCTTCACCTACGATGGATGGGGGCTTCCCATCTATCATTGCCGTGCAGACAGCAAGATGTTGCGGATCGAATTGACCACGCCCCAGAACACCACCGGCGTACTTCGGCTGTATATGATCGATCCCGACAACTTCGAAGGCGGCCGTCGCCAGACGGTGAACATAGCGGGCAACTCCCTGGGCCTGATCGAGCACTTCCAGGAAGGCCGCTGGCTCGCACAGCCCATCGGCGCACAGGAGACCGCCGAGGGCAAGCTCCTGATTGAGGTCCAGAACACCCGCGAAGGCTCGAATGCCGTGCTCTCGATTATCGAATTTGTCGGCACAGATTGATCTTGACTCTCGGTAGTCTGGGGGCTATAATCTCCGCGTTTTCATCAATGTGCATTGGGAGGTCCGATCATGGATGACCGGCAGACATACCCCAAGGCGCTCGGGAGAAGCCCGCGAGAGACCCTCCCCGGCGATCATGTACTATCCCACGGCCTGCGGATGGTGGGCTCTCATGAGCATGAGGTGCTTATCGCCCAGGGACATTACCGCTGCCCCCACTGCCGCCGCGCGGATGTCATGGAAATGGGCGGCGCAGGTACTTCCCGGCAATAGGACGACCGCTGGGCCAAAAGGCCGCGGTCTGAGCACCCCATGGGCTGCCGCGCATGGGCTATGGCGGCATGACCGCAGTGATCTGTCTGTGTCCATCATCCACACGACTTCTTCTGTTGATTCATTTCCTGGGCAGGGATATCATCTGCCTCCATGACGGGAAAACAATTCTATGACTGGCAGACCTCTGGTGGAACGAACGACGTCATGCAGCTCGTGGACTGCCTCGAGAGGGCCGACGTGGCATGGTGCGTCATTGGCGGTGTAGCCGTGAACCACTGGGCGGAGCATCCCATGGTGACGCAGGATGTGGACTTCGTCGTGGCCTTAGAGGCTATCGAGCGCACGACCTTGCTGCTTGAAGAAGCGGGGTTCCGCTGCGAACGATTCGAATGGTCGATCAACTTCAAAGGGCAGTCAGCCATCAGTATCCAACTCAGCCCGGAGGACTTCTACCGGGACTTCCCCGCCCGCGCCGTCGCGGCTGATGTCCACGGCATTCTCCTTCGCGTGGCGTTGCTGGAGGACACCCTACGAGGAAAGATCAAGGCATGGTCCGAGCCCGGTCGCCGGCAGAGCAAACGGATCAAGGACCTCGCCGACATCGCCCGCCTCGTCGAAGCCCATCCTCATCTCTGGGACTCACTCCCCAACGACCTGAAACGGCAGCTCCAATCCCCCCGAGAGTCCGACTGACAGGACGCACTCGCACGCACGGGCCGGATCAGGTCAGGTTTGGCGACGATCCCTCCGGCACTTGATGGATGCGGGTCTGCTGCGGAGCATCCCGATGGGTCCGTATAGCAGAGCGTCACTGGTCTACCGCGTAACGAAGCAATCTGCCGCTGGGGCAATGCGATCTCTGCTCCGACGACGTCCGAAGCCCGGCCCCCGAACGTCGCGGGCGAAGCGAACAAGCTGGCCAACCGCAGCCAACTCATGCGTCTCCTTCTCCCATTCCTTTTCGCCCCCGCATAGGGTGTTGACGACATAAACTCGACACGATAATCTATGCCAAGGTCTGGAGCCCGTACGAGGTGTACACCCGGGGATGATTACTGGGAATCAGCTTGTTCTTCCCCTGCAGACGGGTTGGGAGTATAGAGCAAGGCTTGAAGGCCGAACTGGGAGTTTATCAAGACAGCTTGATAATTCTCCCTCTGGGGCGGCCCGTCAGACTGCGGAAGATCTCGGGAAAAACCAATATTTCCATTGAGCCGGAAGGTATACTTCCGACACCGTTGACCCGCTGGGGTCGGAAAGGAAGAAGATCATGCGAACACGATTGGCAGGCCTTTGGGGTGTTCTCATCGTGGGGTGTGCGGTCCTTTTCTCCGGGTGTGAAAAGCCACCCGAGGGGCAGGCGCCGGAGCAGCAGGTCAAGGAGAAGCCGCCCGCCGCAAAACCAGCGGCCACGGCGGCCCCCATCAAGGTGGGCGCGATCTTCGCCGTCACCGGCGGGGCTTCCTTTCTCGGCGCCCCCGAGGCCAAGACGGTGGAGATGTTCGTCGAGAAGGTGAATCAGGCCGGTGGCGTCCAGGGTCACAAGATCGAGATGCTCGTGCGCGACTCCGGCGGCAAGGCGGAAAACGCGATCTCCCTGGCCAAGCAGCTCATCGATGAAGATAAGGTCCTCGCGATCGTCGGGCCCTCCACCAGCGGTGAAACCATGCAGATCAAGAACATCTGCCAGGAGGGCAAGACCATCCTCCTGTCGTGCGCCGCGGCGGAGACCATCGTCAATCCGATCGCCAGCTACGTGTTCAAGACGCCCCAGAAGGACAGTGATGCGGCCCGGCGCATCTTCCAGACGATGAAGGACCTCAATATCACCAAAGTCGGTGTCGTGACCAGCAACGACGGGTTCGGCAACGCCGGCGCCAAGCAGCTCGCCGACCTCGCCCCGGAATACGGCATGACGATCGCAGGGTCCGAGACGTACGCGACGACGGATACCGATCTGACGGGCGTCCTGACCAAGATCAAGGGTCTGGACGTCCAGGCCGTCATCAACTGGTCCATCGTCCCGGCCCAGAGCCTCGTGGCCAAGAACATGAAGCAGATCGGACTCGACGTGCCTCTGTTCCAGAGCCACGGGTTCGGCAACATCAAGTACGTCCAGGCGGGCGGCGAGGCCGCCAACGGCACGATCTTCCCCTGCGGCCGGCTGTTGGTCGCCAACGCGCTGCCGGACAATCATCCGCAGAAGAAGGTCCTCGTCCAATACAAGACGGATTACGAGACCCGCTACAAGGAAGACGCCAGCACCTTCGGCGGCCATGCCTACGACGCGATGCTGTTGTTGGTCGAGGCGGTGGAGATAGCCGGCAGCGTAGAGCGTGATAAGGTGCGCGACGCTCTGGAGACCCTTCAAGGAGTCGTCGGCACGGGCGGTGTCTTCAACCTCTCCGCCCAGGACCACAACGGCCTGGACCAGAATGCCTTTGAAATGCTCACCGTCAAGGATGGTCAGTTCGCGGTCTATCAGAAGTAATCGGGACGAAACCGGCTCACGATGAATTTCGCCCTCTTCGTTCAGTACGCTCTTTCAGGCATCACTGTTGGCAGCGTGTACGCGATCGTCGCGATCGGGTTCAACATCATCTATTGCACGACGGGGATCATCAATTTCGCCCAGGGCGAGTTCCTCATCGTTGGCGCGATGACCGCGATCAGCCTGGCACAGGTGGTCCCACTGCCGGTGGCGATCCTCGGGGCAGTCCTGATCACGACCGCTTTCGGCGCCCTCATTGAGCTGGTCTTCATCCGCCAGGTCCATAACGCGTCGGTCCTGCGACTGATTATCATCACAATCGGCCTGTCGATCCTGATCCGCGAGGCCATGCTGCACGTCTGGGACGAGCAGGTGCGCTCGCTGCCCTACTTCACAGGCACCGCGGTCTCGACCGTCACCATCCTGGGCGCGCACATCTCGCCCCAGGTCCTTTGGGTCCTCGGCGTCAGCGCCGTCATCGTCACGGCGCTGACGCTTTTCTTTCGCTATACGACCGTCGGGCGGGCCATGCGGGCTTGCGCCGACGACCGGATGGCCGCACGTTTGTGCGGCGTCAACGACCGCTGGATGGTCACGCTCTCCTTCATGCTTAGCGCCGGCATCGGCGCCCTGGCCGGCTGCGTCGTCTCGCCCATCACACAGACGCAATACGACATGGGCGCGCCCCTGGCCATCAAGGGCTTCACCGTCGCCATCCTCGGCGGACTGGGCAACAGCATGGCCGCGGTGGCGGCGGGCCTGTTCCTGGGGCTGCTCGAGGCCTTCGTGGTCAGCGTGCTGCCCGCCTCCTACAAGGAGGTCGTAGCCATTGTCGTACTCCTGTTGATCCTCGTCTTCCGGCCCACTGGTCTGTTCGCCCGCCGGGAGACCAGTGCGTTGAGGACGGCATGAAGCGACTGTGCATTCACTACCCGGTCCTTGCGGCGGCCGTTCTGGTTGTCCTGCTGCACCTCGTGCTCGCGGCGACCGACAAGACCTTCTACATGACGCAGATCACCATGTCTGCCTACTACGCCCTCGTGGTGATCGGGCTGTGCCTGCTCATGGGCTACGCCGGGCAGATCTCCCTCGGTCATGCAGGCTTCTTCGCCATCGGTGGGTACACCGTCGCGGTCCTGACAACGTACAATCTGAGCCCGTACCGCGAGAGCACGTGGCTCGGCTCGCTGCGGTCGCTCGGTCTAATCGTCCAATGGCAGGACCTGTACGGCCAGGAGGTTCTGTCCCTGTCGCCGTGGGTGGCGTTTGTCGCGGCGCTGCTGCTGACGGCTTTGATCGCCGTGGCGATCGGCCTGCCGGTGATCCGGCTCAAGGGCCACTACCTGGCCATGGCCACGCTCGGCTTCGGCCTGATCATCTATCGGATCGTCCTCGGGGCCAAGCTCTTCGGCCAGGCCGATGGCATCTCCAATCTACCGGCGTTTCACCTCGTGGGCGGCCTCCAGGTCAATGGCCGAGCCCCCTTCCGCGTCCAGAACTACTACCTTGCCTGGGCCGCAGTCCTGGCAGCCATGGTGCTAAGCCTGAACCTGATCCATTCGCGCGTCGGTCGGGCGCTCCGCTCGATTCATCAGAGTGAGGAAGCCGCCCACTCGCTCGGCATCGACACGTATCGTTACAAGCTGGCAACCTTTGTTCTGAGCGCCGTGCTCGCTGCGGTCGGCGGCGCCCTGTTGACCCACTACAACGGCAGTATCGGCCCATCCGAGGTGACGGTCATGAAGTCCGTGCGCTACGTCGCCATCGTCGCGGTCGGCGGCATGGCCAACCTCTGGGGCGCGATGGTCATGGGAGTGCTGCTGAACTTCCTGTCGCTGCGCGGCGTCTTCGGATCGTTCGATGACGCGGTGTTCGGCGCCATCCTCATCGGCGTCATGCTCTTCGCACCACAGGGATTGTTGCGAGTCCCGAGACTCCGTGGAATTCTCTTCGTAGGGCGAGCGTCCTCGCTCGCCTTCCAAAGGGTCGTGCGGGGATGCACAACCTACGTGAGGAGGTCCCATGGATAGCGTGCTGCTGGAGACCCGGAACCTGCATCGCTCGTTCGGCGGCGTTCACGCCGTTCGTGATGTCAGCATGAAAGTGCCGGTCGGCGCGATCAAGGCTGTCATCGGGCCCAACGGCGCAGGCAAGACCACGCTCTTCAACCTGATCGCGGGCACGACCACGCCCCATCGCGGCGAGGTGCTGTTCCGTGGCAAACGCATCACGGCCTGGAAGCCGCACGCGGTGGCGTCGCTCGGCATCGCCAGGACCTTTCAGACGACGAAGCTGTTCCCGCAGATGACAGTCCATGAAAACGTCATGGTAGGCCGGCATCCCCGCACACGCGCGGGCTTCCTGGCGGGCATGTTGAACCTGCCGCATACGTGGCGGGAAGACCGCGAAACCCAGGCCAAGGCCCTGGAGATCCTCAACGATCTCGGCCTGGAGGTCTACGCGGAGGAAACAGCCGCCAACCTGTCCTTCGGCCGCCAGCGTCTGGTCGAGTTTGCGCGGGCTCTGGCGACGGAGCCCGCCCTCTTGCTGCTCGACGAACCCGCCGCCGGACTGAATATCTACGAGACCAAGGAACTCTCCCAACTGATCCTCAAGATCCGCGACCGCGGCGTCACCTGCCTGATCGTCGAGCACGACATGTCCCTGGTCATGACGATTTCGGATGAAGTGGTGGTTCTCGACCAGGGACAGAAGATCGCCGAAGGCCCGCCGTCGGCGATCCAGCGGAACTCCGACGTGATCCGCATCTACCTGGGGGACGAGCATGCTTAGGATCCTCAACATCGAGGCCGGCTACGGGCCCCTGCGGGTCCTCAAGGGGATCAGCCTGCACGTTTCGCCCGGCGAGGCGGTCGCGGTCATCGGCGCCAACGGGGCGGGCAAGACCACTCTGCTCAAGACCGTTGCCGGCGTGTTGAAACCGCGTTCGGGCGAGATCGTGTTCGACAAGCAGAATATCCGAGGTCGGCCGGCGGAGAGGATCGTCGGGCTCGGTTGTGGCCTCGTTCCCGAAGGCCGGCACGTGTTCGGCACCCTGACCGTCCGGGAGAATCTCCTGCTCGGCGCGTTCTGCCGGCGGCGCACCGACAACCGTCGGAGCATCGAGGAGACCATCGAGCAGGTCTACAGCCTCTTCGGCATCCTCAAGGAGCGCTCGAACCAGCTTGCCGGCACCCTCTCGGGCGGTCAGCAGCAGATGCTCGCCATCGGTCGGGCGCTGATGTCCAAGCCCAGACTGCTCATGATGGACGAGCCCTCACTGGGGGTGGCCCCGCTGGTCGTACGGGACATCTACGAGACGGTCGTCACACTCAAACGCAACGGCCTGACGATCCTGCTCGTCGAGCAGAACGCGCGGGCCGCCCTAGCGGTCGCCGACCGGGGCTACGTGATCGAGACCGGCCAGATCGTTCTGCAAGGCCCCTCCCGCCAGCTCAGCGACAATCCCGAAGTGCAGCGGGCGTACTTGGGGAAGGAGTATCGGAGTATCGACGA
>ENA-OSEO01002720-OSEO01002720.1-sediment-metagenome-genome-assembly--contig:-NODE-2720-length-23579-cov-11.339078_pt1 | contig 23579 bp, 18 predicted proteins | sample MGYA00237883_ERZ534232 | MGnify/ENA metagenome assembly ERZ534232
TTGCGGATGCAGGATGCCTGTGATCTTTGGCAGGCACGGAAATCCAAACGACCGAAAATAAAGCCATTGCAGAGCAAGGGAACGAATAGTTCCGCTTCCAATTGAAGTTTAAACGTTTGGCAACGCAAGCCGTTCCTTCCGGGGCGGCTTTTTTTGTTTTGTATGCCGGTTGTGTCGTGATATGATATCATATCATCTGAAACCATATGATAGTATTTGCTGAGGATAATTGGAATGAGCGTCGTAGTATTTGGTGGTGAGAAAGGCGGGACAGGTAAGACCACCCTGGCTACCAACATGGCCGCCATATTGGCCCTGACGGGGAAGGATGTCCTGCTGCTGGACACTGACCGTCAGGGAACAGCCTCATTCTGGGCAACTGTCCGGGAAGAGGCGGATGTGGAACCAAAAATTTCCTGTGTGCAGAAATTCGGCAAGGGGGTAGCAAACCAGGTCCGTGACCTGGCCGGTCGCTATGATGAAATTGTCATTGACGCCGGCGGAAGGGATTCCATGGAGTTGCGCTACGCCCTCGGCGTTGCCGACCGAGCCTATTTCCCGGTGCAGCCGTTCCAGTTCGACATCTGGACCTTGCAGCAGATGGATGAGTTGGTGGAAATGGCCAAGAGTTTCAACGATGAACTACAGGCCTTTATCGTCCTCAACCGGGTATCTTCCAACCCATCTGTTCATGAAGAGCAGGAGACACGGGATTTTTATAACCAAGAGAATTTCCAACATCTGTCCTTGGTCGAATCGATGCTTCGTGATCGGATCGCTTTTCGCAAATCAGCCAGGGACGGATTGTCCGTGGTGGAATGGAACCAGGATAAAAAGGCTGCCCGGGAAATGAACCAACTCTTTGAAGAGGTGTATGGTGGCAGGTAAAAAAAAGACTCCTCTCCGTTCGGTCCCGGCAAGAAAAAAAGAAACGGACCTGGATCAGTTTGCCGCCGGCGCCGGTAAGTACGGCTCAAACAAGGAAGAGGTGTATCCCTGGGAAGAATCACACATTCGTGAGGACGTGAAGAAGAATCTACTGTTGAGGATCCCGGAACCGCTCTATATGAAACTGAAATACATCGCCGACCACACCCCGTACAGCATGAATTCTTTCATCCTGGAACGCCTCACCGAACAGATCGAGCATGAGATTAGCAGGATGACAGGAAAGGGGTGAGTGAAACCCGATGCAGAGTCAGGAAACATGAAATAAATACGCATAACCCATAGTATTTTTATGGGTTATGCGTGCTGCAAGCAATACAAAATATAATTAAACTTGATAATTTTACGTATAACCCATAATATAGTTATGGGTTATGTTCATTTGTATCAAGTTGGACTGGCATGAAACACGAAGAGTTTTTTAGGAAACATCCGGTGTTCACTGGTGAAGAGTTGGACAGACACCTGTCAGCTATGGGGAAAAAAGGTCCCAGAACCAGAGAATCCCTGCTGAATTATTACAGGAGCGCAGGACACGTAATTCGCATACGCCGTGGTTTATATGCAGTCATCCCCCCGGGCGCAGATCCGAATTCATACCCGGTCGATCCTTTTCTGATTGCTGCGAGGCTGACCAGGGATGCGGTATTGTCATATCATACGGCCTTGGAAATTCATGGTCGCGCCTATTCCGTGCGGGAACACCTCACATATTCATCGGTCCGCCCAGTTACTCCTGTTACTTTCCGCTCACATGTTTTCCGTGGCGTCAAGTTTCCCCAGCCACTGTGTCGTGCAGGAAAAGAAAATTTTGGTGTTATCATTATTGACCGCTCAGGCTTGGAAATCCGGGTTACCAGTCTTGAACGGACACTGGTGGATGTCCTTGATCGACCGGATCTGTCAGGCAGCTGGGAAGAGATATGGCGTTCCCTGGAGTCTGTCGAATTTTACGATCTCGACCGGGTAGTAGAATATGCTCTCTTGCTCGGCAACGCGACGACAATAGCAAAGGTTGGCTTCTTCCTGGAACAGCATCGTGAATCTTTGATGGTCGAAGATAACCACCTCAAACCACTTCATAACCATTGTCCTCGACAACCGCATTACCTGGATAGCTCCAACAGGAAATCTGGGAAGCTTGTCGCGGATTGGAATCTGGTGGTGCCCGTTGACTTATACGAAAGGACATGGGGGGAAGTTCTGTGAACATTTCCTATGAGAAACTGACTGCCCAGGCCGAGGCGACAGGATTCAGGCCGGATGTCCTTGAAAAGGTTGCCCGCCTGCTTGGGCTGCTCGAAGCTCTTAAGAGCCATCCTGCATTAAAAGGCAAACTGGCACTCAAAGGCGGTACCGCATTGAACCTTTTTGTTTTTAAAGTTCCCAGGCTTTCTGTCGACATTGATCTGAACTACGTGGGGGCCGAAGAACGGGAAGCCATGCTCACAGAACGGCCCAAGATTGAACAGGCAGTTCAGGCAGTATTTGCGAGAGAAGGATTTACGGTCAGGCGTATCCCAGGAGAACACGCTGGCGGCAAATGGTCTTTACGTTATCAAAACGCTGCCGGCATGGGCAGTAATCTCGAAGTGGACCTCAATTTTATGTTCAGGGTCCCTTTGTGGCCGATAACGATATCAGATTCTCACCCGGTTGCCACCTGGAAGGCTACGCAAATACCGATAATGGATATCCATGAGTTGGCCGCAGGAAAACTTGCAGCTTTGATGGCACGTAGGCAGGCGAGAGATCTTTTTGACAGTCATGGTATCCTCAATATGAAAAATCTCGACCATGATCGGCTTCGAATAGCCTTTGTCGTTTATGGTGCCATGAACCGTAAAGACTGGCGAAAGGTTTCAGTTAATGATGTAACTTTTGATGCGGTGGAACTGGCTCGACAGTTGATCCCGACCCTGAGAATTAATGTATCTGAAAAACAAGAGTCTCCTGACGAATATGGTTCACGTCTTGTGCAAGAATGTCGGCAGGCCCTATCGGCAATTCTCCCTTTCTCGGAAGCTGAAAGAGCATTTCTTGACCTGCTGCTTGATCGGGGAGAGATTGATTCGAAAATCCTGACTACAGACTCTTCCTTGCAAAGGCGCATTCAAAGGCAACCTCTTCTTGAATGGAAGGCAATCAATGTGCGAAAGCATAAAAGATTGTAACAAGGGCAAGAATGGCAAAACCCTTTCCTTGTAAGGAACGAAGAAACTATAGAAATTCGGTCTTTGACCGGTAGAAATGAATAAACAGCGTGTTAGAAGAAACGAAGAAACAGTTCCACGCTCAGTCGAGATAAGCAAAAACAGATTGGCATAACAATTTGCTTATTTCGTAAAATCAAGAACTATTGATCTGCTCGAGTGGAATAATAAACACAAAAAAGAAACAATTTTCCCTGTCATCGGAACCGTTATTAGACGGAAACCGGGAAGGGCTTTTGAAGGCGTCGGAGGCAAGGCCGCCCCCAAAGTCGGCACCAGTCGGCACTATGTCGGGACCAAATCGGGACCAGGTTGAAATCCTGAAAAATTGCGCTCCTGAAAAGGCTATAGGTGTATTGATGAACCTGATTGGGCGCACCAACAGGACTAAGTTCCGGGACCAGGTACTCAGGCCTTTGCTTGATGCCGGATTCATCGAAATGACTATACCGGACAAGCCAACAAGCAGTAAGCAGAAATACCGGCTGACGGAAAGGGGGAAACAGGTTTTGGACCAGGCTAGATGAATGAAGGATTTCAGCAACTGACTGTGAATGTGGGGGGTATATGTGGGTGATTGACATCAGACACTGGCTGAACGAACAGCAGGTCGAACCGGCTGCGCCGCAGTTGCGGCTGAAAGTGAAAAAGTTGGCGGAAATCATAACCTGGATCACCTCACGCGACCGGGGCCTGCCTGCAGGAGAAACGCCGAAATGCTGGCGGCGGCCGAAAAGAAAACCGTGTAAGGGCACCTTGAAAATCCAATTCGAGATAGATGACCGGATTCACTGGTTCTGCCCCGAATGTGAAGACGAAGGCATGATCGACTGCTGGCAGGGATTGGTCTGGGATATGAGCGACGGGACGATTCACTGAGCACCGCTGACTATGGAGGAAGAGGACACCTTGGAATTCACCTGCAAACAATGCGGCCATTGTTGCATGAACCTCTCAGGCGCGATTGATGTATGCGCAACCGAGGAAGATATTCGGCGTTGGGAGGAGAATAACCGCGATGATATTTTGGCATGGGTTGATATCATAGATCTCGGTGAAGGCCATCAAGTCCATGATATCTGGATCAACCCACTGACCGGCGATGATGTTTCCAGGTGCCCCTGGCTGCGCAAGTTGCCTGGGAAAAATAAATACATCTGCCGGATACAGGACATGAAGCCTGACCATTGCAGGAATTATCCCTTATCAAGGGAACATGCCGAAAATACGGGTTGCCCTGGATTTGAATAACAAAAAAATGATAACCGACTACCATGCGAAACTATACGCACATGAACTGCTAAGGCGCTGCCCGTCCGACAGCGTGGAGCGTTTTACCACGGCCTTGATGGATTCGCAGGTTGACCTGAACCCACACCAGATCGACGCCGCCTTATTCGCTTTTCGTTCGCCTCTCTCCAAGGGGGCAATTCTCGCCGATGAAGTCGGGCTCGGCAAGACCATCGAGGCTGGGATCGTGCTGTCGCAAAAATGGGCGGAGCGCAAACGCAAGATTCTTTTGATCATGCCCGCGAGCCTCCGCAAGCAATGGGGCCAGGAGCTGCTCGATAAATTTTATCTTCCCTCGAAGATTCTGGAGGCTACCGGTTTTAACAGAGACATCAATAACGGCAGGCAAAATCCCTTTGCTCGCGACGAGATTGTTATCTGCTCCTTCCAGTTCGCCAAAAACAAGGCCGTGTATGTAAAAGCCGTCAAGTGGGACCTGGTGGTCATTGATGAGGCCCACCGTCTCAGAAATGTCTATAAGACCAGCAATAAAATTGCCCGCGAATTGAGAAGTGTTCTAGAACAGGCACCCAAGATGCTGCTCACCGCCACTCCTCTCCAGAATTCCCTGCTGGAATTATACGGTTTGGTCAGCTTCATCGATGAGCATGCCTTTGGCGACATGAAAAGTTTCCGCAGTCAATTTGTCCGGCTGACCTCGGAAGATAATTTCGATGATCTTAAGCAGCGGCTTGCGCCTCTCTGCAAACGCACCCTGCGGCGTCAGGTTCTTGAATACATCCGCTACACGGAACGAAAGCCCTACACCCAGGAATTTGTTCCTACCCGGGAGGAGGAAGCCCTGTACGAAATGGTTTCCGACTATCTGCGCCGGCCGAATCTGCAGGCCTTGCCGAGCAGTCAACGAACCCTCATGACTCTCGTGCTGCGCAAACTGCTTTCCTCATCGACCTTTGCCATTGCCGGCGCCCTGGATGCCCTGGCCAACAAGCTTGAACGCCGCCTTAAAGATGATGAAAAGCTGAGCCGGGCAGAGGAAGAATTCCAGGAGGATTTTGAATCCCTGGACGAGCTGGCCGATGAGCTTGAAGTCGACGACCGGGAACCGGTAGTTCTGCTGACAGAAGAGGAACGCGAGACGATCCGCAATGAAATAGACGATCTGCGTGTTTTTTTTGAACTGTCCATGGAGATCAGCCAGAATGCCAAGGGAGAATCACTGCTGCAGGCCCTGGAAATCGGCTTCCAGATGACAACTAGCCTGGGAGGAGCGGAAAAGGCAATCATCTTCACGGAATCCCGCCGTACCCAGAACTATCTGGTCAAGCTCCTTACCGAGGCAGGATATGGCGACCACATTGCCCTGTTCAACGGCTCAAACAGTGATCCAAAATCCCGCGATATTTATGCTGCCTGGAAAGATCGCTATGCGGGAACCGACAAAATTTCCGGCTCTCGTACTGCCGATACCCGTGCCGCCCTGGTGGACTATTTTCGGGAAACAGCCAAGATCATGATCGCCACCGAGGCGGCGGCCGAGGGTATCAACCTCCAATTCTGCTCCATGGTGGTGAACTATGATCTGCCCTGGAATCCGCAACGCATCGAGCAGCGTATTGGCCGTTGCCATCGCTACGGCCAAAAACATGATGTGGTCGTGATCAACTTCCTGAACAAGAATAACGCGGCCGATCAACGGGTCTATCAACTGCTTTCGGAAAAATTCAAACTTTTCAGCGGCGTGTTCGGAGCCAGTGACGAGGTGCTGGGCATCATTGAATCCGGGGTGGATTTTGAAAAACGGATCGTTGATATCTATCAGACCTGCCGCACCTCCGAAGAAATCGGGGCGTCTTTCGATGCCCTGCAGGCGGAACTCTCCACCGAGATCAATGAAAATCTGCGAACCACCCGGCAAAAGCTGCTTGAGAACTTCGATGCCGAGGTTGCCGAAAAACTTCATGTCTACAAGGCTGAGGCAACCGCCTCGCTCAACAAATATGAGGCGCTTCTTTGGGATACTACTCACCATATGCTGGATGGCAAGGCAATTTTCAAGGACCCCGATCTTACCTTTCGGCTCTCGCAACCTCTGAACACTGATATTCCGCAAGGACTTTACACCTTAAAACGCCGGGATGATATCGGTCATCATTACCGCCTGCAGCATCCCCTGGCACAGCATCTTCTCCAACAAGCAATGCAAAAACAATTGCCGGCAACGGAACTCATTTTCGATTATTCCAATACGGCCAAGACAATCTCCATCCTGGAGCCTTTAATAGGGCAACGTGGCACTCTGACCGCCAAGCGTCTGACCGTTTCGGCGCTAGAAGCTGAGGACTATGTGATTGTTTCGGCGGTGACCGACGATGGCCGAGAATTGGATGAGGAACAGGCAAGGCGGTTATTCAACCTCCCGGCACGGATCATTGGGGAAAGCACAAATAGTTATCCTGAAATTGAACATGCTTATACTCGGCAGAAAAATATCATTTTAAACGAAATCTCCGAGAGAAATGCGGTCTTCTTCGAGGAAGAGATGGATAAACTGAATCGCTGGGCTGAGGACAAGCGGAAAAGCCTCAAGGCGACCCTCAAGGACTATGACGATCAGGTTGGCGACCTTAAAAAACAGGCGCGGTTCGCTCCTAATCTTCCCGAGAAGCTCTCCGTCCAAAAGAAAATACGTAACCTCGATAAGAAACGGGATGACGCTTGGCGGCAGTATGATGAGGCGGCCCGTGGAATAGAGCAACAGAAGGACGTTTTAATTGATAAGGTGGAAGCGAGACTTCAGCAACTTATTGAAGAAGAAACACTTTTCACTCTTTGTTGGAAGTTGGTATAAGTCTGTATGAATCTGATTGTAAACAGGAATTCTTGTCACTCCAAAAAAAACGGTGAAGCCTATGGCAAGCGGTAAGTTATTACGCAAACTGATCAAATCAGGATCAGAAGGTGATGTAGCAACATTCAAACGTGTTTCTGAAGAAGTTATTCAAGAGGAACGCCAGAAGCAACATCATCTTCTTGCGACTGACTTGGAACACATTCTATATGGTGGCTCCAAGCCCATGGAGTCCAATGGGTTATCGCGCTTAATTCCTGCTGTCCCCCTTGATAAAGAGCGAGGATTATCGCTCCTGGACATGCGTCATCCACAACGCCCCATGGAAGAGCTTGTGTTGACTCAACAAAATCAGACTGCCCTAGATGAATTACTTCAAGAGCATCGCCGTGAGGATGTTCTTCGCACCTACGGCATGAAACCATCCTCTAAGCTGCTCTTTTATGGCCCACCAGGTTGCGGAAAAACTCTGACTGCAGAAGTTATTGCCTACGAGTTAGACATGCCATTGGCTATTGTTCGCCTTGACGCTTTGGTTTCTTCATATCTTGGCGAAACTGCTGCCAACTTGAGGAAAGTTTTTGATTTTATATCGCAACACCCTCTCGTGGCTTTATTCGATGAATTCGATGCCCTTGGCAAAGAGCGTGCTGACGGCAGTGAACATGGAGAGCTGAGACGGGTTGTTAATGCAGTATTGCAGATGATGGACGCTTATCAGGGAAAAAGCATTCTCATCGCGGCAACCAACCATGAATATATTTTGGACAACGCCGTCTGGAGACGATTTGACGATATCATGGAATTTCCTTTGCCGACCGCAGAACTGCTTCCACAGATCATACAACTGAAATTACGAGGAGTACGGCGTCAATTCGAATCTGATTCTTCCGAGTTACTCAGTCATTTCAAAGGACTGAGCCCCGCCGATATAGAACGTATCGCCCGGCGAGCTATCAAAAGGATGATTCTTCGCAATCAAGAGTTCTTGACTCTAAAGGATTTGTCTCGGGCCAAAGAAAGAGAACTTCGGCTCGCTCAGAATACTGAGGGCGCATAAATGAGCGGCGTTTATGAGCATCTCAGGATTGAAAAGGAACCTCTTGTCAATGAGCGGCGGCGAATTAAACGCAATCCTCCTCCGATAGTCAGGGAAGATCCGCAAGCACATGGAAACTGGCTCCGGAATTCCCTGACCAAAGCATATGAAAAGGCCCGACAGCAACCGGGGGCAGAGGATGGAACCTGTGTCCTCAAGCTTCATTATTCCGGCTCTCTTGATTTCAAGAATCTCAAAAAACATGGCGTTGAATTTGTCAGCCAGGAAGAAAACAGTATCTGCGTAATTTTTGCATCGGAACAAGGGTTGGCTGAATTCAGCGATCACCTGGGACGATTAGGCGCAACAGGCGACGATGCTCTCACATACCAACAGATCCTGCTGGCCTTGGATGGAGTTGGGAACTGGAGCAAGGATGATCGGAAAAGCTGGGCCATTAAACATTTCGGCTTGCCGCATACCGAGATGTTCCGGCTTGATGTGGAGTTGTGGCCCATTGCCATGGAGCAGAGTCCGCAACGGCAAGATTTATTACAACGTTTTGAGAATTGGCTTGCTTCTCGGGATATTCGGCAAATCGACCGGATCAACCGAGATAGCCTGGTATTGTATCGCCTGGAAGTCAACCAGACAGATGCAAGCGAGCTTTTCGAACATCGTGATGTGCGGCTTGTTGACCTTCCTCCGAGATCTGGGATCAGGTATAGCCAACTTGATGTGGCTCTTGAGCAACTTCCCAAAAGAATAACTTCGCCAGGCGAACATTCGGCAAGAATTTGTATTCTGGACAGCGGCATCAACAGTAATCACCCCTTGCTTCGCACGGCAGTTGGCGAGGCCGAAAGTTTCCTAGATGCTCACGGGCCAGATGATGATGCGGGCCATGGCACCGCCGTTGCAGGGATAGCCCTTTATGGGAATGTGGAGGAGTGCATTTCATCCAATCGGTGGGAGCCGGAATTCTGGCTGTTGAGCGGCAAGATCATGTGGAGAGATCCAAATGATCCTGAAAACGCGATGTTTGATGAAGGGACCATCGAACAGTCGATTGAAAAGGCGGTGGATTATTTTGCCCGTGAACATGGCTGCCGTATATTTAACCTTTCCTTGGGGAATGAAAATTCTCCATACGATGGCCGCCACGTTCGGGGCATTGCTTACACCCTTGACAGGCTTGCGCGAGAATACGACGTACTGTTCATTGTCTCTGCCGGTAATTTCAGGGGCACCGAGAAGGTCCCCAGCGCCGACTGGCGGGCTGAATATCCCGAATATTTGTTGGCTAAGGAAAGCTGCATCATTGATCCTGCCACCGGGTTGAATATTCTTACAGTGGGGGCGTTGGCAAATCATACCGCCAATGTAAATGAACAGCGATATGGCGAAAGAGAAATAAACGATTTGAGCCCTGCCGGGGAGGATCAGCCAGCTCCTTTTACCAGGCATGGCCCTTCTGTAAAAGGCGCAATCAAACCGGAACTGGTGGCACACGGGGGCAATCTCGCGTCACCCATGCGCAGGGAAGGCGATCAGTGGCGAAGGGATATTCGCGGACTCGGCGTACTGACCCTCAATCATAATTTTACCGGCGGCACTTTGTTGAAGGATATTTCCGGGACAAGCTTTGCCGCCCCTTACATTACTCACCTTGCAGGGCGTCTCCTCAACCAATATCCAGAGGCATCGGCGAATTTGCTCCGGGCCATGCTGGTAAATCATGCCGACATACCCGCACCGTGCGAAGCAGCATTCCCGGAGGCGCTACGGGGCCACATTCGTCAAGTAACGGGTTACGGCAAGATCGATCCGGATACCTTGTTTCGCTCCACGGATTATGAGGTTATCCTGCTCGCCGAAGACGCCATTGAAAATGATCGGCACCAGTTTTATGAGCTTCCGCTTCCTGAGCCGTTTTTGCGCACCAACCGTGCAACTCGCTTGTTGAGAATATCTCTGGCCTACTGTCCACCGATCAGGACCACGCGAATTGATTATGCCGCCACCAGGATAAGTTTTCGTCTGGTCAGGGGAATCAGCCTTGAGAATGTCCAGAACCACTTTAACAATGCAACAAAAAAAGAATTCGAGACTATCCCGGATGCATCGGCAACCAATAGAAAAGTTACCAGCACCGAGCGGGAGAAAGGTACGGTTCAGTCCTCCATTTGGACCTTCCGGCAACTGAATCCAGCCAACAGATACTTTGTAGTGGTCACCCGGCAGGACAAGGACTGGGGCGTTCCCCTTTGCAACTCTCTTGAAAATTACGGCGTGGTAGTTACGGTCAGCGATCGGGAAAATGCTGAACCCCGCTTATACACCCAGATCCAGGAGCGAATTCGTGAGCAAGTCCGGTCAAGGGAACGTATCAGGTACTAATAATCGATTTGAAGAATAAGGATTTCATATATGAGTGATGAACAGCCTGAAAAAATGGATCTTCGGTCCATGGATATCGGTGAAGAGAATAGAGCAAAGTTGAAGGCCTTGTTTCCTGCCGTTTTCACTGAAACGGTGGATGATAAAGGCGAGATTGTCGAGAGTATTGATTTTGAGAAGCTGAAGGCAGAGCTGGGAACTCTCAGTGATCTGTTCGAGGCCAGGCGGGAACGGTACGGCATGGAGTGGCCCGGCAAGAAAGACTGCATGCGGCTGATCCAGCAGCCGTCCGTGGCAACGCTCAAGCCCTGCCGAGAGGAATCGGTCAATTTTGACGAGACCGAAAACCTGTTTATCGAGGGCGATAACCTGGAGGTTTTGAAGCTCCTGCAGAAGTCCTATTACAGCAAAGTGAAGATGATCTATATCGACCCACCGTACAACACGGGCAAGGAATTTATCTATCCTGACAAGTATTCTGAAACCCTGGATACCTATCTCGCCTACGCCGGGCTAGCCGATGACGAGGGCAAGAAGTTCGCCACCAATACGCCCAATGAAGGTCGTTTCCACACTAAGTGGCTGAATATGATGTTCCCAAGGCTTTATTTAGCAAGCAACCTCTTGCGAGACGATGGAGTGATTTTTATTTCAATAGACGATGGCGAGGTTTGTAATCTTAGAAAGGTTTGTGATGAGATTTTTGGTGAAGAAAATTTCGTAGCAAATGTTGTATGGCAAAAAAAATACGCTGTTTCAAATGACGACCCAGGTATTGCACCCATGCATGATCACATTCTGGTCTATCAAAAATCTGGGAAATTTCAGCGAAGGTTACTTCCCAGAAATGAAAAACAACTCAAACGATACAAAAACATAGATAATGATCCGCGTGGTGATTGGAGTTCTGATAATTACGTTAGTAATAAATCTCGGTATGAAAGGCCCACTTTATGGTATCCAATAACCCATCCTAAAACCGGGGAAGAAGTCTGGCCCGAGGAAGATGCAGTATGGAGATATTCTCAGGAGAAACATCTAAAGATGGTGGAGGAAAATCGTCTTTATTGGGGGCCAGATTTTTCATATCAAAAACCTCGATTAAAAAGATTTTTATCTGAGATTCAAGGAGGAGTTGTCCCTTCAACGTGGTGGCCTTTTACTGAAGTAGGGCATAATGATGAAGGCCAAAAAGAAACAGGACAATTGTTAGGCAAAAAGATTTTTAGCACACCTAAGCCAATAAGATTAATAAATATGATGTTAAATATTGCATCGTCAACAAATGATATTGTTTTGGATTTTTTTGCCGGTTCTGCAGCTACTGCTCATGCGGTTTTGGATTGTAATTATGAGGAGAAAAACTCTCATCGAAAATTTATAATGATACAGCTTCCCGAGCCATGCGAAGAGAACTCAGAGGCGTTCAAATCAGGTCACAAAAACATTTCCGATATAGGAAAAGAACGTATCCGCAGGGTTATCAAGAAAATCAGGGATGATCGGGACAATAAACAGAAAGAATCAGCGGGAAAACTTCCCGGCATGGAAGAAGAGCAACACGCTCTTGACCTCGGATTCAAAGTACTCAAATTGGACAGGTCCAACTTCAAAGTATGGGATGGCTCAGATCCAAAGGCCACAGAAGAAGCAATCGCCAAACAGCTTGACCTATTCGTTGAGCATATCAACCCCAAGTCCTCCCAGGAAGACATCCTTTATGAACTCCTGCTGAAATCCGGCTTCATGCCCACGGAAAAGGTCGAGAAGCTCACGTTTGCAGGAAAAACCGTCTTCTCCATTGCCGAAGGGGCGCTTCTCATCTGCCTTGAAGACGAGATTTCCCGCGAATTGATCGACGCCGTTGCCAAGGCAGAGCCCATGCGTTTTATCTGTCTCGACAAAGGGTTCAAAGGTAATGACCAGCTCAAGGCCAATGCCGTCCAGACCTTTGCCGCCCGTAACCAGGGCCGTGAAAAAGCTGAACAAATTGTTTTTCGAACCGTTTAAGGGGGAGTCGAATGAAACTCAAATTTGACTCCAGCCTTGAATTTCAATTGGACGCCATTGGTTCCGTTGTCGATCTGTTTGAAGGACTTCCCCCAAAACAGAGCGGCTTCGAAGTGAGCTTTGGGCAGACAAGCGGTAGGTTGTGGAATGAACTTGGGGTCGGTAATCATTTGATGCTGGATCATGCCCAGCTTTTGAAAAATATCCATACAATCCAGGAAAGGAATGTCATCCCAAAATCTCGCATGCTGGTAGAGCCGGGCGACACCTATCCATTCCCTAATTTTTCAGTCGAGATGGAAACCGGTACCGGCAAGACGTACGTGTACCTGCGGACCATCTTTGAGCTGAACAGGAAATACGATTACAAGAAATTCATCATCGTTGTGCCATCGGTCGCCATCCGGGAAGGGGTTCTCTCCTCGATCGACATCATGGGCGAGCACTTGCGGGGACTGTATGACAACGTGCCCTTTGATCACTTTGTCTATAACTCCAGGGATCTTTCCAAGGTCCGTCAATTCGCGGTCAGCAAGGAAATCCAAATCATGATTATCAATATTCAGGCTTTTCAAAAGGATGCCGGTGATATCGAAGATTTTTCAAAACTCACTGACGAAGAACGGAAAAAACTGAATATCATTCACCAGGAGCAGGACAAGATGTCCGGCCGCAGGCCCATTGAGTATGTGCAGGCCGCAAACCCTATAGTGATAATCGATGAACCGCAGAGCGTCGATAATACGCCCAAGGCCAAGCGGGCCATCAAAACCCTGAAGCCGCTTTTTGCCCTCAGATATTCAGCCACCCATGTAAATCCATACAATCTCCTCTACAAGCTCGATCCCATCAAAGCCTATGACATGCGGCTAGTGAAGCAGATCGAGGTCGCTTCCATCCGCTCTGGAGATAATTTCAATGAAACATTCATCCGCCTGGATCAGATTGGCTACGCCAAGGGCGCAAAAATTCCGCATGCCAAAGCCACGATCCATGAAGACTCTCCTAACGGCCCCAAGGAGAAAAAGATCACTCTGAAACAGGGGACGGATATCAGCCAGCAGACGAACAGAACAGGATATGACGGTTATATGGTGACCAATATCTGCGCGGAGCCGGGTCTTGAACATGTTGAGTTCGCCAACGGCAAGATGCTGGAGTTGCTCCAGGAAGAAGGCGGCATGGGGGACGAGGTGCTCAAGGAACAGATCCGCCAGACCGTGGAAGAGCATTTCAAGAAAGAAAAACGCTTTAAGGAAAGGGGCATCAAGGTGCTTTCCCTTTTCTTTATCGACAAGGTGGCCAATTACCGGCTTTATGATGAAGAAGGCAAGCCTCAATCGGGCAAGATCGCCACATGGTTTGAGGAGGCATATAGGGAAATATCCGAGAAGCCTTTGTTCCGTGGAGTGTTGCCATACGCAGTGACAGATGTTCATGACGGCTATTTTTCAGTAGACAAGAAGAAGGGTAAGGTCGTGGGCTTGAGCGATACGAGCGGCAAGACCGTCAAAGATGAAGAGACCTATCAGTTGATCATGAGAGACAAGGAGCGACTCCTGTCCGCTGAAGAGCCATTGCGCTTTATCTTCAGCCATTCGGCATTAAAGGAAGGATGGGACAACCCGAACGTGTTCCAGATTTGTTCCTTGCGGGAAATGGGAACTGAACGAGAGCGACGGCAGACCCTTGGACGTGGCTTACGCCTGCCGGTCAGCCAGGACGGCGAACGAGTGTTTGATGATAGTATCAACAAGCTGACCGTGATTGCCAGCGAATCTTTTGAGGATTATGCCAAAGGGCTTCAGGCAGATATTGAAAGTGATATCGGCGGCGGTTTCAAGTTCGGTCGGGTTGAAAAGATCGCCTTTGCCAGACTGGTTAATGAGAAAACCGATCAAGAACTGGGCCAGGAAGAGTCAAACAAGATTTGGGGTGCTCTGGTCGACAAAGGGTATCTCGACTCGCTGGGGGATATCACCGATAAGTTTCTCCCTGAAAAGGAAGGTTTTCAGTTGGACCTGCCGATGGAATTCGAACCAATGCGGGCGGTCATTACCGACGAGATGAAGCGGTATCTCTTCAAGAGCCGGGTGGTCAACGCCAGGGAACGGAAAACCCTGAAATATAATAAGCGAGTTGAGCTGAACGAGGATTTCAAAACACTTTGGGAGAAAATCAACAAGAAAACCCGCTACTCTGTTGAGTTCGAAACGGAAGATCTGATCGGTAAGGCCGTGGAGAAGATCGGCAAGATGGAGCAGATACAGCCGGTCCGCATCATCATCGATAAAACAGAAGTTGATATTACAGAGGCAGGCATAGAAGGCGGCAAGGTGCTGGACAGCAAAATGCAGGCTGTGCAGAGTCACACCTTTTTGCCAGACATTCTGGCCTATCTGCAAAGAGAGACGGAATTGACCAGAAGCACCCTGGTGGCAATCCTTAAAAGATCCGGTCGACTCAAGGAGTTCACTGTCAATCCGCAGGCATTTATGACGGAGACGGCAAAACTGGTTAATCGGGCGCTCCGGGAACTGGTGATTGACGGCATTAAATACGAACAGCTCGAAGGGCAACATTACGAAATGCGGCTTTTCGAGGAGAAGGAAATCGAAGATTACCTGACTCGCTTGTATGCGGTGCAAAGTACCAATGACAAAACGCCCTATGATTACGTTCTTTACGAGTCCGAAGTGGAGCGTGAAGTGGCTGAAAAGTTGGACCAGAACGAAAACGTGAAGTATTTCTGTAAGCTGCCACGCTGGTTCGTGGTGCCGACTCCACTTGGCAACTACAACCCGGACTGGGCGGTGGTCACTGAAAACGACGAAAAACTTTACCTGGTTCGCGAAACCAAGAGCACCCATGATGCCGCCAAACGGCGGGATATCGAAAACCGCAAAATTGAATGCGGTAAGTCACATTTTGAAACCCTCGGGGTGAACTTTAAGGTGGCAACGAATATTCATGAGGTACTTGCGAAATAGGGAGATTGAGAATTAAGAGTAATGATAGGATATTGATATGAATCGCAAATCTGTAAACACTGAATCAGTTACAACTTGCTGGAATTGCGTCTATTTCGACCTATCTGGTGTCTATTTTCCAGGTCGGTGTAACTGGTTTAGAGACGTAAAAAAAGAAGAACCTAAGGAGGTACCTGGCAATTTAGTTGATATTGGTTGTAAGTTTTTCACCACTAAAGAAGGTAGCAGTCGGTAATATAACATGCCACGTCGTAATGATACCATCCTCGACATCCTTTTCCGTCTGCCATGGTGGGCTTCTGTCATCGTTGCCTCAATAGCGTACATAACCCTCAAATATATAATTCCTTCTATCCAGACCGAGGGTATTCTATTAATAAGCCTCGGTAAGGTTGGGCCAGACTTTGCTCCGTATGTTGCTCTCTTTTTCCTTTCACCTGCCCCTTTCTCTCTGTATGAAGAAAAGCGTAAGAAAAAGCTTGTGGATAATCAGACTGATATTGAGTCCATTCGGTCTCTGTCATGGAGGAATTTTGAACATCTGGCCGGAGAGGCTTACAGACGCCAAGGATACACCGTCACAGAAAATGCAGACACTGGACCAGACGGAGGAGTTGATCTGCGGTTGAAGAAGGACGGCAACCGTTTTCTTGTCCAGTGTAAGCAGTGGCGCAATATGAAAGTAGGCGTCAAGGTCGTGCAGGAATTATACGGAGTCATGACTGCAGAGAATGCAACTGGTGGGATTGTTATCACCTCAGGCATTTTTACTCAGGAGGCGAGGAACTTTGCGACGGGAAAGCCAATTGATCTGGTCGAAGGGAACCAGCTTTCTGCTTTGATTGATATTGTACGGAAGGATTCTCAGGTTGTCCATAAACCAGTTGAGATGAATACGACAACCAGGCCATGTCCTCAATGTGACGGGACGATGGTGCTACGTGAAGCCAAGCGGGGTAATAACGTCGGCCAGAAATTCTGGGGTTGTTCGAAGTTTCCTAAATGTCTGGCTACGGAGCCTATAAGGTAAGATGTATAGGAAATATATTGACCTTTGAGAAAATCTATCCCCTTTTTCCAGAGGTGTTTGATTATTGGCCAGAATAAAGAAAAATTGGGGTGACCTCCAGTTACAATACCTTCGAGGTAAGAATTAATTTACTTTGACCACTATTCATTTATTACGATATTTTATTATCACTTCATTTTAATGCCTGAACTAGAGAGAGAAATTTACGAAGCCAACTTTGGCGATTGCCTGGAAGTTTTGGACTTTGAAGCCAATTACCAGGAGAATCCAGTAAACGTCACATTGGTTTACATACCTTTCCGAGAAGGCGAAATCGACAAGTCGACTTTTCTTGAATATATCAAAAGCCAAGTTATTAGAAAATTTGTGATCTCCTGTAGAGAGGTAAAGAAATTCTACGCCCGGCGGGATGAACTCGAGGCTGATAATCTTCTCTACGAAAAGGCACTCAGAAAATTTACCCGACACACCGCAAAAGGCAAACTTGGAGAACTTCTACTTTACATGTTCATTGAGGTGCTCTTGGGAGCCCCGAAGATTCTTTCTAAGATCGGAACCCTTGACGATCCTAATATACATGTGAAGGGTGCTGATGCTATTCATGCACAATATATTGATGGTGAATTGCTACTTTTCTTGGGTGAATCGAAAATGCACCAAGTTTATGCAAATGCATGTCGTAGCGTTGCTGAATCCTTGAAAGAGACGCTGGCTGACTACCAAGGAGAGTTTGACTTAATAGAAACAAGCATTGACTTTCCAAATATTACTGAGGATTTGGAGAATGAGATAGTCGCTGTTCTGGATCCTTACGAGAATGACGATTATACTGATAAAATTCACTTCCCATGCTTCATAGGTTTTAATGATGCGATTTGCAAAAATGTAACATCCTCAACAAACTATGAAGCCGAGTATCTTCGTATTGCGCAAAGAAGAATCAATACTTTTTTCGGACATACAAATCACGATTTTGAACTGGAAAGACTGTATCTTTTCCTGCTTCCTTTTGAATCCATTAATACATTTACAGATGAGTTTGTAGCCGCTTTGGGGATAGAAGACTAATGCAACAGATATACACTTCTGCGGCGAACCATATCCTTGAGCGAGAAGGCTTCCTTGGGGACTATCAAACGCTTTTTGCAAGCTACATCAGTTCACTTATCGGAGATGAATCGGAAGATATTGCACGAGAGATTGCTATGCGGCTCACCCGGTCTGCACAGATTTTTGTTGCTTCGGGAGAACCTGAAAAAATTCAGATTGGCATACGAATAATAGATATGTTCTTGGAGCTCTCCCCCCCTTATTTGGAGGATTTACTCATAATAGCAGAGGAGGTTTTTCTTAGTCTTGGCGACTTTCCTAATATCGCTCTCATAGATAGCAGGTGGAGAGATAGGTCCAGAATTTCAAGGTCTCTTTCTGGGGAACTCGCTGCAGAGATGCATCGAAGCATCAACGCGGTTGAGGATCTTGGCATCGATGGAACCAATTTTCAAGTGGACCTCTGGAATAGTTTGGAAGAGGGCCTGGATGTAGTCACCATCGCTCCGACCTCAACTGGTAAGTCATTCATGATAATGCAACATGTGGTCCACAGCATATTGCGAGTCCCTGATCAAATTACCTATGCTGTCTTTGTCGTTCCTTCAAGAGCTTTAATCCACGAAGTTTCAAAAAAAATTCAACAAATATTGGCCAAAATGAATGAGGACAGCGTTGAAGTTGCCTCTGTAGGTCAGAAGGAACGTTCCTACGATCGCAGTACGATATTTGTCCTGACACAAGAGCGATTGCTGATGTTGCTCCACTTTCAACCCCTTATGGCATTCAGTTATGTGGTCATCGATGAAGCACAGAATATCGCTGGTGACAACAGAGGGGTACTGCTTCATATTGCCCTATCACGTATTATGGAAAGGGGTAGGCTCCAATTAGTCTTTTCAACCCCATCAGAAGATTATAGGGATGCCTTTTCTTCTCTTCTCGGGGAGGCCAGGTCTATTTTGCATTCCGAACAATCCCCAGTTTCAAAGAACATCATTGAAGTGAGCTGTAAAGGCAGGCAGCTTGTGCTTAGGTCTTCAAGCCCAGATGTCGAAGTTTCAGTTCCGAAGGGATTTAGAGGGACGAATTTGGAGAGCATTGTTCTTCGCTTAGGCCGTGGCAATAGCAATCTTATATACGCAAATACTATTCCGAGATGTACAAACATCACTAAGAAACTGGCAGAATCAGAATTGCTTGAAGAGAAGGAAGAACTGGACGATGCTGCAAATTATATTCGCACCACTGTGCATGACGAGTACTCTTTAGCGGACTCTATTCGTAAAGGTGTAGCTTTCCATTTCGGGCCCCTGCCGAGAAATATCCGTATCATGATTGAAAACGAGGTGGAAAGCGGAACGATTGACTATCTGGTTTGTACGAGCACCTTGGCAGAGGGAGTAAACCTACCAGCCAAAAATCTTTTTATCCACGATCCGAAAATTGTTGGAGAAACCACCTATGCTATGCCTAAGGTTCAATATAAAAACATCGTAGGAAGAGCTGGTAGGTTGATGACCCATTTTTCCGGCAATGTTTTCCTTGTGAATTTCGACACCTGGGACTATCCGGAATGTACTTCAGATACTGTAGAACCTAAGTTGCCTACTTATTTTCGGATGCTTCAAGAAAATACAAACGATGTATTGGCATGTATTAGGGGTGAAATATTTTCTCCAGAATTAAGTCAAGAAGCAATGTTCGCGACCATAAATAAAGTCATCCAAGATATAGAGAGAGGAACTTTTGACGCATCAGTGCGTGAATATTTAACTGAAGAATCAAGAGTAGCTGTCAATGAGGCGATTGAGGAACTATTGGACAATATAGAGGTTCCCCCTGCAATTTTGGCTCTTAACCCAGGTATCGGTGTGTTGGAGCAAAATAGATTGCTTGAATATTTGATGCAGCATGAAGACCTTTTGTCTTTGCAGCCGATTCATCCAAGAAACCCTGATTTTTTTGACTATATTGTAGAATTAGCAGACCTCCTCCATCATTACGGTTTGCTTCGAATCCGTAGTTTGGAAAATGAACTTTATTTAAAAAAGCTATGCAGAATAACCGTCTCTTGGGCAAAAGGCGCTCCATTTAAAGATATCATCAGGGATGCACGTAGGTTCAGTAAATCAGATCGCAACGCTCCAATTGATACTGTTGTCAGAAAACTTGTAAAGATGATCGACGGCCAAATTAGTTTTAAATTGGCTGTTGCACTCAAATGCTTCTCGCAGATATACATCTTCTGTGCGGAACAACAGGATATCAACACGGACGATATGATTGAGGTATATCCCTATTTGGAGATTGGTGCATGTGATCCACTCATGGTTCGCCTCATATCTTCAGGACTTACTCGCCAGACAGCAATAGAAGTGAGTGGCATCATGCGGGATCTAGAAATTGATGATGGTGATCTTGTGGGTCAGGTTATGATGCATGATGCCTACAGACAGCTACACAGAATTACTCGTAAAGAAATTGAAACCCTACGAATTTGATAGTGGTAATGAAGTACGGGAGAAAGCTTCTGCAAGAATCCGATCAGCGTCAGCCGGGTGGATGTATTTCTGGTCAGCACGAAGTTCTAACGTGGTACGGTACTTGACAAAGGCTTTCTTTAAATTAATTGGCAGCGTCCTCTCATCTCCATCGAACATACCACCAGCCAAATAAAGAGATTCACAGCTGTCGCTCGAGGATAGATAGCTTATTGTGTCAGTGACGTCCTGTTTGGGCAGCTTCTCTTTTCCGCCATCCAGCGTAACACTGATCGTGCTACCTCCAAATGAATCCTTAATGCTTAGCAATGCATTGATTAGATCTGGTTTTTCATCCTGATCCGAAATGTCAGTTGTATCAAGTTTGATTGAGATTTTTGAGTAGTAATCCCATTTCTTGATCTGGGATACCTGTTGGTTGTCAAATAAATAGTCAATTTTGAAGGGTGCAGATCTGGGGAGCAATCTCTCAAAAACTGAATTGCACATGGCTTTAAGGTAACCTTTTGCAGAGTAGGTTGTGAAAGCGGCAAGAATTTTTAGATTGGGGTTAAATTTATAAAAAGAGGCATCGCCAATGATGCTATTAGAATCTTGCAACGCGCCTAACGAGCCGTCATGCTTAGAACGTACCTGCCAAGTGTTTCTTTCTTTAATCGCATACCAAGAAAGCAGGGGTTGGGAGTTGTCAGCTTTGCATTTGAGCAGATAGCGGCTCTGGGCGAGGTTAACGACATCAGTACCTCGTCCGAGCTTAATTATCGAGTTAAAAGCCCCGACGAATTTTTTCACAACATCTTCGTCGGCTTCAATTGAAAAGAAATGAACCGTTATTGGCTTCTTTGTTAGACTCACTGAGCAATCTCCTGTTGCAAATGTGTTATATTTTTTTTAACACACTTAAGACACCCTACAAATGCTCCAAAAAACATGGTATATGTGTCCATTGAAAGAATTTCCGGCAGCTCTTAAGAGTTGAGGGTCCAAAGAAAGCAAAACACTCAGATTATCAATCTGTCAACATCGGATGCAATCCTGCGACCGGGTTAGATTTTGCTTGAGTTCAAAGAATAGCACACTTTTTTTTTGACAACTTTTCATAGGATAAATGACAGTGAAAAATTAAAGAAAAGCTAAGGTTCAGGTCGTACAATACCACATTTCATTTTATACCCACAAGTCAAGATATGTATATGTATATTCTAGGTTGACAACTTCAACAATCGATTTAGGGCCATAATCAACAAACAAACTATACCGCGCCAAAATGACTCCATCCTCTTTCTTGGCATTGGCACTTCACTTGACATATTAGTAAAAAATGGTAAGCGTAAAATAAAGTACGTGTTGTTTCTTTTTGCCTATTTACAAGCTGTTTTGTCTTTATGAGGGGGTAGAGTATGACTACCGGAACTATCATTATGATCGCATGCGCAGTCCTTCTCTGTTTATTTGAAATCTTCTTCAAGAAGGAGCTGGATGAGATGGATACTATTGATAACGACCCCACCTTTAAAGGGGCCGATGGGCTTAGCGGTATCCCCGGCCTTTTCATTGAAGATGTTGAAACAGATTTTAAAAAAAATCGTTAACAAAACTAATAACACAAGCGACACCTTAGTCAGGACAGAGTATTATTTTTTCTCAAATACACTCCCCTTAAAAAACTCCTTATCATCCTGTGGCGGTTCAGACCCTGTGCCGCCATGGAGAACCGTACCGGATGGTAGTACAATTCCACCATCCTGCTGCTGTTGGGGCTGTATCAGATTACCTTCATAGTAAAAACTCTCGTTCCTGTACAATTCACTTGTAGGGCTAATAAGATCATTTTTGTTTAATCCGGCCATGTCCTTGGCTATTCCTCCGGCTGTGGTATGAATACCCCCGTTGCCAGACTCTTCAAGACGATTTCTCCTATGAATATCATTAGCCGGATTGGTCACGGCATTGGGATTTGGGTTGTCCAGTGGGGTTTCTGAAATCGGCTTGGAGAAATTGTTCTCATTTACACCAAATGTTTTTGCCCCTGCTTCCATCGCAGACATTCCTACATCCTGCTTAAAACCTTGGCTTTGCGCACGCCCCTTGGTCAAATTCATAGCATCGTACACCTCACTTGTCGTATCTCCCCAGCCATAGCCTTTCCCACTGACAAATCCGTTAATAATATCGTGCATATTGTTAACGCCCTGGCTTCCCTGTTGGGTCAGATAGTGATTGAAATCACTAATAGTACGCCGAATGTTTTCGGGCGATTCGCTTCCGTACCGTTCATTGGCGTAATTTCTGACCAGGGCGGTTGTCAGGTCTGCACCATAGGACTCGGTTGAAGTTCTCAGCTCTCTGGCATCGTTAAGATAGGAATAAGCTTCTGTGGCTCCTATCTGTTTTGCCAGCTTGGCCATGTAGTCCAGGCTGTTGGAGTTCTGTAACGTCTGCTGGATAGATTCTGAACGAACCCGTGAGGCGGTATTCTCAAAACTCCGGGCAACACCTTCAGATACATCGAAACTGACTTGCTCGCCATTGGTACCAATAACTGCAAGTTGTGCTTGACCACCAACTTGTCTTAATAGAGGTACTTTTCCGGCTGATATACCAGCATAAAACTGAGTTCTGACATCTTCACTCATCGAATGAACAAAACTGGATTTATCGCTGATTGCCCGTTGCCAGTTCTCGCGCATAGCATTATCAAGTCGACTGGTGAATCCATGGGCTTCACTGCTGGTCAGGCTGGCTTTTCTTGCTGTGTCCATTGCCTGCTGCCAGCTTTCACTGCTTCCCAGGCTGTCTGAGGCCGCAACAATCTTCTGGTGTTGGGCCATGGCTCCCACCGTGACCGGATTGAGGCCATTGACCGTTGCTCGTGTGGTTGTTGCATTGCCGGCACTGTCCAGAGAATAGGCTGCACTGCCCTGGGCCATGTTATCAATTGCTACCCCGGTACCACCAGCTCCGGTGGTCATAATGGTGGTGGAACCATCAGCATTCACGGTTTCTGATTTTGTTCTGGTTCCGTGGCCATCCGGAGCTGTGGATATTTCAACCGGCCCAGATCCTGTCCCTACCCCCATTTTGGCTGAGGCCATCATGGTGGCCATTTCTCCATCTGAAACACCTTGCTCAATCTGTCCGGTTTGCTGGAGGGTGTCTTTGGCATTCATGGCCGCTGAATATCCGCCAACTGAACGATGGAGACCCCAAGCTTGAGCAGAGGCCATGTTGCTGAAGCGATGTTCGGGCATACCTGCAAGCAGCCCGGCCGCCCGGACCTGTTGGTTCAAAGC
>ENA-OSEO01002721-OSEO01002721.1-sediment-metagenome-genome-assembly--contig:-NODE-2721-length-23574-cov-3.940205_pt1 | contig 23574 bp, 23 predicted proteins | sample MGYA00237883_ERZ534232 | MGnify/ENA metagenome assembly ERZ534232
ACGATTTTGAGTCGTGCGCGTCTGCCTGTTCCGCCACTTCGGCTAATCCAATTAGAGTATATCCAATCTTTGCAGAAGGGTCAAGGTATCCGGTAAAAAATGCGACTTGGAATTATTGGTCTTCCCCAATCGGGAAAAACGACTTTGTTTAATGCCTTAACCCGCGGCGACCAGCCGACGGGTGCTGTTTCCGGGAAAATTGAGGTGCACACCGCCGTGGTGGATGTGCCAGACCCCCGGGTGGACCGTTTATCGGAGATGTTTCAACCGAAAAAAACGATCTACGCGAAAGTAACTTATTCAGACATCGCCGGGCTGGACGGCAGCGCGGGGAAGTCCGGCATTTCTGGCACGTTGTTGAATCAGCTCAGCCAGGTGGATGGGTTTATCCATGTGGTGCGCTGCTTTGAAGACGATAACGTCCCGCATCCTTCCGGCAGCGTGGACGCCGCCCGCGATATTGAGACCATGGATGGCGAGTTTATCCTCAATGATCTGGTGATGGTGGAACGCAAGCTGGAACGGCTGGCGGATGAGAAGCGCAAGGGCGGCGGGCGCGATAAGGCCCTGATTGCCAGAGAGATTGAACTGTTCGAGCGGCTGCACGCCGCGCTGGCGGAGGAAAAGCCGCTGCGGGATATCGAAATCAGCGAAGAAGAGCGAAAGACGCTTTCTGGATTTGGCTTGCTGAGCCTGAAACCGACTTTGATCGTGCTCAACCTGGCGGAGGGACAAAAATCGCCCGATGTAAACTATACGCATTCCAGCAGCAGGCTGGTCTCTTTGCAGGGCAGGCTGGAGATGGATATCGCCCAGCTTCCGCCGGAGGATGCCCAGGTGTTTCTGGATGAATATGATATTGAAGAGCCCAGTTTGAACCGCATGATCCGGCTTTCCTACGACTTGCTGGGGCTGCAATCTTTCTTCACTGTTGGTCCCGACGAAGTGCGGGCCTGGACGGTGCAGCGCGGAGCCCTGGCACCCGAGGCAGCCGGTGTCATCCACTCGGACTTGCAGAAGGGTTTCATCCGCGCCGAGGTTGTCAGCTATGAAGATCTGACCACCCTGGGGGGGATGACTGAGGCCAAAGCCAAAGGAAAACTGCGTTTGGAAGGTAAAGAGTACTTGGTCCAGGATGGGGACGTGCTCAATATCCGCTTCAATATCTAGCGAATTTACCGGCAGAAAAATCTTATCAAGCCAGCGGCAGCTCCGCTGGCTTTTTTCTCACAATCTGTTAAACCATCAGAGCGCATAACAGAAAAGAGCGGCACTGATTCACAAAATATTATTCCGGGTACCACTTGACTTGTATCTACTCACCAAGTCTGATAAAGGAGCTAAAAAAGCAACATAAAAAGCGATTTTTGAGCCAAATTCTTGCAAATAGAGCGCATTTTCGACGATTTTTCGAGTAAATCGCCCATTTTTAAACCCATTTATCTCGAAAAATTCCACCCGGTGAGTAGATACCTTGACTTAATAGAATAAAAGTTCTATGATATAAACGTGTCTGATAAAACTTGAAGGGAAAGTGAGGTTATAAATGGTATACCAATGTGAGTTAAAACAGCAGACCGCCCAGCCTGTGCTCTCGATCCGCACCCGCACGGCGGTGCAGGACCTGCGGGAAGTGTTGGGAAAATCCTATGGCAGTATCATGGGGTATCTGATGGAGCTGGGAGAGCAGCCGGTGGATGCCCCGTTTACGGCTTATTACAATATGGATATGCAGGATCTGAATGTGGAGATTGGCTTTCCGGTTGGGAAAGCGCTGCCTCCCAGAGGTGAGATCCAGGCTTCCACGATGCCTGAAGGCCAGTACGCCAGCTGCGTCCATACTGGGCCGTACAGCGCGATTGAGCCGGCCTACAACGCGCTCAACGCGTGGATTGCGCAGAAGGGCCTGGAACCTACCGGGGTGGCGTACGAGTTTTACCTCAACGATCCAACCGAAACGCCGCCAGAAGCGCTTCAAACCCGGATCGTGTTTCCCTTGAAGGGCGATTGATACGGTAAAAAAGATTGCAGGATAAATTGGATATCGGGCAAAATCGTTCAGCCGGATAGACCATTACCACGGTCTATCCGGCTGATAATATCTCGATCCCAGTCTTGTGATGGAATTTATTTACACCAGGACGCCTGGACTACAAACACTCTGTGGTGATATTGGTTGGCGTTTATTCATTCTCACCGCGCAGCAGGACATCCAACTGCCGGAAATCCACCCGGGAAGTCATATCCAGGCTGACCGGGGTCACAGTCACCTTGTTTTTGAACCGCAGGACGTGGATATCGGCGCCGGGATCCAGTTCATCCGGACGCACGGGGATCAACCTGCCGGTAAGCCGGCCGGGTCCGCTCCAGGGTCCGGTTCGGGTTGGGACAGCCTCGAAGGCCTGGTGGCGTGCCAGATGGGTGATCTGCCAGGGAGTCTGCGGGGTGGCGTCGGCCGGCACGTCAATCTTCAGGATATGCACATCCGGCGGGAAAGGCCTGCTCAACGCCAGTTCCGCGAAATACTTGGTGAAGTAACCCGCAATGGAGAAATCAATATGGTCTGAATGTTGGTAAACATCTTCAAAGTTTTTCACCTGAAGCGACATGGCCAGCGCCGGTATTCCCAGCGCGGCGCCTTCCATGGCCGCGCCCACCGTCCCGGAGAGGGAGATGCTGTACCCCACGTTCTCACCGTAATTGATCCCGGAAACCACCAGCTCCGGGCGCCTTTTCAGGATTTCCAGGATGCCGTGCTGCACGCATTGGGCCGGCGTGCCGCCGACCGAATACGCTTTCCACATTTTGCCATTGTGGCAAACGCTTCTCTTCTGAATGATGCCGTCAGAGGTGATCGGCATGCTGCGGCTGGTGGTCGAGGCCTGGTCCCGGGGGGCAACCACGGTGACTTCGCCCAGTTCAGAAAGGGCCGCCGCGGCAGCCCATAAACCGGGTGAGTCGATTCCATCATCATTGGTTAACAGGATATCGCAAGGTTTAGGCCGCATTTCGCATCCGTACTTCAAGTTCGTCCAGTTTGGTTCTGGAGGTAGGATCCAAACTCAGTGGGGAAACAGCAACTTTCTTTTCGTAATAAAGGGTGTAAACGTCGGTATCGTGGGGAATTTCAGTGGGTTCGGGGATGATCACCCCACCGTTGATCCGGGCCGGGGTGGCCCAGTTATTCCCCTCCCGCTGCACAGCGTTTCTCCAGCCGCGGTGGCGTGCGGTACGCACCAAATTCCAGTCTGTTTCGAAGGTGGCTTCTATCGGAATTTCTACTTTGAGGATATCGACATCGAAAGGGAGCTGCTCTTTGAGCATCAGACGGGCGAATTTTGCGGTAAAAAAGCCGGCGGCGGTGAAATCAACCGAGGTGGAGTGGTTGTAGACATGTTCCATGTTGGTGACCTGCAGCGAAACAGCCAGCCCGGGAATGCCCGAAGCCGCGGCCTCGATGGCAGCCCCAACCGTGCCGGATACCGAGGAGCTGTAGCCGACGTTCTGCCCATAATTGATCCCGGAAACTACCAGGTCTGGCGGTTCGGACAGGATTTCTTCCAGGCTGTGGATGACCACCTGCGCAGGCGACCCTCCCACTGCGTAGGCGGTCCAGGTCTTTCCCTGGTACTGGATAGCCCGCTTTTCGATGATGCCGTCCGAAGTGATCGGCATACTGCGGGAGGCGCTGGTGGCCTGGCTGCGTGGGGCGGCGATGGTCAGGTCGCCGATTTCTGCCAGGGTGGCCGCCGCGGCCCACAGGCCGGGTGACTCGATCCCATCGTCGTTTGTCAATAAAATCTTTGGTTTTTTGCTGCTCATTGAATACCTGTAGTGTGCTGAGATTTAAACTAAATTATGCTATAAAAATAAGGAGCGGTTTCAATAACCCGCTCCCATTCTGGTGCCCCCGGCAGAACTCGAATCTGCAACCTTTTGCTCCGCAAGCAAACGCTCTGTCCAATTGAGCTACGAGGGCATGTACCTGTAAAGGCAGCCCAAATCCTCGGGCTACATTAATATACCTCGCACCGCGGGAATCGTCAAGGAAAATTTGCAGGATATTTGTAGTCTGGTGGGCAGATCCATTTTATCAAAGTGCATTTCATTAAGTTCAGTGCAAGTGAAACGCCCATTCATATAGAAACCCGCGGCCTAAAAGCCGCGGGTTGAGATTGAAAACGGTAAGGGTAAAACACCAGACGCGTGAACAGTGCTGACGGGCAGAGCCCGCTCAGCGGCGCTTGGATAGACCTTCAACGATTCCGAACAATAAGTCGTCAGACATATTAGGGTTCAGATTGCAGTCCGATAAAGCTGATCGCAATGAACATCATCACAATGATTCCGACGGCGATATATAAGATGAGAGCCATGGCAGACCTCCTTAAATGATCCTGTGCTCCAATGGTGGAAGAATCCACAAAATCAACAAACTTCTTCTATATAGGTTATAACCCCTGACAGTCCGAAAAGGTACTGCCAGATGCAGGGTTATTTAACTGATCTTTTGGAGGAAAAAAAAGCTACCTTGTTGGCCAGGGTCCCGGTGATGGATTTTCCCCCAGAGGTGGTTCATACAATTGGTTCATTGTGATTCCATTATAGCGATATCACCTTGTAAAAGACCAAACAATTGTGAAAGGTTTGCGCCGCAATCCACTCCCGGGTGGCAGGTTTCTTTTTTCCCAACAAACTTTACATCTTATATACGCTTTTTGAGGGCAAAAAGTTCCATGATTTGGGGAAATCAGTTCTGTGGGTGTAATGTGACAATTATTCCTGTTTTGGGTGAGCTTTATCCATTTGGTTGGGGCGATCCTGGTGATAAAATACATTCATAATTATGAATATAGTGAAGCGAATGGAAAAAACCTCTTATCTGATGATCAGCCAATTATTTAAGCTGCTCTCGCACCAGACCCGGCTGCGGATCCTGGATGAGCTGCGGCGCGGGGATGCCTGCGTTTGCCACCTCCAGACTCTGCTGCGAAAACCGCAGGCCTACATCTCCCAGCAGCTTCAGGTGCTGCGGGAAGCAGGCGTGGTGACCGCTGAGAAAGACGGCCTGAACGTGTTCTACCACTTGAATGACCCGTTGGCTGAAGAAATTCTGGAGCATGCCCTGGGACCGGTAACCGGAGCCACAGTGTTGCCGGGTTGCCCCTGCCCAAAATGCGGTAACCGGCGATGCTGCTCATAAGAATGATATTATTTTGATCTTATATATGCGATTTAATGCATATACTTTTGGAGGATACATTTGAACGCGGTCGAATACATCAGCATGTTGTTGCAAACCGGATTGGGCAGTCTGGCGGCATATCTGGCGGCCCATGTCTTACTGTGTTTGCTGCCGGCTTTCTTCATTGCCGGCGCATTATCGGCGTTGATTCCCAAGGAAGCGATCACCAAATACCTGGGACGCGATGCCTCAAAATGGGTTTCTTACCCGGCTTCGGCGCTGGGCGGGTTCGTGCTGGCGGTGTGTTCCTGCACCATCATGCCCCTTTTTGCCAGCATTTATAAGAAAGGCGCGGGGCTGGGCCCGGCGATCACTTTTTTGTTTGTTGGCCCGGCTATCAACATCCTGGCGATTTCTTTCACCGGAGTCCAGATCGGGATGGATATCGCCCTGGCACGGGTTATCCTGGCGATGATCTTTGGGGTCACGATTGGCCTGATTATGGCCTGGGTTTTTCGCAAAGATGATGAGGAGCACAACCAGGCCACCAATAACAATAATCTGTTCGTCCACGGCGCCAAAGTTCCGACCCGCACATGGGTCTTCTTTGCCCTGCTGCTGGGGGTGCTGATTGCGGGGACGCTTCAGGTGGGGCTGCTCACCAACAGCTATGCCGGCTTCACCCTGCCGGGTTCCTGGGCCGAAGGCTTCCAGAGCCGGTTAGATGCCTGGGTGCCGCCCAACCCCGCTCTGGGGATTGAAGGCATTGGCGTCCAGGGGGTGCTGCTGATCAGCCTGCTGGTGCTCATCGGAGTTGCTTCCTGGTTCGGGTTGAACGAAGTGGACCGCGGTTACAATGCCTGGACTTACACGGCGCTGGTTTTGATCTCGATGACTCTGATTGTGGCATCTTTCAAAGTCGCGGCGACCCCCACCGGCCTGAGCGTTGGCCTGACGGGCAAACTGTTCGCGGAAATCATCCTGATCGGGTTGGTGTGGTGGATGGCTTCCAAACGCTTTGAAACCTTCGAGATTCAGCAATGGCTGTGGGAGATGTGGCGCTTTGTCAAGCAGATCATCCCCCTGCTGGTGGTGGGTGTGTTTGTGGCCGGGATGGCGCGGGTTGTCATTCCCGCTTCCTGGATCCAATCGCTGGCGGGCCGTAATACCCTTCTGGCGAACCTGGCTGGCGTGCTGTTTGGGGTGTTTATGTACTTTCCCACTCTGGTGGAAGTGCCCGTGGCGCAGACTTTCCTCTCGCTGGGCATGCACCGTGGCCCGCTGTTGGCTTACCTGCTGGCCGATCCTGAGTTGAGCCTGCAGTCCATTCTGATCACCAACACGGTGATTGGTAAGAAGAAAACCGCAGTTTATGTGATCCTGGTGGCTATTTTCAGCACCCTGGCGGGGCTGATCTTTGGTTTCTTTGTTCGATAAAGAATTGAGATTGATCTTGAATAAGAGGAGAAAATTATGATTATCAAAATATTAGGCAGTGGCTGTCCCAAATGTAACCGGCTGGAACAATTGGCGCGCGACGCCGTGGCTGAATTGGGCGTAGCAGCGGAGTTTGAACATGTCCGGCAAATGGCCGACATCATGCAATATGATATTATGGCCACCCCGGCATTGGTCATCAATGAACAGGTGAAGAGTTCTGGGCGCATTCCGCAGATGCATGAGATCAGTGGCTGGATTCAGGAGGCACAGGTTTCCTGAACCACGTGCCGTGTGTAATTACGTTGAGAGGCTGGAGGGATTCTCCGGCCTCTTAATGTTGCCGGCGAAAGGATGTTTTTCCTGACTCTGGCAGCTTTCTGTCATGCCGTTGGCACCGAGACACGCAGTTCGATCATATTTGTGATAATCTGAATGGGATAATCACACGATTCATTCCAGGATGGGAAGTAAAAAATGGTCTCAAAAGAAGAAGCTTTAAACGCTTTGAAGAAAGTAAACGATCCGGAGCTTCACCGCAGTCTGGTGGAATTGGGGATGGTTGACTCGCTTACGATAGGCGCGGATGGCGTTGTGCGCTTCACCCTCAAACTGACCACCCTGGCCTGCCCGATGAAACACCGCATGGCCGAAGAAGCCCGCGCGGTGCTGCTGGCCCTGCCTGGCATCTGCGGGGTGGAGGTCGCGTACGCGGCCATGTCCACAGAACAGATCCAGGCCATTGCCGGAAGCGTGAAGATGGATTTGCCGCCGATCAAACAGTTCAACCAGATCAGGCGGATTGTGGCGGTGTTGAGCGGCAAAGGAGGTGTGGGCAAGTCTTCTCTAACTGCCATGCTGGCGGTGGAACTGCGGCGTCAGGGGCACAAGGTTGGCATCCTGGACGCGGACGTCACCGGGCCGTCGATTCCCAAACTGTTTGGCCTGCCGCCGGGCGGGCTGCGCGGGGGCGACCTGGGGATGCTGCCGGCGATTACCACCACTGGGATCCGGGTGGTTTCCACCAATTTACTGCTGAAGCAGGCCGACCAGCCGACTATCTGGCGCGGCCCGCTGATCGCGGGCACCATCAAGCAGTTCTGGCGGGACACCATCTGGGGTCGGCTGGATTACCTGTTGGTGGATCTCCCGCCAGGCACCTCCGACGCGGCTCTGACGGTGATGCAGAACCTCCCCCTGGATGGGGTGGTGCTGGTGACCACTCCCCAGGAGCTGGCAGCCCTAGTGGTCTCCAAGGCGGTGCACATGGTTGAACGGATGGGTTTCCCTATTCTGGCTGTGGTCGAAAATATGAGTTATTTCCTTTGCCCGGATAATGGCAAAAAGTATTTCATTTTTGGCCCAAGTCATGTGGATGCGATCGCAAATGCCGCACAGGTTCCTGTGTTTGCCCGCATCCCGGTCAACCCGGAGGTGGCTGTGTTGTGCGACGCGGGCAGGGTGGAAGAAATTGACCAGCCCCAGATCGGCGAGTTGGCAAGTAGCCTGGCAGCCCTCCACAATGGGGAGGATGCCGCCAGACCAGCCAGTGCCGCTGGATAAGAAAGCTGTTGGTTTGGGTCTGAATCAGGGCAATGCAATCACCCGCCGGTTCACATCCACAAATAATGGAGCAGCCCGGCTGCTGCCCCGCCAAGCACCAGCCACAATGTGTCCACACGATAGCGCAGTAAAGCGAACAGGCCGGCAGCCAATATCAGAACGGTCCACCCATCTACAATGGCGGATTGGAATACGGAGAGGCTTACAGCCAGGATCAGGGCAACCACCGCCGAATTGACTCCTTTGAGGAAGGCCTGGGCGGTCGGAGATTGGCGCAGACGGGGGATGATCGGGCCGATCAGGACAATGATGATGAAGGAAGGGAGAAAGACTGCGATGGTGGCAACCAGCGCGCCCTGCCAGCCGGACACCAGGTACCCGATAAAGGTCGCGGAGGACAGCACCGGGCCGGGGGTCATCTGTCCAACCGCGATCGCGTCGATCAACTGCTGCTGAGATACCCAGCCAAATCGGTCTACAACATCGCGTTGGATGAAGGCAAACAGCACCATGCCCGAACCAAACAGGAAGGTGCCCACTTTCAGGAAGAACAACCCCAACTGCGGCAAACGCTCATCCAGCCAGCGCAAACCGTCGGGCGCGGCTGCGAGCAAGGGCATCAAAGGAACGATCAATCCCATTGGGGTGTGTTTGGGTCTCGCCTGCGGCGGGGTCAACAGCACCATTCCGGCGATCCCAGAAGCCAGCAGGATAAGCACCTCGTTCGCCCCCAGCAGGGCGGCTCCAAAAGCGAGCAGTCCAAGCAGAGCCTGAATTTTCCCTTTCAATGCTGTTTTGCCCAGCCGGTAGGAAGCCACCAGGATAATGGCCATCACGACCGGGTTGATCCCATAAAACAGCGCCTTACCTTCGGGTAAGGCGCCATACTGGACATAGATCCAGCTCAGCGCCAGGCTGATGAGAAATGCCGGAAAGATGAACGCGGCCCCCGCGGCGATCAGGCCCGGCCAGCCGGCCCGCACATAACCGATGTGAATGGCCATCTCTGTGGCATTTGGGCCAGGAACCAGGTTGGTCGTCGCCAGTAAATCCAGAAAATGTTCCTGGTCCAGCCAGCCTCGCTTCCGCACCACTTCCTGTTCCATCAGGGCGATATGCGCTGCCGGACCGCCAAAACTGATTGCGCCAAGCTTCAAAAACAGTCCCGCAACTGTCAGGGTATCTTTCCACCACATATTAACGCCCCAATACCTGGGCACGTTTGTGCAATCGCATGGATGGCCATAGCAGCAGGATGCTGGTCAGCAGCAGCACAGCCATGTCGATCCAGGGGTTGATTGCCCCGCTTCCCATCACGGCATGGTTCATCAGATCCTGGGCGTAGGTCAACGGCGAGAGATATGCAATTGCCCGGGCTGCGGGCATCATCTCGCTGATGGGGATAAAAACCCCACTGACAAACATCAGCCCCCAGCGCAGGAGTGTGCTGGGCATCTGCACATCCCCGGGGTTGTTGGTCGGGATTGAACCGAAGATCAGTCCCAGGGTAGAGAAAGCTGACGCGCCCAGTAAGATACCGGCAGCCAACAGGTCAGGACGGGCAATGGATACCTTGAAGATCAGCAAACCGGCAGTCAGTGCCACCGTTGAAACCGCGATGGCGAAAAAGGCACCAACGGCTATCTTACCCAGCAGCAGGGTGAGCAGCGACATGGGCGCCGCCAGCAGGCGGTCGTAGGTCCGGATTCGACGCTCGGTTGGAATAATGAAAGGACCGGCCGCGGCGGCGGTGAAGAAAACGGTCAGCGCCAGCAAGCGCGCCAGGCCATCCCCCGCGTCCAGCTGCCGCCTTACCGAAAACGAAAAGAACATGAAGAACGGCATCAAGAATCCGAACATGATCATCCCGGGACGCAGGTAATATACCCGCACGTCTTTCACGGCTACTGCCCAGGCCTGGGAAAATTCATTTTTGAGTCTCTGGATCCACTGGTTGTTCATTTACGACCTCCCATCCCGCGCCTGGCGGGTTGATTATCCTGCGGTTTGTGTTGGATGACGCCTACTTCCCTGCCGGTAATTTCCAGGAACACATCCTCAAGGCTGGGAGCCAGGGTGTTCAGGCTGACCACCCGCAACCCATTTGAGGTCGCGAAGTCCATGATCAGGGGCAGCAGCGCGGAGGGATCTTCTGTGTACAGCCGCCACTTATCGCCCATTTTTACCGCTGTGGTCACCCCTGCCAGGGATGCTAGTTCCTGACTGTGGTTATGCCCGTTAGGCTCCAGCGACACCTCCACCGATTGCACGCGCTGGAAGGTGCGTTTCAGGTTCTCAGGGGTGTCAATATTGGCAATTTTCCCGTCGTTGATGATCGCCACCCGGTCGCAGAGCTGGTTTGCCTCTTCGATCAGATGCGTTGTCAGAAAAACGGTTGTGCCATCCGAGTTAAGCTTGCGGATTAACCCCAGAATATCGCGGGCGCTCTGGGCATCCAGCCCCGGGGTTGGTTCGTCAAGAAAAAGCAGGGCCGGTTTGTGGATGATTGCCATCGCAATACTGAGGCGGCGGCGCATCCCTTTGGAAAAATTTTCGACCTTTACGTCTCGTTTTTCCCACAGGCCAAATGTTTCCAGCAGCTGGCGGGCACGTCCGGCGCGTTCGCCGCGCGGCACAAGGTATAACCTGGCTGTGAACAGGAGGTTGTCCCAGGCGGATAATTCAGTGTACACACACGACTCTTCCGGCACCAGCCCCATTACCCGTTTGGCGGGGTAGGAGTCGCGAGCCAGGTCATGTCCATGGATGAAAACCTGCCCGCTGGTTGGTTTTAGCAGGGTGGTCAACATCCGCTGGGTGGTGGTCTTCCCGGCACCGTTTGGACCCAGAAAGCCGAATATCTCTCCCTGATGCACCTCAAAAGAAATTCGATCGACTGCCAGATGGTTCCCATAATATTTTGTCAGATCATGGACTTCAATTGCATTCCTCATTGTTTACTTGACTCCTTTAAAAGCTGGTTTAACTTAAAAACCATATCTTCTGGCTTGCAGGCCTGTGCCCGGCGGAAATATTCCCAACCTAAAAAACGTTTCTGGCGTTCCAGCGGCGCTTGCAGGATGGGAGACTCTCCTGTCTGGGTGCGGTGGCAGGCAATGGCTGCCATTTTTTGCTCCCACACGCGCTCAACATTAACGGTTACAGTAACTTCATGGTCTGGCAGGGTACGCAGTTGGTTCATTCCCAGCTCTCTGGCGAGAGAATCGGGTACTGCCAGGTGGTACAGCGCTGCCAGTTCATCGTTCCCCTCTTTTTTGGTCTGGTGATAAGCAGCCATTGTCCACCGGCTGACGGCAATGTGGTCCGGGTGTCCCGAAAGCCCATCAGGGGGCCAGGTTAACAGTACCTGCGGGCAGATTGTTTGGATGCGGGTCATGATCTGAGCCGCGCCTTCCTCCATACTGACTCTGGCTAACTTCCCATCTTCATATTCCAGGATGTCGGGGGGCTCCAGGCCCAGCCTCCGGCAGGAGCAAATCAGCTCTCTGGCGCGCACTGCGCCCAGCTCCTTCGGGGCGTAAAGCGGCGGTTCTCCGCGAGACCCCGCCTGGCCGCGGGTGAAGGTCAGGACGTGGACCCCCGCGCCGCCCTGCGCGAGCAGGGCCAGGGTTCCTCCGCACCGGAAGACTTCGTCATCCGGATGGGCAAAGATGGCCAGCAGTTTGGGTTTTTCCATATTTTTTCCCGCGTTTCTTATCTACCCGGTCAGGGTTTTATGGAATCCCTGGTGGAGAGTTGGTCTTCATATTCCAGCAGGAAGTGGTCAATCCGCTTTCTGGCTTCTCGCAGGTTGACCACCCATGCGTCCAGGAACTCGATTCCTTCTGCGGTTAAGGTATATACTCGGCGTGCCGGACCCGCATTGCTGGTATCCCAGTTGGAACGCACCAGCCCGTCATCTTCCAGGCTGCGCAGCATGCGGTAAACGTTGCCGGGGTCCGCCGCAATCATGTCATCATTCTTATCCAGGGTCTCCATCAGCTCATACCCATGAGCCGGCTGCCTGGCTAACTCGAGCAGCAATCGCGGTTGAATGAACCCTCTTAACAGGCCGCCCCGGCAGCGGCAGCCTCTGGATGGTTTATGGTCAGTTCCACACATTTTTTTCCTTTGATGATTACTATATGTATATTACATATAGTATTATAATGCACATATCTTGTGTTGGAAATACAGGTTTTTGCAAGGAAGACAGTTCTTATAAAGAATGGATTCTCAGGATACGTGAAGTGTAGTTTTAAAGTAATGGGTGGTTCACAATTGACGATCAATCCCTGAAAGAGATTTGAGAGGGCGCATTCCCTCTAGAGGATTAAAAATTGGAGCGAAAGGGTTCACCCTTGTTTTGTGATGTAACCGCGACTTCGCAGGCCGCCCGCGAGGTGAAAGCCTGGAACAGGGCGTCAATCGGCCTGGTGAAGAATACCCAATTTCGCGGCCAGGTCATAATACCGCTGCGCTTCACCCGGATTTCCAAGCAGTTCGTAAGACTGCCCCATATTCAAAAACAGGGACGGGTAAAAATCCTGGACGCGACCGTCCGTGACGGCGTTGGCCCGGTCCAGCGCGACCTGATTCCAGCGAAGCTTTTGTTCAGGGTCTTCCTGGTGGCGGGCCAGGTAATGCGCGGCAACACAGGCCTCAAAATCATCTCGCGCTGCCTGCCAGGCCAGCTGGTAGAGGGCTTTGGCTTCCTCAATCCGGCATTTAAATTCTGCCTGTGTGCCTTCAATACAAAGTTGGATAGCTGAGTGGTTGGGTTCCATGGCGTGTTGGTGGTAATAGAATTTTTCAGGCAGGCTGATGCCGTCTGCCTGAAAGTAACCCAATTATACCGTGATGCATGTCTCTGCCTGTGGGCACGCACATTAAGAAATGCGCCGCAGCGTATTGGCGATATCCGCCAGCAGGCTCAGGTCTCCGCTGCCGCTGAGGGTCAGGTACTGCTCGCCGGCAGTGGTGAACAGGAAGAATCCCCGCGCGCCATCCAGTCCCTGCACGGTGAATTGGGCGGCCGGCCAGCCGCCGCTCAGGGTGACCCTTTCCTCGGTGAGCACCACCATCCCGGAAGCGTCCCAGGCCAGTTTGCGCTGGTAAAGATATGCTTCCAGGTCGTTTTTCGGGTCCCAGTCATTCACCGTGAGCGATAAGACCGTCTCGCCAGGGCGAAGGGTTTCAACCGCTTCACCGGGCCGCCAGTCCCAGGAGTAGAACTGGACAAAATAACCGCGTGAATGGCGCTCGCCGCCATCCAGCGCCCAACCGGCGGGGTAATCCAGTTCGAATCCGGCAGTTTCATCGCGGTAAGTGGCCGTATCGAAGGAGAGCGTTGGCGCGGCTGGCTCCGGCAGACCGGTGGGTTCGGAAGTGCTGGTGAGGAGGGGCATCTCCGTTGGTGTGGCGGATGGTGCCGGCAGGGTGTTTTCAACACGGACAGGTTCCGCTGCCCGGCCGCAAGCGGCCAGCACGAGCACCAGGGCGGATAACAACAGTTTTAAAGCAGCTTTTCTCATCGCGAACCTCTAATGTGTCAACCATACGGGATATCCTGGCCGGCGCGCGAGGCGCCGGGACACGCGTTCCCCGTGTCTGTAATAATTGACGTTGGATGAAACTGATTGGTTCCGCGATACCCGGAAGCCTGGAGTCTTGCGGGCGAATTTCACCTGCCCAGCAGCAGATTGCCCTGGAAGAATATATGGGATACTACGATGCTGCCTGTTTGAGCACCCGCAGCGCGTCGAGGGTGACCCATTTGCTGGGACGGTTGCGCTGATCGATCTGCCAGGTGCGGGAGACAGACCCGCACAGCCACCGTCCCTGATCATCCTGGCGTTCCAGTACCCGGCTTAGCAATGGCGCAAACCGCCTGTCGTGTGCGTAACCATGCGCGGCAAGCGCTTTGAGGGCGCTGAGCAAGTCCCATGCCCGCGGTACCCCAAAAGTGAGCCAGCGCTTGTGTTCTCCTTCAAAATCGTATTGCGCGTTGAGCAGGGCATTCGCCAGACGCTCCACCACCTGCCTGGACTGGGCGGATCGCATATCGGCGGGGAGCACCGCCAGGCCATTGAGGGCTGCGATTGCCCCCCACAGGCAATTCCGGTGCTGGTAGCGTCCGCAGTCCAGCGCATCACCGGTTGACATATCCTCGACAAGATAAGCAAAAGCGGCCCGCACTCGTGGATCATCCCTCAGACCGAAATACACCAGGGTGGGAAGATGCTCTCCGGTCGTGCAGGGGAAGATCCCGCTGCGCAGGGTCTTATTCAGGGATAAGCCGCCGCTCTCGTGCTGGCAGAATTTTAGAAGAGAGTCACAGCCGGCGGCGGTACGTTTGTCGGGGGCAGCACCCAGCATGTGGAGCAAACCCAGCACGGCTACCGCTCCCTGCGCGGTGTAGGGTTTGGTTTCATCGTCTCCCCAATACCCCTCGGGGTGCTGCAGGGCGAATAACTCCTGCACCAGGGGCTGCCGCGCGATGGCCTCTCTGGCTTCCCGCGCCTCGGGATCGCCAGCCGGACGCTCAAGCACATCGACCAGCGTCCAGTAGCGGGCGGATGGGTTTTCGGGTTCGAGCAGCCACGGCAGTGGATCGCCTCTTAGAAATTTTTGCCAGGTTGGCATAATTATCCTTTCACAATTTTTCGGACGGTTTCAGTTGCTGGCAGGCCAGGCAGCACTTCCGGGGAAAAGTCCAGCAAAGCCTTGCTGTCTGAAATCTAACCGGAATGCTGCTGAAGAAATTCCCGGGCGCGGGCTGCCACCTGCCCGATTTCCGCCTCCCCGCCCCGGGGGGCGTCCGGCCAGTCGTCCACCCGCGGCCCCCAGTATTCCCGCGGCGCGCCGGGGTATCTGCCGATCACGTGGATGTGTACATGCGGCACCCCGTCGCCGATCACAAAAGCGTACACGTGTTCCACCCCCTCGGTGCGCATCAGGGCCCTTGCCACCCGGCTGGTGTGCAGCCCGATGGCCTGAGCCTCCGCTTCGTTCAGGTCGGCCAGCTCCGGCACGTGCCGTTTGGGCTCGATGAACACATGCCCCAGGTAATGGTCTTTTTCATCTCCCCGCAGCGGCGCGTGGGAGATGAAGACCAGTTCATCCTCGTAAATGGTCCCGCCGGGCAGGGCGGTCTCGCCGCGGTGCTTGCGGCAGACAAGGCATTCAGTTGGAGAGAGGGGGTTCATTTTTGAGTTCCTGAAAAAAATTGAGAAAGATTTTTCAAAAAATTCCGAATTCGACTGGAGAAGTGGCTATCTGATGCGTGGTGTTAGTGTGGTTGATTTGATTTAGCTCGTTCAAAAAGCAAGATTCCGCAAGGGGTTAGAAAAAATTCAAAAAATGCTTTTTTATATATTCTCGAATTTCCCATGCAGACTGTTGTTTGGAAATATTAGGCTCTTTTGGGAACTATTTTTACGAGAACTTTGAAATCAACTTGATCAATGTTCAAATCGTTTTCTAGCCCATCTGGATTATTAATCAATTGTTCAGGGTCGTAAACAAAACATAATAAGGTTTTGCAAGATGGATGATTTTTATATCTGCTTATGTCTATTATTAATTGCTCTCCGATTTCTTTGTCCGATAAATTATGCCTTGTCTTCTTTACTTCAATTACAGTTTCCTCGCTCTTGATTAAAAAATCAACTCTGGAAGAACGTCCGGTATAACTTGGTGTCCATTCTTCAGGACGAACATCATCAAAGTAAATTTTCAACAAGCCATGTAGCAAATCTTGAACATCGTATTCATCTTTTATTGTAATGGTTGAGCGATTATCGTATCGGGTAGCTAATTGCTTTGCAACAACATGAAATCTGTTAAAAAGTAACTCGATGCATTCTATTGAAGACTTTCTGTTGGATTGAAATGCATTTGTAGAAAGTGCGGCAATTAAGATTCCCTTTTGTTGTTGTAAACGTGTCTGGAATATCCTTCTGCTTCCTTGCCCAGGGTAATCTAAATGTTCTATCAAATAATTACTGATAGAGTTATAAGCTACCTGTAATTGATTTATTCTTTCGGGGATAACCGATTTTGTGATTTTGTACACCTTACTATACCATCGTTCGTATTCAATACGGAGTTTGGGCATATCCACAGTTTCAGAGAGTATGTCTGCCTGTGAGACTAATTCATGATCATTTTCTAAATCATTCATAATTTTAGAAGCCGAATTTAGCAAGTGCAAGGAATTAGCAATATAAATTATTATAATTTTACTAAACGTTACTCATAATAGAAATGTTGGTTCCTGGTCATTTCTAAAAGTAAAACCATTGTAGAACAGACCTTTCCCAAAAACAACCTGGAAGCAGCTCTCCGAGGGATAGGTTTAATGATCCATTCAGCAGTAATTTGAAAGGCAATCAAGTTAAAAGCGACTTGAAATTGGAAAAATATTCCGACGGTTCAAACACATTTGTGTTGTATTATTGAATTTTAACAGACGCTATAACCCTTTAACCAACCAGTCCGCGACGGAACGCACTTCGACTGCCAGGCCATTGATTTCAAACGCCGGTTCGTTGGCATCTGACAGAATCAGTGCGCTTTGAGCATTCACTGCACGGATAGCATCCTGCAAAGCGCGAATTTCTCTGTCGCGGGTAGCTCGATTTTCGAGGTGCTGCGCGACCTGGATTAACTGCCGTTTTTCTGGCAAGTAGAAATCAACTTCATATCCCCCCGGAGTGGTGTAATAGTTAAATATCCCTGGTTTGTCGTCGCAGAGCGAGAAAAACTAAATTTTCCAACAATTTGCCGGAATTTGGGGAAAAACGAAACCCAACTGTGCTCGCTAAACCTGTGTCAATACAATAGACTTTCTCAGGCGCGATTTGCTGGCGCTTGACGGAAAATCGTATAGATTGAGTGTAAAAACCAACCAGCTGTTTTCCATATTTTTGATATAGCTGCTGATGGTATTCACGCTACCAGAAAGGATCAAATTGTACCAGCAGCATGGAGCGAATTTGTTGGTTGGACCTGCGAGATTGCCAATGGTTTTCATTCACGTTGAAAACTAATGTGGATACAATTTCAATATGAATGAAAACTATTGTGGTTGTGAACCATAATTGGAATATTCATTCCCTTGTCTGGCATGAAAAGAAAAAATATGGATAGAAGATGATTCTACCTGCCTGGAAGAGAGATTTCTGATGCAGCTAAACCTCCCGACTATGGAACAATCCAACATCAGATGCAATTTAGAACATTATATAAATTCATAGAACAAACCTATTGACTTAATAGAATATATGTTCTATAATACAGAAAGATTGGATCACAGGTTTTTATTTGTTCTCAAAGGAGCATGAAATGAACCTCTCAAGCGCTCGTACAACCATCCGAAACCCCTTCAGATCTCTCAGGCGGATTTCCATCCAGCCAGGTTTTCTGTTCGGAATTATCATCCTGACAGCCCTGGCCGCATTTGAAATGTTTAACTACAGCACCACCGATTACGCCCTGCGCGATTTACTGGGCAACCTTAAATTCGCGGGCATCCGTTGGGCAACGATCTTAACGGTGGCTTTCTGCGGTATCGACTTTGCCGGGATTGCCCGTCTGTTCACCCCCGAACAGGGTAACGAAGAACCCAAAGAAGTGTGGTATCTGTTTGGGGCCTGGCTTCTGGCGGCAACCATGAACGCCATGCTGACCTGGTGGGGCGTTTCTATGGCCATCCTGACCCACAATGTGCAGAGCGCGGCTGTCATGGATACCGAAACCATCACCAAGGTTGTGCCAGTATTCGTGGCTATCATGGTGTGGGTCATCCGCATCCTGATCATCGGTTCTCTTTCAATGACCGGGGACCGGTTAATCTGGCACAACCGGCGGGTTTCTTCCAGGTCTTCTTACCAGCCTAAGAACCTGCCGCAGCAGCGTCCAGCGTCCAGCGGCGCATCTTCCCGGGTTTCCCGGCCGGCCACGCTGAATGCCTCCCCCAACCGTTCAAACGCTCGCCCTTCTGTGCGTCCAACAGTTCCTGATCCTGGTCCTTCGCATCCTGAGCCTACCTACCACAGCCTGCAGATGCGTTCCAATTCTGACGGCTCAGGACAAAATAATTCTGGTTCCCGGCGTTTTTGAGAGTTTGAACGGTCATAAAACACGGGACGATCTCCTCCGGTCGTCCCGTGTCCATTTAACCCACTTATTAAGATTCTGTTTTCCCCCGCGCTCCAACCTGGTGAACCAGATTTTCACTGCGTGACCTGACAACAGCCTGTTGGGGATTATTCAATTGTCGGCAGCCACACCAGGAAGGTTGTCCCTTCCCCTTCTTTCGATTTGACCTCGATCGAACCCTGGTGGTTGCTCACAATCCAGTACACGATTGACAATCCCAGTCCAAACCCGCTGCCCTTGCTGCGGGTGCGGGATTTCTCACCCCGGTAGAACCGCTCAAAGATGTGCGGCAGGTCTTCTTCCGGGATTCCCGGCCCATTATCAGAGATTTCGATCAGAGCCTGATGGTTCTTTTTAGAAAGCGCGATTCGGATTTCTCCGCCCCTGGAGGTGTAGTGAATGGCGTTGCTGATGAGATTGACAAAAACCTGTTTGATGCGGTCCTGATCGGCATTGATCATCACCTGGTCAACCTCTACAATCTTTAATTTGATCCGGTCACCTGCCAGGGTCTGCATCTGCTGAAAAACTTCCAGAAGAAGGGTATCCAATGAGATCGGCTCCATGTTGAGCGGCAGCCTTCCCGATTCGGCCTGTGCCAGCAAAAGCAGATCACCCACCAGACGGGTCAGGCGGTCAACTTCAGTTTCGATACTGCGGAGCGATTCTTCGTCGGTCTCACCCAATCTGCGGATCAGTCCAACGTTGCCTTTGATCACAGTGAGTGGTGTGCGCAGTTCATGGCTGACATCGGCCAGGAAACGGCGCTGGGTGTTAAAAAGCTGTTCAAGACGCTCCAGGGTCTGGTTAAAGGCCTGGATCAGTTGCCCAACTTCATCGTCCGGCGGGCCGGACAGAGGGATGCGGCGCTGCAGGTCGTCCGCTTTGGTAATTTTGGTGGCGATCTGGATCACGGTGGATAACGGTGCCAGCGCGCGGGCGGTCAGCAGCCAGGCTGCCAGGCCGGTTAACAGCATGGCAAACAGGATCAGCATCACCAGCACGGTGGCCAGTGTGCGGCGGGTGATGTCGATCAATGCCAGGTTAAAACCCACCTGCAGCACGCCTACCGGACCACGCTCAGTTTTGAGCGGAATACTCAATACCCGCATATTGCGGATCTGGTCGTTGGTGGTTTCAATGATCTGTCTGCCGGACCACAACCCGGCTTCATCCAGCGGGGTGGTCTGGCTGGCAGGGTAAGAGAGCTGCAGGCTGCGGTTATTTCCCCAGACCTGATAGCTGATATTATCTTCGGGTTGATATTTAATAATGGATCGGGAATCAAACTGGTTGGACGCGTTGACCTTGAGGTTGTTGATGATCTCTTCGGCAGACCGGTTGAGCGTGTTGTTGACCTGGTTCAGCAAAAAAACACTCACCAGAGCGTAGACCATTGTTCCGGCAATCATCAAGACCCCCCCTAATACTGAGGAGTACAGGAGGGTCAAACGCAGCCTCAGAGACATTTATGGCAGCTCGCGCAGGACGTATCCTACCCCCCGCACTGTGTGGATCAGACGCTCCTCGCCTTCCAGCTCGAGCTTTTGGCGCAAGTAGCGAATGTACACATCCAGCACGTTGCTTTCCCCGCCAAAGTCGTAGCCCCAAACCCGGTCAAAGATCACCTCGCGGGTAAGTACTTGCCGGGGATGGCGCAGGAAAAGCTCCAGCAGGTCATATTCTTTGGCAGTCAGGTTGATCACACGGGTTTTACGCATAGCCTGGCGGGTGGAGGTGTCCAGTGAAAGATCGGCAAAAGAAAGCACAGGCGCGCGTTCGGGCTGTGTTCTGCGCAGCAATGCCCTGATTCTGGCCAGCAACTCATCGAGTTCAAAAGGCTTAACCATGTAATCATCTGCGCCGGCATCTAGCCCCTCTACCCTGTTCTCGGTCGCATCCTTCGCGGTGAGCATCAGGATTGGCTGGCTGCCGCGCGAGCGCAGCCGCTCGCAGACTTCCAGACCGTCGATCCCGGGCAGCATCCAGTCCAGGATAACCAGGTCAGGCTTATTTTCGCGCGCGCTCTCCAGTCCGGTTTCCCCATCATAGGCGGAATCGACTTGATAACCTTCATATCTTAAAGTCCGTTCAAGCACCTTGACGATCGCTTCATCATCTTCAATTATCAGAACGCGTTCATTCATTGGACCCTCCTTTATGAAATTACTATACCATGAACAACCATTGATGCCAATTGCGTAACAGGTATTGTAGCGGATTTACAAACCTCTGCATATAGATTGTATATTGACTCTGAGCCTTGTGCAATTGGAAATTGGAAGCTGAAATAATGCGCTATAATGGAGCCTATGAAAACTTCCCCTCTGGATGATCCTATCTGGATCGACCGGCCAGACACTCTGCGAGCGATGGTGAATGACCTGTCCCGGCAAGCCATGGTAGCGGTGGATACCGAGTCTAACAGCCTTTACGCTTATCAGGAGCAGGTTTGCCTGATCCAATTCTCGACACTTAACCAGGACTATCTGGTTGACCCCCTGAGTCTGAAAGACATATCTCCATTGGCCGCCATTTTTGCGAACCCGGATATTGAAAAAATTTTTCACGCCGCGGAATACGACCTGATCTGCCTCAAACGCGATTTTAATTTCACTTTTGAGAATATCTTTGATACCATGATCGCCGGCCGCATATTGGGCCGGGAGGCCGTCGGCCTGGCATCCATGCTGCAGGAAGTTTTTGATATCAAAGTAGATAAACGCTATCAGAAAGCGAATTGGGGGAAACGGCCTTTACCGCGCGAGTACACAGATTACGCCCGGCTGGATACCCATTATCTGATCCCGCTGCGCAATTCCATGAAAGCAGAGCTGGTAGAGTCCGGTCGCTGGCCGCTGGCGGAAGAAGATTTCAGCCGCCAGTGTGGCGTGGAAATCACCTCAACCGAAAACGGGCTGAACCTGTGCTGGCGGATCGCCGGCCGGGAGCAGCTTTCTGACCGGCAAATGGCAGTGCTGCAGTCGCTGTGTGTTTACCGCGATAAACAAGCCCAGATGCGCGATGTGCCGCCTTTTAAGATCATCAGCAATCGCTCGCTGCTTCAGGTAGCCCAGGCATGTCCCACCAATGAGCAGGCGCTGGCGGAATTGGATGGGCTGAGCTACCGCAATGTCCAGCGCCATAAGAACTGGCTGGTAGAAGCGGTGCGGGTGGGCACTCGCCGCCCGGTTGTGGCCCGCGACTCCCACAACCGCCGGGAAACGGATATGATCGACCGCCTGAACCGGCTGCGCAACTGGCGGAAGGATGCAGGACAGAAAATGGGTGTCCCTTCCGACGTGGTGCTTCCGCGGGATATCATGCAGGAGATTGCTTCTCGCAATCCTGCCAATCTGCAAGAATTGCAGCAGGTGATGGAAACCATCCCCTGGCGGTTTGAGCGATTTGGAAAAGATTTAATGCGCGAGTTACAACAAAAGGAGTAGCGAAAATGTTGATTCATTTCAATGGTGCTGCCCAGACGGTGACAGGGTCACAGCATTTGCTGGAGATCAATGGTCACCGCTTGCTGCTGGATTGCGGTTTGTTTCAGGGTCGCCGCCAGGATACCTATGAGCGGAACCTCAATTTTGCCTATGATCCCGCCTCGGTAGACGCGGTGATTCTCTCGCACGCGCATATTGACCACAGCGGAAACCTGCCCAACCTGGTGAAGCAGGGTTGCAAAGGGCTGATTTATGCCACCAAAGCCACCGCGAAGCTCGCGGAACTGATGATGCGCGACTCCGGGCATATTCAGGAATCTGACGCGGAATATGTCAACAAAAAGAACCGCCGGCGAGGATTGCCCGCGGTGGAGCCGTTGTACAGGATCGTTGACGCAGAGCGGGCCGCGCGCTATTTCAAACCGGTGGATTATGAGCAGCCCTTTGAGCCAATCCCCGGTGTGACAGCCCGGCTGGTGGAGGCGGGACACATTCTGGGTTCGGCGGCTGTGGTGCTGGATTTTCAGGAAAATGCCAGTAAGAAGCGCCTGTGGTTCTCCGGGGATATTGGACGGTTGAAACTGCCGCTGCTGCGCGACCCGGTGCTGCCGGCAGAAACTGACGCGCTGATCATGGAATGCACCTACGGGGACAAGCCCCACCGTGATCCTGAAGCGTCTTACCTGGAATTCCGCGATGTGGTCAAACGCACAGTGGAGCGGGGCGGCAAGGTGGTGGTACCGGCTTTTTCCGTCGGCCGCACCCAGGAGCTGGTCTTCTTCCTTAACCGCATGATCCAGGAAAAGCAAATCCCGCCCATCCCGGTTTTCGTGGACAGCCCGCTGGCCATTGACGCCACGCAGATCTATAAGAAATATCCACAATGCTACGATGAGGAAACGCGTGAATTTGTGGAATCGGGCAGGCACCCCGCGCTGATGTTCCCTGGGCTGAAATATACCCGCCCGGTGGAGGAATCCAAAGCCATCAATGCGATGAATGAGCCGATGGTGATTATTTCGGCGTCTGGCATGGCTGAAGCCGGGCGCATCCTTCATCACCTTATCCATAATATTTCTGACCCGAAAAACACCATATGCATCGTGTCCTGGATGGCGCCGAACACGCTGGGGCGCCGCCTGGCGGAGAGACAGAAAAAAGTGCGCATTTTCGGCGAGGAAGTGCTTGTGCGGGCGGAGATTGCCACCATCGGCGGACTTTCCGCGCATGGCGGCCAGGATATGCTCTTAGAATATGCTGAGGCGGCCAACCGCAACGGCTTGAAGAACCTGTTCCTGGTTCACGGCGAGGAACGCGCCGCGGCGGCTCTGCTGGAACAGCTGCGGGCGCGCGGCATCCACCAGGCCAGCTACCCTGAGCGCGGAGAAATTGTTGAGTTGTAGGAAGCCATTGCGCGGCTGGCAAACATGTTGATTTGAGCGACAAAATACCATGACTGCGCGAATCCCAATTAACGCTGCTGAGGAACAACCCTCGCTTTTCCCGCAGGAGAATCCGCGCTGGCTGGCATTTGACCTGGAGACAGCCAAGGTCCTGGCGCCGGATGACGGGGATCTGATGCGCTCCCGGCCGCTGGGCATCAGCTGCGCGGCCGCCCTTTCCAGCGATGGGGAGCTGACCACCTGGGTGGAAAAGGACGAACGGGGGGATTTCCAGCCACGGTTGTCCGCGGACACGGCCGCTGATTTGGTGAGTTTCCTCAGCGAATGTCACGCGGCTGGCTGGCGCATCGTCACCTGGAATGGGCTGGGTTTT
>ENA-OSEO01002722-OSEO01002722.1-sediment-metagenome-genome-assembly--contig:-NODE-2722-length-23527-cov-3.498550_pt1 | contig 23527 bp, 18 predicted proteins | sample MGYA00237883_ERZ534232 | MGnify/ENA metagenome assembly ERZ534232
GGAGGAAGTAGCCTTCCGCTGCAACCTGGTGACCCTGGGGCATCAAGGCTCCGACCTCCTCATGGAGGACTACGCCGCGGGGCACATCACCAGCGCCGAGGCCAAGGAAGTCATCACGGCGCTGGAAGCCGCCCTGGGGCGGAACGGCCGCCATTTCTTTCCGGGGGTGAGCTACCGCCATCTGCTGGTCTGGGCCCAGGGGGACGCGGCTTGGCGCACCTATCCGCCCCATGACTGGACCGGCAGGGAAGTGGGCCACCTCATGACCCCGGAGGCCCAGCCCCTCTGGGACCTGATCCGGGCTTCCTGGCCGGTGCTGGCCGACCTGGAGGTTAATCGCCGGCGGCAGGCGGCCGGGAAAAAGCCGGCCACCTCCATCTGGCTCTGGGGCCAGGGCCGCTCTCCCCAGATGCCCACCCTGGGCGAGCGCTTCGGTCTTTCCGGTGCGGTGATCTCGGCAGTGGACCTGATCCGGGGCATCGGCAAATACGCCGGCCTGGCCTCCATCCTGGTCCCCGGGGCCACGGGCTTTCTGGATACCAATTACGCCGGCAAGGTGGCCGCGGCCTTGGAGGCCCTCCAGAGCCTGGACCTGGTCTTTGTCCACGTGGAAGCCCCGGATGAAGCGGGCCACAGCGGCGAGTTGAAGCTTAAGCTGCAGGCTATCGAAGACTTCGACGCCAAGGTGGTGGGGCCCATGGTGGCGGGCCTGGCCAAGCTGGGGGACTTCCGGCTCCTGGTGCTCTGCGACCACCTGACCCCGCTGGCGCTCCGCACCCACACGGATGAGCCGGTGCCGTTCATCCTGTATGACTCCCGGGCCCCTAAGGATGCGCCCCGGCCTTACACCGAGGCCGCGGCTAAGGATACCGGCCTGCTCTTGGAACAGGGGGCCGATCTCCTGCCCCGCCTGCTGGAGCGCTGAGTTATGGGAGAGGGGGCCAGGTTTGTTCCTGAGCGGCCCCTGGGCAAGCCCTCCCCCACATCCCATAACAAAAGGGCAACCCGCTGGGGGTCGCCCTTTTTGCTGCGGAAAAGCCGCAATATCAGTTATTCGTTCTCTTCCTGAATGATTCGGCCCTGGGCCGTGAACGAAAATCCCTGCGATCCCAGGGTGCCCAGCATCAGGCAATCAATGAGGGGCTCGTTAACCGGCTTGTCCGCCTGCCACTGGATAAGAAAGTTGGCCCCCAGGCCCTCGGCCTCCTTCTTGGTCTCCTTGACCACCACCCGGGTCGCCCCCAACGGATTGAGTTTGATAGGCTGCTTGAGATAGCTGCTGACCTTCTTGCCGTCGGTGTCATAGTCATCGATGCGCACGATGGTGATGGGCTGCGACGGGTCGGTATTATGGATCACCAGATTGGCCCGCAGGGGCACCACCATGTAAATCGGCGGGCCGCTGATCACGTTGGAGTAACAAGGAATATAGATCGTTTGGCCTTTGACCCGTTTGGCCGCCGCGACAGCCCCGTCGCTGAGGGTGAAAAGCAGCAAAGTTGCCACAACCGTCATCAACAATAACCGCTTGACCGTGCTCATCACAATCTCCTTTTGTCAGGGGTCAGGATGGTGGAGGCTGCCAAAGACCGTATCGACACGATAACCGGGGAGATTAAATAATCCCGGGAACCGAATCTCCCGCCAGCTGAACATACCGCTGATGAGGGACGCGGGTCCTCTTTACGCGCTCGGGTGGAGATAGGCCACCGCGTTCTTGAAGATGGCCAGGCCGTCGCCGACCTGCTCCGGGTAGGGCTCGCCCCGGCGGCGCCAGGCTTCCTTGGTCCGGGTCCAGGTGGGGTGCTGCAGGGAGGAGATGTGGGCTTCGGGGTGGGGCATGAGGCCCAGGACCCGGCCGGTGGCGTCGCAGATGCCGGCGATATCCATCAGGGAGCCGTTGGGGTTCTCCGGGAAGCGGCCCGCGGCGGGGCGGCCGTCCGGGGTGGCATACTTCAGGGCGATCTGGCCCCGGTCCCAGAGCTCGGCCAGGACGTCGGCGGTGGCGTAGAATTTGCCCTCGCCGTGGCGGATGGGCAGCTCCAGGCGGTCCAGGCCTTTAGTGAAGGCGCATTTGGAGTCCAGGGCCTTGAGGTGGACCCAGGCGTCCCGGAAATTGCCGCAGTCGTTGGGGATCAGGGCCGTGAGGCGCTCCCCGGGCCGCCCGGCTAAATTGGGGAGGATGCCTAAGTTCACCAGCACCTGGAAGCCGTTGCAGATGCCGATAACCAGCCGCCCGGAATCGATGAAGTCCTGCAAGGCCGCGCCCAGGGCCAGCTTCAGGCGCAAAGCCAGGATCACCCCGGCGCCGTGGTCGTCGCCCCAACTGAAGCCCCCGGGCACCGCCAGCAGGTGGTAGTCCCAGAGTAGGGCGGGATTTTCCAGGAGATCGGTGGTGTGCACCCTGATGGCCTCCGCCCCGGCTTTGTTCAAGGCGAAGGCGGTCTCATGGTCGCAATTGAGGCCGTAGCCGTAGAGCACTAAAGCCTTGGGCTTTGGCGCCGGGTTTTCGGTTTTCGGTTTTCGGTTTTCGGTTTTCAATTATTCCCCTGGGCCTCCATATAGGTCCGGAGCAGGGCGTTTATCCGGGTCTGGTAGCCTTTGCCCTGGGATTTAAACCATGCCAGCACGTCCTGGTCCAGGCGGATGCAGACGGTGGCCTTGGGTTTGGGCACCGAAATTACCGCTTTCTCGAAAAAGGAAGCGTCTATTTAGGGGATGTCGGAGGTGTCGATTTCCTCATCCTTGAGACTCCGGAGGCTCTTCGTATCAGAGTAATATTTTTTCTTCATAAAGCTTTATTTGGTGGAACAGGCTTTCCAGCCTGTTCCGCCCAGGAGGGACGCCTGGGCCACCAGAGCAAGTGGCGAAGAATCAATCTTTAAATACGAGATTCTTCACTTCGCTACGCTCCGTTCAGAATGACACGCAAATGACTTTTTACAACTTTTCTGAATAATTAATAATTTTTCTTACTGCCACTAACTACTGACTACTGACCCCTAACCCCTGATCCCTGTCCCCTACTTCTTCCCGCTCTTCTTGCGTTTGCTCCCGGCTTTGGCGGCCTTGGGGGGTTTCTTTTCTTGCGCTTCCGGCTTCTTGGGCGTCTGCACCGGTTCCGCCGCCCTCTTTATCACGATCCGTTTGGATTCCTTGCGGAAGGCGTAGACGATGGGGCTGGCCACGAAGATGGAGGAATAGGTGCCCACCAGGACCCCCAGGACCATAGCCAGGGCGAAGTCCTCCAGGACCACGCCGCCGAAGAAGTAGAGGGCCAGGACCACCAGAAAGACGGTGCCGTTGGTGACAATGGTGCGGGATAGCACTTCGTTGACGCTGAGGTTGATAATCTCCCCCAGCTTGCCCCTTTTGTAGGCCAGGTTTTCCCGGATGCGGTCGAAGACCACCACCGTGTCGTTGAGAGAGGAACCCGCCAGGGTCAGGAGCGCGGTGACTACCAGGAGAGTGATTTCTTTATCCAGGAGCCAGAAGATACCCAGGACCGCCAAGACATCATGGAAAGTGGCCACAGTCGCGCCGATGCCGAAGATCAGCTCAAAGCGCCAGCTCAGATAAAGGATGATGCCTATAAAGGAAATAATAATGGCGATGATGGCCTTGTCTCGCAGGGACTTGCTGATGGAGGCCCCGATCTCTTCGGTGCTGGCCACGGTGAACTTATTCTGAGGCAGGCTCTGGTTGAGGATGGCCGTGAGTTTTTCTCCCATCTGCCCCACGGACTCCTCACTCTTCTTAACCTTGACCATCAACCCCCGGCCCCCTTCCAGGGACTGAATTTCGGCCTGACCCCACCCTTCCTTGTCCAAAGCCTGGCGCACCTGGGCCACGGTGAAGGCCTCTTTGGCGCTGAGCTGCACCATGGCGCCGCTGCTGAATTCCACGCCCAGGTTGCCGTGGCCCCGGCTCAACTGCACAAAGGCCACCAGTCCCAAGATGCTGAGTGCCAGGGAGAAGACGAAGGCGTATTTCCGGACGCTGATGAAGTCGATATTGGGTTTTTTAAAGAGTTCGAAGAAACTGAGCTTTTTCAGCCAACGCTTCAGGATCAGCCAGTCATAGACCACCCGGGTGCCGAACAGGGCGGTGAAGAGGTTGAGGGTGACGCCCAGGCTTAGGGTCACCGCAAAGCCCTTGATGGGGCCGGTGCCGAAGAGGAAGAGGGCGCAGGCGGTGATCAGGGTGGTGACGTTGGAGTCAATGATGGTCCCGAAGGCCTTGCCATAGCCGCCGTCGATGCCGGCCTTCAGGGGCTTGCCGCTATGAAACTCCTCCCGCATGCGTTCGTAGATGAGGACGTTGGCGTCCACGGCCATGCCGATGGAGAGGATGATACCGGCGATGCCCGGCAGGGTCAGGGTGGCGTTCAGCAGGGACAAAACTCCCAGGAGCATGATGGTATTTAAGATCAGGGCATAGTTGGCTATCACCCCGGAGAAGCGGTAGTAGAAAATCATGAAGAACACCACCAGGAAGGTTCCCACAAGGCCGGAGATCAGCCCGCTGCGGATGGAGTCCGCGCCCAGGGTGGGGCCCACGGTGATATTCTGGACGATCTTGACGGTGGCCGGCAAGGCCCCGGCCCTGAGCACGATGGCCAGGTCATGGGCCTCTTCCGGGGTGTAGGAGCCGGTGATCTGGGCCCGGCCGCCGCCGATGCGTTCCTGGATTACCGGCGCGGAGCGCACCACCCCGTCCAGGATGATGGCCAAGCGGCGCTTGACGTTTTCGCCGGTGATGCGGGCAAACTCCGCGGCGCCCCGGCGGTTGAAGTCCACGGAGACGTAGGGTTCGTTATAGTCGCCGATGCGCACCGCGGCGCTCTTCACCGCGTCGCCGGTGAGGAGGACCTTCTTTTTCAGGAGCAGGGGCTTGCTCGTCAAGCGGCCGGTTTCCCGGTCGATACTTTTCTCGATATAAATCTCATCACCCGGGGGGATCTTATCCGCCAGGGCCTGATTGAGCTCCTCCCGGGTATAACCGGGTTTCAGCTTCCCTTTTTTGAGGGCCTGGTCGATCAATTCCGGCAGATTGAGGCTGGCCTGGTCGTCCACCAGCTTGAATTCCAGTTGCGCAGTCTTGCCGATCAAATCAATGGCCCGCTGGGGGTCCTGGATGCCGGGAAGCTGCACCACGATCTGGGTGGCGCCCTGGCGGACGATGACCGGCTCGGTGACCCCGAACTGGTCGATGCGGTTGCGCATCACTTCCAAACTCTGACTCAGAGTCTGTTCCTGGAGCCGCTGCTTTTCCTTAGGTGTCAAGCTTAAGGTATAAAGCAGGGCGCCGCCTTGGCGCTGGGGACCCTGAACCTCCAGATGGGGGAATTCTTCTTTCAGCAGTTTTTGCAGAGGCGACTGTTCATCGGCATTGAGCAGGGTGAGCGGCAAGGTATCCTTGGAGACGTCCCCCACCTTGACGGCCAGGCCCCGCTTTTCGGCGATCTCTTTGAGTTCCGGAATGGTCCGGTTCAGGGAGTTGGCAATGGCCGAATCCATGTCCACTTCCAGGACCAGATGCATGCCCCCTTTTAAGTCCAGGCCCAGGTTCAGGCCCCGGCTCACGTGTTGCTGCCACCAAGCCGGCAGCCCCACGGGAAAGGAAGGCAGGACAAAGAGGATGGCTACGATGGTAAGGAGGAAAAGAAATAAGAATTTCAGACGCACCGCTCGCAACATTAACTTATCTCCTTGACGCCAGCTGCGCCGGCGCGGATTATCCGGGATTTACGCTTGGCGGCTCCGGGAGGGAAGTCCGGCGCAGGGAATCACTGTCCCGCCTTGGCGTGGCCAATCAAGTAAATCTAACGTAGAGTTCGGGGACTGTCAAGGCTAATGGGGGGAAGGCGATAAGCCCCAATGGCAGGCAATCTTTAGTTTTCCAGGGGACAAGAATCCGCCTCGGCGGGAACTTAAGTCTGCCTCGGCCGGGGTCTTACATCATGCTTTTGCCATGATAAAAACTGATGATGTCCCGTTTGGAGATCATGGAGACGATTTCGTCGGGCTTATCCTCCCGGACCACCGGCAGCTCATCCACCTGAATTACCGCCATTTTGTCCAGGGCCTCCTGGAGGCTGTCGTTCCAGAAAACCCGCACCACGTTAGGGGTGGCCACATCCTTGGCCAGAATCAGTTGGGCCACGGTCTCTTCGAACATGATCTCCCGGATATCGTTGATGGAGAGGATGCCGGTCATCTTCCCCCCGGTGTCCACTACGGGGAAATAGGTATCGGCGGAATGGGTGACGGTGACTACCAGTTCGCTGAAGCGCATGTCTTCCGGGATGGTGGTCACCCGCCGGGGCACGATGGCTTCGTGGACGCGCATTTCCTCCAGCACCCCCCGGGCAAATTCGAACATATGGGCCGGGGAGGCCAGGCGGGTGAAGACTTGTTTTTCATAAAGGCTGACATTCCGGCCCAGAATGATCAGGGCGATGGCGGAAACCAGCATCAAAGGGACCAGGAGGGTATAGCTGGCGCTCATCTCGCAAGCCATGATGATCCCGGCCAGGGGGCATTTGGCCACCCCGGCGAAAAAGCCGCCCATGCCCACCAGCACGAAGGCATAGGGATAGACCACCCAGCCCGGGAAGAGAAGATGGCCCAAATAGCCGAAGCCGCCGCCCAACATGGCGCCGATGAAGATGGAGGGACCGAAGACGCCGCCGCTGCCGCCGGAGCCGAGGGTACAGGAAGTGGCCACGATTTTCATGGCGGCCATGATGAACATGACGTACCACAGCATCTTTCCTTCCAGGGCCATCTGCACCCAGCCGTAACCGCCGTCCATGACATGGGGGTAAAAGAAGAGGATGAGACCGCACATCAAGCCCCCCAGGCTGGGCTTCAAAACCCGGGGAATCGTCAGGCGATCAAAGAAATAATGCTGCATGCCGTGAAAGACCTTGATCCAGACATATCCCACCACGCCGCAGAGAATTCCGAAGATGGCATAGGGCAGTAACTCCTTGGGCAGGGCGAAATCCACCGCGCCGGGAAAGAAGATGACCGCCCGCCCGTAAAACTCGGAAAACACGGCATAGGCGATGATGGAGGAGACCACGCAGGGCAAGATGGCCTCAAACTCGAATTCCGTGTCCCGGTAGAGCACTTCCGGAGCGAACAGGGCTGCTCCTAAGGGAGCCCGGAAGATGGCCCCGACTCCGGCCGCGGCCCCGGCCAGGACCAGAATGCGGCGTTCCCGGGGCTTGAGCTTCAAGGTGGTGGCCAAAAACGACCCGAAGCCGGCGCCGATCTGGGAGATGGGCCCTTCTTTACCGGCGGAGCCACCGGTACCGATGGTGATGGCCGAGGTGAGGATCTTGATGTAGGGCGTCCGGGGGCGAATGAAGCCGCCCTTCTTGTGAAAGGCGTCGATCATGGCTTCGGTGCCGTCCCCCGCGGTCTCGGGCGCGAGGTAATTGACGATCAGCCCGGAGACGAGGCCCCCCAGCGTGGGGATGACGATCATCAGGTAGTGGTAGGGCGAAACAAACCCCAGCACCTGGGCGGCGGCAGCCCAGCGGTGGGGTTCGGTGTAACCGGTGAAAAAGGTGATGGTGTACTTCAGAATCAGATGCAGCAGCTCGTCAAAAACAATGGCGCCGATGCCGGAGACGATGCCCACGGCGATGCTTAAGACAAACCAGCGGAAATGAAAGGACCAACGGCGTTTTCTGAAGGAGTCCAGGGCCGATTTCCATGAAGGTAGTTTTTTGGTGCCAGAACTCATAGAGCCACGGGGAAGAGAGATTTAGCGCCTGGGGCCAGGAAGGAAACCGGGCGAATTTTATTGATTACTTTCAATTATATACCATTTCTCCCGCCTCAATCAAGCTCGCTAATGCAGAAATTTTGTCGGGGGAGTTGCAGGGCCGCCAGGAAATTGCGGCCAGCGCGGCTGCGGTTGCTTCAAAACCAATATTCGGGATAACTTCTGGTCCGGGGAATATTGTTGACCAGCAGGGCCACCGCCAACATAATCAAGGCGCCCAGGCCCGCAGGGACCAGGACATACCAATACCCCAGGGAGTGGATCTTGGCGCCGCCGATGACGGCAATCAGGGCGGTGGCGCCCCCCGGTGGGTGCAAGGTGCGGGTGGCGTGCATCACGGCGATGGCCGTGGCCACGGCCAGGGGGGCCGCCAGCCAGGGAGCGGCAGGCAGTAATTTGTAGACCGAGACGCCGATTATCGCGGAAAAGACATGGCCGCCCATAAGATTCCGGGGCTGGGCCAGAGGACTCTTGATGGCCCCGTAAATGAGCACCGCGGACGCGCCGAAAGAACCGATCACCATCACTAAAGTGGTGCCCGAGAGGATTTGATAGTTGAGATAAGCCACAGCCAGGATTCCCAGAAAGGCCCCCAGCCAGGACCAGGCAATCTCTACGAGGCTCACCCGGGGCGGACTTTTGGTGGTTCCCCGCATTTTTTGCCAATATTTCATCAGGCTTTGCCGCCCCTGAAAGGAGCCAGGTTCAGGAGATCTCCCCGGGAGACGATACCCGCCAGGCGGCCCTGGGCATCCAACACCGGCACCCGGTTAATGGCCTTTTCCTTAAATAATGCGGCGATTTCCAGGACCGGGGTATCTTCCCTGACGGTTACCGCCGGAGAGTTCATCAGATCATCAGCCTGCCGCCCCCGGATGCCCACGGCTTTGCAGCCCTTGTCCCGCAAGCATCCCGCCACCACCGCCATAAAATTGGTGATTCCCTGGCTGCTCATGCGCTTAAGGAAGTCTTTTTCGGAAATGACCCCCACCACCCGGTTAGCGCCATCCAGCACCGGCACTCCGGAAACTCCCCGTTGGGCCATGAGTTCCGCCACCTCTTGCAAAGGGGTGTCCACCCTCACCCAAGCCACCTCCCGGGTCATGATTTCTTTGGCCGTGGCCCGGTGCAGGAGACGCTCCTGGGCCTGCCGGTAAGCCAGGACATAGACCTCTTTGAAGTCGCCGGGAGTGATGTCCAGATACCCGGGAATCTCCTTCATGGCCTCGTAAATATCCTCATCCGAAATATCCGGGGCCGTCTTCCCCTGATCTGCGGTTAGCCTCTCTACCACTGCCCCTACCTCTCTGCAGAAATTTTGGGCCTGGGGGTAAAACTCAAATATGGGGAAAGATATTCACGGGACCTGAAAATGCAAGCTATCTCAAAACAGTTTTTCTGTCGTTCCGAGCCGGAGGCTAAAGGACCTGCATTTGAGATTATGGGATTCTTATACCAAGTTCGGTTTCTGCTGCAACAAAATTAACTTGTAAGTTATTGATAATTTGATATTTTTCTACCGAAAACCGAAAACCGAAAACCGAAAACCGAAAACTGAAAACGGTATTAGCTGCACCCGGAATGATAAATGGGGGTGAAATTGAGGTTTGGCAATGACTGCTAGCCTTTACGGAAGAATTTCTTTTGCGGCAATTTCAGGCAGGTGAGGAAATTGCCGTAGACCGCGCCGGTGTCGATGCCGATCTTGTTGGGGAGCACCAGCGGCTGATTGAAGGGGGTATGGCCGAAAATCACCAGGCGGCCGAAATCCTCCATGGAGGCGATGAATTGCCCCCGGATCCACAGGAGGTCTTCTTCCTGCTGCTCTGCTAAAGGCACTCCGGGCTTCAGGCCCGCGTGGACGAAAATATAATCCGGGGTCTCATAATAGGGCCGCAATTCCTGGTAGAACTCTTCATGCTCCGGGGGCAGCAGCAACCGGGGCAGACCTTCCCAATTCTCCCCCCAATAATTCCGGATGGTGCTCAAGCCGCCGTTGAACATGAACATGGCCCGCTCCCGGTCCTGGAGAAAATCGAAGAGCATAGCCTCATGATTGCCCTTCAGACAGATGATATGTTCCCGGGGATATTTTTGCCGCAGCGCCAGGATGTAATCCACCACCCGCCGGGAATCCGGCCCCCGGTCGATATAATCCCCCATAAAGAGGAGAACGTCTTGCTCCAGGTCGGGCTGGACCTCGTCGAGCAACTGCTGCAACAGGTCCAGGCAGCCGTGGATGTCTCCCACTGCGTAAATGTTGGCGCCGCTCATCAAATATCCCGGGATTGCCAGTGATCAGTAATCAGTAATTTTTGGTACCTGATCACTGATCACTGTCCTCCGGCCCTCCTCTCCAAATTACAACCACCGGAATAATTTTTCCCGGTGGTCCAGGCGGGTGAGGCCCGCTTCCCGGGCCATCTGTTGGGCCTGGGCGTGTTCCACGCCGGTGAGGAATTTACGCAAAGACGGGTGGTCGTTGGCCCGGCCGCAGGGGCGGTATTGGCCCATGACGTTGACGTAGGTGTCCGGGGAGATCTCCCGGACCAGAAATTCCATCACTTCCTTGGTGCCGGCCAGACCGTCGGGGAGTACCAGGTGGCGCACCAGCAGGCCACGCCGGGCCACCCCGTCATTGTCGATCACCAAGTCCCCCACCTGGCGGTGCATTTCCTTCAGGGCCTGGCGGGCGATCTCCGGATAATCCGGGGCCTCGCAGACCTCCACGGCCACCTGAGGGTCCCAGAACTTGAAGTCCGGCATGTAGATATCGATGATCCCGTCCAGGAGCCTCAGGGTCTCAAGAGCGTCGTAGCCGCCGGTATTATAGACCAGGGGTACGTTCAGGCCGGAGCCGATGGCCAGGGGCAAGGCTTCCAGAATCTGGGCCACCTGATGGGACGGGGTGACGAAATTGATGTTGTGGCAGCCTTTCTTCTGGAGATAAATCATGATGGCCGCCAAATCGTCGCTGGAAATTTCCTCGCCTTCGCCCCCATGGCTGATCTCGTAGTTCTGACAAAAGATGCAGTAGATATTGCAGTGGGTAAAAAAGATGGTGCCCGAGCCCCCTTGCCCCACCAGGGGGTCTTCTTCCCCGAAATGGGGGCCGTAAGAAGAGACGAAGGGCTGGTCCCCGGTGCGGCAGAGGCCCCGCTCCCCGTGATGCCGGTCCACCAGGCAATTGTGCGGGCAAAGGTTGCACTGGCTCAGAATGTCGTACGCAGCCTGAATCTTTTCAGTGAGCAGTCCTCGACGCTGCGTCTCCAAGTAAGCAGGTTCCCATGTGGCCATGGCGCTACCTCAGTGAGCAGTGAGCAGTGAGCAGTGAGCAGTTTTTTTCGCTGCTCCCAAGTCGTCTTTTGCGGGTGGAAGTGGAAGCCAAGCTCAATTTGGCCGAGTAGGACTCGTTTTTCTCTGACCACTGACTACTGGCTACTGATCACTATCTTTTCACCACTCCTCCACCTCCGTCCGCCAAGTTTCCAGCAGCTTGGGGGGAAGGTCGGCGATGAAGCGGGAAGGGCTGTTATAGGTCATGCCCAATTGTCTATTATAGCCCACTGCCGGGAAAAGGACAGCCAAATAGCGCCGGGCCCGGGTGGCGGCCACGTACATCAGGCGCCGTTCTTCTTCCAGTTCCTCTTCCTTCTCCAGGGAGTAGAAGGCCGGGAAGCGGCCTTCCGCGGCCCAGATGATGAAGACTGCATCCCATTCCAGGCCCTTGGCGGAGTGGATGGTGGACAGGGTCAGGAAGTCGTGGGTGGGGTGGGATACGTCCGCCAGGCTGGAAGGCGGGTCCAGGGAGAGGTCGTTCAAAAAGCTCCGGAGTTCTTTGTAGCGGGCGGTGATGGTCAGCAGGTGTTCCAGGTCCCGGACCCTCTTGGGGTAGTCGTCGTAGCGCTGGGTCAAGAGCGGTTCGTAGTAGGCCAGGGCCAGGTTCATGCGGGATACCAGGGTTTGGCCCGGATTCTGGAGGCTGACGAGCAGTTCCGCCAAAGGTTTAAGACCGGCCTGGGGGCGCATTTTGCCCAGGGCGGCCACGGCTTTTTCCAGGGTGAAACCCTCTTTCAGATTGCCCTGAAACTTTTTGGCGGTCTGCTTGCCCACTCCCGGCACCAAGAGCAGCACCCGGTTCCAGCTCATGGCGTCCCGGGGGTTGGCCACCACCCTCAAGTGGGCCAGCAGGTCCTTGATGTGGGCGCTCTCCATGAATTTGAAGCCCCCGAACTTCATGAAGGGCACTCCCTGGCGCACCAGTTCGATCTCCAGGTCGAAGGAATGGAACGCGGCCCTGAAGAGCACCGCCATCTTATTTAAGGGAGTCCCCCGCTCGTGCAGGTCCTGGACCTGGGCCACCACCAGCTGGGATTGCTCGTTTTCGCTGGCGGGCCGGAAGAGCCGGGGCTTTAAGCCGTCGCCCTTGCGGGTAAAGAGGCATTTGGTGTACTTCTCCCGGGCCCCGGCGATGATTTCGTTGGCCAGGTCTAAAATGGGCTGGGTGGAACGGTAGTTTTCCTCCAGTTTAATGACCCGGGTGCCGGGAAAGAGAGTGGGGAAATCCATGATGTTGCGGAAATTGGCCCCCCGGAAGGAATAGATGGACTGGGAGTCGTCGCCCACGGCCATGACGTTGTCGTGGGTATAAGCCAAAAGGCGCACCAGTTCGGCCTGCAAGCGGTTGGTATCCTGGTATTCATCCACCATCAGAAAACGGAACTGCTCGGACAACCGGCGGCGCACCTCCTCCTCTTCCCTGAGCAGGCGTCTGCCTTCCAGGAGCAGGTCGTCATAATCTAAAAGGGCATGGCGCCGTTTTTCTTCCTGGTAGGCCAGGCCGATTTGCAGCAGGTCGGCCTGATGCGGCACAAATTGGGGATAATCCCGGTAGAGCAAGTCCTCCAGGGAGAGGTCCTTGTTGACCGTGGCTCCCAGGATTTCCGCCAGGGTCTCCTTCCGGGGGAAGGGGCCCTCGATCTTTTTCAACCCCAGGCGCTCCTTCAGCATGTTCAGGAGATCACCCTGGTCGGCCCGGTCCATGACCGTGAAACCGTCGGTATAGCCCAGGCGCGCCCCGTAACGGCGCAGCCACTGATAGCAGATACCATGGAAAGTCCCCCCCATCACTTGGCCCAGGGGCTGGTGGATGAGGTGGGCCGCCCGGTTGAGCATCTCCTGGGAGGCCTTGCGGGTAAAGGTGAGAAGCAAAATGGAGCCGGGGTCCACTCCCTGCTCCACCAGATAGGCCAGGCGATAGACCAGGGTGCGGGTCTTGCCGCTGCCGGCGCCGGCAATGACCAGGACGGGGCCCTCCTGGGTGGTCACCGCCTCATACTGCGCCGGGTTAAGGTCTTGTTGGTAGTCGATCCGGGGACCGGCCCCTATGGCTGGAAATATATGCGTCATAATCTAAGTTTGAGTTCCGGAAGGATAGAGGCCCGCAGCCCTCTATCCCAGCTTTTCCGGGGCGGCAATAAGAAGTTGCCGTAAGCCGCCGGTGGGTGACTAGTTAGGCAAGGCGCCCGCGGGCTTTAATCTTGCAAATTTACTGTGCCGGCTGATTTCTTCAATAATATAATCAGCTAGTATTTGATAACCTTTCTTATTAAAATGGCAGCAATCATCGCTATAGACGGTTTCCTTGGTATGGGCAAAAATCATGGTGGCATCAAAGAAATTGACCTGATTTTTTACCAGCATCTTACCCCGGGCAATGAGCAGGGGATAGCCGATGATGACCGGCCGCCGATATACATGCTTCTCATTAAAGGCAAGGTGTTTCTCTTCCCTGGTTAACTGTTTTGACCCTTGTAAGTATTGGTCCGGCTGGAGAACATGGTAGTAGGCAAAACCGTTTTTTGGGGCCAGGTCGTTGATCAGCAGGGAACATCTGTACCAGAAATCCGCGGCTGCTTCAAACATCTTCGTGTCATTAGCATAATGTTCCACCGGCCCGGATTCGGCAAAGCGTTTCTTCGATTTCATTTGCAGCTCCAAGAGCGCCATGGAGCTTTTATAAATATCTTTATTGTTTATCATCAGTTGCACCATTTTGATGAGACCATAGGTGGCACTGAAATTAAATACGCTGGTGGCCAAGGCGGCCAACCTTTCTCGTTTAATATCTTGAAAATATTTTAGTTTGCCTATCGCCGCCAATACCCGGGGAGGGGGATTGTCGCTGATTCTTAACTCCCAGCTACGGGGGAAAAAGGGGTTGACGCCGGCCACGTAATTTTCCACATAAGGGAGCACAATATCATTGAACCCGTCCAGGTTAATTACCAGGTCGTATTGCGCCCCCAAAGCGAGGAAATAAGTAAGGGCCATCAGTTGTTGGGGCTGCTTGAAACCGGGGCAGGCCAGGTTGATCAGACGGGGAGCGGCCTTAAAAGTCTTTTTCCAGGCCTGCTCAATAGGTTTCACCAACCCGTTAGCCACTGAACCTCCCAAGATCACAATATTTACTTTTCCCGCTTCTTTTTTAACCACCGGTGAAATATCGGTTAAAAAACCCTGGCCGGTAAAATTTTTCTTCTCATCCCCGGAATCCAAGACATAGCCGACATAAGGATGAATGACTTCCTGGTTTAAAAAGTTGGCGCTCTGGTCCGTGATATCATATTTATGGACCACATAACTTCTAAGATTCCCGGGGGAATATCTTTTCCCAAAAATAATCAGGAAAGTAACCTGAGATAGTAGTTCAATACTAAGAACCACTATCAAAAACATGACGCCATAAAATAAGTAAATTCTAAATTTGTTGTCTTGTCCGTGCTTCATTGAGCTTGTTCCAAGTTTTCCGTCACTCTTTGTGGTCATAAAAAATAAGCTTTATATTTAGTTGTTAGCACATATAACCAGATTTATAAGGACGAACCTGGGTTTCGCCCCTACCTGTCTTTCTTCAGGTAAGAATCTTGAAATGATCGATGATCGCCGCGGCCAGGGCGGGTATGGTAAAATCCTGGGGCTGAATCTGGGGGGTGGGGCCGTATTCCTGGAGCGTGGCCCCGGTGATGGGGCCAATGGCGGCCACAACCGCCTTCTTTGCCAGGGCCTGGAAGCGTTCCGGACCCAGGAGTCTCACAAAGTTATGCACCGTGGCGGAACTGGTGAAGGTGAGGATATCCACCCGGCCTGCTTGTAAGGCAGCTTCCGCTTCCGGGGGAATCCCCCCTGGAGGCAGGGCCTGATAGACCGGGGCCACGTCCACCTGGGCGCCCAGTTGCGCCAGACCCTGGGGCAGCACCTCCCGGGCCACCTGAGCCCGGGCCAGGAGAATCCGGTGGCCGGAGGCGATATGAGGTGAGAGGGCCTCCAGGAGCACTTCCGCTTTGAACGCGGCCGGCACCACGTCCGCCGTCAGCCACCAGTTTTGTAGAGCCTGGGCCGTGGCCGGGCCGATGGCCGCGAGCTTGGCACTCCCCAGGGCCCGCATGTCCTGCCCCTGACCGAACAAACGCTGCATAAACGCAGCCACGCCGTTGGCGCTGGTGAAAACGATCCACTGATACCGGGAAAGGTTTGATAGGGCCTGATCCAGGGGGGTGAAATCATCCGGGGGGCCGATCTCCAGGGTGGGTACCTCCAGGCAGCGGGCCCCGGCGGCGGCCAGCAGAGCCACCAGCGCCGAGGCCTGCTCCCGGGTGCGGGTGACCACCACGGTTTTGCCCCACAGGGGCCTGGTCTCCCACCACTTCAGGCTCTCCCTCAGGGAGGCTGCTTCCCCCACCACCAGGATGGCCGGGGGCTTGATGCCGGCTGCTTGGGCGACGGCGGCGATATTTTCCAACACCCCGGTGACCGTACGCTGTTCCGTGGTGGTGCCCTTCTCGATCACCGCCGCCGGGGTCGTAGGAGGCCGGCCGCCTGCGAGCAAGCGGCGGCAGTTGTCCGCCAAATTTTTCACCCCCATGAGAAAGACCAGGGTCCCCTGGGTCTGGGCCAGCACGTCCCAGGGGATGGCGCTGGTCTCCTTGGTGGGGTCCTCGTGGCCGGTGATGAAGGTCACCAGGGACGCCAGCCCCCGGTGAGTCACGGGGATGCCCGCATACGCGGGCACGGCCACGGCCGCGGTCACCCCGGGGACTACCTCGAAGGGTAGCCCCGCGGCCGCCAGGGCCAGGGCTTCTTCGCCCCCCCGGCCGAAGACGAAGGGGTCGCCGCCCTTGAGGCGCACCACCGTGAGGCCGGAGCGGGCCTTGTCCACCAGGAGCTGGTTGATGCCCTCCTGGGGCAGGGCATGGGCCCCGGCTTTTTTGCCCACGTAGATAATTTCTGCGTCCGCCGGGGCCTCTTTGAGCAACTCCGGGGAGGCCAACTGGTCATAGACCACCACCTGGGCCTTTCTGAGGACTTCCCGGCCCTTCACCGTGATCAACCCCGGATCTCCGGGCCCCGCACCCACCAGATAAACCATCTTGAAATATTACCATATTTTCAGCAGAGAGGCACGGCGGACACCGAAAAGTGGCCAGTGATCAGGGGTCAGTGGTCAGCGAAAATACCAAGCAGTTAACCACTGGCCACCGGCCACTGACCACTAATTCTTCCCTGTGCCTCTGCGCGCTCTCCGTGTCTTAGTGGTGAATCTTTTATTTATGATCATGATGGCAAGATTTCCGGTTCTCGATCCCTTCCACTATGCCCCGGTATTTCTCGTGGATAATCTGCCGGTCAAATTCGTACATGGCCTGGAGCATATCCGCCTTTTCGGGGCCACTGAAATAGGTCATGCAGGGGATAAAAAAATGTTTATCCTCTTTTTCGATGTGCCGGGGATAAAATTCCACCAGTTTGTCCAGATTTTCCAGAATTTTCTCCAGCGCGCCCTCTTTTACCAGGAGATAGTCCTCCTTGGCCCACACCAGCGCCAGGGTGGTCTCCCGGCCCCAGACGTGGTCCTGGATCAACTCTTCCATCATCTGGCGATGCTCGGCGGCTATGTCTTTTTTAGCCAGAGCCGCGAAAAGGATTTCTTCCTCTTTGCCATGGTGGACGCGGTCGGCGTAAAAACGGATGAAATCCACCGCGGTGTCGATGAACACCGGGTCCACGAAGGCGAACTCCGGGTCCACGGCCACGTTGTCTTTGATCCGGGTTAATTCACAGCGCATGAGCTGGATCATGCGCTCGATGAGGCGATGTTCGATCATTAAAGGGCCGATGGGCTGCATAATGTTTATTTCCTTTTTTAACCGCGGATGAACGCCGATATACGCCGATAACAATCTGCGTCCATCTGCGTTTATCGGCGGTTCAGATTTTTATCAACTCATACTCCCGGCTTCCCAGGCCCAGTTCTTCGGCGTAGGCCAATTTCAGGGGCCAGTCCACCTGGGGGTAGATATCCTTAAATTTGTCGCTGCCCGGGCCCATCTCTTTTAGGGCCGAGCCCTCCAGGCCCCGGGCCCGGTTTACCAGGTCCGCGGCCGCCTGGTCGATGGCCACCGGGTCCTTAGAGGCCAGGATGCCGATATCGCCGACGATGGGCGCGTCGTTGTGTCCGTAGCAGTCGCAGGCCGGAGAGACCTGGGTGACGAAGCTTAAGAACACGGCCCGGTCCTTTTTGCTTTGCATCACTCCGTAGGCGTACTCCGCCAGCTTTTCCAGGAAGACGGGGATGGATTCGTTCCATTGGATCTGGATGTTGCCATAGGGGCAAACCAGGATGCACTCGGCGCAACCGATGCACTTGGCGGTATCGATCACCGCTTTCTGGGTCTCCGGATTGATCTGGATGGCCTCCTGGGCGCAGTGGGCCACGCACTCCCCGCAGCCGGTGCACTTTTTGTCTAACACTTTAGGGGAGATGTTGGAGTGTTGGGCCAGCTTTCCCCGGCGGGAGGCGCCCCCCATGGCTAAATTTTTGATAGCGCCGCCGAAACCGGAGAGCTCGTGGAGCTTGAAGTGGGTCATGGCCACCATCCCTTCTGCTTCCACCAGCCCCTCGGCCAGAAAAACGCTCTGGAAATGTTTTTTGTTGATGGGGAGTTCCACCTCCGCCTTGCCCGTGAGACCGTCGGCAATCACCAGGGGAGCCTTCACCACCGCGTAGGCGAAGCCGTTTTCAATGGCCGTGGTCAGGTGGCTTACCGCCTCGGACCGGGTGCCCACGTAGACGGTGTTGGCGTCGGTTAAGAAAGGCCGGCCCCCGTGCTCCCAGAGGGCGTCCACCACCCAGCGCACGAAATTGGGGCGGATAAAGGCGGTATTCCCCTTCTCCCCGAAATGCAGCTTCACCGCCATCAAGGGCCGCTTCTTCTTGCGCTGGATGATGGACTTCAAATCCACCGCGGCCAACAACTGCTGGAATTTTTTGACATTGGGCTCCTTGACGGAAGCCCGGAGGTCCATGAAGAAGACGGTGCTTGACATAAAGTCACCTTTTATTTCATTGGTCTTTTGCTAATAATCATCAACTTAACTTATTAATTAAAATTATTATTATAATTGGAACCCACGTAATTATCCCCAGGCTACCTACGATCAGGCACCACCATACAGCACCCATTCCTATATCAATATTCTTTTGTTTTATTATCCTCTTGGCTTTTATTCCAAAATATATTGAAATAAATGATCCTATACCTCCCAACCATATTATAGAAAATATTATACCTATTTTTAAAAAAAATAATGCCTTATTTCGATATTGTTCATATTGCTCATTGTCTAACGTACTTATTTCAAGAGATTTTTTAGGAGCAAGTTGAGCCCACTCCTTACTTTCATCGATAGTTGGAGATATTTTATCCTCAAATTTAAGCCATTCTCCGCAATGTTTGCATTTTAATGCTTCATCCTGTATTTCTTCTGCGCAATAAGGGCATTTTTTCATCATAATCTTCCTTATAGATATCAAGGCAATAGGCTGCAAATTCTAACAGGATTAATGGTGCGCAAGACTCATCCTATGAAGCCTTCCCGAAAGATTGGCATGTAGTGCCCGCCCTACATGCTATGCATGTTCCAAATTTGTTTTAAAATTGTTGTTATAGAATACATCTGACTTTCAGGATATTATATTTTATAGATTGTTTTTATTAAATTAATATTATTATAAATTTCTGCAATTATATTTCTGAGTTTTTCTTGTATAGTCTCATTTAACCATATATTACCCGATTCAAATGATAAAAAGTCAATTATAGAAATGCAATCATTAACTATGTCAGGCAATCCACTTACTTCAATGAGCCAATATTGGGGAAGAAAATGAATAAATCGGTTTCTTAATTCATTAAGCTTTTCTATACTTTCATCTTGAGTTTCATTTGGAATGAACTTTTTACTATGAAAATATTGCAACATAATATCTGATTTAATCTTCTCATAAAGACTTAAAAAGAAATCCAAATATTCTTTTACAAAATTTGCTGAACCTTCTCTGTAAAGCTCCAACCACTTTTCAGCTATCCTATCCTTTAAAACATTAAGCCCACTTGTCCCTTTTAAAGCATTAACCATAAAGCCTTGCAACGCAAGATGAAGGAATATAATAACCCATTTCCAATTATAAGTTTCTAATATTACTTTCGACAAGAAAATGCCGAGCATTTCAAAATTTCTAATCGCTTCATTTAATTCGTCAGTCTTAAGATAAATTTCTTCTGGCATAAATATCTTTATTGCCTTGCTCTCAGTTATAATAAGACATGCCGCGCATGCAGAATTACAGCGGCCATCGGCCGCCCTATAGCTGCGTGGTCATTGACGCCCCCCTCACCCTAGCCCTCTCCCCCGAGGGGAGAGGGAATTAAGTCCAGCACCCGCTATCTTAATAAATTTGGCGGGCCATACCCATCCCCTTGGGTTGAATCAGCCACCAACCCCCTCTCCCCCCGGCGGGGGGAGAGGGCCGGGGTGAGGGGGGAGGTCTTCGAGGGTGTCGAAAATTGTATCCATAACCGCATCCGTCTCCTGCAAGACCTCATAATTCCAAAACCGCAGGACATGGTACCCCATTTTATTTAAGTAAGAGGTGCGCCGCGTATCCGCCTCTTCGTTCTCTCCATGTTGCCCGCCGTCCAACTCAATGACAACTTTTTTTTCTAGACAGATAAAATCTACGATGAATGGTCCCACCGGGTGCTGCCGCCGGAATTTCCAGCCGCCGAGCTGGCGATCCCGAAGATGATACCAGAGCCTGCTTTCTGAATCGGTCATGTTCTTCCGCAGGACCCGGGCGAGCTGCGTGGTCACTTACGCCCCCCTCACCCTAGCCCTCTCCCCCGAGGGGAGAGGGGATTAATACTGACATATCCGTAAGTTATTGTTTATAGATAGGCAACAATATTTCCTTCTTCCCCCCGGCTGTCCATTACCGCAATTTCGTATCTTATGGCTATATCGATCATTTCCCTCTCCCCCTGGGGGGGGGGAGGGAAGGGTGAGGGGGGGATAAGTGCGTGCAATTGCTTCATCTCTGCCACAAGACTGTTTTCGCCCTCCACTTGTGGGTAATGCTAAGCCCGAGGGGAGAAGGGATTAATGTTGGAATATCCATAAGATAAACAAAGCCTGGGGGCAATGAACTGCGGTCTGGGACTGATCACTGACTACTGACTACTCCCCCTCCCAGACCACCTCTCCCCCCACAATAGTCATCACGGCTTTGCCTTTCAAGGTCCAGCCGTTAAAGGGGCAGTTCCGGGATTTGGAGGCGAAGGTGCTCGCGTCCACGGTCCATTCCCGGTTTAGATCGACCAAGGTAATGTCAGCCATCGCACCCTTCTCCAGGGTGCCGCCGTTGACGCCCAGGATGGCCGCCGGGTTGGTGCTGAGAGCGCCGATGGCCTGGCTCAGGTTAAGGGCGCCGTCGTGCACCAGTTTCAGGGTAAGGCTTAAGGAGGTTTCCAGGCCGATGAGGCCGAAGGCTGCGGCGGTGAATTCCACTTCTTTTTCCAGGGAGCTGTGGGGCGCGTGGTCGCAGGCCACCGCGTCCAGGGTGCCATCTCTGATGGCTTCTTTAATGGACTTCACGTCCATTTCGGTCCTCAAAGGCGGGTTGACCTTGGCGTTAGTGTTATAGCCCAGGACCGCCTCTTCCGTCAGGGTGAAGTAATGGGGCGCGGTCTCGGCGGTGACGGGCAGGCCCATGGCCTTGGCCAGGCGAATGATGGCTACGCTGCCCGCGGTGCTGACGTGGGCGATATGGAGCCGCGCGCCGGTGAGGCGGGCCAGGGTCAGGTCCCGGTAGACCATGACCTCTTCCGCGGCCGCGGGGATGCCTTTCAGGCCCAATTGCAGGGAGACGGCGCCTTCGTGCATGACGCCGTCCGACGCGAGGTCCAGGTCCTCGCAGTGGGAGATGACGGGGAGATCGAAGGTGCGGGCGTATTCCAGGGCCCGGCGCATGAGCATGGAGTTGCTCACCGGGCGGCCGTCGTCGGTCACGGCCACCACGCCCGCGGCCTTGAGATCGCCATATTCGCTGAGGGCCTGCCCCAGGGAGCCCACGGATACGGCTCCCACCGGGTAAACCCGGGCGTGGCCCGCGGCCTTGGCCTGGTCCAGGATGAGGCGGGTCACCGCGGCGTTGTCGTTCACCGGCTTGGTATTGGGCATGCAGGCCACCCCGGTGAAGCCTCCCTGGATGGCGGCCCGGGTGCCGGACTCAATGGTCTCTTTGTATTCCTCCCCCGGTTCCCGGAGATGAACGTGCATGTCCACCAGACCCGGGGTCACCACCAGGTCCGAAGCGGAAATGACCCGCCGTCCTTCGGCCGGGATCCGGCCCGGGGGCTCCAGGGCTACGATTTTGCCCCGTTCCACCAGCAGGTCCAGGGGGTCCTCCAGATGTTGGGAGGGGTCCACCACCAGCCCGCCTTTAATTAACAGGCTCACCCTTTTTCTCCTCCGATCAAGAAATAGAGCACGGCCATGCGCACCGCCACCCCGTTGGTCACCTGTTCCAGGATCAGGGAATGGGGGCCGTCGGCCACTTCCGGGGAAATTTCCACCCCCCGGTTGAGGGGACCGGGGTGCATAATGATCACGTCTTCTTTAGCAAGTTTCAGGTGCTTGGGGGCCAACCCGAAGAACTGGCTGTACTCCCTTAAGGTGGAGAGGAACATCTGGCCCATGCGCTCCAGTTGCAGTCTGAGCATCATAATTACATCGGCATCGCGCACGGCTTCCACCAATGAAGTGGTAACCTGAGCGCCCAGGGTCTCCAGGTAAGGGGGCAGCATGGTGGCGGGCCCGGCCACCGTTACCCTGGAGCCCATCTTGGTGAAGGCGTAAATATTGGAGCGGGCCACCCGGGAATGGGCGATGTCCCCGATAATGGCCACCTTCAGGCCGTCTAAGCGGCCCTTGGCCTCCCGCACGGTGAGGAGGTCCAAGAGGGCCTGGGTGGGGTGCTCGTGCAGTCCGTCTCCGGCGTTGATCACCCCGCACCGGAGGCGTTGGGCCAGGTAATGGGGGGCGCCGCTGGCGGCATGGCGGATAACCAAAACGTCCGGGGCCATGGCCTCCAGGTTATGGGCCGTGTCCGCCAAAGTCTCTCCCTTGACCGCGCTGGAGGCCGACACCGTCAGGTTCAGGGTGTCGGCGCTGAGGCGTTTGGCCGCGATCTCAAAGGACATGCGGGTGCGGGTGCTGGGTTCATAAAACAGGGTCACCACCGTCTTGCCCCGGAGGGTGGGCACTTTCTTGATGGGCCGGGTGGAGATCTCCTTGAAGGAAGCGGCGGTGTCCAAAATAAGGCTGATCTCTTCGGGTTCCAGGTCAGCGATGCCCAGCAGGTCTTTATGCCGGAATTCCATAAACCAATCCTTCCTTGGGCGGCAAAAAAAAACCTCCTTAGCGGATAAGGAGGCGGTTTGCTATTTGGGAAGCTAGCAATCGAGTCATAGGGTTGCCCCTGGCGGCTATTATCTTCTACCATCCTTCGGCGGTGAATTCAAGAATATTCTCCGTCAATTTTCCGGTGTACGAGTTGACAGGCCAGAGGCTTATCACTATTAATTTTAATAGAATGCTACTATCATAAGGCAATTTTGGAGGTGTCTTATGCCTGATATCATGGAATGGAAGCCGTTTCGGGAAGTCTCCCGCCTGCGCCGGGAAATGGATCGTTTGTGGGATGATTTCTTCGGACCCGGCCGCCGGGCCTTCCGGCCCCTGGAAGCGGAATGGGCCCCCGCGGTGGATGTCTCGGAAACCGCAGACAAGGTGGAGATCAAGGCCGAAGTCCCCGGGATGGAGGCCAAGGATATCGATATTTCTCTTTCCGGCGACATCCTCACCATCAAGGGAGAAAAGAAGTCGGAGCGGGAAGAGAAAAAAGAGAACTATCACCTGGTGGAAAGAAGCTACGGCTCTTTCTCCCGTTCCCTAAAGCTGCCCGCGGCCGTGGAGGCCGACAAGATCGAGGCCAGCTATAAGCAAGGCGTCCTGAGCATTTCCTGCCCCAAAAAAGCAGAGGCCAAACCCAAGGCCATCGAAATTAAAAGCACTTGAGGCTCTCCTGGGAGGGCTCCCCGGCCAGGGAGCCCTCCCAGGGTTCTCTGGGACCGGAAATTCACCAATCTGGGCTAACCCACTAACTAAAAGGAATAATTATGGACACTGAACTGCTCGCGATCATCAACAATGCCATCGCCCAGGAAGAGCTGTCCCATGAATTTTACCTGCGTATGGCCGACTTGGTGAGCCACGCCGACACCAAAGAAACCTTCCAATTCCTGGCCAAGGATGAGCTGGAGCACAA
>ENA-OSEO01002723-OSEO01002723.1-sediment-metagenome-genome-assembly--contig:-NODE-2723-length-23518-cov-3.507444_pt1 | contig 23518 bp, 24 predicted proteins | sample MGYA00237883_ERZ534232 | MGnify/ENA metagenome assembly ERZ534232
AGAGGCGTTCATGTGGTGACCGTGAACGATTATCTGGCGAAGAGAGACGCGAACTGGATGGGCCCCATCTATGAGTTTCTCGGCCTTTCCGTCGGCGTCATCGTCCACGGGATTAATGATGTGGAGAGACGCAACGCCTACGGATGTGACGTCACTTACGGGACGAACAACGAATTCGGCTTCGATTACCTGCGCGACAATATGAGTTTTCAGCTCGAGCAGTATGTCCAGCGGGCCTTTTATTACGCCATTGTCGATGAGGTGGACAGCATCCTCATTGACGAGGCGAGGACCCCTCTCATCATCTCCGGGCCCTCCGAAGAGTCCACCGACAAGTATTACCGGATCAATCAGATCATCCCCCGTCTCAGTAAGGAACAGGACTTCACGATCGATGAGAAGAGCCGGGCGGTGGTACTGACGGAGGAGGGAGTGGCCAAGACGGAGCGGCTCCTCAATGTGCAGAATCTGTATGAACCGCAGAACATGGAGATTCTCCACCATGTCAATCAGGCCCTGAAGGCGCATACCCTTTTCAAAAAGGATATCGATTACCTTGTGAAGGACGGGCAGGTCATCATCGTGGACGAATTCACGGGACGGGTGATGCCCGGCCGGAGATACAGCGACGGTCTTCATCAGGCCCTCGAGGCCAAGGAGCGGGTCAAGATAGAGCGGGAAAACCAGACCCTTGCCTCAGTCACCTTCCAGAACTACTTCCGCATGTATGAAAAGCTGGCCGGGATGACCGGAACGGCGGATACGGAAGCCACGGAATTCAAGAAGATCTATAACCTCGATGTGGTGGTTATTCCCACCAATATGCCCATGATCCGGACCGACTACTCGGATGTGATCTACAAGACGGAAGAGGAGAAGTTCGATGCGGCCATCGAAGAGATAAAGGAGCTGCACGGTCTGAAGCGCCCGGTTCTGGTGGGGACAATTTCCATCGAAAAATCGGAACTCCTCAGCAAACAGCTCTCGAAGCGGGGAATCAAACACAATGTGCTGAACGCGAAGAACCACGAGAAAGAGGCGGAGATCATCGCCCAGGCGGGGCAGCCGGGCGCGGTGACCATATCCACCAATATGGCCGGGAGAGGGACCGACATCAAGCTGGGCGAGGGTGTCGCCGAAGTGGGCGGCCTCCACATCCTGGGGACCGAGCGCCACGAGAGCCGGCGGATAGACAACCAGCTCAGGGGCCGGTCCGGTCGGCAGGGGGATAAGGGTTCCTCGCGCTTCTATCTCTCGCTGGAAGATGATCTTCTCAGGATATTCGGGGCCGAACGAATCTCCTCCGTTATGGACCGGATCGGTGTGGAAAAGGGAGAACCCATCGAACACAATCTCATCAGCAAGGCGATCGAGAGCGCTCAGAGGCGGGTGGAGGGGCAGAACTTCGAAATACGCAAGCACCTCCTCGAGTACGACGATGTCATGAACCGCCAGCGGCAGGTTGTCTACGAACAGCGCAGGAATGTTCTCGACGGGGACGATCTGTGGTCGACGGTCAACGATATGCTGCAGGAAATCGTCGAAGACCTGGTCAGCGATTTTCTTGACGAGAAGGTGCGCCCCGACGAATGGGATCTTCAGGGGCTGAGCGATGCCGTATACAATCAGTTTTACCTGAGGTTGCTTTTTGATGATGCGCCCCCCTCCGACATGAACAGGGAAGGAGTCACCGAGCGGATCATCGCCGACGTCACGACCCTTCTCCGCGACAAGGAGAAGCGGTTCGGCGCGGACCTTATGAAGTATATCATGAGGGTCATCATGCTCCAGGCCATCGATTCCCACTGGAAGGATCACCTCCTCGGCATGGATCACCTCAAGGAAGGCATCGGTCTGCGCGGGTACGGTCAGAAAGATCCCGTCAGAGAGTATCAGAAAGAGGGATACGATATGTTCATGGAGATGGTGTATCGTATCAAGGAGGATACTCTTCAGAAACTCTGTATCGTTCAGATACAGAGCAACGAGGAGGTCAGGCAGATCGAGGAAAAGCAGAAAACGGATTATGTGATGAGCAGGGGAGACGGCGGAGCGGCTCCGGCAACCGTAAAAAGAACGGCTGAAAAGGTGGGGAGAAACGCCCCCTGTCCCTGCGGAAGCGGCAAGAAATACAAGCACTGCTGCGGGAGATGACGGCGATGGATACAACGATGCATGACACGATACGGATTCCGGGATTTCTCGGCAGTTCGGTGGCCGCCGGGATCAAAAGCGGGGGAGGGCGGGACCTCTCGCTCATTTTTTCGGAAGTTCCCGCCAGGGCTGCCGGCGTGTTCACCACCAACCGATTCAAGGCGGCGCCGGTTATGCTCGATCTGGAGCGAATGTCCGGCCGCCGTGCCCAATCCATCATAGCCAACAGCGGGAACGCCAACGCGGCGACGGGAGAAGAGGGGTATCGGGACGCCGTCGCCATGTCGAAGGCCGTCTCCGACAGGCTGGGCATAGATGACGGCCTTGTTCTGGTGGCGTCCACCGGCATCATCGGCGAGAGGCTTCCTCTGGAAAAGATCGTGGGAGCGGCGGGACCTCTGGTCGAGGGACTGAGCGCCGACGGCATCCCCGCCGTAGCGGAGGGGATCATGACGACCGACCGGTTCCCCAAGGTGGCGTGGCGGAGGTGTTCCGTCGGGGGGAAAGAGATTACCGTCTGCGGCATCGCCAAGGGGGCGGGAATGATAGAGCCGAACATGGCGACCATGCTCTCTTTTGTCCTGACGGATGCCGATATAGACCAGGACTGTCTCGACGGTGTGTTCAGGGAATCCGCCGACAGGAGTTTCAATGCCATCTCGGTGGACGGATGCATGAGCACGAACGACACGGCCCTCATCCTGGCTAACGGTGTGGCCTGCAACAGCTCTATCGATGCCACATCGAGTGGACTGACGGCGTTCAGGGAGGCCTTGTTCCCGGTGATGGAGTCCCTTGCCCGGGACATTGTGAGAGACGGAGAGGGGGCGACGAAGTTGATCGAGATAGTCGTGGATACGGCGAAAACGGTCGATGACGCGCGGAAGGTGGCGTATGCGATTGCCCGCTCCAACCTCGTCAAGACGGCGTTTTTCGGCGAGGACCCGAACTGGGGGAGGATCATATCGGCGGCAGGGTCGACGGGAGTCCCCTTTTCGACCACCGCGCTGGATCTCTCTATCGAGCATGTGCCCCTCTTTAAGAACGGCAGAGGCGTTGCGGGACGGGAAGCCGCGGAAGTCATGAAAAAGGACACGATACGGGTGCTCGTCCGGCTCGGTATGGGCGACGCCACGTTCAGGATATACGCCTCCGATCTCTCCCACGAATATGTGGACATAAACGCCCTGTACCGCACGTGATCCCGTTCTTTTGCCTTGATTATTCAGGGAGGATATGGTATCCCGCTCCAACTTAATACGCTCACCCCTTGATTGCCGGGGCGTTGCCTTCAATCGTGAAGGTCCCGCGGCAAGGTGACGGGGGTGGAGGAAAAAACTGTCAAGGAGAATGGTATGTCGCAGGTATCAATGAAGATGTTGCTCGAATCCGGGGTTCACTTCGGGCATCAGACGAATCGGTGGAATCCCAAAATGAAGCCCTATATCTTCGGGGCGCGGAACGGCATTTACATCATCGATCTTCAGCAGACGGTGCAGATGTTTGATGTGGCGTATAACGCCGTTGTCGAGACGGTCGCCTCAGGCGCTGATCTCCTCATGGTGGGGACGAAACGCCAGGCTCAGGAATCAATCAAGACAGAGGCCGAGCGGGCGGCAATGCCCTATGTCAACCAGCGCTGGCTGGGCGGCATGTTGACGAATTTTGTCACCATCAAGAAGAGTGTCGACCGGCTCAACCAGCTCGACACCATGTTTGAGGATGAGAGCATCAACGCATTTCCCAAAAAGGAGATACTCGGTCTTCAGAGGGAGCGGGAAAAACTCCAGAAGGTTCTCGGCGGCATACGCACCATGAAGACCCATCCGGGGATCATGTTCATCGTCGATCCCAAGAAGGAGGGTATCGCCGTCAAGGAAGCGGGGAAGCTCGGTATCCCTATTGTGGCTATTGCCGATACCAACTGCGATCCCGATTGTATCGATTATATTATTCCGGGGAATGACGATGCTATCCGCGCCATAAAGCTGTTTTCTTCCAAAATCGCCGACGCGGCGCTCGAGGGGAAAAGGAGACGGGAGGAACGTATTCAGGCGGAGAGCGACAAGGATCAAGCCGCTACGGACGAAGAAGAGGATGTGCCGGTAAGCGTCGAGGGTAAAGGAAGCGAGTTCCCCGAGGACAGGGAAGAAATGAACGGAGAGGAATACGAGGAGGTACGGTAACATTGGATATTACAGCATCGATGGTCAAAGAGCTGAGAGATAAGACGAATGCGGGGATGATGGACTGCAAGGAGGCGCTTGCCTCCTCCGGCGGCGATTTTGGGAAGGCCGTGGAGTACCTGAGAAAAAAGGGTCTGTCCGCCGCGACCAAGAGGTCGTCGCGGGCGGCGAAGAATGGCATGGTGGAATCGTATATCCACATGGGCGGAAAGATTGGGGTTATGGTGGAAGTCAACTGCGAGACGGATTTTGTCGGCAAGACGGATAACTTCAGGGAGATGGTCAAGGATATTGCCATGCACATTGCCGCCGCAAATCCCACCTATCTGAGGCCGGAGGATATACCGCAGGACGTGATGGAGCGCGAGCGGGGTATTTACCGGGACCAGGCCCTGGCATCGGGAAAGCCCGAGAAGGTTGTCGATAAGATCATTGACGGGAAGATCGGCAAATTCTATGAGGAGGTATGCCTCCTGAATCAGAAGTTCGTCAAGGATATGGATATCACGGTCCAGACCCTGGTAAACAACATGATCGCCAGCACCGGGGAGAACATAGTCGTGAGAAGGTTCGCGCGGTTCCAACTGGGCGAGGATATCTAGATTCAAAACCCGTCGCTCCGATCCCTCACTCTCACGATCGGAAGATTCCTGTTTCGAGGATTGAACGATCATGGCTACCGTCCGATACAAACGGATTCTCCTGAAGCTGAGCGGCGAAGCGCTGCTGGGAACGGGTTCCTTCGGGATCGATACGGACATGCTCAAGTTCGTGTCGGAGGAGATCAGGGCGGTCAACGCCCTCGGCGTTCAGATAGGGATCGTGATCGGAGGCGGCAATATATTTCGCGGGATGGAAGCGAGTACCAAGGGAATCGACAGGGTATCCGCCGACTATATCGGCATGCTTGCCACCGCCATGAACAGCCTGGCGCTTCAGAATGCCCTCGAGAACAACGGGGTTTCGACGCGCGTTCAGACCGCGATTGAGATGAAAGAGATTGCGGAGCCGTTTATCAAGCGGCGGGCGGTTCGACATCTGGAGAAAGGACGGGTGGTCATCTTCGCCTGCGGTACCGGGAGCCCCTATTTTACGACGGACACGGCGGCCTCGCTGAGGGCCATGGAAATACAGGCTGACGCCCTTCTCAAGGCCACCAAGGTCGACGGCATCTACGACAAGGATCCGGCAAAGGAAAAAGATGCCAGGATATTTCACCGGATCACCTATACCGAGGTGCTGACAAGGGATCTCAAGGTGATGGATTCCACGGCTGTTTCCATGTGCAGAGACAACAACCTCCCCCTTGTCGTGTTTAATATCGAAAAAAAGGGGAATATCCAGGGGGTTGTCTGTGGAGAGACCATCGGCACCGTTGTTGTGGAGGGAGAGAGATGACGGATCTGATATTCGATGCATTGCGCGAGACGATGGACAAGGACATACAGTCTCTGGAAAAATCCTTGAACAAGGTGCGCACGGGGAGGGCGTCCGTTGCTCTTCTGGACGGCATCAGGGTTGATTATTACGGCACCATGACACCCCTGAACCAGGTTGCCACCCTTTCAACCCCGGAGAGTCAGCTGATTCTGATCTCCCCGTGGGACAAGGCGGCGCTGGATGCGATCGGGAAGGCGGTCCAGAAATCCGAGCTGGGGCTGGTGCCGAACAGCGACGGAAAGGTCATCAGGATCAATATCCCCCCTCTGACGGAGGAGAGAAGGAAGGATCTGGTCAAGGTTGTGCGGAAGATGGCGGAGGAGTCTAAAATACGGCTCCGGAACGCCCGGAGAGACGCCAACAACGATCTCAAAAAACTGAAGACCGATGGCGACATATCGGAAGATACCATGCATGACTGCCAGGATACGGTGCAGAAGATAACCGATGAATACACGGACAAGGTGGACAAGATCATCGCTGCAAAAGAAGCCGAGATTATGGAAATATGACAGGGGAGCGGTGGTGGATGAAGGGGCCTCGGGCCCCTTTTTTTGTGCCCCGACCCTGCATGTGCCTCGGAAGATACGGGTTGAAAATGCCAGTATGCTGTGGTACTTGAAAAGCCCGGAATAGGTATATGGACAGAATCGTCAAGGAAAAACTCCCGCGCCATATCGCCATCATCATGGATGGCAACGGCAGATGGGCGAAAAAGCACATGCTCAAAAGGGTCATGGGGCACGAGAGGGGCGCCGATGCGGTTCGAATGACCGTCCGGACATGCCGCGAACTGGGCATCCGGTATCTCACCCTGTACGCTTTTTCAGTCGAAAACTGGCAGCGTCCGAAGAATGAGGTGCAGGCCCTCATGTCGCTGTTGGAAACGTACCTCAGGACGGAACTGGGGGAGATGAAAGAGAACGGCATACGGCTGTCCATGATAGGCGATATCGACGGTTTTCCGGAATCAGTGAGAGACCTTCTTGTCAGGGCCATGGAAGAGACATCCGAAAACCGGGAGATGGTGCTCGCCCTGGCCCTGGGTTACGGGGGGAGAGACGAGATTGTCCACGCGGTGCGCACCATAGTGCGGGACATCGGATCGGCCCATATCGATGCGGAAGGGATAACGAAGGAATTCTTTGCGCAGCGCCTGTACACCGCCGGTATGCCCGATCCGGATCTGCTGATACGGACAAGCGGAGAGAATCGGTTGAGTAATTTTCTCCTGTGGCAGACGGCTTATACGGAGCTCTATTTCACGGACGTCCTGTGGCCTGATTTCTCAAAGGATGATCTCATCGAGGCTATCGTGGACTATCAAGCCAGGGAACGGCGGTTCGGCCTGACCAGCGACCAGTAATCAGAGGGTTCACGCCATGAAGCTTCATACGCAAAGATGGATCACCGGGATCGTGGTGGTACCCCCGCTCGTGGCCCTCATTCTGTACGGCTCCTCTCTGCTCTTTTCCATTGTGATAACACTGGTGATCATCTGGGGTGTTTTTGAGTACAACACCATGATTTTCAAGGAAAAACAGTATCTCGAAAAGACCGAGGGGCTTATCGTCGGTCTCTGTGTGCCGCTCGCGGCGTTCATGGGGGATGTTTTGCTCATGTCCGCTACCGTCGCCTTTTCACTGATTATCGTTTTGCTCATCTTCCTCACGCGGATGAAGCAGGAACGGGCCGACTTCACGGCGCTCAGCAAGGTCGTCTTCGGCTTCATGTATATACCCTTCCTCATGTCGCACCTGATTCTGCTCCGGCACTCCGAAGGCGGGATCGCTTGGATATTTTTTATTATCTGTGCCGCCTTTCTGGGTGACATCTCAGCCTTTTACGTTGGCAGGTCCATGGGGAAGAACAAGCTGATCCCGACGGTCAGCGCCGGAAAGACCGTGGAAGGGGCGGTGGGGGGCATAGCCGGGACGATGCTCGGATGTGTATTGTTCAAGATTTTGTTCCTCCCCGATCTTTCCCTCATTCACGCGATAACGCTCGGTTTCATGGGGAGCCTCATGGCTCAGTTGGGAGATCTGTGCGAATCGGCCCTCAAGAGGACCGCCATGGTCAAGGATTCGGGGACGCTTCTCCCCGGGCACGGGGGGATATTGGATCGTCTCGACGCCCTCCTCTTTCTCATACCCTTTGTCTATTATTACCGCCTTCTCGTGATCCGATGAAAGCCATATCCATTTTGGGATCAACAGGTTCGATCGGGGTCAGCACTCTTGATGTGATAGCCGGGAATCCCTCCCGGTTCAGGGTGGTCGCTCTCGCTGCGGGCAGAAATCTTGAGCTCCTGGAGAGACAGATCGAAACATTCCGGCCGGAGATCGTTTCCGTGATCGATGACGACCATGCCCGCCGGCTGCATGCCAGGATCGGCTCGACGGCTGTCGCCATCCTTTCGGGGGATGCCGGTTACCGGGAAGTCGCGTCGCACGGAACAGCGGATATGGTGGTATCGGCCATGGCCGGAGCGGCCGGGCTTTCCCCCACGATGGCGGCCATCGATGCGGGGAAAGACATAGCCCTTGCCAATAAGGAGACAATGGTCATGGCGGGCGGGCTGGTTATGGAACGCGCCGCTTCGCGGGGTGTGAAGATCATCCCGGTGGACAGCGAGCACAGCGCCATTTTTCAGTGTCTGGCCGGTCACAACAGAGGAGAGGTCCGGAGGCTCATCCTGACCGCTTCGGGAGGCCCTTTCTACAATCTTCCGAAGGAACGGTTTGCGGATATACGTCTTGAGGATGCGCTCAGGCATCCCAACTGGGAGATGGGGCGGAAGATTACCATCGATTCCGCAACGATGATGAACAAAGGGCTTGAAATAATGGAGGCCATGTGGCTGTTCGGTTTCGACAGGGAACGGATAGCCGTCTGTATCCACCCGCAGAGTGTTGTCCATTCCATGGTGGAATATGTGGACGGTTCCGTCATGGCGCAGATGGCGGTCCCTGATATGAAGGGTCCCATATCGTACGCCCTGGCCTATCCGGAGCGGGTACCCGAAGCCATGTCGTTTCTCGATCTGTGTACGGTCGGAACGCTTGAGTTCTTCGCCCCCGATCCCGACAGGTTCCCGGCTCTGGACCTTGCCTATGAAGCGGCCGGGAAGGGCGGGACGGCCCCGGCGGTCCTGAACGCGTCAAACGAAGTGGCCGTGGAGGCCTTTGCCGGAGGGGCGATCGGATTCGGGGATATTCCCCGGGTGGTGAGAAAGACGCTTGATGTGCATCGGGGCGGGAAGATCAGGGACATTGCCGATGTCCTCGATGCGGATGGGTGGGCGCGGACCGCGGCTTCTGAAATAATAGAGAAAGGAAAAATCCTTTGATCGGTGTGAGTGTTGTTTCAGTCATAATTTTGCTGGGAGTGCTCATATTTGTGCACGAACTGGGGCACTTTCTGGTGGCGAAGTGGTCGGGCGTGGGGGTGCTCAAATTTTCACTCGGCTTCGGTCCCAAGCTCTTCGGCCGTAAAGTGGGAGAAACCGAATACATCCTCTCCGCCATACCCCTTGGCGGATATGTGAAGATGCTGGGTGAATCGGAAGACGATCAGGAACTCTCACCGGCGGATGAGAAACGATCGTTTCTGAAACAGGGGGTATTCAAAAGGATAGCGATCGTTTTTTCAGGTCCCCTGTTCAACTTCCTCTTTGCCATTGTCGCCTTTGCTGCTGTGTACGCCGTGGGCGTCCCCGTTTCGACCTCGATGATCGGGACCGTGCAGGAAGGGAGCCCGGCCTCAGAGGCCGGCATCCGCAGCGGGGATACTATCGTTTCCATTGACGGCAGGAAGATATCCCGCTGGTCGGATCTTGCCGGCGCCGTGGACAGGAGCGACGGCGCCCGGCTCATAATACAGGTGGAACGGGGGGGTAAGACGCACACGATCAACGTGACCCCCCGGGCCGTGACATCATCGAATATCTTCGGCGAAGAGATTGAGACCTTTCGTATCGGTGTGGGGATTTCCGATGAGACGGTCATGGAACGGAAGGGTCCGCTGGGAGCGCTCTCATCCGGCGTTGCCCAGACATGGGGGTGGACGAAGCTGACCTGTGTGGGGATGGTCAAGATAGTGCAGGGGGTTGTTTCTCCAAAGGAATTAGGGGGGCCGATCCTGATCGCCCAGATGGCGGGAACACAGGTCCGGAAGGGCCTGATACCGTTCATATTTCTTATGGCGGTGCTGAGCGTCAACCTGGGCGTGCTGAATCTCCTTCCCGTGCCGGTTCTCGACGGGGGGCACATTGTCTTTTTCCTGATAGAGGCCGCTACGGGAAGGCCGGTAAGTGTGCGGTGGAGGGAGCGGGCGCAGCAGGTGGGGTTCTTCATCCTCATCCTTCTCATGCTGTTCGTTTTTTATAACGATATTGCGCGATTAGTGGGATATCAGCCATGATAACCCTTGCCGTGGATACCTCGCTGGCAACGACAAGCGTTGCGCTCCTCGATGACGACGATATTCGTGCGGAGCTCTTTATCCATACGGGCAGGAACCACGCGGAGGTGCTTTTGCCGGCGATTGAACACGTGCTCGTGTCCGCCGGAACGGAACAAAGTCGGATCGATCTCTTTGCCGTCACCGTCGGTCCCGGTTCATTCACGGGGCTGCGGGTGGGGGTCAGTACCGTGAAGGGGCTGGCATTTGTTTTACAGAAACCGGTTGTTGGTGTCTCGTCTCTGGATGTTCTCGTTTTGAATATGGGGTATTGCGATCCCTCAATGGCGGTTTGTCCCATGGTGGACGCCGGACGGGGAGAGGTCTATGCCGCGCTCTACGCCCCTTCCGGGCCGGACGGATATGAAAAGACACGTGACGCGTGTGTCGCGCGTCCGGGAGAATTCGTGCCGTCAATAGAAGGGGATGCGGTTTTTTTAGGCGATGGAGCTGAGAAGCACCAGACGGTTATCCGTGATATGTTCCCGGGCCGACCGTTCTTTGCCCCGCTACGCTGTAACCTGATACGCGGGGGCGCGGTAGGCATCATGGGGCGCAAGAAGTTTCGTGAAGGGCATATATCTGATATAATGGAACTCGTTCCCGCGTATATCCGCCCTTCGTATGCGAGCGGGGAAGAGTGATATTCGCGCGGGATATGCCGGTTGACACGGAGCTTGTTATCTACTATACACCGGCTTGGGCGCTCTGTCCCTGAGGATGGCCCGCAGTTAATCGGAAGAAGACGTAAGAATGAACAACTGGCGGCAGGTGTGAAGAACAGGAATTTCCCCATTGCCCTTGAGGGGTTTGTCTTTATCGTGCCCCCGGCCGTTCTGGCGGGAGTTTTCGCCTTCCTGGGCGCTCGAGGGGTAGCCCTCTTTTTCCTTGCCGTGGCTCTTTTTGTCCTGTGGTTTTTCCGTAATCCGGAGCGGGTGCCCCCCGCAGATGAAAAGGCGATCATCTCCCCTGCGGACGGCAGGGTTATCAGGATCGAGGAAGTGGAAGAAGACGAGATGCTTCAGGAGCGGGTTCGGAAGGTCAGTGTTTTCATGAACGTCTTCAACGTGCACGTCAACAGGGCCCCTTGCTCCGGAATCGTGACCGAAATTGCGTACCGGGAGGGGAAGTTCTTCTCCGCCAATCTCGATAAGGCATCGGTTTTCAATGAGCGGAATTCCGTCCTCATTGAACGGGCGGACGGGAACCGGATACTGACCATACAGATCGCGGGGATCATCGCGCGCAGGATCGTCTGCTGGGTTCAGAAAGGGATGAGTGTCGCAACGGGGGAGCGTTTCGGAATGATCAGGTTCGGATCACGGCTCGAGGTTTGTATGCCGCTCGGCGCCACAATCTCCGTAAAGCTCGGAGACAAGGTGCGCGCCGGAGAAACGACGATAGGATATCTGTCATGAGAAAAAGAGCAAGGGAAAAGACCGACAATGCGAGAAGAGGGATCTACATCCTCCCCAATCTCTTCACCACGGCGAGTCTCTTCTGCGGTTTTTATTCGATTATTGCCTCCATAGGCGGACATTTTTCACGGGCGGCGATCGCGATCATACTGTCTATCGTTCTCGACGGGCTCGACGGCAAGATAGCCCGGTATACCCGGACCACCAGCAGGTTCGGCGCCGAATACGATTCGCTCTCCGATCTTGTCGCCTTCGGCGTCGCGCCCGCCGTCCTTGCCTATTCATGGGCACTCATCTCCTTCGGGAGATACGGCTGGCTCGCGGCCTTCCTCTTTGTGGTATGCGGCGCCCTGAGACTCGCCCGCTTCAACGTGCAGATCGATATCATCGACAGCAGGGTGTTCAACGGCCTTGCCATCCCGGCGGCCGCTGCGGTTATCGCGACGACGGTTCTATTATTTTACTATCTGGGAGGGGAGGGGCCCTTTCATCACGGCTCCATACTGATGGGCACGGTGGCGCTGTCGCTGTTGATGGTAAGCAATATCAAATATTACAGTTTCAAGGACCTGAATTTCTTTTCGAGAAAGCCCTTCATGACCTTTGTTCTGATCGTCTGCGTGTTGTTCATTGTCGTTCTTGAACCGCAGGTCATGCTCTTTGTAAGCGCTCTGACCTATGCCCTCTCGGGTCCTGCCTGGATGCTGATTAAGCTCGCACGGAGACACAAAGAGGATGAAACGGGGGAGGATCACGGCAGGGCGTAAAAACGGCCCCTGAGATGACATAAAAAATCAGAACCCGACAACCGGGCAGAGAGGTGTGATGCACACTGCCCGGGAGGAGGGGAATGGTGTAAGCATAAGCGGTGGAAAGGCGTTTATATGAGAAAATACAAAGTTGCAGTTGTTGGCGCGACAGGACTGGTGGGGGGGGAGATGATCCGTACCCTGGAACAGAGAAATTTCCCGGTGGGGGAGCTGACCCTTCTTGCCTCCGAACGGTCGCTGGGGAAAGCACTGACCTTCCGGGGCGAGGAATACCCCGTCAAGGTTCTGGATGACAATTCCTTCGGCGGAATAGAGATCGGACTGTTTTCAGCCGGCGGAAGCATCAGCGAACGGTTCGCCCCGGTGGCGGCGCGCGAGGGGTGCGTGGTTATAGACAACACGAGCGCCTTCAGGATGGACCCGGACATACCCCTGGTGGTCCCCGAGGTGAACCCTGAAGAGATCGGCGCGTACCGGGAGAAGGGGATTATCGCGAACCCCAACTGTTCGACCATCCAGATGGTCGTTGCCCTGAAGCCGATTCATGATGCCGTGGGTATCAGGCGTATCGTTGTGTCCACCTATCAGGCGGTATCGGGTACCGGCAAGGAAGCCGTCGAAGAACTGGTGGCGCAGACACGGGCCCTTCTCTCCATGGAAGAACCCCGGATCGAGGTGTATCCGCACCGGATCGCCTTCAACTGTCTCCCCCATATCGATGTGTTTCTGGAGAACGGGTACACAAAGGAAGAGATGAAGATGGTCAATGAGACCCGAAAAATATTGAAAGATCCGTCCATTGCCGTCACGGCGACCACGGTCCGGGTTCCGGTCTTCTACGGCCATTCGGAGTCGGTCAATATCGAAACGGAGACAAAGATTACCCCTGACGAGGTGCGCAGTCTCCTCGCGAATGCGCCGGGAGTTACTGTGATCGACGATCCCGCCGGAGCGGGCTATCCGCTGGCCAGTGACGCGGCCGGGAGGGACGACACCTTTGTGGGAAGAATCAGAGAGGACGAATCCATCCCGAACGGGATCAATATGTGGATCGTTGCGGACAACATCCGGAAGGGCGCAGCCCTGAATGCGGTTCAGATAGCGGAGATACTGATCGATCAGTATCTGGATTGATCCATGAGAATAACGGGTGGGAGCGCGCGGGGCAGAAAGATGTTCGCGCCGAAGAGCGATTCGATCCGGGTGACTTCGGACAGGATCAGGGAGACGCTCTTTGACATTCTCCCTCCTATGGAAGGCGCGCTGTTTCTGGACATCTATGCCGGTACGGGGAGCGTGGGGATTGAGGCGCTGAGCAGGGGAAGCGCTGGCGCTGTTTTCATTGAAAGGGACCCCGGCCATGCGGAGTCGCTGGAAAAGAATCTCATTCTCTGCGGATTTGACACGGCTTCCAAAGTTCTCGTCACTTCAGCCCGGAGAGGGATTCGTCTTCTGTCGGAACGTCAACAGCGATTTGATGTTATATTTGCCGATCCTCCCTACGATAAGGGGTTTGTGGCAGAGACGCTCAACGTGCCCGGCTTGAGCCGTCTCATCGCCGAAAAAGGCGTGCTGGTATTCGAACATTCTTTCAGGGAAGAGATCCCGGTCACCGACATGTTTGGCCAGGTGGATCAGAGACGGTATGGAGACACGGTAGTGTCTTTTTTCAAATTGAGCGGATAGGGAGGACAGACGGTGGGAAATGTTGCGGTATATCCAGGTTCATTCGATCCCGTTACAAATGGACACATGGATATCATTGAAAGGGGCCTGGGTATATTTGACAAGATAATCGTAACGGTCGGGCGAAATCCGAACAAGAAGACCCTTTTTTCCGTGGAGGAGAGGATCGCCATGATCAAGGAAGCGGTGGGGGGGGATCCCCGTGTCGAAATTGATTCCTTTACCGGGCTCCTGGTGGATTACGTGGAGAAGTCGGAGGCTCACTGTATCCTGAGGGGCCTGCGGGCCATGTCCGATTTCGAGTACGAGTTTCAATTGGCCCTCATCAACAGGAGACTGAAACGGCAGATAGAAACCGTGTTTCTCATGACCGGGGCCAGCTGGTTCTACTGCAATTCGGGGATCGTGAAGGAGGCCGCGGGACTCGGTGGATCGGTAACGGGAATGGTTCCTGATGTTGTGTTGAAGCGATTGAAAGAGAAGTTTCCCGGTATGAGTGACGACTAGAACGTCCACTATATCTTCGCGGAGAAGGAGAGGATATCATGAAATTTGCTCAACGGGTGGGAAAGATACAGCCTTCCCAGACGCTCGCCATTACCGCCAAGGCGAACGCCCTCCGGGCGGAGGGAAGGGATGTGATCAGTTTTGGCGCGGGCGAGCCTGATTTCGAAACGCCGGCGAATATCAAGGAAGCGGCCGCTGATGCCATCAGGGACGGATTTACCCGGTATACCCCGGTGGGAGGCATTCCGGAGCTGAAGGACGCCATTATCGAAAAACTCAGGCGCGACAACACCCTTGCTTATACGAAACCGGAGATTGTTGTTTCCTGCGGGGCGAAGCATGTCCTGTACAATCTTGCCCAGGCCCTCTTCGAGGAGGGAGACGAGGTGATTATTCCTTCTCCTTTCTGGGTTTCCTATCCCGACATCGTCCTGCTGACGGGGGCGACCCCCGTGATCATCGAGACGCGGGAAGACGAGGGCTTTAAGGTTGCCCCCGACCGGCTCGCAGCAGCCATTACTCCCCGCACAAGGGCGCTTGTTCTCAACAGTCCGTCCAACCCGACCGGAGCGGCCTATACCCATGATGAACTGAAAGCGCTTGCGGCGGTAGTAATTGAACGGGATATCCTTGTGATCTCCGACGAGATCTATGAAAAGATCGTGTACGACGGTTTTTCCTTCTCCAGTATCGCCATGGTCAGTGAGGAAGCGAAAAATCGATCCATTGTCGTCAACGGCGTCTCAAAATCCTACGCCATGACGGGATGGCGGATCGGATACGCCGCCGGACCCGAAGCAATTATCGCGGCAATGACCAAGATCCAGAGCCAGAATACGTCGAATCCCACTTCGATCTCCCAGAAAGCGGCGGTTGAAGCGCTGAACGGGGATCAGAAGACCGTCGGCGAGATGGTCGAGGCCTTTGCCCTGAGACGGAGTTATATTGTCGACACGCTGAACGGCATGGCAGGCGTGAGCTGCTTCAACCCCCAGGGGGCCTTCTACGCCTTTCCCAATGTGTCGGCATTGTATGGAAAGAGCTATCACGGTTCCCCCATAACCGGCTCGGCGTCCTTTGCGGAATATCTTCTCGATGCCGCGGATGTTGCCGTCGTTCCCGGTGTCGCCTTCGGCAGTGACGATTTTATCCGCCTGTCCTATGCCACGTCGATGGACAACATCAGGAAAGGGATGGAACGCATCGGGGATGCCGCAGCACAGCTGAAATAGAGGTGTCAGATGATCCTGGGTATCGTTTTTATTTGTGCGGGCGTACTCATCGCCGTTTATCCTCCGCTTCTGTCGATTATCGTGGCGTCCGTCCTCATACTGATCGGGATCGGGATCACATCCTTCAGTTACCGACTCAAGAAGACGCAGCGGAGATCGGATGATCCCTTCCTGGATTTCTTCTTCCGTTTTTAGGGGAGACAGAGGCGGCCCGGTAGTCAACTGCGGAGAGTGGAAATAGGGGAACGATGCGCATGTGATGTAAACACGCGGATGTGCGCTTCTGTTTCATTACAATCGAACCATTACTTACAAAACAGCAAGGAGGACGGAACAGGGTATGAAAAGGTTTCATGGCACGGCATGTTTCACCGCCATTCTTGTGGTATGCGGTGTATTTCTGATAACCGGCAGGGGAATCGCGGCCGATACGATAAAACTGGGTGTCGCCGGAGCACACAGCGGAGATCTCGCTTCGTACGGTCTTCCTTCCGTGAAGGCCGCGGAACTGGTGGTCAGAGATATTAACGCGAAAAGAGGGGTGCTGGGGAGGGAAGTCATTCTCCTCGTGGAAGACGATGTCTGCAAACCCGAAGTCGCCACGAACACTGCCACGAAACTCCTCTCTCAGGGGGTTCATGTCGTGATGGGCCATATCTGCAGCGGCGCCACCAAGGCGGCCCTCGCCATATACAAGGCGGAGAATATCATCTGCATGTCTCCCTCTGCGACCAATCCCCCCTTGACGCAGAGCGGGGAGTACCCCACTTTTTACCGGACCATCGCTTCCGATGACGCCCAGGCGCGTCTCGAGGTTGATTACGCCATCAATGTTCTGAAGGCAAAGAAGATCGCCGTTCTGCACGACAAGGGGGATTACGGGAAGGGGCTGGCGGAGTTCGCGAAGGCTTTTATTGAAAAGGATCCCCGGGCGGAGGTGGTGCTGTATGAGGGGGTCACCCCGGGCGCAGTCGACTACTCGGCGGTTGTTCAGAAGATCAAGCGCTTCAAGGCGGACGCCGTCATCTTCGGCGGATATCATCCCGAGGCGTCGAAGATCGTCATGCAGATGCGAAAGAAACGGATGGACACAGCCTTCATCTCCGATGACGGGGTGAAGGACGATACCTTCATCAAGGTGGCCGGCGAGTTTGCAGAGGGCGTCTATGCCACGGGGCCGAAGGATACCTCGAAGAATCCCATGGCAATAGCCGCTACCGAGGCGCACCGGAAGGCATACGGTTCCGATCCCGGGGCCTTCTTTCTCAACGCCTATGCCGCAACCCAGGCCCTGCTGAACGCGATCGAAAAGGCGGGATCGACCGACTATGAAAAGGTTTCGCAGGCGCTGAAGACTGAGGATGTCGAGACGCCTCTGGGAAAGATACGGTTTGACGCAAAGGGGGACGCCATCGGGATCGGCTTTTCCATCTACCAGGTGAAGAACGGGGTCTATGTCGAGGTTAAGTGACCCGGGTCCCGCACTATAGAACATAACGCGTTATCATATCGGGGGGAGGCTGAAAGGGCTGTCCCCCCGATTTCGGTAAGCCCCCCGCCGGCCGGTTCCGGCGCGGGCATGAAGGAATCGGGCTCTGCAGATGGATTATTTTCTGGAATTGTTTCTGGGAGGATTGACCCGGGGAAGCATCTACGCCCTGATCGCCCTCGGCTATACCATGGTCTACGGCATCATCGAGCTGATCAATTTCGCCCACGGTGAGATCTATATGATCGGGGCCTTTACGGCGCTGATCGTCATCTCCGTTCTGACGCTCATGGGGATGAACACGGTCGCCATCCTGGTCATCGCCGGAGTGATTGCCGTTATCTATTCAAGCGCTTACGGGTACACGGTCGAGAAGATCGCCTACAAGCCGCTGCGGAACGCGCCGCGCCTTTCAGCCCTCATCAGCGCCATCGGGATGTCCCTTTTTCTCCAGAACTATGTTCTCTTGGCGCAGACATCCGATTTTCTCCCCTTTCCGAATCTGGTCCCCGACTTTGAGTTCATGGAGCCCTGGGCGCACATCATCGGTTCGACGGAGATCGTCATCCTCACAACAACGGCTGTTGTCATGGTTCTTCTCACCCTCCTGATCAAATTCACGAATATCGGCAAGGCAATGCGGGCGGCGTCACAGGATAAAACCATGGCCATGCTGGTGGGGATCAACGTAAATCGTGTCATCTCCGTTACCTTTGTCGTCGGGTCGGCGACGGCGGCGATCGGGGGAGTGCTCATAGCCTCCCACGTGGGTATGATCAATTTCTATATCGGGTTCATCGCGGGGATCAAGGCCTTTGTCGCCGCGGTGCTGGGGGGGATCGGGAGCATCCCCGGCGCCGTCCTCGGCAGCTTTGTGCTGGGGTGGACGGAGAGTTTCGCCACGGGGTATGTGTCGAGTGATTACGAGGACGTGTTCGCCTTTCTCTTTCTGGTGCTGATCCTGATCTTCAGACCCGCGGGGATTCTAGGCAGGACCGAGAAAAACAAGGTATGATGGAATCGGGATTGTGACAGGTGTTCGCATTTGACCGGATAAAAAAGGCCCTGCTCGTATCGGTATGGTTCATGTTTCTCACCTTTCCCATTCTGGTGATCCGCATCAATCCGGTGGAGCGTACCGTGGAGTGGCGCTGGATCAACATGCTGCTGATCGGCGTGGGAAGTTTTTTTCTCTCCTTTGTCTGGCACTACTTCATCCGGCGAAGGGAGGCGGGGGTCCGGAGAGCGGAAACCGGCGAAGGGCCGGAGGGGGGTACCCCTGCCCGGCGAATCCTGAAAAACAAGAAGATCTACCGGCCCGCGCTGGCCGTTGCCGGAATCTTTGCCCTCGTCTTCCCCTTTCTCTTTTCTCTGTATCAGACCAATATCATGATATCGGCGTTGATCTACGTCATGCTGGGGCTGGGGCTGAATATCGTCGTTGGACTGGCGGGTCTTCTCGACCTGGGATATGTCGCTTTCTACGCCGTCGGAGCGTACGCATACGCTCTGCTCAATTACCACTTCGGTCTTACCTTCTGGATGGCGCTTCCCATCGGGGCCGGCCTGGGGGCCGTCTTCGGGATACTCCTCGGTTTCCCGGTTCTCCGTCTCCGCGGAGACTACCTCGCCATTGTGACGCTGGGGTTCGGCGAGATCATACGCATCATTCTGGAAAACTGGAATGAATTCTCCTTCGGCCCCAGCGGGATATCGAATATCCCGCGGCCCTCCCTCTTCGGGATCGACCTGTCGGTTCACGATGCCACGATCTACATTTACTATGTCATGATCGGACTGTGCCTGCTCACGATCTTTGTGGTGAACCGCCTGCAGGATTCCAGGATCGGCAGGGCATGGATCGCTCTCAGGGAGGACGAGATCGCCTGTCAGGCCATGGGGATCGACAAGGCGAAGACGAAACTGACGGCCTTCGCTCTCGGGGCGACGTGGGCGGGGATGAGCGGTGTCGTCTTCGCGGCAAAGACCACCTTTGTGAATCCCGCGAGTTTCACCATCTGGGAATCGATCATTATCCTGTGTATCGTCGTCCTGGGGGGCATGGGATCGATCGTCGGCGTGATAGCCGGGGCGCTGGTCCTGATACTGATGCCTGAATACCTGCGCGCCTTCTCTGAGTACCGGATGCTGGCCTTTGGTGTCGTTCTTGTGGTGATGATGGTTTTTCGTCCGGGGGGCCTCATACCCAATGTGCGGCGCATCTATACATTCACGGACGCGGCAGAATCGGGAAAGGGCGACTGACTATGGAATCGGTTCTAAAGGTCCACAATCTCGGCATGAACTTCGGAGGTCTGCGGGCCCTCGATTCCGTCGATCTTGATGTGGGGAAGCACGAGATCGTCGCCCTGATCGGTCCCAACGGCGCGGGGAAGACCACCTTTTTTAACTGCGTCACCGGGATATATCCCCCCACCGAGGGGGATGTCCTCATATCCGTCCGGGGAAAAGGCGAGTTGAAACGGATAAACGGGATGAAACCGAACAAGGTGACGGAGAAGGGGCTGGCCAGAACCTTCCAGAACATCCGTCTCTTCTCCAATATGACGGTCCTTGAGAACGTAATGATCGGACGGCACTGCCGTATGCATGCGGGGATTCTGGGCGCCGTCTTCAGGGGACGGTCGACAGTCAGGGAGGAACAATCGGCCGTGCAGGAAAGTTACGCCATCCTGGAGAAGATGGGTCTTGCCCCCTTCGTGAATGACTTCGCAAAGAACCTTCCCTACGGGGCCCAGAGGCGCCTCGAGATAGCCAGGGCCATGGCCACGGAACCTTTTCTTCTGCTCCTGGACGAGCCTGCCGCCGGTATGAATCCCTATGAAACGAGAGAACTCGATGAACTGATACAACGCATTCGCCATGAGGAGGAGATCTCCATACTCCTCATCGAACATGACATGAAGCTTGTCATGAGTCTGTCGGACCGGATATTCGTTGTGGACTACGGCAGAAAGATAGCGCAGGGGACCCCTGCCCAAATACGGGACAACCCGGACGTCATCAAGGCCTATCTCGGAGAGGAAAGGGATGCTTAAGCTCCGCAACGTACAGGCCTTCTACGGAAACATCCAGGCCCTCAAGGATGTCTCGCTGGAAATAGGAAAGGGAGAGATCGTGACTCTCATCGGCGCGAACGGCGCCGGGAAGACGACCACGCTCATGGCCGTCTGCGGGATTGTCCCCCCGCGATCGGGCGAGATACTGTTCATGGATCAACCGATCACGCAGATGGACCCCGACAGGATTGTGTCCCTCGGTATCTGCCAGGTGCCGGAAGGACGCCGGATCTTTCCCTATCTGTCGGTCTCGGAGAATCTCGATATGGGGGCCTTTTTGAGGCGTGACAAGGCGCGGATCAGGCGGGACATGGAACAGGTTTTCGAATTCTTTCCCATCCTTGCGAAAAGACGCCATCAGGCGGGAGGCACCCTGAGCGGGGGGGAACAGCAGATGCTGGCCATCTCACGGGCGCTCATGGCGCGCCCGAGGCTGCTCCTCCTCGATGAACCATCGCTGGGACTCGCCCCGCTGATTGTCAGACAGATATTCGATATTATACGGAAGATCAACGCGGAGAACGGTACAACCATCTTTCTCGTGGAGCAGAACGCGAATCTGGCGTTGAAGGCGGCCGGCCGGGGATATGTCATGGAGAACGGCCGTATCATATTGACCGATTCATCGGAAAACCTTCTTCAGGACGAGGGGGTAAAAAAGGCCTACCTGGGTGTGTAATCCCCGGTTCTTCGGAAACCACACGAGAGTTGACCGCGAGTTTGGAATCGGCTCGCGACCGCCGGTTGTTGATCCGCCTGTCCCACGGGAAAAACAGGGCTTTTCCCCGTGGGGAGAGGGGAACGACGATCGCGTTTTTCTCCTATTGCCGGGGCATGCCGACCGGCGTTCCCACCTCACATGTTGATTAGAAATTCTTTTCCAATCCCATCAGGGCGGGGTTGAATATCCTCGCATCCATCAGACGGGGTTCCCTGATGATCGGTTTGAAGTCCATCAGGGCAAGGACGTCCTTCTCAAGGTCAATGCCGGGGGCTACTTCGATCAGTTCCAGTCCTTCCCTGGTCAACGCGAAAACGCACCGCTCGGTCACGTAGCGCACATACTGATCCTGCTCGGCGCTGTACTTGCCGCCGAAGGTCATGTGCTCGACCTGGTTCACGAACTTCTTTGTTTTTCCTTCCTGGTCTATGCACAGTTTGCTGTCTTTGACCGATACCTTCAACCCGCCCGCGGTAAAGGTCCCCACGAAGATGCATCTTTTCGCGGCTTGGCTGATATTGATGAAGCCGCCTGCTCCGGCAACCTTCGGACCGAACTTGCTCACATTGACATTGCCGTCTTTGTCCGCTTCCGCCATGCCGAGGCAGGTGATATCCACACCGCCGCCGTCATAGTAGTCAAACATATAAGGCTGGTCTATGATACAATCAGGATTTGTTGCTGCTCCGAAGCTTTTTCCTCCTGCGGGAATACCTCCGATGATGCCGGGTTCGGCGGTGAGGGTGAAATGATTGGATATTTTTTCCTCATTGGCCACGTTGGCGACCCCCTCGGGCATGCCGATCCCCAGATTGACGATATCGTTCGGGTTCAATTCAAATGCGGCCCTCCGGGCGATAATCTTCCGGGCATCCATCTTCATCGGGGCCACGGACTGCAGCGGGATTTTTACCTCGCCGCTGTAAGATGGATTATAGATCTCTTCAAAGGTCTGCCAGTGGTTTTCCGGTGTGGAGACGACCACGCAGTCGACGAGAATGCCGGGGATCTTCACGTTTCTCGCATTCAGCGTCCCCTTGTCGGCAACCCGTTCGACCTGCACTATGACGTACCCGCCGGAATTTTTCGCGGCCATGGCAATGGAGAGATTTTCGATGGTCAATGCTTCTTTCTCCATGGTGACGTTGCCGTCCGTGTCGGCGGTCGTTCCCCTGATGAGGGCGATATTGACAGGGGGAAGTTTGTAGGCAAGGTATTCCACGCCATCGAAAGTCATCAATTCCACGATATCTTCCGTGGCTGAATCATTTATCTTTCCCCCTCCGTGTCGCGGATCGACATAGGTGCCGAGTCCGATCTTCGTGATAGTCCTGGGCCGGTGGGCGGCAATATCCCTGAACATATGGGAGACGACCCCCTGGGGGAGATTATAGGCGATGATCTTGTTCTCCATGGCCAGTTTCCCCAGCTTCGGCGCGAGGGCCCAGTGCCCGCCGATGACCCTTTTCAGCAGACCTTCATGGGCAAAGTGGTTCAGTCCTCTCTCCCCGCCGTCCCCCTGCCCGGCGGCATACATGAGAGAGAGGTTCCTGGGCTTTTGATTGCGCAGAAAATACTCTTCAATGCCGATGAGGATTTCCTCAACAACGGCTATACCGACGAATCCTCCGGTCGCTATCAGGTCTCCGTCCTGTATGAGCTGAATGGCCTCTTCAAGGGGTACCACCTTGTTTTTTGTTTCCATGGTCTTGAGAATGACGGGGTGAATATCCGGCGTTGCGGATGCTTTTTGATCAGTTGTCATGATTGAACTCCTGTTGTGAATAGTATGGTTCCGCTTCGAGATACAAACGTATCCGCCTGTTACATCGGTTTGGGAGGGCTTACGATCGCCTCTCCTTCAATCACCTTGATTCCATTCTGGTTGGTGCAGGTTGTTTCAAGCCGCACCTTATTCTTCTCGGCCAGTATTTCCGACACTTTCACCCGCGCCGTAATCGTATCGCCTATCCTGACCGGCGCCAGGAACTTGAGAGTCTGATCAAGGTATATCGTCCCGGGCCCCGGCAGTTTCATGGCAATGACGGTAGATATAAACCCTGCCGACAGCATGCCGTGGGCGATACGGGTCTTGAAAAAGGTGTTTTTTGCGTATTCCTCATTGGTGTGCGCCGGGTTGAAATCGCCGCTTACACCTGCGTACAGATAAATATCCGTTTCCGAGACTGTCTTGGAGAATTCCGCGTGATCGTTTATCTTGAGGTCTTTAATCGTCTTGCCGAGCATATCTTTTCTCCCTTCCTGATAACGTAGCGGACGTGAAGAATCTATCCGGCCAACGAGGCTACGTCTTCAAGAAACATGCCAGCGGGTTTTACGGCGCATCGACAACGGCGGGAGTGCGGGAAACAGC
>ENA-OSEO01002725-OSEO01002725.1-sediment-metagenome-genome-assembly--contig:-NODE-2725-length-23508-cov-4.741966_pt1 | contig 23508 bp, 21 predicted proteins | sample MGYA00237883_ERZ534232 | MGnify/ENA metagenome assembly ERZ534232
CCGATCTCATCGGTGCACGGCACTGGCACTGGGGATTTGCTGGATGAGCTTTTAAAGGTCTTTCCAAAGCAGGATGAAGAAGAGGATGACGATACGGTAAAGATCGCCATCGTTGGAAAACCCAATGTCGGAAAATCCAGTCTGCTAAACAAATTGACCGGCGAGGAACGTTCCATTGTCAGTTCAATAGCCGGAACAACACGCGACGCGGTGGATACAAAGATTGAGTTTGACGGTATCCCCGTGATCCTGATCGATACGGCCGGCATCCGCCGGCGCGGAAGAGTCGAGCCCGGTGTTGAAAAATACAGTGTAGTTCGTTCCATGCGGGCCATTGAACGCTGTGACGTTGCACTCCTGTTGATCGACGCGGTTGAAGGTATCTCTGCGCAAGATACCCATATAGCCGGTTACGTTAAAGAAGAGAATAAAAGCGCTGTGGTGATCGTCAATAAATGGGACGCTGTAGAAAAAGACACCTATACCATGCAGACTTTTTCTGAACGAATTCGCCAGGAACTCAATTTCATGGATTACGTTCCCATTTTATTCATTTCGGCCAAGACCGGACAGCGGGTGAATCAGGTCATGCCGCTCGCGTTGAAAGTGCAGGAGGAAAGGCTGGCACGTATTACCACCGGCGCGTTGAATCGCATCCTCCAGAAGGCCCAGGACGTATTTGCGCCCACTTCAAAAACCGGCGTCGGCATCAAACTATACTATGGCACCCAGGTGCGTACCGATCCGCCGACGTTTCTTATTTACTGTAATAATCCCAAGCTGGCTCATTTTACTTATCTGCGTTTCCTTGAGAACCAGATTCGGCAGGAATTTCCGTTTACAGGCACCCCTATCCGTATCGTATTAAAGCCGCGGCACGATTAACAGAGAATCGTAGAGTCTATGGAAAATTTACCGACCACAAATCTTGATGATCAAATCAACCTTCAACCCGCCAAGAGGATCCCGTTTTGGCAAACCCTCTGGGGAGAATTACTGCAGACCTTATTAATGGCGGCAGTTTTATATTTTGCCATTGATACCGTTTTCGAGAGGGTCATGGTATTGAATATCAGTATGCAGCCCACTTTATATGAAGGAAATCTCTTGCTTGTAAACCGGCTGACATACAAATTAGGCCAGATGCAGACAGGTGACGTGGTCATTTTCCATAATCCGAATTTCCTCGAAGAGGACTACATTAAGCGGCTGATCGGGAAGCCCGGCGACGTGGTTGTGGTGGAAGACGGTGTGGTCAGCGTGAATGGTACTCCGCTGGATGAACCCTACATTGCCGCTCCTCCTGAATATGTCGCCACCTGGACCGTTCCGCAGGATTCGGTTTTTGTGTTGGGAGACAACCGCAACTACTCGTATGATTCTCACAGCTGGGGGTTTGTCCCGGTTGAAGACGTTGTCGGGAAAGCCCTTTTAGTCTACTGGCCGCTGGATTCGATGAAGATCCTTTCTCATCCTGACTATGGATTTCCGCAATAAAACTGATTATTTAATGCATGTTCAATCATGGAAAAATGTGATAACCTTACGTTAAATGCAGCACCTTTGAAGAGACGAACGATAGAGCATGACAGACGCAGACATCAGCTTCACTGAATCGATTTTTCCTTGTGTAGAATGCCAGGCAGGGCATATGCACCGGGAATATATTGCGTACTTCACCTATCTGGGTGATGAACTGATCTCGGTTCCTGATTTTCCGGCCTGGGTATGTGACATTTGCGGCCGCTGTGAGTATGATGAAAACGCGCTCACGCGCCTGACGCTTTTGCTCAGCCCGAATGCCGGCAAGACCATTTCGCCCACACGCATTATTTCGAAGCCTTCGCGGCCGAAAGGCAAGCTGCAGCACCCCCCTTCTTTAGACTAAAAACTCCCGCTCAAACGGGAGTTTTCTTTTTAGTTAAATCTCTTCTCGATGTTTATTCTGTCTTCGGCGGCTGCCAGGAGGGTTCGGTGTCGGTGCTTGGCATCTGTGATAGATTCGTGACCTGTCCGCCCTCGGAATCCATGATATAGATTTCGGCGTCCCCATCCCGATTTGAAGTAAAGAGGATCCACTTGCCATCCGGTGACCAACATGGGAAATAATCCAGGCCGGAGTCGGTAAGCTGCGTAACAGTGCGTCCGCGATCGGCAAATACAGCCGTGAAGATATTGGTTCTATTGCCTGAAATGTGAGTATAGGCCACCATCGATCCGTCAAAACTGACGGCGGGTTCCATCACGTTGCCCAACCTGCCCTCATTGGACGATTGATCGAACTTGCGTACGTTATTGATGAAATCGGACTGGTAGCGCATCTGAAGCACTTTCAGGTTGCCTGTCGAAAAAACGTAAAGCAGCCAGTCTCCATTGGGCGACCAGGTTGAATATGTATCAGAAAAACCCAATGTGCTTAACAGGATTTGTTTCGAGCCATCGGTGTTCATGATGACTTGCTGTGGGGTTTTGTCTTCACGGTAGTAGCTCGTGAAAGCAATGAACTTGTCGTTGGGCGACCATGCCGCATATTTGTCGTCGCCGGGCCGCCTGCTGAGATCAACCGGTTCCTGGTCAAGGTTGGTCAGGTCGATCATCCAGATGTCATCGGCAAAAGGAGTGCCGTTGGCCGAGAATTCCGTGCTCAACCCTGAATAGATGATCTTGGTACCATCCGGCGACCAGGAAGGATTGGATTTGTCATTGGGTGAGAAAGTCAATTGCCGCAAATTCTGAGTCACCAGGTTGTTATTGGCGTCCATGCCGACGTCCATTACCCAGACCTGTTTGTATCCGTCAGCCTGTCTGTCACTGATAAAGGCGACTTTTCCACCCCGGCCGATTTCTTTAAACTCGGAACCCTCGACTGTCGGTGTGGGCGCTTCTTCCGGCGTAGGAGCAGCCGTTGTCTCTGTTGGCAGGATTTCCGCGGTTGGTTCCAGAGTGGGGACTACAACGGCTTGCTGCGTCTGGGTCGGAATGGGAGCGCTTGCCGCCCCGATCATTCCCAGTGATTTTAGCGTGAAGTATCCGCCGGCTGCGATGCCCAAAACCAGCAGCGCTCCAACCACCACCCAGATTGCCGATGATTTTTTCTGAGGCTGTGGCTGTGTATCCGAATAAGGCGGGAACCCCGGAGGTGGAGGGGCCGGTACTGCGCCTTTGCGTGATGAGGCTACCACCGTTTTTTGACTTGAAGCCACAGTTGTTGCTGCGGCATTGGGGTCGGTTAAGAATTGAACAAATTCAGCAACCGAAGCAAAACGTGCTTCTGGTTTAATGGACAGGGCTCTATCCATGGCAGCGGAAAAATGCGCGGGCAAAGACGGGATGATGCTGGAAAGAGAAACGTATTCCTCTTCACCCATTAACCTGCGGGCGCTGTCTGCCGGTGGTTTGCCGGCCAGCAGGAAGTAGATCGTCGCAGCAAGACTGAACTGGTCTGAATACGGTCCGGTGCGCATCCCGCTGACCTGTTCGGGCGGTGCGAAGCCTGGCGAAAACGCCCAGGCGCCGGTCTGTGTTTCCTGAGAGGCATCGCCGGTCTTTGCAATACCGAAATCCACCAGAACGACTTCGTTCAGATCGGTCAATTTGATATTGGCCGGTTTAACATCGCGGTGGTAAATCGGAGGGTCCTGGGTGTGTAAATAGGTAAGAGCGGATCCAAGCTGTTTGGCCCACTTGAAGATCTGTTCAAGAGGAATTTTTTTCTTGCTCTCTACGATCTCTTTCAGGTTGGCCCCGGGGATGTAATCCATCACCAGGTACTGGCTGTCATCATCGGTAAAATAATCAATAACGCGGGGCAGGTTGGGATGTTTTAAGGAGGCCAGTAAACGGGCTTCACGGATGAATTGGGCTGAAGTATGAGAGGCAAGATTGTGGTTGGCTTTTACGGCAACTCTCGTATCCAGGGTTTCATCCTGCGCAAGATACACTTCTCCCATCCCCCCCTTGCCGAGTTGGTCTGTGATCTTGTATCTTGATTTCAGGATAGTCCCATGTTCAATTGTCGTCATTGTACGCACCCTGCATTTTTAAGATAATAAACGATTTATGAATTGTTTAATCTTATATGATTACCGGTATTTTTTCAAGAAAAACACCCTACAAACCTATATTATTTTACCTTTGAAAAAGACATCTGGAATACCTCCGCTCCTCCTTCAGTCATCGATTAGAATTAGGACATCCTTATTTGCGAGATATAAATGACAGAACAGCAAACAGAAAATGCAGGTTTTTGGCAAAAAATATTGAAAATGGTTGGGCCTGTCCATTTGTCGTGGAAGTTGGCACAGGATTACACACTGCTGCTTGCGGGCGCCCTGGTTCAGGCGTTCGCCATGCGTTTGTTTCTGGTGCCCGGATTGCTGGTCAGCGGCGGCATAAGTGGTGCTGCACAGATCATTAATTACTACGTTACTTTTCCGCTCGGTGTTATGATCCTGTTGGGCAATGCCCCCTTGTTCTTCCTGGGCTGGCGTTTTCTGGGCGGATCTCGTTTTGCCATCCGGACTGCATTTGCGGTAACCTGTTTTTCGATACTGACCGACTTGTTGGTCTTATTCATTCCGGCACAGGGATTGACCGACGATAACGTATTGAACGCACTATTTGGCGGCGTTTTGCTGGGCGTCGGGCTTGGTCTTGTCTATCGGGGCCAGGGGACCAGCGGCGGCTCGGATATTCTGGGGCGCATCCTCAACCACCGTATGGGCATATCCATCTCTATGTCATATCTGATCACGGATACGATCGTGGTTTTGGCCGGCGGCTTTGCCTTTTCGTGGGAAAAGGCCCTTTACGGCCTGGTGGTCATTTACGTCAGTGGACTGGCAGCGGAAATGGTTTCTGAGGGTTCCGGTATTTTCCGTACGGTCATCATTATTACTGAATATTCTGAAGAGGTCACGAAGGTCATTATGCAGGTAATGGAAAGGGGGGTGACGATCCTTTCCGGTACAGGTGGGTATACCTCGGTAAACCGACCCGTTTTATATTGTGTGATCTCGCGTTCTGAAGTTAATCAATTGAAAGAGTTGGTTAAAGAAATCGACCCCAAAGCCTTTATGGTCATCGGGGTCGCAAATGAAGCGCTTGGTGAAGGGTTTAAGCCGCTGAAGTAGCGGGTCAGCGCAGGAAGTGCAGCATGGCGCCGGTTACCAGTCCGATCTGTCCAAGATGGTAGGTGAGGTGGACGAAACTTTGTCCGTGCTTCACCTTTTTGACAAAACGGTCGTATCCAAGCAGCGTATCAGAAGTATAGAACAAGACCGCGCCGATCGATACCAGTGTGGCGGAAGGCAGTGTCCAGTCGGCTCTGAAAAAAGTGATCAGGGCAGAGAGGACCATGAGCGCGAGTGTCAATCCGTAAAGCGATACCGCGGCGAGGAAGCGTTTTCCGCGCGGCACGTGCAATACACCGGGTTTGAGCGTTTTCAGAACACGCCATGCCGAAATCCCCACCAGGATCAACAGGAACAGCGGACCAAGTGTTAAAGGCAGTGGTTCCAGATTGAATCCTATCAAAAAGCAAAAATGCGCTAACAGGAAAGAAAACAATCCGATCAGGAAAAAGCGCGCGTTCAACAGCAGAACGATATCGCCGATGAGGGAGAAGATCAGGGCAATCCCGAACCAGACCATGCCGCCCTGCCAGCCGGTAACTTGAATTGTCCAAATAATAAGAAATAATAACGTGGCAGGTTTGGCAATGTAAAGCCTGATCTTCCATCCTTTCCAGGTGGAAGCCCAGTCTAAAAAGGCAAATGCTACGGCAAGGATCAAACTCCATTTAATGAGCATACAGTTCAATCATCCCTTCGGCTGTAATATCCCAACAATTGCAGTGCGTCGGCGCTGTTACGCCAATTTTTGTTCACCTTGACACGCAAATCGAGGAAAACATTCCTTCCGCTCATGGATTCGATCTCCTGACGGGCGCGGATGCCGATTTTCTTGATCATTTCGCCGCCCTGACCGATCAGGATCCCTTTTTGTGAGTCCCGCTCAACGAAGATCGTCGCTTCAATGGAAGCCTTGTCTTCTTCACGTTCCTTGTAACCGTCAACGCGTACGGCGATGCAATGCGGCACTTCATCACGCACGAAAAACAACACCGATTCCCGGATCAACTCTGCTGCAATGTCTCTTTCATAATAATCAGTGATAACATCTTCATCGTAATAAGCTTCGCCGAATGGCAGAACGCCCAATACTTTTTTCATCAATTCCGGCAAACCGATTCCGGTTACTGAAGATATCGTCAGCATGTCTTGGGCAGGGAATAAGTCAAGCGCGGCTTTCTTTCGCTCAAGCAGTACGTCTTCGGTGATCAGATCTGATTTTGAGAGTACGATCAGTACATTGGGAAGGTTTTTAATGGAATTCAGGCGTTCGGCGATCAACCTGTCTTCGTTGGTCAAGGGGAGGGAGGCATCGATCAGCCAAAGGACCAGATCAGCATCGGTCAACCCTTCCATAGCTTCCTGATTCATATAATCGCCCAGTTTGTGCTGGGGGATGTGGAGTCCGGGAGTGTCAACGAAAATGATTTGCGCTTCTGGGACGGTCAAAATACCCAGTTGTCTGCGGCGCGTTGTCTGCGGTTTTGACGAAACCGCTGCTATTTTTTGTTCCAGTAAAGTATTAATTAAAGTAGACTTGCCTACGTTCGGTCGCCCTACAATGGCCACGTATCCTGAACGCATTTTTGAATTATCTGTCATTCTTATCCTTCACTTATAAGTTCTTGTTCGTTTTGATTTACGGGAGTTCGCTTTTTTCGATTTACGATAATGATACCAAGAATAATTAGAATTCCGCCTGCCAAAAGCCGCCAATCCACGGTCTCGTGTAATACGATTGCTCCCAGCGCCACACCGATCAACGGAAGCAGATAGGTTGTCATGCTAACCCTTGAGGGACCGATTTCATTTAATAATTGATACCAGACGATCGAAGCGAAACAAGATCCAAGAATTCCAAGCCAGGCAAAGGCCAGGTAGGATATGGGAAGCTGCGGAAGCTTGAAAGGCGCGTCAAAGACCAGCATGGCTGGAATCACAAAGATCAGCGAAAAGGACATTTGACCCAGTGCCTGGCTTTCTGGACTGACCCCCTTGTTGCGAAGTCTTGCGAACACTGCGCTGCTGGCATAGCAAAATACTGCCAGTACCATGGTCAGGACGCCGATCGTTTGACCGCTTAAACCGCCTTCCGTCTGATGCGACATTAACACGAGCACGCCGCCAAATCCGAGCACCAGGCCAAAAACCCTTTGCCAGGTCATGCGTTCTTCCTTAATAAAGATTGTGGCAACAAGAGCAGTAGCCAACGGTTGAGTCGAATTCAATATGGACGCCAATCCTGAAGAGATGCGTTCCTCGCTCCACGAGATGAGTACGAAAGGCAGTGCCACATTAAACAGGCCCAGGAAAAGATAAAGCCACCAGGATTTAAGCGGAAACTTTCTTCGGCCAAAGATAAAAAATACCACCAATCCCAAAATGGCGAAGAAAACCCTGAAAAAGACCACTGTGGAGGGCCCTGCTTCCTGGAGACCTATTTTGATCCAGAAAAAAGATGTGCCCCAAACGAGTGAAAGGGCAAAGAATTTGATCCAGTTTTTTAACGACAATGTAAAGACCTCATATTAAAAATAATTATCTGTCAGACAAGAGGGTTTGTTGATTCCTATCTTTTTTCTAACCATAAAAAATTGACAAAGAAATCGAGACGAGAGTAACAAACCTTTTCTGAGAAAAGTTTTAGTTTCAATCATATCAAGAAAACGTGAAAATATCCGAAATTATAATCAAAGAGATATCGTAGGGTAATCGTAGGGTAAGAGTCAAGTACATTTTGAGGAAAGTGAGTATCCTATCTACAGGGCGACTTCTTTTCTTCTCCTCCTTAGTAAAGAGAGCCGGGGTCGGCGTCCCCGGCTCTCGATGATTTTATCACAATAAAGCCACAGCCTTGGCTGAGCAAAAAGATCCTCGCAAACCGATGTGCGGGGATCTTTGATTTTTCCATGGGCTGCATTAACGTGTGACCATCAGGCAAATTATGATAAACTAGAAGCGTTTGTGAAGGGACCACTTGAAATAAGGAGATTGAGATGGAAGAGAGAGAAACCTACGGAGTAGACATTGCAGGAGTTCATCGAGAATTGACCTTGTTTGAGATCAAACCGGGACTCCGAATTGCCATCTTGAACATCCTTGGAGATACCGAGCTCGTCCAGGCATGCGCCAGGGAATTAGCCAAAAAGTTGGAAAATACACCTTGTGATATTTTGGTCACCGCGGAAGCCAAGAGCATCCCTCTTGCCTACGCGTTGGCCGTAGAGATGAAGAAACCCTACGTGATCTTCCGCAAGAGTTATAAGCCTTACATGGGCAAGGCCTTGCAGACCGAGACCCTGTCGATCACCACGGGAGAACCGCAAACCCTTATCCTGGATGAGAAGGATTTCGATCTGATCAAGGATAAAAATGTCGTAATCGTGGACGATGTGATCAGCACCGGATCGACCCTTCAGGGTATGCGCCTGCTCACCGATAAAGCCGGCGGCAAGATTTCGGCCGAGGTTGCGATCTTCACTGAAGGTGAAAGAGCCAAATGGAGCGATGTTATTTCGCTTGGTCACTTGCCGGTTTTTACTGACTGATCTTTTGACTGAATTGAAAAGCCGCCCGGAAAGGGCGGCTTTTTTTCTACACAATATGAGCGCCCGGAGAGGCATGAGTGATAAAAACGGGGGTTTTAAATCCTGTTCTGCGATAATATTCATCGGTGACAAAGTCCGCGAATTCCTGTGCTTTGGATTGTTCCACGAGGTTAACCGTGCATCCGCCAAAACCGGCTCCGGTCAACCTGGCTCCGTAGCAGCCGTCGAACCTTGCAGCAATTTCCACCAGTTGATCCAGTTCCTGGCAGGAGACTTCGTACAGGTCTCTCAGCGAGAAGTGAGTTTCAAACATCAATTGTCCGAAAGCCTGGACGTCTCCCTTTTCAAGGCAGTCAATGGCCTTATTCACACGGCGGATCTCACCGACGACATGGCTGGCGTGTTTATAGGCGCCTTCAGGGATGAGCGCGCTTTCTGATCCGAGCATTTCAGGGGAAACGTCACGAAGGGATTCAACCTGCGGGTTCTGTTTTTTGATGATTTCCAGAACCATTTGGCAGTCATTGACGCGATCGTTGTAGGCCGAAGTTACCAGATTGTGTCTGACGGTTGAATCGGCAATGACGATTGCCGTTCCTTTGGGCAGCGAAATGGGGCGTGAATCGAGGTTCTTTGTATCCAGCAGGATCACACAATCTTTCTCCCCGTTCGCGCAGGCGAACTGATCCATCAAACCGCAGTTGACTCCAACGTATTCCACTTCGGCCTTCTGGCAAAAGCGGGCAAGGGTGGGACGGTCCATGGTCCATCCGCCAAGTTCCTGCCAGAGGACGGCAAAGGCGACTTCAACTGCCGCCGAACTGCTTAACCCGGCTCCGATAGGGATATCTGATTTGAACTGGCAGTCCGCGCCCGACAGGCTAAATCCGCCCTGCTGTAAACTCCAGGCCACTCCGGCCGGATATTGCGCCCAGGTGGGTAAGGGATTGCCTGAAACGTCCACCTTCTTTTCGACTTGGGCCAGATCGATAGTCACATCTTCATCCAAATCAGATGCATCTAAGTGCAGGAGTGAATCAGAACGCGACTCGGCAGTCAGGGTAATGGCCCGGTCGATGGCCGCAGGAAGCACGATCCCGTCGTACTTGTCCACGTGCTCTCCCAACAGATTTACCCTTCCAGGTGAAATGATTTGAACGCGGCGATTATCCATATCAATCCTTTGCCAACTGATATTCCAGGGCCATCTTTTTTTTCTGTTCGTGCTTCATCTGTTTGATCTTTCTTTCGCGTTTAAGCGCGGAAGAATGGTCGGGCACTTCTTCTATATAAACAAGCTTGACCGGTCTATGCAGACGCGTGTATTTGGCTCCGCGGCCAAGGTTGTGTTGTTTTTCCCTGCGCTCAGGGTCCACGCTCCAGCCAGTATAAAAACTGCCGTCTTGACATTCAACCATATAACAATAAAAAGCCATATTGACCTGTATTCGATCTACTTCAAGAGCCGAAGAGAAGATATTGAAAACCTTTGATGACAGGGTTCATGAGCAGGCTCATAATATCCACACCGAAACGGGGCAAAACGAACACGATCACGAGCAAGAGCAACGGGCCGTAAGGTTTCAATTTGGCATAACTGACTGCTAGTTGTTCCGGCAGCAGAAATTCCAATACCTTTTCTCCGTCCAATGGGGAGATCGGGATCAAGTTGAAAACCAACAGCAGGATATTGATGAAAATGAAGGTGAGCACAAATTCAAATGGGGAAGGTAGAATCTTTCCGCTGGCAGTCATGGGGATGAAATTGAAGCGGATCAGGATCGAGGCACACAAGGCCATCGCCAGATTGGATGCCGGGCCTGCCACCGATACCCACATGACAGCGGCTTTTGAGTGCTGGCGCAGCCTGGACGGATTGATGGGGACGGGCTTTGCCCAGCCGAATCCCATCATGATCAGCATCAGACTGCCGATGATATCAAGATGCTTCAAGGGGTTGAGGGTCAGGCGGCCGTTCAGGCGTGCTGTATCGTCGCCGAAGCGGTCCGCCATAAATGCGTGTGAAAATTCGTGCACGGTGAATGCAATGACAAGGGTGATGACGCGTGAGATGATTTCCGGTACCGACAAGTTAAGCATTACGAACCCTGTTATGCCGTATTTGAAACATTTTGTCGATTATATCATGGCCGAAAAAAGCCCATTTCATGCCGAAACACGCTTGTTGATTGGATATAATTAGCTCATGTTCAGGGAAATTGCCATCGGTGACGTGGTACGCATGCGCAAACCTCATCCATGCGGGGGGTATGAGTGGAAGGTTGTGCGCCTGGGCGCGGATATCGGGCTGGTCTGCCAGACCTGCCAGCACCGCATCATGCTTTCGCGCCGCGACCTTGAGCACCGCATGAAAACCGTTATTCCGGCCGGCGAGGTCCCCGACGGCCAGGAGAGCTGATCTCCTTTTTATCTTACTTCCACCAGTTCCGCCCTTACCAATACTCTCTTCAGATAACTGCCGCTTTCTTCATCGAAACCCTGGCAGGTTACCAGTGTGATCCAGGGTGTGGACTGATGGTTCAGCATGGCGTTCACATTTTCAGGTTTTACCGTCAGTACTTCACGAACTTCATACACGTAGAGGCTGCCAAATGAATGGATGATCACTTGATCTCCGAACAGCAGTTGATCCACGTCATGGAAGACGCCGGGTTGGTTGTTCGCATCCCAGACGTGGCCGGTCAGGACGGAATTGCCGTTCAACGTCGGATAAGCACTGCCGTGCAGCCAGCCGGTCTGATCTCCCAGCCAGGTCACATCCCAGCTGCCATTTTCAAGGGGCACTCCGGTAATGGGTGATGCGATTCCAATGGCAGGGATGTCGAGCCATAAACCATTCAATTCTGTGGTTTTAGTGTTTGGTGATGGCAGCATATGCGTTTGTCCCGGCGAAAAACCGGTGACCGGGATGAATAAAGCGGGTGTTTTTGTTGGTTTTTTCGTGGAGTCGACATTTCCTGTGTTTGGGGAAGAACTGTCTGAAGAAGGCATAGAAGATTGTATTGTAAAGGTGATATAGCTGTTCGCGCCGTCGTTCAAAGCGTTTCCGGAAAGGTCTCGGATGGTATGGTCACCACAAACGATCAATCGATAGATATCGTCAGGCAGAGGCGTTCCATCATTGACATCCAGTCTGGCGATATACGTGATTGGATCAAAGCTGACATGGTTAATGGTAATACCTATGTCGTCGCTGATTACGTCTCCGCAAGAGAGGGTGTCAAAAATCCGGTTTTGTCCGATCGAGAACAGCCTGTAATTTTGAGGGTTGTCAGCCGCGTCCTCACTTTCATCATGGAGCACATCCTTGCTGAATTGGATCGTTAACCAGGAGATCCCGCCATTAAGCACGACACCATCACCCGGATAAGTGTTGGAATTGAATACGACTACAGGATATGGTAGTAAATTTGGATCTTCCTGTGTTGATATTGAGAATGAATAGTTTGATTCCATTTGATCGGGAGGATCAATAGAATCCTGGTCGGTGATCTCGGCAGCGAACAGGGTGATCGTACACACTTCTGCGTAGGCCAATTCGTCTTGTGCTGCCATCGTGTAGGTGGTTGGTCCGCCAACTATATAGGCTTCGTGCTCTCCACTCTTTGAGCAGGAAAAATCCACCCAGTGGTAATCCAGAGTGACGGGTTCAGAGAATTTTATAGTGATACTTCCGGCGGTAGGAAAATCCATTGCACCGTCGGCAGGGGATGTTTCCACAACATATGGCGCCAGGTCAGGTTGAGAAGCGGTGCGAAATGATATTTCAAAATTGTTTGCCATCAGGTCAGGCGGGTCTTCTTCATCGACATCGCTGATCCCGTCGGCAAAAATCAACAAGCTGCATCTCTCGTCGTATTCAAAGTCAATTGCAGGATCAATGATTATATTTTGTCCTTCGGTTGAGACTGCAGCATCGTGGCTGCCGCTACTTTCACAAGTCAGATCAAACCAATTCTCATTGACTGAAACCGCTTCATCAAAGGTGATCGTAATGCTGCTGTCAATAGGGATATCCGTTTCTTCATTTGCCGGAAATGTTGATGTAACAACAGGAGCAGTGTCAGGGGCGGATATCGTAGAGAAGAGTATGGATTGATCCATTAACAATGTGTCAGGCGGGTCCTCAGAATCCTGGTCGGTCACGTGAACTGCGTTGATGGTTATGGCACATGACTCGTCATAAGAAAAACCATGAGCAGGGGAAAGGACATAATCTTGCGGGCCGCCGTTGATGACAACAGCGTGTGTTCCCGAGTATCCGCAATTGAGTTCAAGCCAACCGCTCTCAAGGTCAACCGCTTCGCTGAATGAAATGGATATTTCCTTGTCCAACGTTACGTCTGTTTCATTATTCGCAGGGCTGATGGAGGCAATAAACGGGGCTTCGTCAGGAGCAGTGATCGTTGAAAAAGAGGAAACATAATTTGAATCAAGCCCATCCGGAGGGTCATCTGTGTCTGTGTCCGAAACGCGGTCGGCCAGAACGGTCAACGTGCAAGTTTCGTCGTTGACAAACGCTACCTCGGGATGGATCACGTAATCCTGTCCGCTTCCATTGACCGAATAGGAATGCAATCCGCTTTGCGAACAATTGATTTCCAGCCAATCCGAAAGAAGTGTGACCGGTTCAGAAAATCCGATGGCGAGATCGGCATTCAGTTCAACATCGGTGGCAGAATCTTCGGGGCTGATGCTAATGACGCCTGGACTTTCTTCTGCTCCATATGCAATCAAATTGAAGTCATCCACTGCCAAACCGTCATCATAGTTTTTTGCATCAAAATCTCTCCAACGGATCCAGAAGGTTGTTTCAGGTTCAATAACCAGACCAGTGATTTGGTCATTAAGGTCTGTTCTGTAGCTTGTTGAATTACCGTCTTTGTCTCCAACTTTTAACGTGTTTGGAGTCAAGAAGTTCAGACTTTCATATTGAGTCCATGTGCCTGTCTCCAATGAGACGGCATCGTAACTGATCTCAAAGATTAATTTATCCAATCTGTTAATCGTTCCAGATCGCCATTGTTCCCCCGTGTAACTGATTTCCAGGGTGTTTATTACTTTACCTGTTTCATTGGAAAAAGATGCGCCGAACAACGGCACCAGATCGGATCCTTGGATCCCCCCTAACGCGCGGTCAACTGCATCATTTGATCCAAAACTATACGTATCCGGTGTGCTCTTGTCTCCAATCCCGGGTATATAGGTTCCATTGGCTGAAGTTCCTGACTCCAAAAGTGCCCAACCATCAGGCATCTCTGCCGATTCAATTGAATTTGAGAGGCTGTCGAAATTTTGTGTATAAGGTAATCCAGGCACAGTTATTGGGATTGAAGTTGATGCCGATACGAGGCGGATCGGAAGAAATTGTGAGAATAATAGAACAGTCCACAAAACAGCAATAAGTAGACGATAGACAGGTCTCATCTTTTTCCTCCCAAGAATGTAATCAGACTTGACGCAAGACAGGGTCAGTTTATCTGTACTATTAATGAAGAAATACCTATACTCTCCCCTTTAGGTTGACATTTTTTACGGTTAAATTGGTGAAATCAGGCGGTGTGGGGTGGTGGATCGTCGAAGCTCTAAAAAAGTATAGCAAAAACTTCTTGCGATTACTACGGAAAATTTGTGCGATAAAAAGCCGGACCAAATCTCATGGGCCCGGCTGATTATTAATTTGAACGAGTTCGAATGATAATTATTTGATCTGGCAGTATCGATCGATACGTTCCTCGATCACTTTGAGGCTGCCCTGCCAGAAGGATTTCTGGCGCAGGTCGATGCCGAAGCGCGCAGCCAGGTCGGCGGCCGTGCCCTCGCCGGTGACGGCCAGTAGCTTCTTGTAATCCTCCACGAAGGCGGGGCCGCGCTGCTGGTAAATGGCGTAAAGACCGGTGCCGAAGAGCAGCCCGAAGGCGTAGGGGAAGTTATAGAAGGAAAGCTCGGCGGAATAGTAATGAGGTTTCCACGTCCACATCCATTTTTGCAAGTAGCGTTCATCAAGACCGTCGCCGTAGGTTTCTTTTTGGCATCTTTCCATGATCTCGCACAATTCGTCCGCACTCAGTTCGGATTTCTCGCGCCGTTCAAAGACTTCCTTTTCAAAAAGGTAGCGCGAATAGATGTCCACGATGACCTGCGATTGGCCGATCAATTGGGTTTCCAGGATTGCCAGTTCTTCCTGTTCGTTTTTCGTCTCTTTCAGGGCTGCCGACGTTACGATGGTCTCACACATGATCGAAGCCGTTTCGGCCAGGGTCATGGGAATGTTCTTCTGCAGTTCGGTCTTGTTGGCTTTGACCATGCATTCATTGTGGAAGGCGTGCCCCAGTTCGTGCGCCAGGGTCGAGGCTTGGTCGAGGGACCCGTCGAAGTTGCACATGATGCGGCTTTCTCCCACACCTGAGACTTCCATGCAGAAGGCGCCGCCGCGCTTGCCGTCGCGCTGTTCGGCGTCGATCCAGTTGTTGTCAAAAGCGCGCTGAGCGAAACTGCGCAAATCAGGTGAGAATTCACCAAAGTGTTTCAGGATGAAATCTTTGGCCTCTTCGTAGCTGTAGCTGGTCTTTGATTCTCCCGTGGGCGCGAACAAATTCCACCAGGGCAGTTTCTCTGTTCCAAGGCGGGCCGCCTTGGCTTTGAAATAGCGTCTGAAGGCTGGGAAGGAATCATGCATGGCTTCGAGCATGGTTTCCAGTGTCTCGCGGTCAAGACGCGCGTTGTCGATGGCGCTGTGCAGTGCGTCTTTGCGTCCGCGGTGTCTGTTGAGTGTGTTTACCTCGCCTTTGATGCCGTTCATTGCTGCGGCCAGGGGTTCTTTTACAGTAGGCCAGGCAAGGTTTTCGGTTTCATATCCGCGCTGTCTGATTCTTTCGTCAGGATGACCTCTAAAATTGATAATGGCGGGCATGGGCAGTTTTTGTGTCCTGCCGTCCAGTTCGATTTCCATGCTCAGTTGTGAGGTCACGATGCCCTGCAGTTTCTCCCAGGCGTTGCCGCCGCTCAGATTCAACTCAGACGCCAGCGATTCCTCCTTGGTGGACATTAAGAATCCGCTTTGTTCGACAGCCTCCTTGATAAAGAAGGCATGCGATTTAACAGTTTCGTTTAAATCAATAATCTCGTATATCTTGTCGGATATACTTCCCAGCCAGGCACGCGCTTGCGTGAAAACCTGCCGTGTTTTGACGCCAACCATTTCATATTCAGAGAGCTTCTTCAACGCTTCCATATTATAGGAATCTGTTGAGATAAATGATTCAAGGTATGGCCGCAAGGTGGCTGCCAGCTGCAGGATGGCGTTGAAACGTTCTATGAGTGCTGCGGTTGTATCTGCGATGAGGTTTGCCGGTGAGGATGAATTTACCTGGCTGACTTCATCAATTAAAAAGGTTTCCTGCTCTTGCAGCAGGTTTTTCATTTTTTCAAAATCCGCGGCATATTCAGCGGAGCTGAGTGAAGGATAGACATTGCTGAGATCCCAGCGGGGAGGGGTTTCTTGTGACATCAATACTCCATCGAGGTGGTTTATCTAACAAGTGATTATAAAGGAAGACCACGTCTTCTTGCGGTTGAATAATGAATCCAGTTGGTTTTTACCTCGTATATTATGTATAGTCTTATTAATGAAAAAGGAGTATTTATTATGGATAATTCCCTCAATAATCCGGAAAGCATACCTGTTTCAGGTTTTCACTCGATCCAGTTCAAGGCTGTCGGTAAGATCCTGCTCAGCCAGGGAGAAACGGAGAGTCTGACCATCCAGGCCGACCCGGAAATCAGGCAGCGCATCCTCACCGAGATCAAGGACGGCGTTTTGATCGTCAAGTACATATCCGATTGGAAAGACTGGACCGGTCTCAACCTGATCGACAAGGGGCTGGCGGTTTTCAATATCACCATGAAAGAGATCAGATCTCTTGCCATCTCGGGTGTGGGCAATCTGGACTCGGCTGCCATCACCACCGATTCGCTGAACTTGCAGGTCGCGGGGCCGGCTACCATGACCATCGGCACTTTGTATGTTAATCATCTGACGGTGGATATGTCTGGTGTTGGTTCGGTTGACCTGGCCGGCAAGTGCGTGGAACAAAATCTCGTCCTCAGCGGTGCTGGCAACTACAAGGCGCCCCGCCTGGAATCAGAGCGGGCGGCGGTGAAACTATCGGGTCTGGGCAACGCCACCCTTTGGGCGAAAGAATCGCTGGATGTGACCATTACGGGCGCCGGCGGCGTGGAATATTACGGTCCCGCCCAAGTTAACCAGAAAATTTCTGGGTTAGGTGTGCTAAAATATTTGGGAAACCGTTAGTGCAGGTGGACTGCAAAAAAATAAACTAACGGACGGGAGAATTCAATGGCACAAAGTCGTACTCGCAAAATCGTCGTTGCCGGAGTGTTAGGGGCTATTACGGTAATCCTGGGGGTTACACATTGGGGTCTCATCCCCTGGGGATTGGCATCTTTTTCAATTATGCAAGTGCCGATCATAATCGGTGCTATTTTGGAAGGTCCAGTCGTCGGCGCGGTGATCGGTTTGATTTTCGGCTTATTCAGTTTGTTCCAGGCATCAGCTGCACCGACCGGCCCGTTGGACCCGCTATTTGTCAATCCGCTGCTTTCAGTTTTGCCGCGTTTATTCATCGGCCCCGTTGCCTGGCTGGCGTGGAACGGCCTCAAGAAATGGCCTGTGGTTGGAATGATCGTAGGCGGCATTGTTGGCAGTCTTACCAACACCGTTCTGGTGCTCGGAATGTTGGGCCTGGTATTCGGCCAATCTGAAGCAGTTGTATCCGTGCTGGGTCAAAATGTATGGAAAGCGCTGTGGGGTGTGGCTGTGGCTAACGGTTTGCCTGAAGCAGGGCTTTCGGCGGTCATCACGTTGATCGTGGTAGCCGCAGTACGTCAGATTTCTATAGGCAAGAAAAAAGGCGCTGACCTTTAAGCTTCACAATTCAAACTAATAATTCAGACGATCTCACTCGCAGAAAATAGCGAGTGAGATCGCTGTGCTTAAGGCCAGGAAGAACCAGTCTTTCCAATCCAGATGGAACTCGTGCAGACTGGTGCGCTGTTTAAGGTAACCGTAGGCACGGGCGTCCATGGCCAGGGCCATATTCTCGGCACGCCGCAGGCTGATCACAAACAAGGGGATGATCAACGGGATCACCTGTTTAACGCGTGTCCAAAGACCGCGTGATTTGGTCTGCCAGTCGGCTCCGCGTGAAGCCTGGGCTTTAGCAATACGTTCAGCTGTTTGCGCCAGAAATGGAATGAAACGCAGCATTACCTGTATGACCATGACCAGGTCGTTTGTACGCAGGCCAAGCCGGTTGAGGGGTTTCAACAGTAAGGCTAGCCCCTGGATCATCTCGGAATTGGAGATGCAGAAGGAAGCCAGGCTGAGCGCCAGGATCAGACCCAGAAAACGCATCAACAAGGTCGCTCCGGACCATAGTCCGGTGCTGGTAACCTGCAGACTTCCGATGGTGACCAAGACATTGGCGTCTTGCCCGCCCACCACGAAGAAGACCTGGATGACGGCGATTATGAGCAGGAAGGGCAGGGGAGGCAGAAGACCTTTCAGCGCGAAACCAAGTTTGACTTTTGACAGAAGGATACCGGCCAAAAGGAACAAGATGCCCAGTGTCAGGCCGATCTTGGAGGTGGAAAAGGTCAGCGCCAGAATGAGCAGGGTGAAACCGGCGATCTTCATGCGCGGATCAAGCCGGTGAAGGATCGAGTTCGTGGGGAAATACTGCCCCAGGGTGACGTTGGAGAGGAAATCAAACTCACTCATGAGCCTGACCTCCAGAACATTTGCGCAGGGCGTTCAGCAACTGGCGGTTGGTGACCGTGCAGACCGGCACGGGCCAGCCCTTTGCACGGAAGGCGGATGAAAGTCGCACCACTGTCGGCTGACCGAGTGAGGCCTTGGCGACCAGGTCCGCATCGTTGAAAAGGGTGGCGGTTTTGCCGGTGCGCAGGGAGCGACCATCTGACATGATGGTCATGTTCTGCGTAAGCTGGGTTATGTCGCCCATGCTGTGCGAACTGAGGATCATATCGATGCCGCCGGCCTGGAATTTCTTCAGCGTTACGTGCAGATTGTGGCGTGAGACCGGGTCAAGCCCGGCGGTGGGTTCATCCAGGATGAGCAGTTTTGGCTCGATTGCCAGTGTGGCCGCCAGCGCCACCTTACGTTTTTCTCCGCCGCTGAGTGTGTAGGTAATGCGGTCTTTGAAGGTCTCAAAGTCGAGGCCGACCAGCGCCATGGCGCTTTGCACGCGTTCGCGCAACCCGTCACGGCCGTAAAGCAGCTTGGGTCCGTAGGCGATCTCGTCACCCACATATTGTTCAAAGAAGTAAATCTCGGGGTTCTGGAAGACCAACCCGGCGAAACGGCGCAGGGCTTTGACGTCCAGGTCGGGGGCGCAGAAATCGAAGGGGCCGACCTTGATCGATCCACTCTGCGGACGGTAGAGCGCGTTGAGGTGCTGCAGCAATGTGGATTTGCCCGATCCGGTGGCGCCGATCAACCCGTGCGCTTTGCCCGAGGCCATGCGCATCGAGACGTCCTGCAGGGCGGTGTGCGCAAGCGGCGTGCCGGGCAGGTAAACGTGACCAAGGTTTTCAATGGAGATCAGCGTCTGGGAGTGATTCGGTTTATCCGCTGGTGGGACAAAGAACTCACCCGAAAAGAGCGGAATTTGTCCCAGCGCCTTCTCGAAATTATCCGAAAGATTGGCAAGTGCGGGATTGGTGTCGCGTACCGCGTCCAGTAGTTTGATGGATAGCGGTTGTTCAAGGCCGCAATGTTTCAGCAGGGGCAGATCATTGAAAAGGTCTGTGGGAGTGCCGTCAAAAGCCAGTGAACCCTGGTGTAGTACGACGGCGCGGTCGGCGCGTACGGCTTCATCCATGAAGTGGGTGATGAAGAGCACCGTGATGCCTTCTTCGTGCAGGCGGCGCATGGTATCCAGCACGTCCTGTCGACCGCGCGGATCGAGCATGGCCGTGGATTCATCGAAGATGACGCATTCCGGCCGCATGGCAAGCACACCGGCCAGGGCCACGCGCTGCATCTGACCTGCCGAGAGCAGGTGCGGGGGACGGTTCTTGAATTTACTCATCCCCACCGCGTCCAATGAAGCTGCGACGCGCTGTTGTATTTCACTCGACGAGATGGCCAGGTTTTCCGGGCCGAAAGCGGTGTCTTCCTCGATAACGCTGGCGACCATCTGGTCTTCGGGGTTCTGAAAGACCATGCCGATGCGGGAACGTATCTCGGGGGTGTAAGTAATTTAAGCGGTATCTTTACCGTCTATGAGTATTTTTCCGGTGGTGGGCAGCAGTAAAGCGTTGCAGTGACGCGCCAGAGTGGTCTTGCCCGAGCCGTTGGCGCCGAGCAGTACGACCCATTCTCCACGGTTGATCGACAGGGAGACGTCATTTAACGCAGGCCGGACAGTTTCAGAACTGCCTGGGTGGCGGTAGGTAACACGGTCGAATTGAATTAGGGGTGGCAAGAGAATCTCCAAATGGAGGATATATTCCGAGTATAACGCAAGAATGGAGGCAAAAACTTAATAAAGACACAAACGTGAAGAAATACACATAAAAAGAGGTATTCTCTCGTTGAAATATAAGAAAAGAACGATCCGAGATAGTTAGACCGTTCTTTCCTATTTTCATGGAATGGCGGTAATACGTTATGAATCGGCGATCTGTTTGTTGCGTGCACGTTCCGCCAGTTTTTGCGTGAAGGCGGCATCGATTTCTTTTCTGCGTTTCTTTTTATTGGAAGACACCGAAAGCAGCACAATGAACCCAATTAAGGTCATGAATCCGCTGAGGATGCCCACGGGTACGAAAATTACATTGATGATACGTTCACCCTCGGAGATAATTATCACGAAAATGCTCATGAAGAGAACCACAGCGCTGATGCCAAAGAAGGCCCAAGAGGTGCTGGAACCTTCTTCCAGTTGGGCGGACTGTTTTTGGATTTCTTCAATTTCTTTGTCGAGTCGTTTGATGGCCATTTCGGCGGCCTGTTTTTCAGAGATGGCCGAGACGCGGCTCATGCTTTCGTTGAGGGTGTTCATCATCTGCATCACGGGTTCCAGCGAGACGGTGCCGCCCGAACGGCGTACGATGTGCTCGTTGCCGCAAAACTGGCAGGCGAAGCGCTCGAGGTCAGAAGTGATGTTCAGCTTGCCGCCGCAGTTCGGACAGGCCAGCGTGATGAAATCGCTTTTTGGAGATTCAGGGATGGAAGGCGGCTGAATGGGTACCGCCGGCGGGATTGCCGGCGCCGAACTGAAACTGGGCGGCGCTGCTTGAATGGGCTTTCCACATTTATAACAAAAACGGGCATCGGAGCGGTTGGCGGTGCCGCATGAAGTACAGAAGATGTGTTCGGTTGCCATGTTTTCCCTCCAAAATGTTGTGTTTATGATGCTCAACCCGTATTCACGGCACTGCCAGAAACAGCCGCCGTTTTATTCTATTGTCGCGCATTGCACGTTTTTCTCTTGAGCGAATTAAATCACATTGCTTCGTTTTTGACTATGTTTTTTTGGGGGGGAGATTGCGCGCCGGTTTATTGAATCCAATCGGTAAGTATCGGAGTCGGCGTAATTCTCCATACATCTTATGCGAGGTGTTTCCCCATTTTTCCGGGATGATCGCCCATACAGCGGGGTGTTCTACCATTGAAGCGGACGCGGAAAAGGGCTATCGTTTAATTAATCCAATCAACCAACGTATTTCAGGAAGGAGCTTCAATGAGCGATTCAAATTGTGACCACGACTGGGGTGAAATGGAAGAAGATTGCGATTGCCTGCTTTATATTCCACACTCCTATTCGCACGACGACCCCGATCCGAAATGCAAAAAATGTCACGGTTCAGGAAGGGTAAGCGTATGGGTTTGCAAGAAATGCGGCGCAAGAGATGAAAAATCGCTATATCGCAGCTAACACAGCTGGTAATGGGCGCAGGAGAGTGTAAAAATGCTCTCTCGCCAAGTCGCAAAGAATCGCAAAGCACGCAAAATAAAATTATTAGTTCACCCCGTGGACTGACCAACATTGCGCTTCGGGTGGAAAAAGCAGAGCATAACCACGAAGGCACGAAATATCGGGTTACCCTCGCCCCGCGGACCACCCGACAGGGCGCTGCTCCCTCTCCCACGCACGGGAGTAACTTTAAGGTGGGGTGTGCTGCGTGGGAGAGGGTTGCGGTTTTGGCACACCCGAGCGCAGCGAGAGGTGCGAGTACAACATAATCTATCAATCAAGTTTTGACGGGGTGAGGGCATGAATTTACTTGTTCAATGGTGGGCTGTCAGCCCACGAGTTAATTTAATATGGTGGGGTAAGGCATATGTCATTTCGTCGATCAACTATTGCTTGAAACACTGAATGACCGGGCTGAAATCACCAGATATGATGGTCATTCCATCGTGAGATTGGAAAAACACATCACGTGGGGAAGTGCCGGTCTTGCCCGCATTGCCCCTGACCGCGCATTTCTTGGTACAACCAAGCCAAAAATTTCCGTTCAGCGTTTCTGAGCCTTCGACCTCGGTGGCATTGGAATTGGGCGCGACAGGCACATATCGGTAGGTGCTGGCAAATTCATCGCCGACTTCCCAGGAAGCCTCTAAATATCCCAGCCAATCAGAGCCGATGTCTTTTGCGCCCTGGATGTCGAATGTTCGCGTGAAGGAAGCTTCCGCTGGCCCATCCTTCAGTTTGATGTACGGCCTGAAAATTCCGACGTTCTCCCATTCAAGGTTCTCTCCGGTGCAGGTGAGCAGAGAAGGCCCAGCGAAGGATACAGTCACGAAATAGACCCGACGATCTGGAGGGATGGTATTTAGAATCTCTCCTTCTTCTTCATAGCCGCCTCCATTAGGATCGCATCCATTGATGGTGAAAAACAGCGCGAATAAAACGAAGATCAGCAGTACCCCAAGCATCTTTTTGTGGATCATTTTTCCTCCTTATGAAAACGTATACCCGGCCGGGTGGTGGTATTAAAAAAACAATACATTTTCTCGTCTGAAGTTGAGAAAAGTGATGGTTGACCGGTTCCATTTCGACCTCGAACGATTATCGAGACCGGCCCTCCTTTGAAGGGCGACAGGTATTTTTGTGTGTTGGGCTGTTGAATTTCGTTGGATTGAAGTGACAGGATTGCGGTGTTTGTTTATCGGAAATACCCACTTAAGATGAGTATAGCAAGATTTTTAAAAAAGTAAATCCAGTTCTTTTTTTACCAATGAATGAAAAAATATGGCGCATCTGGCACCCCCGCGGACCAGACGGCAGAGTGTATCACGTGAAAAAGCCATAACGCAACTACGGAAAAACGGAATACACGGAAAACAAGCAAAAAAGCCCTCGCCCCGCGGACCGACCGGCAGGGTGCTACTCTCTCTCCCACGCGAGGGAGTAAGTTTTGGGCAGGTTTTGCTGCGTGGGAGAGGGTTGCGGTTTTGGCACACCCGAGCGCAGCGAGAGGTGCGAGTACAACATAATCGATCAATCAAGTTGTGACGGGGTGAGGGCATGGATGGACTTGATCAATGGTGGACTGGCACTGCCAGTCCACCTTACGAGTTACTGGTAATGGGCGTAGGAGAGTGTAAATGTTCTCTCGCCTAGTTGGCAAAGTGCGCAAAGTAAATAATTATCAAAATCGGGATTCTGTTTCAGGAATCCCGATTTCTGCTCTTTAGATCTCTCTCGCAAAGTCGCAACCCCCTAGATTCGCAGAAAACATTCATCTGTGGG
>ENA-OSEO01002727-OSEO01002727.1-sediment-metagenome-genome-assembly--contig:-NODE-2727-length-23490-cov-4.857686_pt1 | contig 23490 bp, 23 predicted proteins | sample MGYA00237883_ERZ534232 | MGnify/ENA metagenome assembly ERZ534232
GTTCTAACTCTTCTTGGCTCATCGTCTGTAAATTTTAACAGACATGCCCATTTTTTAAAACCCCTGTGAGTAGATACTGTTAAACAACCCCATTCTTTCGCGATTACTTTCGACCGCTTTTGAAAGCAATAAATGTGTTTGAAATTGAGCAAAAGAATTGGGGGTCAGGCTGATCTGGTTTTGTTCGTCTTCGTTGAAAAGGGAGCTTAAAAGCAATAGCCCCACATTTCGTTCCATGGGAAAAATATCAATACGCCCCGCAAGCAGCATTTGAAAATTGGCTTCATCACTCGAACTGGCAATAAATTGAATAGTGTCATCATCTTGCAAGTCTATAAAGGCATCACTGTAGACATAACCTGCAGTAATCCCTACGGTCTTTCCTTCCAGATCTGCCATTGAACTGTAAACAAAGGGTTGGTCAGTTCTAAAGAAGAAAACCCATTCTTGAATTGTCGTGGGTTCCTGGCTGATAAAGTGTTGATCTCTATGTTCAGGAGTATCAGCCCAGGCAAGAGTACCATCGAATACTCCTGTAGAAGAAAGGATATAACTGCGCGCCCATGGAAAGAATTCGTATTCGACGTTGATCCCTTGTAATGCAAAGGATTCTTCAACCACCCAGGAATCACAACCACCATGTGGCAGGTTCGTGGAATTATAAGGAGGCCATTCGCCATTGGCGAGGCGAATCGAATTGGCCGGTAATGCCGTTTCTTGAATTGAAGTCGATGTCGGGAACGTAGAAGTGTCTTCTGTGAAACAAGCCACCAATAAAGTGCTAATTATTAAAAAAGAGAACGTTAACCGCGATGAATGCCTAAAAACAAACTCTTTCGTCAAAGAGACCTCCAGGCTGTGAACGGTTAAATATATAGCAAATTATACAAGCGCCTTTTTATTAAATCCATAAAACTGAAAACGAAGTTTCATCATAGTGGCAGCGATCATCCATTAATTACAAATTGACCCCTACCAAAGAAACAGTAATTAATTATCGACTACGTGATGCAAAACCTTTAAAGCGCGCAGAGTGACCCACTTGTTGGTTTCATTGGGTTTGCCGTAACTTCTCCAGGTTTTACCTGTGTAGTTATATTCCAGGGGCCAGCGGCCTTGTTCATCCTGTTTGTCGAAGACGATCTGCAATGCACTTTTGAGCCGTGCATCGCCGGCGTAACCCAGAGCGACCAGCGCTTCGAGGATTTGGAGGATGTCAGTAACGTAAAAAACCGGAAAGCCAAACTTCCACCAGTTGCGGCTGGGATGATCTGTAATACCGTTGGGGAATTCCGCTTTGGCGATATCTGTGCTGAGGAAAAAATCACATCCGGTTTGGATGGCTTTGTTGACCAGGGGTGTTCGCAATTCTTCAGGATAAACAGAGAAGGCTTTCATGACTTTAGCCCCGCCCCAGGCGCAGGCCATTTTGTAATTCGCACCGCACTCAAAAACGGGTCCGCATTTATAGGCATAATAGCGCATGGGATTTTTTCGGTCGGAGACAGGAGCCAAACCGTCGCCTGTCACGGTACGTGCCATCCACTCAAAGGCGTGCGTCAGACGGGAAGGATCAATCCCCAGAGTCACCAGAGACCAGCACATGTTTCCCTGCAGGCAGTCGATCGTTCCGGAAGGTTTCCCATTATATGAGACCTGCCCTGTATCTGTAATGGCTTGCTGCATGTAATACTCACAGGCGGTCTTGATGCGTTCATCTTCGTTTACGTCAGCGCCGAGTTGCGCCAAAAGCAGCAGGGACCACACCGTCGACTTGTATTTTGGCCCATAACCCGGACCGGGTTTCTGCCAATATCCTTCAGGTTCCATCTTTTCCAGCACGTGATGGATTGGGCCCAGTTGATAGGCCTCGCGGCGGGCGGCGGCCAACTCCTGATTATCCGCGGGCAGACGTAAAAGATCACGCAGTGCCAAAAAACGCACCCCGGGATCCTCTTTTTCCAACAGCCAATCAATCGTTTTATCTTTGAATGGAAAATTCATCAGGCACCCTTCTTTTATTAATTATTACTTGATCTTCCATTGATGCAGAAGATCATCAAAAATGGCGGCGCTGGCGATGGTATCTTTCCAGGGGATGAGATCGCTTTCGATTTTGCCCTGGCGTACCAGTTCGGCACAATGGCGTATTTCATGCTCAAAGCCGTCGCGAACGGGTTTCTTGAATTTTTCAAGTACCTTGCGACCGTCTTCTGAATAGCGCGTGCACGTGTTGGGACCGAAACAGTTTTCCAACACGATGCGGCCGGATGTACCATAGATGACAGCTTCTTCCATAGCCAGGACGTTGAACCCGCAAGTCAGGCTGGCCAGGGCTCCGCTGGCAAAACGCATCGAAAAGGCGGCAGATTCATCGACACCGGTTGGAGCGATCAATACGGAACCTGTGACGCTTTCAGGATGTTCGTTCATGATACCCATGGCAAAGTCGATCGGATATATCCCCACGTCGTAGATGCTGCCGCCTGCCAGGGCTTTGTTGAAAAGCCGGTGATTTGGGTCAAAGTCCATGCGGAAGCAAAAATTGGCCGTGATCAATTTCACATGACCGATCTCTCCTGATCTCACCCACTCCTGAGCTTTGCGGTAAGCAGGCAGGCAGCGCGTCCACATGGCTTCCATGAGGAGCGTATTGTTCTTTTCTGCCAATTCCACCAATTGCCTGGCTTCTTTCTCATTGGTTACCAATGGCTTTTCGCATAAAACGGGCTTATGGGCTTCAAGACATTTCTTTGCGAACTCATAATGGAAGTTATGGGTGAGTCCGATGTAGATGACATCCACATCCTTGTCATTGATGAGATCGTCATAGCTTTCAAGGGCTTTTTTTGCCTTATGTTGCTTGGCAAAGACTTTTGTTCGTTCAGGGTCGCGTGAAGCGACAGCGGTTAACACTACATCTTCAACCGATTGAAGAACTTTTGCAAATCGTGAAGTGATTTTTCCTAATCCGAGAAGGCCAAATTTTACCGGTGACATTATTATCCTTTCAGGCAGAAGGGCTTTCCCCTTTAAGCTCTATTGTAGGGGAACGGACAAAAAGGTCAAGAGAGAACTGAAATCCAGTTTGTCAATAATGATTGTCATCAATATTCAGGAAAATAATGACAGTTGAAAAACCTTCAAAAAAATGCTATTAAGCATCGTTCAAAATAACCTTTTGGAAGGATCTACAATGGCATCAGAACAAGTTGGTATGACCGCTTTGGTCACGGCATTTGTAAGGGCGTATCACGCTACGAACGATCTTCCACTCATTTTTAACGATTATCTAGCACAAGAATTGTTTTCAGAAGAAGAGAAGCACTTTTTGCGGCAGCAATTAGCTGCTTTGGCTGCGATTGTGGACCCGGAGCAGGCTGGCCACAGTGAAAACCTGGACGATAAACTTGCGACAGTCATGCAGTTATACAATGGACCGATCACGTTAAGCAGGTCGCGCTATTGCGAAGAGGAACTGCTGAAAGAAATTCAAAACGGTGTGGAACAATACATCATTCTGGGTGCCGGGTTCGACACCTTCGCATTTAGGCACCCTGAATTGATGCAAAGTCTTACGGTCTTTGAAGTGGACCATCCGGTGACACAAAGTATGAAGCGTCAACGCATCCAGGCGGCAAATTGGAAAATCCCGAAAAACCTTCATTTTGTTCCGGTTGATTTTGCCAGTGATCAATTGGATGAAGAATTACGGAAGACCGAATTTGATCCGGTCAGGAAAAGCTTTCTCAGTTGGCTTGGAGTGACTTATTATCTGTCTTTGGACAGCATCAATAACACGATCAAAGTAATTTCTGATCTGGTTGAGACGGGGAGTGTGTTCCTTTTTGACTATATCGACCTTGACGGTTTTTCAGAGGAGAAAGCCGGTCAGGCGGTACGCTTGATACGTAATATTGTCCAACAGGTGGGGGAACCGCTGCAAACCGGGTTCGATCCGCGGGATTTGGCAAAGTTCCTTGATGCTTTTGGTTTCAATTTGGATGAGACGCTTGATCCGACGCAGATTGGCGCACGTTATTTTGTGGATCGACTGGACCGTTATCGAGCTGCGGAAAACGTCCATTTTGCGCACGCTACCTTGCGCCGTTGAAATATTTCTTCATATATGTTTATTTTCATCTCGTTTTAATGGACGATGCCTTTTGTTTTATGTATAAAATATTGAGAATCATGGGAGTAAATGGATTTGGTTTTTCTATATTCGTATAGAATTGTAATAAAAAGTCTAATTTCTAGTAATAAACAATAAAAACTTACTAATAATTCGAAAAATCTTCCTGGAGAGAGTTTACTATGAAGAAAGCAGGTCTACGTTTCTTATCAACGATGCTTACCGCTGCTTTGGTAATGTCATTACTGGTCTCATGTGATGACCAGGGATATTACTATGATGATGAAGAGTACGACGATAACTCTGATAGTTCAATTGTCACCTCTTCGGGCCAGGGAGTTGTTGAAGTGGGAGATGCCGAACCCGGCACATGGCTGGTGATGCTCTACCAGGATGCGGACGATGAGACCCTGGAACGCGACATCTTCCTTGATCTGAATGAGGCGGAAATCGTCGGTTCAAGCGACATGGTTACCATCGTATCCCAGATGGATCGATATGACGGTGATTTTGACGGCGACGGAGACTGGACTTCCACCAAACGTTTTTTGGTCGGCCAGGATGATGATCTTGAAACCATCGGGTCAGAAGAACTTGATGACTTAGGCGAAATGGATATGAGCGATCCCCGAACACTGAGTGATTTCATGATCTGGGCGATCCAATCTTATCCGTCTGAGCATTATGTGTTGATCTTGTCTGACCACGGCATGGGGTGGCTGGGCGGATGGACGGACCCGGATCCAATGGAAGGGGACATGAGCCTGAGCGAGATCGACAGTGCCCTGTCAACAGTGGTCAATGCTACGGGCATTGGTCAGTTGGATCTGCTTGGATTTGATGCCTGTCTGATGGCCCAATTGGAGACCATGAGCATGGCGGCGCCATACGCGCGATACGCAGTGGCTTCTGAAGAAACAGAACCTGCGGTTGGGTGGGCATACGCGGCCTTCCTGGGTGAATTGGTCAACAACCCTGCCATGAGCGGGGCAGAACTTGCCAAGGCGGTGGTGGATTCTTACATCACAGAGGATTACCGCATCACCGATGATGACGCAAGAGTCTCTTTTGTTGAGGAAAATTATGAATCCGGAGCGGATATGTCGGCAGCGGAAGTAGCCGACGACATGAGTATCGACATCACCATGTCTGCCCTGGACCTTTCCAAAATTGCGGCCTTAAACGAAGCAATGAATGATCTGGCACTGGCTTTACAGGATGCCGATCAAAGCGGCGTGGCGGCTTCACGGTCATACGCGCAGTCTTATACGAGTGTGTTTGACAAGGGAATCCCGGACTCTTTTATTGATCTGGGAAGTTTTGCCGAACTGGCGGCTGATGAGACCGGCGATGCCAATGTTGCCAATGCAGCACAGCAGGTGCAGTCGGCCTTGTCACAGGTTGTGCTGGTTGAAAAACACGGTTACCAGAAACCCGGCTCCACCGGACTTGCTTTTTATTATCCCAACTCCGAGTTGTATGAAATGACCACAGACGAAGACTTTGGAAGCTACACTTCCATTGCCGATCGTTTTGCAGCGGCTTCTTTGTGGGATGATTTTTTGGCTTTTCATTACACCGGCAAGGCGATCAACGCGGCTGCGGCAGACCTGAGTGTTTTGGGCGCGACGGCCGCCACTGAAACACAGGATTTCAGCGAGGCCATCGCGGCTTCGGCCCCTGAAGAAGGTGTGCAAGTGGAATCGCCGGGACGCGGCGAAGCGACTATCGGAGAAGTGACGTCAACGGCCTATGAATTGTATGAAGGCGAGAGCGCCACAATTTCTGCTGATGTCAGCGGTACAAATATTGCCTACCTTTATTTCTACGTGAATTACTACGATGAATATTACCAATCCTATTTAATGTCCGATATCTATTATTTGAATGCGGACACCATCAAAGAGGTCGCTGGATTGAAATATCCGGATTGGGGAGACGGTGAAGAGTTCCCTGTCGAATTTGAGTGGCTGCCAACGGTCTACTATTTGTCCGACGGATACGAGGAAACATTTGTCTACCTCGAACCAGAAACGTACGGCGAGACCTATGAAGAAGACGTTTATACACTTTACGGTCTTTACTATCCCGGCGGAGATGAATCCAAGGAACAGGAAGCCATGATCCGTTTTGACGGCAATTTTGAATTGAAGAGCTTCTGGGTCTTCACCGGTTCAGACGGAACCGGCGCCCCGCGTGAGGCCACCCTTGAAGACGGCGATACTTTCATCCCCTGGGAATTGTGGCAGGATTACAATGCGGATACTGAGGAATGGGAGTACACGTATTATTTAGGTGAAACCGAATTAACATTCACAGGCGAACCATTTGTCGTTTGGGCTTATGATGCATATGTCGGCACGTATGAAGTTGGCTTTCGGGCTGAAGACTATGATGGAAATATCGTTGCGGAATCCTACACAGAAATTACCATCCCTGAATAACTCACATTGCAGACCATTTTGGAAAGGCTAAAAGGATGGCAAATACAATAAAAATTGATTACAAAGGCAAGGTACTGGAATTTACACCAGTAAAAACGGACAACGATGAAAAACAGGCCGCGAAAAAGAAAGCTACACGAGTGCCTGGAAGCGGAACGATAGAAATATCTTCCCCATCACTATCTGCCGATTCGATCTCAAAAGACCAGACGCTAACCTGTAAAACGTCGATCAACGGCAAGAACATTGGCCAAATCTTCTCCGATGTGGTCGTGCAAATCGGTGACAATCTTTACGGCCCCATTTCACGAAAATTCTTGTCCGCTCCAACCGACAGAGAAGTAAGAGGGGGCAAACACCCACGCTGGGCTGCTGAAAATGAAATAGAATTCGAGTTTGTTCCGCAGGTCAGAATGCTCCACAGTGGAGAGACGTTTACTCTGGCTTGTATGATCCCTGAGAAATACGGCGTTGAAGCGCAGGAGCAGGTTTGGAGTATCGAAGGTGTTTATCAGCGTGGAGGCGGTGAGCCTTTCAGAGTGAAATTTGAATTCGATCATAAAGGAACATTGATTGGCAAGACGGGGTTTTACCCCGCATCGACGGACGGTATTTTTTCGCCTTTCGAACTGTTGATCGAAGACGGTGACACTTTTGAACCTTTCGCATCCGTTTCAGATAAGGATGGTACGGAAGGGCTGACGACGCTTAATCCGATCATGCTGTGCAGCGGAGAACTTCCGCATTGGGAGTTGTCGGATGCTCCAACAGGCACCTACCAAATCGGTGTGGTTGTCGAGGATTTCGACGGGAAGACCTTCGAAAATCACAGTCCGGTCACTGTGAAATAGAAGGATTGCACGATGAAAAACGCTTCCTGATATCAGGAAGCGTTTTTTTAAGTAGTAATGGACTTTAGGATTACGATACATAGATTGTTCTATTGCTTGACTAGCCAGTCCATGGCTTTGTCCACCTCGGTAAAGAACATGGCATTGATGCCTTGTGCCGCATATTCTTTAACCATGATTTCAAGATTCAGTTGGGCGATGATATGTTTTGGTTGAACAATGGCCCAATGTTTCCAACCACGCTTTAAGGTTTCAGGAAACCAATAATCATGCCCCCATTGATACTCCTTTTTATCTAATGCCATTGTGTTGCGATCGTCAGACAGCCATTTTTGGGCGCCCTTTTCTGCAAGTGTGCGTGAACCCAACATCATCAACTCTCTAAATTCATTATCTTTCCAAGACTCATTCGACAAGTGGATTTCATGATGGATGATTTTTGTGTCGGGGTAATAGTACATAGTCGCTAAAGGACTGTCGTATACGATCTCAGCATCCATTAACCTCTCCAAATTGTAGAAAATTTGTAAAAAGCAAAAATTTCATGCCATGTCAATACGAAGTTTTTCGCTTGACATCATTTTATCCGAATTCGCCCGCCTATTTCAAGTCGGCAAAAAAAGGATTCAGGAATTCTCGATTCCTGAATCCTTTTTATAATGTCAGTTCATTTTTTATCGTAAATATCCCAGCCATTTGGATTGGTAATCCATCATGGAATTGAGCAGGTCTTCCATACCGTGGTATTTGGGCACGTTGGGATCGACCAGCAAAGCCTGCAGGGCGGCCGACTTGGATTTCTGCAGGACGGCTTCGGCAGTCAGATCGTGTACCGCCACCTGGTTCATTAGTAATCCTGCAAAGCCTTTGGGTAAATGCCCCATGGCAAGGCCGTGCAACCCATCCTTGTCAACTCGGGCGGGTACCTCCACTACGATCCAATCCGGCAAATCGGCGATGAGTCCCTGATTGGGGATATTGACCGCTTCTTCGATATTACCGGAATTGGTGATGATGGCTTCCATAATGGGGACAACCCGCTCCTTGAGTTTCAACTCAATATGGGGTTCGACCCTGGAGAGGAAATCTTTATAGAAGCGGTAGAAATCAAGGATGCCCTTATGATCCACCGCGTCGTGGGCCCACTGAATGTATTCGCCGAAATGACTGTCGCTGGTAATGGGGAAGAGTTTGAATTCCTCGAGGATGACCTTGAATAACTGGTGTTCTGACCAGGATTCCTTTTCGAGGGCGGCCAGGTCTTGCAGTTCTTCCGGCATGGCGCCAGTTTCCTTGACGTACTTGTAAACGGCATCCATCTTGGGCATGTTCTCAAAGAAGATGGGCGCGCGGGCCAGGATATCGGGATAGGCATCTTTTCCGCTTTGACGGTATTTGGCCGAGAGGACCACGCTGAAGTGATTTAGCCCTGCGGCTCTTACCTCCAAGTCCTGATAGGGAGTCTCAAGGATCAGGGGAAGATATTGTTTCAAGGATTCGATTTCGTGACATAAGCCGACAAACTTCAAATCCGGAAAGGCGCGCGTCACGGTCGTGCAGATGCGGCTCATCGGATTGGAGTAGTTGAAGATGGTGGCCTGCGGACAGATCTTTTGCGCATCGGCACAAATTTCAAGAATGGGCGGGATGATGCGCAGGGAGTGGAAAAGTCCACCTGGGCCGCCGTTCTCGCCGTAGACCTGGTTGATACCGTATTGCTGGGGGATGCGCCAGTCTTCTTCCCACAACTTGAAACGATCACCTACTTCGATGGAGATAATGAGAAAATCTGCGCCCGCGAAGGCTTCGGCGCGGTTGCTGGTGGCCTCAACGGAGAAGGGCAGGTTGTTCTTGCCGATAAAATCGACAGCCGTCTGCCTGACCACCTCAAGGGTGGCCGGGTTGATATCATGCAGCACAATGGTGCTGCCTTCAAGCACCTTGCTTTGCAAAATGTCGCCAATCGTACCGTAGCCGAACTGGGCGCTGCCCGCTCCGATCAAAACGACGCGTTTTTCCATATGATCACTCCTCGACAGATTGGATAATGAAGAGACAGATTAATTATGCCACGATTCTGAAAACCGATTGTCGAGATGGGTTAATAAAAAAACGGCCGCGCAGATTCAGCGCGTGCCGTTTGACTGTTCGATAAAATGTACACCGTTTTACAACGTTTTCCACCAGATGCCAGTACATTCAGGCAAAGTGATGCCGCGTTCGTCCTGGACGATCTTCTCCAGCATTTCGTCCCCGAAGAAGAAACCGGAGAGTTCTTTGGCCGTGAGCATATCTTCAAAACGGTAATCCGTGCGGATCCAGGTCTTGGCAAACCCATGCTCCTGAAGATAGTCATAGTATTCGAGCAGATGTTCCGGCGGATGAGGTTCGGTGAAACCGGTGCCGAGCGTCTCGATCAAAATGACAACACCACCCGGCTGCAGCATACGCTTGATCTCGGAAAACACCTTGTCAAGTTCAGCCTGCCAGTTTTCAGGGTTATCCACCACCACGTAGCACACGCTCCAGCCGGAAACGACCACGTCAGCGGCATGTTCTTCGACCGGTACACGGCGGTGGTCAGCAGTGCCCGTTTGCCAGTTATGATGGCCGGTTTTGTTGAGTTTTTGAACGGCAACTTCCAGCATATGTTCAGACTGATCAAAGGCTTTAATGTCCTTCACCAGCGGTACAAGCTGGCAGATCAGCCGTCCGGTACCGGCGCCTAGATCAACTACGCTTTTGTTTGTGAAATCAACGATCTTTTGCATGGCGGGCAGCAAATTACCTTCATAATCCTCGCGAGAGATCAATGCCTCATAGCGTTCCGCCTGGCTGCGGTAAATCTCGGGATGGTCGGGTTCATTTTTCATGCGTTTGACTCTCCGAATACTTCTAAAACTTCAACTTGCGCGGACGGGGTCACCAGCAAGACCAGATCACGGATGTCTTTTAAGTGAGCTTCCACTTCCGCCGGGGAAATCCCTTCAGGTGCGTAAACGGTAAAGGCTGCGTTTCTCGTTCCTTCGGTGATCTGGGTGCGCTGGTCCGGCCCGTAGAGGATGCTGGATAGGATACCCTTCCCGTCGCGGATGTACATATCCGCGGGTTTGAGCAACTGTTCCGAGCCGCGCATAAGCGTGTAACTTTCCTCGCCTGTAGCTGCTTCCAAATACAGGGGCAGTTCGAGCCGGTCGAGATCGTGTCCGGCGGTGAGCAGACCGTTCTTCAACTCGGCAATGAACATGGCTTCCACCAAAGCCGCCACACTGGGGATGGATTTATCCTTGAATACGATGGATTTTAGTTGCCCCGCTACATGATAGGTTTTATCGAACTTTCTGTAATACGCCGAATAGACTGAAAAAGGATGAATGCTATCGAGTTCCTTGGGAGTCATAGCCGCGAAGCGACTGCGCAGATCAAGCTCAACTTCGCGTTTGCGCGCTTCCAGATCGTCATTCGCAGCCGGATTGGAGGCCCCGCGCATGACCAGAAGTCCGGCGTGAGCCTTTGGATAGAGTTCAGAAAAATGCTGAGACACTTTGAACATGGCAGTCCCTTTGCTGTGGAGTTTATTTCAAATCTTTTTGAAAGATCAAGCCGTCTTCTCCACCCTGGTAATATTCCTTCCACACTTCAACCTGGCGATATCCCCGGCTGTAATAAAGACTTTGGGCGCTTAAATTGGACCTGCGGACGGTCAGTTTCACGACTGGCATGTCCATGTTTTTCTCACAAAGATCCAAAAGAGCGTTGGCAATGCCCATGCGCTGGTATTGCGGTAAAACGCCGATGGTGGAGATCCATCCAACCTTTTCAAGGTGACGTTGTTCCCCGCTGATGAAACCGACCATGCGGTCGCCGATGACTGCCTTGATCTTGACCACGTTGGGTAAGATGAGCACACCGATCAGTTCCAGGAGCGGCCAGGCGTCCAACGGGAAGCAGGCTTTTTCGATCACACGCAGATCGGAAAGATCGCTCAGGCCTGCGGATGAGAGTTGAAATCGAGCGTTTTGATTCATACCCTATTATAAGTGTGGGTTGGGCGCGTGATACGCCCAACCCACATGAAAGACTGTGCTATTAGATCAGCCTATTTTGATTTTGCGTTCTTATTCACAAAATCGCTTATCAGACTCGTGAATTCCATCGGGAAGATGTATTTGGTAGCCGGGCTGGCGGCCATGCTCTTCAGGGTTTCAAAGTACTGAAGCGTCATGGTGTGCTGATCGATATCCTTGGCAGCGGCGTAAATTGCTTCGAGGGCTTTCTGGTAACCTTCAGCGCGCAGCAACTGGGATTGTTTTTCGCCTTCGGCACGCAGGATAGCGGCCTGTTTCTCGCCTTCCGCTTTGAGAATATTGGACTGCTTGTCACCTTGTGCCACGTTAATGGCTGCCTCACGCGTACCGGTGGATTCGGTCACCACGGCGCGGCGGGTACGTTCTGCAGTCAGCTGGCGGTTCATGGAATCCTGCACGTCCCTTGGAGGAACGATCTCACGGATTTCCACGTTGGTAACTTTAACACCCCAGCGTTCGGTTACTTCATCAAGGCGGGCGCGCAGAGCGGTATTGATCTTCTCACGCTCCGAGAGCACACCATCCAGCAGGATGCCGCCGATGACGGAACGCAGTGTGGTGGTGGCGATACCCTGTGCGGCAAGTTCAAAGTTCTGCACCTGCAGTACGGACTGCACGGGATCGAAGACTTTGTAATACCACAAGAAGTCGATGGAAAGCGGGGCGTTGTCTTGTGTGATAGATTGTTGCGCCGGGATTTCACGTACTTGTTCACGTAAATCTACTGAAGTAGGACGATCCACAAAGGGGATCAGCAGCACCAGGCCAGGACCTTTTTGCCCGATGCAACGGCCTAATCGAAAGACCACGATGCGGCGGTATTCCGGTACGATCTTGATGGCTGCAACCAGAAAAACGATGGCGAGAAAAAGCACTGCACCCAAAAGACAGATTAATGTGATATTTGTTCCTTCCATTTTTCCTCCAAAGAAGTTATGAGACAAACTTTATTTAATGGGTTCAACCATTAAGATCAAACCGTCACGGTTGATAATTTTTACTTGTGAGCCGGCACGGATCTTTTTGTCACTGCGTGCGGTCCATTCTTCTCCCGCAACGTAAACCGTACCTTCGAGCGTAATATCAGTGCGTGCTTCGCCAATCATTCCGATCAGGCGGGATAAATCCTGATTGGGGATGGCCCGCATGGCATCAATGGTCTTTCTGCCGAGGAACCATAATAAGAGAGTCGCAAGCACACTAACCACACTGGCTAAAATCGGGTTGATGACCGGTGCACCTGTTTCCGTGCGGAAAAGGAAGATCGAACCGACAATTATCGATACGATGGCCGGGATCAGCCAGTACCACTGTTTGAATTTGCGCAAGGCAAGCAGAAAGGGTACCACGCCAACCAACAGAATTATCAACGCCCATACGTTGATCGGCAGGTTATAGACTGAATATCCGGCCAAAAACATGGCGAAAAGAGTGCCAATTTCAAGGAACCCGGTACCGGGGGTAAACAAAGCAAGCACCCCCAATAAAAAACCCACAACGAGTACCAGGTAGGCAACATTGGGGTCCAAAAAGATGTTCATTTTTTCCTTTCCGAACGGTCGATGATCGTACTGATTCATTATACACTAGAGAAAATATGAATTGCATTAGAATGGAAGTGAAATCCGGGCCGTTGCATCAGGCGGATGAAGGGAAGAATAAGTGAAGACTTTTTTTGAAAAATTGAACAGCATTTCTGCCGGAACAATTCTGGATGTTGGGACAGGCCGGGGACAGTTTTTACTGACTCTTTTTGAAAATCTGGCAAGCTTCGGAAGCGCCGTAGGCGTTGACCTGCTCGTCTTCCCGGAATGGGAAAGCGACCGTTTTCGAGGTCTGCCGTTTTCTTTTCAGCAAATGGATGCCGATAAGCTGCAGTTCAAAGACCATTCGTTTGACCTTGTTGCCATCTCTGAATCGCTGCATCACTTGCCGAGCCCGGAAAAAGTACTGGCTGAGATGACGAGAGTATTGAAACCCGACGGTTTCTTTGTGTTTCGTGAAGTGATCTCTGATGACCGCAATCCCGCGCAGCAAACGCATACGTTGATCCACCAGTGGTGCGGAAAGATCGATACGGCGGCCGGAACCTTCCACGGCGCACCCTATACTGAAGCGGATCTGATCGGGCTGCTCAAAGGCTGTGGTGATTTCAAGTGGCAAACCTGGCAGGAGGCCGATCTTGCCGCGGATCCTTTCGACCCCGGGGTGCGGGAGGAACAAGAAGGTCTCATTGCCCGCTACCTGAAACGAGCTGGCGATGAACACTTAATGGAAGAGGCGGATCAATTACGGCGTCGCATGGACCAGGTCGGTTTCCTGCAAGCCACCCGCCTGCTGGCCATCGGACACAGGATTTGATTTCATGTCCGCTTTGAGGTATATAAAAGAAGAGCATTCTGCTGCGAAAGGAAAGTCACATGACGACTGAATTAACCTGGTATGGACATGCGGTCATCGGCATCAAGACCGCCGGGCATTTCATCCTGATCGATCCATATTTAACCGGAAACCCCTTGGCAAGCACCAGCGCAGATAAACTTTCACCGGACTATATTTTGGTCACACACGGACATGGAGATCACCTGGGCGATACGCTGGCAATCGCAGGCCGCTGCGGAGCAACCGTGATCAGCAATTCTGAGATCCGCGATTGGCTGAACCGTAAGGGTGTAAAAACACACGGCCAGCACCTGGGCGGCGGATTTCAGCATCCCTTTGGGTATCTGAAGATGACCTTTGCCATCCATGGGTCCGCGCTGCCGGACGGTTCGAATGGCGGCAACCCGTGCGGTTTTCTACTGACTACCAATGACCAGAAGAAGATCTACATTGCGGGCGATACCGGCTTGTTTGGCGACATGCGGCTGATCGGTGAGGAAGAGATCGACCTGGCACTGCTGCCGATCGGCGGCAACTACACCATGGGCCCGGATGACGCCCTGAGGGCGGTGAAGATGATCAACCCGAAAGCGGTAATCCCCATTCACTACAATACCTTCCCGATCATCCGGCAGGACCCGCTAACTTGGGCGGAACGCGTGAGAAGCGAGACGCAAACCGTTGTGCATCTGCTCAACCCCGGTGACTCCATAGAACTGTAAAATCCAACTTTTTGGCACTATTCATGCAACTACAACTTTGCATTCTTTATTGCGGAGGCAAAGGCATGGATACTTTTTTTGAATTACTGATCACGTTCGGTCGATTCCTGGTGGGATTATGGCCGCTGATGTTCCTGGCTGTATTGGTCGGGGTCATCAAACGTAAAAAGGGATTTGGTGCTATGCTCCGCACCTCGGTCAATGCATTAATGGCGTCTTGGGGTTTCTTCGCCCTGCTGCACATGGTTTTTTATTTCTTCAAGATGGATACTTTCCGCTTACTGCCGGAAGACATCAACATGAAAATCTTCCTTTGCGTGGGTTTGATTTTGATGCCGTTTGAACTTGCCGTAATGCTGGAAGAACGCAATAAAAAGGTCAAGGCGGAAACCCTTGAAGAAATGAAAGCCCTCTCCGCTTCTCAATTTGAAGAACTGGTTGCTGAAACCTACCGCGCGCAGGGACACAAGGTTGAGGTCATCGGTGCTCCCGGAGACCACGGCATCGACCTGGTGGTTCATACGCGCAGAGGCGAGACCTGGCTGGTACAGTGCAAGAAGTACCGTGGCAGAGTCGGCGAGCCGGTCATCCGCGATTTTTACGGCGTATTGAGAGCGTCCAACGCGGACGCCGGCGCCGTTGTTACCACCGGAATCATTACTTCAGCCGCCCGATTGTGGGCTGAAGGAAAACCGATCTTCCTCTATGACGGCGATGATTTTCTGAAGGTGGTTCAGGCCGCGAATATCCGTAAGTCGATCCGTATTCGACCACAGCGGAAATCCGTCCCGGCTGCCCCGGCAGACCTCGATGTGGATGAAGGGACTGAAAGCGAAAAGGTAGCATCGAAACTTGAAGAAGGAACCCCGTTCCTGGGCACGGCTTTCGCCGCTGCCAACGCCGGGCTGGCAATTTCAACTATGCCTGAAATGGTTTCATCCCCGCAGTCTAAATTTGAAACAGCAACCGCAAGCATATTTACCCCTCCGGCCCCCAAACGGGAAGCTGTTCAAGACTCGGAATTCGAAATGCCCGAACCGAAAAATGATACGCTCCCGGAATCGATATTTGCAATGCCCGCGCCCAAAACTGAAGCAGTCCTGGAACCGGAATTCGTAATGCCCGCGCCAAAATATGAACCGGAACCCGAACTTGCATACGCAGCTCCTGCCACCAAGGCGCCACAGCCGCATACCGATCCTTATCCCGTGCAGGATAAACGTCCTTTTATGAACATGGTCTTTGAAGCGCCAGTTCCGGCAGCCTCTAAGGAATCTGAAGTTGCCGTGGACGTTGAAGAGGAACCCCTTTCAGAAGCAGTTGCAACCGCAACGGTTGAATCAACGGCTGATTTTGACAAGCGGCCTTTCATGACACTGGACGACGCACCGGTGTGTCCGGCTTGCGGCATCCCCATGCTGTTAAAAACGGAGAACCGCCTGTTCTTCAAACCCAAGCAGCAGTATATCTGTCAAAACGCCCCCTCTTGTGACGAAACTATAGACGTTGACTAAATCCTTTGACTAACGATACAGTACAAAACAAAACGCCCTCGCAAGAGGGCGTTATCCATTATTGAGGATTTCACGGATGAATTTTCCGCGGGGGGTCTGGTGAAAGTGGGTGAAGCCGTGGGCTTCGTAAGGATATCCGCGCTTGACGGCCCTGCGGTACGCTTCGTCGGGGAAGATGTAGGCGGTCAAGGCTTCGGCAAAGTCTTCTCGGGCGTTGAAATTCTTGTCCACACCGCAGGGGGCGGGCGGACTGCCGACGTGATACCAGAATAGTTTTTTCTTCGGAAACGTCTTATGAAGCCAAACGAATGGGAATCCGCTGTGAGTTTCCCTGCGCATGATATCAGAGATCAGCCAGTCGTTGGCGGCGTCCCAGGCGTGCGCCAGTTCGTGAACGACCGTCCACTCGGTCAAGCCCCTGGGATTCAGGCGTACCAGGCCGCGGTTGGTCAGTCCGCCGTAAGGGATGTCTTCGAATTTGTATTTGACCGCGCAGGTCCAGTCAAACGGAAGCACTGGAGGGACGAAAACCTCTTGTATCTTTTGAATGGCGCTGCACAGCACTTCTTCGGCTTTGTCTGTTGATTTCCCGTCGATGGACAATTCTTGATAGAAAGAAAACCGTTTATGCAGGGAAGATCGTTTTTCCATGTCTTAATTATACAAAGCAAGTGCCTGACAGGTTTTATCAATTCCTGATAGGTTTTGCCAGTTATGAACGGTTAGGATTGCCACATTGTATATTTCGGAGCAGAAATGACTGACGAAAAAGCGCGCAAGTTTTACGAAATGGATCTTAATGAACGTTTGGCGGAGATAAGCCGCGAGAGCGGTCTGTCGATGGATGAACTGCGCGTTTTCAGCGGCGAGAACGGCTTAACAGCCGGTCAGGCGGACCACATGGTGGAAAACGCCGTGGGTGTTTTCGGACTGCCTTTGGGTATTGCCCAGTATTTCATAATCGACGGACGCGACGTGCTGGTGCCCATGGCGGTGGAGGAACCCTCGGTGATCGCCGGAGCTTCTTTCATGGCAAAACTAGCGCGCAGCGGCGGCGGATTTAAAACGGAAGTCTCAGCTCCTGAAATGATCGGTCAGATGCAGATTTTGGATGTGCCCGATCTTGACCGGGCTGCCAATGCCATTATGGGTCATAAAGATGAGATACTGGCCATGGTGCGCGATATTGATCCGCTGCTGACAAAATTAGGCGGTGGGGCGCGCGACCTGATCGTGCGACGGATTAATGAATCCGCCATTGGGCCTTTTTTGGTGCTGCACCTGATTTTGGACGTGCGCGACGCGATGGGCGCCAATGCCATCAACACGGCGCTGGAGAAGATCGCTCCGCGCGTGGCCGAGATCAGCGGAGGCAGGGTGCATCTGCGCATCCTCTCCAATCTGGCGGACCGCAGGCTGGCGACGGCCACCTGCTGTATTCCGCTGGAAGCGCTGGCCTTCGAAGGTTATTCCGCCGAAACGGTGCGGGACGGCATCCTTAAGGCGTGGGCTTTCGCCGAAGCGGACCCCTACCGGGCGGCCACCCACAACAAGGGCATCATGAACGGCGTAGATGCCGTGGTGATCGCCACCGGTAATGATTGGCGGGCCGTGGAAGCCGGCGCGCACGCTTACGCCGCGCGCAGCGGACGCTATTCCAGCCTGACCACCTGGTGGAAGGGTGAAAATGGCAGTCTGTGCGGACGCCTTGAAATGCCCATGGCCGTCGGCATCGTGGGAGGCGCCACGCGCGTTCATCCCGCGGCGCAAACTGCCTTGAAATTGATGAAAGTGAACAATGCCGCCGACCTGGCCGGGATCATCGTCTCGGTAGGCCTGGCGCAGAACCTGGCCGCCCTGCGCGCCCTGGCAACCGAGGGTATCCAGCGCGGACACATGAGTTTACATGCCCGTCAGGTGGCCGCGGCAGCGGGCGCCAAAGGCGATGAGATTGAAAAACTGGCACGGCAGTTGGTACTTGAAAAGACCATCCGCAGCGACCGGGCGGAAGAGATCCTCAACGAGTGGAGAAGCAACTGATGACACAAAAATCAGACGACACCTTATTGTTACACACTGACCGAAAGACCGGCATCGTGGGGTACGGCGCATATGTGCCGCGCTACCGTCTGCCGGGCAGCGAGGTGGCCCGCGTTTGGGCGGGCGGTGGAAACGGCACGGTCAAAGAAAAATCCGTGGCGGGCCTGGACGAGGACGTGATCACCATGTCCATCGAGGCGGCGCGCAACGCGCTGGCACGCGCGGGCATTGATCCCCTTGAACTGCGAGCGGTGTGGGTGGGCTCAGAGAGTCACCCCTACGCGGTCAAACCGACCGGCACGATCGTTGCAGAAGCCATCGGCGCATCACACAACATCCAGTCGGGCGACTGGGAGTTTGCCTGCAAGGCCGGATCGGAAGCCATGGTGGCTGCCATAGCCCTGGTGGGCTCGGGCATGGGCAAGTACGCTTTAGCCATCGGCATGGATACCGCGCAAGGCAAGCCCGGCGACGCTCTGGAATATACGGCAGCCTGCGGCGGCGCGGCATACGTGATCGGCCCGGCCGAAGAAAGCCTGATAGAGATTGAAGCTACCTACTCGTATGTATCCGACACACCTGATTTCTGGCGCAGACCTGAGCAGAAATACCCTGAGCACGGGCAGCGCTTCACCGGCGAACCCGCCTATTTCAAACACGTTGAAACTGCCGCCGGCACCATGCTGGAACAGATGGGCCGTACTCCGGCAGATTATGCCTACGCGGTCTTCCACCAGCCCAACCCCAAATTCCCCATGAAGGCCGGGGCGGAGCTGGGATTCACGCCTGAACAGATCAAACCCGGACTGCTCGCCCCGATGATCGGCAACACCTACGCGGGCTCTTCTCTGATCGGATTGACAGCGGTGCTCGATGTTGCCAAACCGGGCGACAAGGTGTTAATGGTCTCTTACGGTTCAGGCGCCGGATCAGACGCTTTCTCTCTGGTGGTGACCGACAAACTAATCCAAAGACGCGCGCTGGCGCTCTCCACGATGGATTACATCAACCGCCGTACACAGATCGATTACGCGGTCTATACGCGCTTCCGCGACAAGATCAACATGGGATAGGGGCGAGAACATGACTGACGTTGTTGTTGCGGGCATCGGACAGCTTCCGGTGGGCGAACGTTATGAGATCAGCCTGCGCCAGTTGGGCGTACGCGCGCTGCGGGCCGCCATCAAAGACAGCGGCGGGATGAAACCGCAGGCGCTCTATATCGGTAATGTGCTGGCCTCGGTGGTCTCTCACCAGGCCAATTTGGGCGCGCTTCTGACCGATTACGCCGATCTGGACGGCATTGAGGCGTATTCGGCGGAGGCTTCCGGCGCATCGGGCGCGGCCGCGCTGCGCTTGGGATACCTGGCCATCCTCTCGGGCTACGTGGATACGGTGGCCGTGTTGGGCGTGGAAAAGTGGACCGACATGGCGCAAAGCGAATCCGAGACGGCGGCGGCCATGGGACTGGATTACGACTACGAGGGCGTGCAGGGCTTGAGCGAGGCCGGACAGGCCGGACTGCTGATGCAGCGTTATTTATTTGAACACAACCTTCCGGCTGACGCGCTGGGTGGTTTTGCCGTCCAGGCGCACGCCAACGGAGTGAATAACCCCAAAGCCCATTTCAGAAAGGCCATCGACCTGGCCGCTTACCAAAAATCCCCGCGGACCAACGCGCCGCTCAATATGTACGATTCTGCCCCTTACGCGGACGGCGCGGCGGCGTTGATCCTCACGCGGCGTGACCTGCTGCCCGCGGATTATGAGAAGCCGCTGGTGCGCCTGCTGGGTTCGTCCGTGTCGATCGACCGGCTGGCCCTGCACGACCGCAGGGAACCGCTGGCATTCGACGCCGCCAAAGAGGCGGTACGCAGCGCCTGCGCGCAGGCGGGCATCATGCCCATCTATACGGACGTTTTTGAACTGGACGATTCCTTCGCTGTTTACGCGGCGCTGACGTTGGAAGCCTGCGGATACGCGGAACCGGGCGAAGCGCCCCGCATGGCGCAGGAAGGATTATTGGCTCCTTCGGCGAAACTGCCCGCCATGACCATGGGCGGCTGCAAGGCCAGAGGCAATCCGTTGGGCGCCAAGGGCGTCTATCAGGCGGTTGAGGCGGTCATGCAGTTGCGCGGAGAGTGCGGCGTCAACCAGGTACCGGACGCGCGCATCGCGCTGACCCTGGCCCTTGGCGGACCTGCATCCACGGCGGTGGCGCATGTGTTCGATAGGGTGCCGTAGGCACCCAGGATTCAGGCGCTCAAGGAAAAGTACTGAGGAAATACATCAACTGATCTTCCTGATTACTGATTCCTCATTACTGATTACTGCCCTGCAACCAACTTGATAGCATTTGATAGTCATACCAGCCTAAACTTGGCCTACAGTAACAAAGAAAGAGAGTGAGCAAGAATGGAAATACCACGTCATTGGCGATTAAAACAACAAAGATACGCACTGGTCGGCGAAGTCTGCCCGCATTGCGAGGCCAAGATCTTCCCTCCGCGCGACGTCTGCCCGGAATGCGGCGGCGAGGCTAAAACCCAGTTCGCTTTCAGCGGTAAAGGCAAGGTTTATTCTTACACGGTCATGCGCGACGCGCCAGCCGGTTATGAACACAACGCTCCCTACACGGTGGCGGTGGTGGCTCTGGATGAAGGCCCCATGGTGACGGCGCAGTTGACCGACCTGGGCGAGGAACCCGTATCCATCGGCATGCCTGTGGAGATGGTGACGCGCAAGATCCGCGAAGACGGCGACCGCAAGGGGATGATCATCTATGGATATAAGTTCAGACCGGTGATGGCCTAATAGTAACGAGTGATGAGGAAATCAAAAATCAGGAAGCGCCATCCAAAATGGGTGGCGCTTTTGTTTCATTGTAATAAAGTACCTATATAATTAATGAGAAGAGAAATAGAAAAGACACACCAAAAGAGTGACGCACTCAAGTGATCATATATCTGCGGTGTTGCCCTCGTTTTATCCTTGTTCTCACGCGGAGTCCACACCCACCGATCCGAAGATAACACAAACCGTCAGGTAACAGAAAATCATGTCGCTATTGATCCAGGAAGTTCCTGTAACAAATGCTCCAATCGAGCTGCTTCTGCTTGCCGATCCCTCGGAAGAAAAGATTCATTCCTATCTCTCCGGGTCAAAGTGTTTTGTAATATCGAGTGATGCGGTTGTGGTTGGCGCGTGCGTTGTACAGCCACGCGGCACAGACACATATGAGCTCATGAGTATCGCAGTTGATCCTGCCCACCAGAAGTCCGGATACGGCACGGCGCTGTTGAAATGGGTCATTGATTTTTATCGCGACTTTGGCGCACGGCAGCTGGAGGTTGGCACCGGCACGTTCGGCTATCAACTCGCCTTCTACCAGCGCAATGGGTTTCGGGTTACAAGCATTGACCGCGACTTCTTTGTCCAGAATTACCCTGAGCCAATCTTCGAAGACGGAATACAGCTCTTTGATATGCTGCGTCTTACGTTGAGGTATTCGGGAAATGGTGATAAATAATTCGTTCATGCCGATACCTTGAAGCGGCTTATTTCAGGCTTTTGATAGACACTAGCACCTCTATCTAGCTGTTTGGGTCGTGAGTAGGAATAATATTTAGACTGGTAATGGCTGCGTAAAGCAGTAACGAGTAATGAGTAATCAGGAAGTGCCTGTCCGATATGGACGGGCATTATTATTTTTGTAATCGTGAACCAAGTATCAAGGTATCAGTACACTTTTTTCGCAAATTGGGGGATTTTTGGGGGAAGTCAAATCAAAATCAGCCGCCAGTTTTTTTTGAGAGGTTTTGAAGTATTTTGATGTTTTTTTACAGGCGGCAATACATAGAATCAACCAATAATGGATATCCAAACCACATAAAAAAGGGGCAAAAATGTTACGTTCTTTACTTTTTTCTTTACTACCTGAAATTTTTCGAAATGAAATGAAAAAAAGGCTGATGATCAATAATGATGAAAGGCGGACAAAAAAATGAAAAAGAACGCATGGAAGATCAATGCTGGAATAAACCTGGCTATAGGTCTATTTTATTGGTTTTTATCCTCGACAAACATATCTCTTGTGGGTTCAATCATTGAACTGTTTCTGCCGTTTGTAATAATGCTTGTCGCGCTAATATCAAAGAGATGGGCTGTGCCTGCAGATAAAAAAAAGGAGAAGATCCTTAAGCTTTCTCGTTTTCCCTCAATCATCGCTGGTGTTGTAAATGGAGTGATGATTCTTCTTATGTTCGTTCCTCCATTTACGCTGGGGGGGTTATTTATGGCTGACGAATTGTTTTCCGAAAAGACCGTTCAAAAGACCGAATCTCCAAATGGAAATAAGATCGGGCGAGTTTATTATCGCGGTATTGGCGCATATGATAGTGGATTGGGTCGGGTTCAAATCAGCGTTGGATATAAGTGGCTGCCTTTGTTCGAAAAAGATGTCTATTATAACGGTCGCTCTAATTTACGCGAGGATGCGCCTGAATTTTTTAGATGGAAAGATAATAAAACGATAATAGCAAGGGAACATGGTGAGGTACGATTGGGAGGCATACAGTTTTCTTTCCCTCGGGAACTGTATATTCCCGCTGCAATTTTCATGATAATTGTTGAGTTAATAAAATCAGTGTAGATAATCAACTCAAAATGACTTTCAAGTTATTCGATGGCGGAGTTGGCCAGCAGTCACTATTCTTAGGCGCATCCTTAACAATCCACGAAGACAGCCAGCGCACAGGTATTATCATCTTCGTCCAGGTAATGAGTACAGTCTTGGATGTGATCCTCTATACCAGGGAATATGGGTGGTTACAAATTTTTACCTGGGTTTACTGCATTCAGGCAAGCTCAACATAATTTAAAGAACTCAGAAAGCGTTCTCCTTGAGTAAAGAGCACTTTTTTGTATTATTCTTTGTAGAGTCGTTCAACCCTAAAGTTTTGCGGCATATTTAAACCAAGAACACAAATTACATCCGGCCTGCCTCAATAATCCGTTGCAGGAACTGCCGTGTTCTCTCGTTCGTGGGGTTTTTGAAGAGTTGTGACGGGTGCCCTTCTTCCAAAATCCTTCCCTGCTCGAGAAAACAAACACGGTCTGCCACATCCCGCGCGAAACCCATCTCGTGGGTCACGATTACCATTGTCATGCCCTTCTTTTTTAAATCGCGAATGACATCAAGAACGCCACCGATAAGTTCGGGATCGAGGGCAGCAGTAATCTCGTCTAGAAGCAGAACATCCGGGTTGCTTGCCATAGCTCGAACAATCGCTACGCGCTGCTGCTGACCGCCGGA